>Ga0114129_10014201_pt1 | contig 11347 bp, 7 predicted proteins | sample RhiMetdeltSRZDD1_FD_80071 | JGI IMG/M metagenome (GOLD analysis project Ga0114129, IMG submission 80071) | Populus rhizosphere microbial communities from Tennessee, USA - Rhizosphere MetaG P. deltoides SRZDD1 (version 2) (version 2) | ecosystem: Host-associated > Plants > Roots > Rhizosphere >... | reverse complement strand
GGCGCGAGCAGCGTGTCGCCGGCGAAGGCCTTGGTCAGGTGGGTCAGGCGGCTGACCACGTCGTCCGGCACCGCCGAGCCGTACTGGATCACCACGTGCCCGTGCTCAAGGGCGTGTACCGCGAGCAGATCGGCAACCGGCTCGGGGTACACGCCTGGTGGCGCGGTGAACGCGGCATGCGGGCCAGACGTCGGCGGCTCGGAGTTGTAGTGCACCGACGCGGCATCCGCGTGCGCGATGTGCGGGCTGTCCAGGATCGGTACGGCGGTGCCCGGTAGGCACGGGTCCGGCCGGTCGACCGGTGTCGATCCGGTCGCTGAGCCGAGCAGTAGGCGGTACGGGCCGAGCAGGAGCAGGACGGCCGCGATGGCGACAAGCCCGATCGTCGCGGCGCGCCAGGCCCACCGCCGCACCACGCTCATCGCCCGACTCCGTTCATGGCATGGATTCCGCTCGTGACATGGATTCCGCTCGTGGCATGGACTCCGCTCGTGGCATGGACTCCGCTCACCGCAGGGCACCGGCTCGGCGTAGGCGCCGTTCCCGTACCGCGAGCACGGCCGGCAACGCGGAGACGGTCCCGAGGTAGGCGGTGACGAGAATGGACTCCCAGAACGCCACCGACCAGACCGACAACGCCGCCAGGTTGGCGACCAGCCACATCCCGATGGCGATGAGCGCGGGCAGGCTGAGGTTGACGAGCATCCATGCCATCGCCACGGTCCCGATCAGGTAGCAGATGCCGAACCAGCGGGCGACCGACCGGTCGCGCGGGTTCGCGTCGGCGAACTCCCGCGCCTCGGTCCGGGTCAGCCTGGCGAGCCGGTCCTTCATGGTCAGCCAGGTGATCCGGTACAGGTCGTTGCATCTCAACGCGTTGGCCAGGACCGCGTACCCGTCGGTGCGCAGGAAGACCGCGCCGGCCTGCCACAGCATGGACACGGACTGGGTGAACACCACGGCGCCGAGCAGCCGGTCCAGCGTGGGTGGCAGCCCGATCAGCCCCTCCCAGTACATCAGCCGCAGCACGAGCGCGGCCGCCAGGACACAACCGTCGAACGCCGTGCCGGCGACGAACGGGCCGTAGCGCCGGCGGCGAGGTACCAGCACGATCTGCGACAGGTCGGTCTCGAAGACAGGGAACACACCGCGGTAGCTGACCCGGAAGGAGGCCGGCACGCCCACCGCCCGCCCGGCCAGCCAGTGCCACGCCTCATGGCACGCCGCGATGGCCAACCCGATCGGGGCGTACGCGAGCACCGAACGGACCGGGTCGCCGAGAAACCAGACGTCTTCGTAGCTGGGTCGAAGATCGGGGCGCGCCAGCAGAACTCCGATGCCACCCAGGGCCGCCAGGGCGTACCCGGTCCATGCGACCGGCCCGAAGAGTCGACGAGCCGTGTCCTGGCTGACGCCTTCGAGCCAGCGGATCCGGCGTCCCGCGTCGGGTGCGGACGGGGCGGCCGCCCCGTCCGCACCCGCGAGCAGCCCCGCTTCGGCAAGGGTGGCCAGGAAGTCCTCTCCGTCCACGGCCTCGCCAGCGGCCTCACTCGCTCTCGTGGTCGCGTCCGCGACCGAGCCACCCGCCTGCAGTACCTCTACGAAGACCACACCGGGTTCGGGCACTTCGACGAAGATGCCCAGGTCCGGCCGGCCCAGGACGCACTCGTCCCCGTTGCGGGCGACGCTGAGCAAGCTGACGCCGTCAAGCAGGTCCACCGTTCGGCTCCTCTGCGTGTCAGCTGCAGGTGAAGATCTCGCAAGGAAGCTGGGTCAAGCGCGCGTTCTCGATGCGGCGAATCTTGAGCTTCATATCCGGATCACCTCCTCTCCGCGGCGGTCGGACGGCGTTGGCCGTGCGGTCACCGGTACGCCACCGCAGGCGGCGCAGTCGGACCGGTGATGCCACTGGACCTGTTCGGTCGCGCAGCCAGCGGCGAAGTCGATGATGAGCGGCCGGCCGGCGTACGCCGGAGGCTCGAACCCGGTCAGGTACCGCAGGGCCTCGAACGCGGCGAGCGCGCCGAGCAGGCCGGCCACCGGTCCGATGCCCCGGTTGACCGGTGGCCGCTGGCGCAGCAACCGCTCGGCGGACAACTCGTCGGCGAGTTGGGCCGCGAGCGGGGAAACGGCCGCCGCCCGATCCCCGTCGTACCGGGCGCACCCGCGGCAGGCGCTTCGGCCCGGGTCGACCGACCACACGATGCCCTGCGTGACCCACATGCCGCCGCGAACGTACGGCGTACCCGCCGCTACGCACGCGTCGTTCACCCAGTCGTCGATCTCGGCCGGACTGTCCACACCGGAGATCACCAGGTCGGGGGCGTACCGGTCGAGCAGCGCGGATACGCCTTCCGGGCCGTCGAGCTCACCGTCGACGGCCTTGACGTCGATCGACGGTTCGAACGCCCGCACCCAGGCCGCGGCCACCTCCACCTTGCGGCGGCCCAGGTCGCGCTGCTGGTACAGGTACTGCCGGGCGAAGTTGCGCAACTCAACGGCATCCCGGTCGAGCAGGGTCAGACGCCCGACGCCCAGGCCACACAGGTGCGGGATGGTGTTGGAGTTGAGGCCGCCGGTACCGAGCACGAGCGCGTGACCGCCGGTCAGGCTGCCCTGGATCTCCTCGCGACTGCGGGCCAGCGTCGCGAAGCACTCGAAGAACGCCAGGTTGCTGTGGTACCGCTCGGCCAGCGAGCCGGTGAGCCGGCCGAGCCCGCCACCGTCCTCCACGAGCCGGTGCTCGTCGAGCAGGCCGACCGCCTCGACCACGTCCTGTTCGTCGATGCTCAGCTGCTCGGCCAGCTCGCGGTACGTGCGGCCGCCGGAGCGCAGCAGCACCAGCAGGCGCTCCACCGTCCCGTCGGAGTCCTCGATCAGCAACTGGTCGCGGCGGTCGTACACGACCCGGAGATCGTCGCCCACCCGCTCCCAGACGACGCCCTTGAGCTGCGGCCTCACCGATCGCCCCCCGTCATGAGTGTCCTGGGGCCACACAGTGGTACACCGTGCTGTCCTCGCGCTGTGCTGCCGCTGTGCCGGGCGATCGCGCTTGGCGGTTCGCCGCCGCGGCAAGGCCGTATTGCGGTCTGCGGCTCTTGTCTTGATCGATGCACTGGTACCATCACGGGCGCTGGGTCGCGACGGGGGATTGGTGCTCAGCGATGGGCGTGGTCGACCTCGACATCAGACTGTTTGGCGAGGCAAGGCTGGCCGTGGGCGGACACGGGCTGCCGCTGCGGCGGCTCGAGGGTGGCACCGTGGCGATCCTGGCCCTGGATCCGGGACGGGTCGTCCCCGTCGAGCGCCTCATCGACGCTCTCTGGGAGGAGCCACCGGCGTCCGCCCGTAACCGGGTACAGACGATGGTCTCGCGGATCAGGCGGGCGCTGATCGGGGCCGGCGCCCCGGCCCAGGCGATCACCACGCATGCTGCCGGGTACCGGCTCGACTGTGCGACCGATCAGATCGACCTGTACCGGCTGCTCGACGCCGTGCGGCGGGCCCGGGCCGCGGTGTCGGTCGGCAATCTCGAGGGCGCCGCTGACAGCTATCAGCGTGCCCTGCGCGAGGTTGCCGGGCGTCCACTGGCGGGCCTGCCGGGAGCCTTCTTCGCGAGCGAGTCCGCACGGCTGACCGAGCTGGTCACCATTGCCCGGGAGGAGCTCATCGATGTCGAGCTGAGCCGGGGCAACGGCGCCGACGTGGTGGCGGACCTGACCCGGCTGGTCGGCGAGTTCCCGGCCCGGGAACGCCCGCGGGCGCAGCTGATGACCGCGCTTCACCAGGGCGGCCGTACGGCGGAAGCGCTGAATGTGTACCGCGAGGCGCACGCGTACCTCGCGGCGGAGTTCGGTGTGAGCCCGGGTGTCGAGCTGCGCGAGCGGCACCGGCTGGTACTCAGCGGAGGCAAGAACCCGGAGGACGTACCCTTCCCGGCCCGGCCGCAGCAGCTGCCGCCACTGAACAAGGACTTCACGGGACGGGGTAAGGAACTTGCCGCCATCGTGGACGCGCTGGCCGGCGGTGGGGTGGTAGCGGTGTCCGGCATTGGCGGGATGGGCAAGACCACGCTGATGGTCGCCGCCGCTCACCAGGTCGCGCGGCGCTTTCCGCACGCCTGCCTGTACCTGAACCTTCGCGGGTCCGAGGCGACACCACTCACACCCGCCGCGGCACTCGGAATGTGCCTGCGCGGCCTCGGCGTCGCGCCGGACGCGATCGGCGAGGACATCGACTCCAGGATCGGCCTGTTCCGTTCGATCACCGCACCACGGCGCATCCTGCTGCTTCTCGACAACGCCGCGGACGAGCACCAGGTGGAGCCGCTGTTGCCGATCGGTGCCAGCGCCGTGGTGATCACCAGCCGCCGGGCGCTGTTCGCTCTCGACGGCGCGTACCACCTGCCTTTGAGGGCCTTGACGCCGGATGACGGCGTGTCGCTGCTGGCGCGGATGGCCGGCTGCCCGCGGATGCACGCCGAGCCGCAGGCGGCCCGCGACGTGGTCGACCTGTGCGGGGGCCTGCCCCTTGCCATCCGGCTGATCGGCGCCCGGCTGGCCTTGCATCCACAGTGGACACTCGTGGCCACGGCCCAGCGCCTCACCGACGAGCGGCACCGCCTCGACGAGCTCGAATTCGGCGAACGGACGGTGCGCAGGAGCCTGTTGCTCAGCTACGAACGACTCGGTGCCGAGGCGCGACGCCTGTTCCGCCTGCTCGGGTTCCTGCCGACCGCGAGCTTTGCCGACTGGTCGGCGGCGGCGCTGCTCGGCGCGGACGCACCGCGTACCGCTGAGCGGCCGTTCGAGGAGCTGCTCTGCGTCGGGCTGGTGACCCTCGACGCCACGGCACCGGGGGAGCCGGCGCGGTACCAGATGCATGACCTGGTGGCGGTGTTCGCGCGCGAGAGGGCACTGGCCGAGAGCAGCGCGGAGCGAGGTTCGACGCTCGGTCGCTGGCTGGAGGCGCTGATGCAGCTGACCGAGCAGGCCCGGCAGCGGTTGCCGACCGGCGGCAGCCCACCCTTCCCGGTGCCGGCGACCTGCTGGCGGCTGCCGGACGAGATCGCGCAGCGGGCTGTCGGTCGAGCGATCTCGTGGTTCGAGTCCGAACGGCTCACCGTGCGGCTCGCGGTGGGCCTGGCCGCGGAGCTCGGTCGCGCGGACCTGGCCTGGCGGCTTGCGGTGTCCATGGCCGGGTTCCTGGAGCTGCGTAGCTACCTCGAGGACTGGGCGACGATCAACGGCTGGGCCACCGCGGCCGTGCGCGCGCAGCCGGACTCCGCGGACGGACGGCTCGGGCTGGCGGCACTGACGCTGCAGGCCGCGGACCTGGCCGGTGAACGGGACAAGCCCCTGGAAGCCCTGACGCTGTTCCGATCGGCGCGCCTGTCGTTCCGCCGTCTCGGCCGCGAGGCGTACGCGGCCGGCGCGGCCGCGGGCGTGGGCAAGGCGGCCCGGGTGCTCGGCCGGTTCCGGGAGGCGACGGCGGCCTTCGGCTGGGCGCTGAAAGTGTCGGCCGGCTCGGGTACCTACGAGGAGGGCATCACGCTGCTCCGGCTCGGCAACCTGCTCATCGATCGAGCCGGGCCGGTGGCGCTCGACAACGCCGTCACCGTGCTGGCGCACGCCCGTGACGTGTTCAGCCGGATCGGGGACCAGCGTGACGAGGCGAACGCGCACACCTGCCTGGCGATCGCTCACCGCCGACTGGACCTTTCCGAGGATGGAATAGTGCACGCCCGGCGCGCGGTCGACGGGTACCGGCTGACCTGCGACACGCTGCATCAGGCGTTCAGCGAGCAGACGCTCGCCGAGCTGTACCTCGACGTCGGTCGCCTCGACGAGGCCGAGGCGTGCGTGATCCGGTCGCTGGAGGTGGTGGTCGACAGCGGTAGCGCGCTGGGCGAGGCGCGCGGTCAGGTGGCTTGGGGACGCCTGGAGCTGTTGCGCGGTGATGCGCAGATGGCGTGCACCCGGCTTGAGTACGCGCTGGAGAAGTACGCCGAGGCCGGCGTGGCGAGCCCGCTGACCCTCTTCCTGCTGGCAAAGGCCCGGCTGCGGGCCGGGGACCGGCCGCGGGCGGTCGGCGCCGCCCGCCAGGCGTACGCGTTGTTCGTCGAGCGGGGCTGCGCCACCGCGGGCGTGGTCGCCGACTGGCTGGACCAGACAGCCCCCGCGTGATCACGAGTATCCGGGCCGCTGTTCGGCTGACACTCGCCGGACTCAGCGCGGCGGCGTGCAGGAGGCGCGCACGACCAGTTCGGTTGGCAGTCGCACATGCGTCGCGCGTTGGACGCCGGCGATCAGATCGACGAGCAGGCCGAGCGCCTCGGCGCCCATGTGTTGCAGCGGCTGCTCGATTGTGGTGAGGGGTGGTGAGGCCAACGCGGACTCGGGCACGTTGTCGAAGCCGATGACCGACAGGTCGTCCGGGACCGCGAGGCCGAGGCTCCGCGCGGCGGCAATCGTGGCGATCGCCGATATGTCGTTCGCGGCGAACACGGCCGTGGGGCGTTCGGCCCGGCTCAGCAGCTCGCGTGCCGGACCCAGGGCCGTCTCGGTCCGGTAGCCGCCGACGCGCACGAGCGCCTCGTCTACGCTGACTCCCGCCTCAGCCATCGCCTTGCGGAAGCCGGCCTCACGAAGCCGAGCCGACTCGAGGTCGGGGCGACCGCCGATGAACCCGATGTACCGGTGGCCGAGCCCGAGCAGGTACCTGGTGGCCAGTGTCGCTCCCGCGAAGTTGTCGGAGTCCACGGTCGGCATCCCGCACGGCCCGGTGTGCGGGTCGATCGCGACCACGTGCACGCTCTGCTTGGTGTCCACCACCGTGGGTGTGACGAGGATGGCGCCGTCGATGAGGGTGCCGGACAGGCGGGCGAGCGAGCGCCGCTCCCATCCGACCATCGATCCCCGTGCCCCGGCCGTATATGCGAGCAGCTCATACTCGGTCTGCGCAACCCTGGACGAAGCGCCCTTGAGCAGCTCGGCGGAGAACGGTTCGAACTCGGCAACCAGGATGCCCAGAACGTTGGTGCGATGGCTGCGAAGGCCCTGCGCACCGAGGTTCGCCTCGTAGCCGAGCTGCTGGATGACCTGTTGCACCCGGTCGACAGTGGCCTCCGCGACGCCCCAGCGTCCGTTGACCACCTTCGACACGGTGGCCACCGAGACGCCGGCCGTGCGGGCGACGTCGGACATCTTCACGCGTTGGGGCATCTTCACAGTACGGATGATAGAGGGCCGCCGACCACGGTTTCGAAACCGTTATCGACACCGATTGACAGCTTGTTGCCTGGCTGTAACACTCCCCTGAGCCGAGCGTGTCAGCGACAACCTAGGAGACCCTATGATTGCGAAGCGCCGCTCAGGCGCTGTCGTGACGCTGGTTGCGACGGCCGCCCTTGTTGCGAGCGGGTGTTCCAGCGGCAAGAGCGGCAGCGGCACCGAGTCGAAGAGCGACCTGTACTCGCACCCCGTAACCCTGAACTGGTGGCACAACGCCAACCAGGACGGCCCGCTGCGCACCCACTGGCAGAAGGTGGCCGACGACTTCCACAACCTTCACCCCACGGTCACGATCAAGGTCACGGCGATCGAGACCAATGACCTCCAGCGCAACCGGCTCCCGGCCGCGATGCTGGGCGGCAACCCCCCGGACGTCTTCCAGGCCTGGGGCGGCGGTGAGATGGCCGAGCAGGTGAAGTCCAACTACCTGATGGACATCACGGCCGACGCCAAGGCGGAGGTCGCCAGCATGGGCCCGGTGTCCAAGATCTGGTCCGTCGACGGCAAGCAGTACGGCCTGCCGTTCTCATTCGGCATCGAGGGATTCTGGTACAACAAGGACCTGTTCGCGAAGGCCGGCATCAGCGCGCCGCCCACGACGCTGGACGAACTGAACGCCGCCGTCAGCAAGCTCAAGGCAGCTAACGTCACGCCGATCGCCGTCGGTGCCGGCGACAAGTGGCCGGCGGGGCACTGGTGGTACAACTTCGCCGTGCGTGAGTGCCCGGCGGCCACGCTGGCGAACGCGGGTACCAAGCAGGACTTCAACGACCCCTGCTTCGTCAAGGCCGGCGAGGACGTGAAGGCCTTCATCGCCACCAACCCGTTCCAGCCCAACTTCCTCGCCACGCCGGGTCAGACCGGTGCGACGAGTTCGGCCGGCCTGCTCGCCAACGGCAAAGCCGCGATGGAGCTGATGGGCCATTGGAACGGCGGGGTTATGCAAACCCTGACCCCCGACCAGAAGGAGCCCGCGTTCCTCGGCTGGTTCCCGTTCCCGTCGGTACCGGGCGCCGGCGGTAGCCAGAACACGCAGATGGGCGGCGGCGACGGCTTCTCATGCTCCAAGAAGGCCCCGAAGGAGTGCGTGGAATTCCTCAAGTACATCGTGAGCGCCGACGTGGAGAAGGCGTTCGCCGCGACCGGCGCGGGAATTCCCACGGTCAAGGGCGCTGAGGCAGGCCTCGCCGACCCGGCCCTGCAGACCATCGCGACGGCCACTCAGTCGGCCGGTGGGGTGCAGCTCTGGCTCGACACCACCTTCGGAGCGAAGGCTGGCACCGCGATGAACGACGCTATTGTCGCAATCTTCGCGAACCAGGGTACGCCCCAAGGGGTGATCGACGCGTTGAAGAAGGCAACTGCGCGGTGACCGCAACGGAACGACCCGTGAGCCTTGCCGGCCGCGCACAAGCGCGGCCGGCAAGACTTCCGCCTCACGTACCCGGTCGGGCGGCCCGCACCCGGCACAAGTGGTACGAGATCATCCTGCTCACCGGGCCGGCGGTGATCGTCTTCACGCTGTTCGTGCTGACACCGATCGGCTTCGCCGCGTACTACAGCCTCTACAAATGGAGCGGGTACGGCTGGCCGACGGAATTCCGCGGGCTTGACAATTACATCGGCCCGTTCGGCGCGTTCCGCGACGCCATCTTCCGCGATGCGCTCCGCAACAACGCCATAATCCTGGTCGGGTCGTTGGTCATCCAGGGGCCGCTGGCCATCGGGATGGCGCTGCTGCTCAACCGCCGCTTCCGCGGGCGCGCGGTATTCCGCCTGCTGGTCTTCGTCCCGTACGTGCTCGCCGAGGTCATGATCGGCATCATGTGGCAGCTGATTCTGCAACCTAACGGCACCGCGGACGCGATCCTGACCAACCTGGGACTGGGTCACCTGATCACGGGATGGCTCGGCAACCTGAACGTCGTCATCTGGACGATGCTGTTGATCCTGACATGGAAGTACACCGGCTTTGCCCTCATCCTCTTCCTCGCCGGCCTGGCGAACATTCCGGTCGAGCTGACCGAGGCCGCCGCCATCGACGGCGCGAGCTGGTGGCAGATCCAACGGCACATCACGATTCCGCTGCTCGGATCGACGATCCGGATCTGGATGTTCCTGTCCATGATCGGCTCGCTGCAGGTCTTCGATGTGATCTGGGTTGCCTCGACGCCGGCGGTCCGGTCGCTCGGTGCCTCCAACACCATGGCCACCTACATGGTCGATCACGGCTTCAATGAACGCGAATGGGGCTATGGCAATGCGGTGGCCGTGATCCTGTTTGCCATCTCGTTCCTCGCCGCGCTGCTGTTCCAACGCTTCGTCCTGCGTCGTGACATCGACGGCGCCCAGACTCAGGGGGTGACGTGAACATGGCCGCGACCACCGCGCTGTCGAGCGCTTCCCGCCGGCGACCGGTGACGTGGGGTACCCCGCTCACCTACGTCCTGGCCCTCGCGGTCGCCGCCATTTCTATTGCTCCGGTGGTCTATGCGATCCTCGGCGGATTCCGCACCACCGGCCAGCTCGCCGCGGACCCGGCGGGACTACCCCACCCCTGGGTCTGGGGGACGTACGCCAGCGTGCTGAAGCAGCCCACGTTCTGGCACGAGCTGCTCAATAGCACGATCATCGCCGTCAGCACCACGATCGGCGTCGTGGTACTCGGCGTCTGCGCGGCCTACGTGCTGGCGCGCTACAAGTTCCGTGGCCGGGAGGGGCTGTACATCTACTTCACGCTCGGGCTGCTCTTCCCGGCCGCGGCGGGGATTCTGCCGCTCTACCTCCTGCTGCGCGATCTGCATCTGGCCGACACACACCTCGGTGTGATCATCCCTCAGGTTGCCTTCCAGCTGCCGATCACCATCGTGATCCTGCGCCCATTCCTCGCCGCCTTCCCCGCCGAACTGGAGGACGCGGCGTACATCGATGGCACGGGCCGCCTCGGTTTCTTCTGGCGAATCGTGCTGCCGCTGTCGCGCGCCGCGCTCGTCACCGTCGCGGTACTTGCGTTCGTGGCGAGCTGGAACGCGTTCCTGCTGCCCCTGCTCGTACTTCAGAACGAGAGCCTGCACACCCTGCCGTTGGGCGTGCAGAACTTCTCGGCCGAGCACAGCCAGGACACCGCGGGAATCCTGGCATTCACGTCACTGGGCATGATGCCGGCGCTGCTCTTCTTCAGCTTCGCCGAACGGCAGATCGTCGGAGGCATTCAGGGTGCGGTGAAGGGATAGTGCCGCGGCGGTCCGGCACCACGAAGGGTTGAGGAGAAGCAGAACATGACCGATGTCCCGACCTTGACAGGTGTCAGGACAGAACCACGGGAGCGCGTCGACGGGCTCCTCGCCGAGATGACGCTGGAAGAGAAGTTGGCGCAGATCGTCGGGTTCTGGGAGAAGGAGGATGGTGAGGCGGTCGCGCCCCTGCAGGGCGACTTCGGCGCGGTCACCAGTCTGGACGAGTTCATCGGCCACGGGCTCGGGCACCTTACCCGGGCGTACGGCACGCGCCCGGTCGAAACCGCCGAGCGGGCTCGCTGGCTGTGGGAGTTCCAGCGCAGGCTGGTCACCGGTACGAGGCTCGGCATTCCCGCGATCGTGCATGAAGAGTGCCTGACCGGGCTCTCCGTCTGGAAAGCCGCTACCTTTCCCACCCCGCTCGCGTGGGGTGCCGCCTTCGATCCGGACCTGGTGGAGCAGATGGGCGTCGCCATCGGGGAGTCGATGCGGGCACTGGGCATCCACCAGGGACTCGCACCCGTGCTCGACGTCGTCCGCGACCCACGATGGGGGAGGGTCGACGAGTGCATCGCCGAGGACCCGTACCTTGTCGGCACCATCGGCACGTCGTACGTGCGGGGCCTGCAGTCGCGCGGGGTACACGCCACACTCAAGCACTTCGTCGGCTACTCCGCCTCCCGTGCCGGACGCAACTTCGCACCCGTCCACGTCGGAGCCCGCGAAGTCGCAGATGTACTGCTGGTCCCGTTCGAGATGGCAATCCTCGACGGCCGTGCCCGCTCGGTGATGCACTCGTACGCCGAGATCGACGGCGTG
>Ga0114129_10014200_pt1 | contig 11348 bp, 6 predicted proteins | sample RhiMetdeltSRZDD1_FD_80071 | JGI IMG/M metagenome (GOLD analysis project Ga0114129, IMG submission 80071) | Populus rhizosphere microbial communities from Tennessee, USA - Rhizosphere MetaG P. deltoides SRZDD1 (version 2) (version 2) | ecosystem: Host-associated > Plants > Roots > Rhizosphere >... | reverse complement strand
TACCCGCCGGTACCGTATTTTAATAACAGGGGAGTGGCCAGTGTTTGTTTATGGGCTTTGCAAAAATTGATAAATGCATCGTGTGTTGGCGGATATTGCATGCCCAGCTGCAAAGCGTTGCTCCAGCTATTGGCAACAGGTACCATATGTTTATACAATTCCTGCCGCAGCTGCTGAACCGGTTCGGGCAGCGGATAGGTAAAATATTTGTATTCACCTATGCCAAACCGGTAGCGTTCCATTTGAATTGTTTTTCGAAAATGCGCCGGTTCATCATACATGGCGATCATGTCATTACAAATTTGTTTCGACCACACCTGTGGTATTATCGCATATCCACGATCGTTGAGGGAACCGGTTGTTGCGTCGTTAAAATTCAGCATATTAAAAAGCAATTTCTTTGAATGCTAAAGAATATCGAATACTGAATGTCCAATGATAAATTTTGAAGTTGTTTTTATTTCAACATTCTACATTTAATATTCGTCATTTGATATTTATCGCGCCTTCGCTCCTTCCCACCCGATCATCGCCATCTTTCTCGGCGTGCCCCAGCGGTAATCGCCGATGTTGCCTACGCTTTTTATAACACGGTGACAGGGAATGATAAATCCAACAGGGTTAGCGCCGATGGCAGATCCTACCGCCCGTTGTGCAGAAGGTTGTTGAATGGTTTGCGCAATTTTTGTGTAGCTGGCTAAATGTCCTTCGGGAATGCGCAACAGGGCTTCCCACACTTTTATTTGAAAGGGAGTGCCGCGCAGGTGCAGTTTTATTTTTTCGGCGCGGGTTTCGCTTTGTTCAAAAAACTGTTGCACCCGGGCATGGTATTCACTTTCACCTTCAATTAACCGGGCATGGGGCCACAATTCCTTTAACTCGTTTACCACGGCGCCGGCAGATTGTTCAAAAAACAACAGGTTGCAAATACCTGCAGAGGTGCTGGCCACGAGGTAATTGCCAAAGCGGCTTTCGTGAAAACTATATTGTATAGATAAATTTTTGCCACCGCTTTTATATTCACCCGGCGTCATGCCTTCGATGGTAACAAACAGGTCGTGCAGCCGGCCGGTGCCCGACAAGCCGGTTTCCCAGGCGGCATCATACACCGTCGTTTGTTCCTGTTTTAAAATTTCCTTTGCATGTTCAATGCTGATGTATTGCAGGAATTTTTTGGGGCTTACCCCGGCCCAGTCACTGAATATGCGTTGAAAGTGATACGGGCTGAGGTGAACACTGGCGGCAATTTCGTCGAGCCCCGGCTGGTCCTGCATATGGTCCTTTATGTATTGCAATGCCTGTGCAATTCTATAATAATCATGCATAATTGTATCATTTCTAATGCAAATGTATGAAGGGGCGGGGTGACGGAAAACCCGATTATTGCGGAAAGCCGGAGGTCTGAAATCAGAAGTCCGAAGTCGGAAATCAGAAAGGTATTACTCCATTGAAAGAGTAGAGTGAATGGAAAGGCAAAAAGGCATCAGGGCTTTGAGGTGTAAAAATGTTAAGGTATTCTTTAACCTGTTTTTTTGCGCTTTAGCGCCTTTGCGCGAAAATATTGCGGGCTTTCAGAAAACTTTGACATTCAATGAGTATAAAATAAAAATAAAGCATGTTCTAACTTTTTAGCACAAACGTTTTGGTAGTTTTAAAACTTTTTCTGTACATTAGAAATCCAAATCCTCTGTTAATAACCCCCGTACAAATAGAAAACCCTGAACAAAACATTGCTGATGCGGCAACTTTGAGGCTCAAAAAATGCCCGATGCCATCGCAGGCATTAATACCCTTTTTGATTTTGCATTGCCATAATTATTTACTATTTTAAATAGTATGCACAACCGATCATGTAAACCAAAAAGGTTTGAAAAATTAAAAACCTTGTTTATTTTGGCGGCTGAATCAGTACTTATTTAAGGTAGCAGGGGCACTTGTATTTAATAAAATGGTATGCATAATTCGAAGCAACTCATTTCCGCACCCGATGTCGTATTTGTTGCGTACCTGCTTTTTTAAGCAGATATTTCATGTTAATGTATCCGGTTATAAAACTGGTGTTCAAAATTTATATATTAATGGTATAAATATCATGCGAATGGGTGCCGAAAAAGACCATATCCTACTACAATTACTAAGAACTTCTGACCCACAAGGGTTTAAAGTACTGTTTCAGAAGTATTACAAAATTTTATGCATACAGGCATTCCTGTTATTACAGGATCAGGGCGAAGCCGAAGACCTGGTGCAGGATGTGTTTGTAAAGTTCTGGCAGGAACGGAAGTTCGAAATAGTGCAGCAATCATTAGGGGCGTATTTAACAACCATGGTGAAGCATGCTGCCTTGAATTTACTAAAGTATAAAAGCCGGCTTAACAGGAAGGAACAAACCTACCAGGAGCGGATCGATATTATAGAAAATACCAACGTAATGGAAATTCAGGAAATGGCTCAAATGGTACAAGGTGTTATTGCTCAGTTGCCTGAGCAATGCAAACGCATTTTTGAGCTGGTTTGCGTAGAAGGAAAAAAATACCAGGAAGCCGCTGTTATTACCGGTGTAAGTGTTAACACCGTTAAAACCCAGCTGCGCCGCGCATTTGGCAAACTACGCGAAAGCCTGCGCGACTACTATTATTTTGCAGGTTTGTCACCCGTTTTATATATTTTATTGTCTTAATATATTTTATACCCCCTGATGTATCATTTAGCAAACTTGCCATGAACAATTATATCGATATGAATGATGTTGAGCAACTAATAATTGATAAACTGACGGGCCACATCGGTGAGGATGAGGATTTTAGACTGGAGGAGCTGATCGCTCGCCACCAGGAGGTTGAACAACTATGGCAGCAGATGCAACAGGTATATGCTATGCGTAAAGCAGTGAGTTTTGATCAATCGTTTAATGCCGATGCAGCATGGCTGGCATTACAACAAAAAGTAAACATACCGGATACAACTTTGGAACCGGTGACCGATACAGTAGCTATACATCCACGTTCAACAAATGCCCGTTGGTTACGCTATGGCATGGCGGCCGTTGTAACCGGCATTATTGTAGTAGCCGTATATTTTATGGCAAGCCTGCACCGGTCGCAGGTAGCTGCTTCCAAATCGGTTCAAATAAAACTGGCTAACGGCGTTATTGTTCAGGCATCGGCAAAAGATTCAATGGCTGCATGGATGCAGCAGGCGCGTGCAACAAATATCGATCCCGGTGCATGGAATACATTAATAGTGCCGGCCGGTAAAAATTATTCTTTTCAACTGGCCGATGGATCTAAGGTGTGGTTAAACTCAGTTACGGAATTTAAATTTCCTTTATTGTTTACAGGCGCCGAACGAAATGTTGAGTTAACAGGAGAAGCGTATTTTAAAGTAGCTCACCAAACCAACCAGCCGTTTACTGTAAAAGTGAACGGTTTAACGGTGAAGGCCCTGGGCACTGAGTTTAATATCAAATCATACAATAACGAGTTAACCTGCATAGCACTGGTAAGCGGTTCGGTAGCTATTGAAAATGCAAAAGGACAACAGATACAATTATCGCCGGGCGAAGCGGTGGTGGTTGAAAAAAGCACCAGCGCCCTGCACAAACAAAAGTTCGATGAAATAATGGTGCTGGGCTGGATGCAGGGAATGTATTTCTTCAGAAATGAAAAGTTGCAGCAAATAGCGGTAGTGGCCGAACGTTGGTTCGATGTGCCTGTAAAATTAAAAGAACCTTCACTGGCGGGTTTACACTTCTCAGGTGTGCTCGATCGCAATAAACCCATTGATAAATCCTTCAGTGCATTGGTCTCATCCGGCGACATTCGCTACGAATGGAAGGATGAGGAAGTGGTGATCAGCAAAAATTAAATCATTTTTATAAACCGCAGCTCTTTTTCCGGAGCTGTTTTTAGTGATGCGTCCCGACTTGTCGGGACTTTTATTTTTATATTGTATTAATGTTGATTCATTAATGTTTTATATACGGTTACTCGTATAAGTTATCATCCCCCGTTGAATGCGTTTTTGTGCGACCGTATTTTTACACCTGCTTACAATTAGCTCCCTGTTGATTTACACGCAACTAATACATAGCGTTTAATAAAAACCTGTCGGGTGCGCCATTACAGCGTACACAATTAAACAGGCTATGCGTGCCCGGCAGGTCTTTTTGTTTTCTGCGCCTTAAATAAAAAAAATAAAAATTAATTAATAGTTGTCACCCTATTTAAAAGATTGCTTGTCTAATATGTATAACTGTTATACAAAAACTAATTGCATTATGAGTTTATCCTCCGGAAGTTGTTCCAGCAATATCCGGGTAATGAAATTGTTTTGGATACCCATCACCATAGTGGTTATTCTATCTACATTACCCTTTACCGTATTAGCCGACCCTGCCCAGGAATTTAAAATAACGCTACAGTCTAAACGTACAGCGCTGAGCGAAGTATTTAATGAAATTCGCCGGCAAACTGGTTTTGTGGTGTTTTACAGTAACGATCTGTTCAATGATAAGGAAAAAATAAGCGTCAATTTTATTGAAGCAGGTTTGGATGATGTAATGAAGAACCTGTTGCGCGGCCGACCGCTTGGTTATAAGATCACCGAGAACTTCATAATCATCATAAAATCGGTCGATAAAAAGAAAGAAAGCAAAGCGGGTGTTATTAGTCCCGGACCGCGGGCCGCATTGGATACCATACCTGCCGAAAAGTTAAAAGGTAAGGTAACCGGTAAAGAAGAAGGAGCTCCGTTAGGACAGGTTTCGGTTGAAAATTTAGGCGATCATAAAGGCGTATTTACGAATGGAAAAGGGGAGTTTTTAATAAATGCGCAACCGGGTGACAGCATCCGGTTTTCATACGTAGGCAAAGCTTCCCGTGTTGTGATGTATAGAGGACAGTCTTTTTTAACGGTAGAGCTGTTCAACGAAGAAGAAAGATTATTATCGGAAGTAATTGTAACCGGTTTTCAGAATATCGACAAGAGTAAGTTTGCCGGAGCGGCCACAAGGCTAAAGGCCGATGAAATAAAAATGCAGGGCGTGGTAGATGTGAGCCGTATGCTTGAAGGACGCGCTGCCGGCGTTTCAATACAAAATGTATCGGGCACTTTTGGTACCGCGCCTAAAATAAGGGTGCGCGGCGCTACGTCTATTAACGGTGATAATAAACCGCTTTGGGTAGTCGACGGCGTTGTGCTCGAAGATATCGTAAACATCAGCAACGATCAGTTGTCGAGCGGCGACCCCACCACGCTGCTGGGATCGGCTGTAGCCGGTTTAAATGCCAACGACATCGAAAGCTTCGATATTTTAAAAGATGCCAGTGCAACGGCTTTATATGGCGCCAGGGCCATGAACGGCGTTGTGGTGATCACTACCAAAAAAGGAAAAGCCGGCAGATTGACTGTTAACTACACCGGCAACTTCAGCACTCAGCTAAAACCTGTATATAACGATTTCAATATTATGAACTCGGCCGAGCAGATGTCGATACTGGCCGAACTGGAACGCAAAGGCCTGCTCAGTCCGAATGTGCTCGACCGGGCCGATAACGGCGTTTACGGAAAAATGTATGAGCTGATCAATACCTGGAATGGCAGCAGCTTTGGGTTGGAGAATACCTCCGAAGCCCGCAGTGCATTTTTAAAACGGTATGCAAAAGCGAATACCGACTGGTATGATGTGTTGTTCAGGAATAATTTTTTGCAGGAGCATTCTGTGGCCATTTCATCGGGTACCGAAAAGTCGCAGTCTTATTTTTCAACCAGTTATTTTGGCGATAACGGATGGACCATCGCCGACAAGGTGAACCGCTATACGATCAATTACCGTAACAATTACAAATTTAACGACCGGTTATCGGGTGGTTTTTCTACCGTAGGATCTGTACGTCAGCAGAGAGCGCCCGGCGCTTTGGCCCGTAACAGCAACCCGGTTGAAGGTAAGTACGATCGCGATTTTGACATCAACCCCTTTAGCTATGCATTGAACACCAGCCGCACGTTGACCGCTTATGATGAAAACGGCGGACTGGAATATTTCAGAAGGAATTTTGCTCCGTTTAATATCATCAGTGAACTGAATAATAACTACATCGATCTCAGCCTGGTCGATGTGCGGGTGCAGGCAGATCTTTCGTACAAGATCACGAAAGACCTGAAGTATGAATTTGTAGGCGCTTTCAGGCATGTGAAATCATCGCGCGAGCACATGATCACCGAACACGCCAATATGGCCGAGGCGTATCGCGCAGCCAATACCAGTACCATTCGCCGGAATAATAAATTCCTGTATCGCGATCCCGATGATCCCGAAGCGCAGCCTGTTGTTGTGCTGCCTTATGGCGGCTTTTATAATCGTACAGAAGATATGTTGCAGAACTATGATTTTCGCAACAGTTTAAACTATTCAAAACTGATCGGCGACAAGCACACGATAAACCTGCTGGCCGGCCAGCAGATCAAGTATGCCGATCGTCAGCGTTTTTCAAGCACAGGGTATGGTTACCAGTACGATAACGGCGGAACTCCTTTTGTTGATTACCGTGTTTTAAAACAAACCATTGAAAATAATTTCCCCTATTATGGCATGAGCCGCGATTACGACCGCTTTGTGGCGATGTATGCCTCGGGCAACTATACGTACGATCAGAAATACAATTTCACCGGTACCGTTCGGTACGATGGAAGCAACAGGCTGGGACAATCGAAAAAAGCACGCTGGCTGCCTACCTGGAGTGTTGCCGGTTCATGGAATGTGGAGCAGGAAGCTTTTATGCGCGACCTGACCTTTACCGATTACCTTACTTTTCGCGCCAGCTATGGTTTAACGGCGAGTATGGGCCCGGCTACCAATTCGAGCATTGTGCTGAAGAATATCAATACCCGGCGCCCTTATTTAACCGAAGTAGAATCGGTGATACAGTTAGCCAATCTCGAAAATGCCGATCTTACCTGGGAGAAATTATATACCACCAACCTTGGTATCGATGCCGGCTTTTTCAAACGCCGCCTTACGATGAGTGTTGATGTGTACCAGCGAAGAAGCTTTGATTTGATCAGCAGAATTAAAACTTCGGGTATTGGCGGAGAAACACCCAAGGCGGCCAACTATGCCGATATGAAATCGAAAGGTATTGAAGTGCTGGTGGGCGGCGAAATAATAAAGCAAAAGAACTGGGGCTGGCGCATGAACTGCACGTTTGGTTACAATACCAACAAGATCACCAATGCCCAAAATAATCCCATCATATTCGACCTTGTTGTAGCCGAAGGAGGAAACCGCGAAGGATACCCCGTGCGCAGTTTGTTCTCGCTCGATTATAAAGGACTGGAGCCCTTCACCGGTAAACCCACTTTCGTAAACCAGGAAGGCAAAACAAGTTCAGATGTTTACCTGCAGGATGATGATATCAGTCACCTCGTGTATGAAGGCCCGGTAGACCCTACCATTACCGGTGGTTTTTCAAATACGTTTCATTATAAAGAATTTTCATTGAACATATTCATGACTTGTCAGGCCGGTAATAAGATACGCCTGTACCCGGCATTTAAAAATAGTTACACAGACCTGATGGCCATGCCAAAAGAATTTGCCGATAGGTGGACCATGCCCGGTGATGATAAGTACACCAATGTGCCTTCGATACTCGATGCTTATGCACAGGCACAACTCGGTGGTACGTATCCTTATAACAATTATAATTATTCAACACAGCGGGTAGCTAAAGGCGATTTCATCAGATTGAAATCGGTTTCGCTTAATTATCAGATGCCGGCTGCCTGGTATAAAAAAGCAGGCGTGAATAATATTGTGTTAACGGCCTCGGCCATCAATCCCTGGCTGATATATGCCGATGAAAAACTGAACGGACAGGACCCGGAGTTCTTTAACTCGGGTGGAGTAGCGCAGCCTATTCAGAAGCAGATCACGTTGTCGCTGAAAGTAGGTATATAAGGCACAAGAAACAAGGCTCAAGGTACAAGGCTCAAGGAGGGCCGACAAAGAACTTAGAACACAGAACTAAGAACTGTAATCGCATGCAAAAGATAACATCACATACATATTTCTTATTACTGCTTGTATCATTAACAGGCTGTAAAAAATTTCTGGAGCAGCCGCCCGATAACCGGGCTGTGCTGAACTCACCCGAAAAAGTATCGCAGTTATTGGCAACAGCCTATCCGCAGGCCAACTATATGGCATTTTGCGAATCGATATCAGATAACGTGGCCGATAAGGGAATCGGCGGAATGGAAAAAACAAATATCGATCCTTTCTTTTTTAAAGATGTGACCGACAACCAGGAAGACTCGCCTGAATTTTACTGGAATGCCTGTTATACAGCCATCGCCGCTGCCAACCAGGCCCTTGAAGTTTGTGCAAAGGCCAGTGACCCGCAAAATTATAAAGCACAAAAAGGCGAAGCGCTGGTGTGCCGCGCGTATGCGCATTTTATGCTGGTAACTTTTTTCTCTAAAATGTATGACGCCGGCACAGCAGGCAATGATGCCGGTATACCCTATGTAACTACGCCCGAAAAAGTAGTGTTTCAGCAGTATGAGCGTAAAACAGTGAAGTATGTATATGAAATGATTGAAAAAGACCTTACCGAAGCGCTTACGCTGATCGATGACAAAAATTACGGTGTGCCGCGCTATCATTTCACCAAAGCGGCCGCCCATGCGTTCGCTTCGCGCTTTTACCTGTTTAAAAAAGAATATCAGAAAGTGGTTGAGCACGCATCGAAGATATTCCCCAATAATAATGTTACTGCTGTGCTGCGTCCATGGAATACCGAATACCGATTTTTAACCTACAACGAATTGTGGGCGCGTTATGCAAAAGCAACCGAGCCCGCCAATCTGCTGCTGGTAGAAACACAGTCGGTATGGGCCAGAAATTATTACGGCGTTCGCTATGGGCTCGATGCGGGCAAGGCAAACGAGGTTATACTAAAACCAAATGTAACCACTGGTACGCTGGCGTTCAGGAACCAGTTATATACCCTGGGTACCAACAATTACTTTTTACCAAAGATCAATGAATACTTTGTACGGGAATCGGTCAATGCCGAGATCGGCTTTCCATATGTGATGGTTCCGCTGTTCACTACCGAAGAAGTATTGTTTAATCGTGCCGAAGCCAATGTGTTGTTGAATAATACCAACGATGCCATTATCGATCTGAATGCATATGTAAGCACACGTATTGTGAATTATAACTCGTCGACCCACGGCATTACCAGCAACAGGATCAAATCGTTTTACCGTACGAACGACCTGCAGCAGGGAACGCTGCTGGCGGTTATGGATTTAAAACGCGCCGAGTTTGTGCAGGAGGGCATGCGTTGGTTCGATCTGCTGCGCTATAAAACGCCGGTTCAGCATCCGACGGCCGAAGGCAACACGCTGATACTGGAAGCCAATAGTCCGATGCGGGTGTTTCAGATACCCGATGCGGCAAAGCTGTCGGGAATAGAGCAGAACCCGAGGTAACAACAAACTACAAACCACAAACAGGTTTTTAAATATGAACAACATAAAACTATATATCTATCTCATACTTGTAATTACGATCGCCGGTTGTAAGAAGGAAAACGTTGGTAATGTTGATGATATTCCGGGGCTGGGCGGAGATACCTGGGTGAAAGGCCCCATTGATAACTGGGTGTACGACAATTTAACCAAAACTTTTAATATATCGGTTAAGTATAAGTGGGACCAGTTTGAGCTGGAGCTGAACAAGAACCTGGTGCCGCCCAAAGAAGAAAAGATCGTTCCGGTAATGGAAGCAGTGAAGAAAGTATGGATAGATACCTATATAGCCGAAGCAGGAGCAGATTTTATAAAAACCTACTGCCCTAAGTTTTTTGTATTGTGTGGCAGCGCCAGCTGGAATACCGATGGCACCATTACACTGGGTACTGCCGAAGGCGGACGTAAGATCGTTTTGTATGTGCTGAATGATTTCCGTACGAAATCAATGCCCGGCTACAAACCTTCTGACTCAGCCACCATCAAACAGATGTTCCATACCATTGAACATGAGTTTGGACATATACTGCATCAGAATGTGATGTATGCCGAAGACTTTAAACGCATCACGCCTGGTTTGTATACAGCTAACTGGAACAACGTTTCAGACAGAACAGCCCGCCGCGATGGTTTTGTGACTGCTTATGCCAGTTCGGCCCCGGATGAGGATTTTGTAGAAATGATAGCGATGATGCTTACCGAAGGAAAGGCCGGCTTCGACAGGATCGTTGCTTCCATTCCGCCCGGTACCAGCACCAACGGCACCACACAGGCCGACGCTGTAACCAAATTGCGTAAAAAAGAAGCCATGGTAGTCGGCTATTTCAAAGATGTGTGGGCAATTGATTTTTATAGTTTGCAAACACGCGTGCGTGCAGCAGTAGAGGATCTTATTAAATAGACCATTCACCATTCACGTTTATGAAAAAGAAGATATTATATTTCTTATTGGTAATAACAGCTTTTTACTCGTGCCGGAAAGATAAATCACCGGCATTTGATAAAACGGCCGACGAGCGTATAAACGAAACACTCAGTCAGTACCAGTCTGTGTTAAGCGGTTCAGCAAACGGCTGGACAGGCACCCTCGTTACCAAACTGGGGCTTACGTTCAGTTTTTATTTCCGGTTCGGCGATAATAACCGGGTAGTGATGTACAGCGATTTCGACACTACTACTGCCGGCACTGCCAAAGAAAGCAGCTTTAGGTTAAAGGCGTTGCAGCAGCCAGCTTTAATTTTTGATACCTACTCCTATATTCATTTGCCCGCAGATCCCGATGCTGAAGTAAACGGAGGCTATTACGGAGCAGGCCTGGTTTCTGACTTTGAATTTTCAATTGATGCATTGACGGCAGACAGTGTTTTGTTAACAGGCCGTTTTAATGGCAGTTCAGCCATTTTGCGTAAAGCATCGCAGCAGGACCGCGCCGCCTGGGAAAACAGGGATATCTACAACACGGTAAACGGGTTGAAAAGTCTGGATAAAATATTGAATTATTTTAAACGGCTTAATTACAGCGGCGCCGAATATGAAGTACAATTTAATAAGCTATACAAGGCCGTTACTGTTTCATGGAAAAACGGATCAACACCCCAATCGGTTGTTACGCCTTATTATGTAACGCCTGAAGGTGTTTGGTTTGGCGCGTCGATAACCAATGGCAGCCAGGTAATAAAGGGGTTTACGATTACCGGCTGGGACCAAACTACTTCAACCCTAAAAGTAAAAGTAAATAATACCGATGCTTCCATTGCCGGGGCCATCAAGCCCATCAATCCTGATATTGCTGCAGGCCGGCGCTGGTG
>Ga0114129_10014199_pt1 | contig 11348 bp, 8 predicted proteins | sample RhiMetdeltSRZDD1_FD_80071 | JGI IMG/M metagenome (GOLD analysis project Ga0114129, IMG submission 80071) | Populus rhizosphere microbial communities from Tennessee, USA - Rhizosphere MetaG P. deltoides SRZDD1 (version 2) (version 2) | ecosystem: Host-associated > Plants > Roots > Rhizosphere >... | reverse complement strand
CCCTGTGGGATATCCGCGGCAAGCTCGAAGGCAAGTCGGTGTCCGCGCTGCTCGGCGGGGTGCGGCGAAAACGCGTCGAGGCCTACGCCTCGCTGCTGCAATACGGGGGCTCGGTCGAGCATGTGCGCCGCAACGTCGGGCGCGCGCTCGAACGCGGCTATCGCCACCTCAAGCTGCATGAGCGGACCGCGGAGGCCGTCGCCGCCGCCCGCGCCGTAGCCGGGCCGGACATTCCGATCATGGTCGACACCAACTGTGCCTGGACGGCGGACCAAGCAGCCGCGCCGGTCGCCGCCATGGCGCCTTCCAAGCCGTTCTGGGTCGAGGAGCCGATCTGGCCGCCGGAGGACTTCGACTCCCTGGCGGTGCTCAGGCGCGCAACCGGAGTTCCGCTGGCGATGGGCGAGAATGCGACCGGCGTGCTCGATTTCCAAAAAATGATCTCTGCTGGTGCAACCGATTTCGTGCAGCCGAGCGTCGTCAAGATCGGTGGTCTCACCAACCTGTGGCAAGTGGCGACAGCGGCGGAGAAGGCCGGAGTCACCTGCGTGCCGCATGCGTTCTTTTTTGGGCCGGGATACCTCGCGACATTGCACGCGATCGCGGCCAAGGAACGCGCGGCGCCGCTCGAGCGCTTGTTCGGCGACGTTGGCTTTATCGCCTATGTGAAGACCGTACCGGTGGTCGACGGCGCGATCGATGTGCCCGAGGGTCCGGGGCTCGGGGCCGATCCGGAGGAGGAACTGATCGAACGCTTCCGGACCTGATTAGAAGGCTCGCCACGGGAGGAAGAACAAAAATGGTCAAGACGAACAGGCGCGTCTGGATGGCCGGCGCCATCTCGGCCGCCGTACTGCTGCGCGCACGCACGGCGGCGGCGCAAGCCTATCCGCAGCGGGCGGTGAGGATCATCGTGCCTTACGCCCCAGGAGGCGGCACCGACGTGTTCTCGCGCCTGCTTGCGGCGCAAATGGAGCGCGAGTTCGGTCAGACGCTGATCGTCGACAATCGCGGCGGCGGCGGAAGTACCATCGGCACCCAGGCCGTCGCGAACGCGCAGCCCGACGGCTATACCATCGGGATGGTGGACAGCGCCTTCGTGACCAATCCAGGCCTGTTCAAGGATAAGCTACCGTACGACACGCGCCACGATTTCATACCGGTGTCGTTGCTGTCGCGAACCCAACTGGTCCTGTGCGTGAGTCCGTCCTCGCCGTTTACGACGGCGCAGGACTTGATCGCTTTCGCCAAGGCGAATCCAGGCAAGCTGACCTTTGCCTCGGCCGGCATCGGAACCGGCATTCACCTCGCGGCCGAACAGTTCCGGCAGGTGGCAGGCATCGAGATCGTGATCATCCCCTATCGTGGCGGCGCGCCGGCGCTCGCCGATTTCCTGTCGGGTAAGGTGGATTTCACCTTTGGAGCCGTCCCCACGATCCGGGAGCACATCCTGGCCGGTAAGGCGCGCGGGTTGGGCGTGACGCGCGGACGCGCGCCGCAGCTACCCGATATCCCGAGCATGGAGGAACTGGGCTACGCAAGCGTGGATTCCGCAAGCGAGATGGGGCTGATCGTACCGGCGGCGACGCCGGCGCCGATCGTGGAGAAGCTGCAGCAGGCGGCGGCCAATGCCGTCAAGGATCCCGCGTTTCACCGAAGTCTGCTCGAGCGAGGCTTCCAGCCGATCGGCAGCACGACGGAAGAGTTCCGCTCGCACGTCGACCGCGAGATTGAAAAATGGAAACGGATCATCGCGGCGGGCAACATCAAGCCGGAGTAGCCGCGGCGCCGCCCTGATTGATCGTCCTCAGGCGGTAACCGCGATCCCCTGCACCTCGATCATCATCTCGGGCTGGGCGAAGCCTTGAACCGTGATCGCCGCGCTCGCGGGAAAATCCTTGCCGAACAACTCGGCGCGCAATTCAGTCATGCGGGTGGTGTAGCGCGCGTCGATGAGAAACACGGTCATCGTCACCATGTCGCTCAGCTTCGCGCCTGCCTCCGCCAGCGTCTTCTCGATATTGCGGAAGGTCTGCTTGAACTGGGCGTCGAAATCTGCGGCGAGAGATTTCCCGGAATCATCGACCTGGCCGGTATGCCCGGCGACGTAGATGGTCCGGCCGGCGCCCTCCGTGATGACGCAGGGCGAGAACGCGCGTTTGACCTGCCAAGTGCCGCGAACGAATGTTTTCTTCATGGGGTTCGACCTCTCCAAGGCTTCGTATCAACCAGCGCGGATCGCGCGACAACCATCTCGCAGCCAAGGAGTTATACGGCGTTGGCCGCCTGGATCGCGCGCCACAGCCGCTCCGGTGTGGCCGGCATCTCCACATGGCGGACACCGAGGTGGGAGAGCGCGTCGACGAGCGCATTGGCGACCGCCGGCATTGCGCCGACGCAGCCGGCTTCGCCGGCGCCCTTGACGCCGAGCGGATTGGTCTTGGTCGGCACTGGATTGCTCTTGACCTCGACCGCGCTGATGTCGGTCGCCCGCGGCATGGCATAGTCCATGAACGAGCCGGTCAGGATCTGCCCGTCGCCATCGAACTGGATGTCCTCCATCAGGATCTGGCCGACGCCCTGCGCGACACCGCCCACGATCTGGCCTTTCAGCAGCAGCGGATTGATCACGGTGCCGACGTCGTCAACGACGCTGTAGCGCACGATCTCGACCGTGCCGGTTTCCTGGTCGATCTCGAGCTCGCAGATGTGACACCCATTGGGAAAATTCTGCACCGGTGCGATATAGGTTGCGGTCGCGGTCAGGCCGACATCCATGCCTTTCGGCAGCTTCGTTGGCTCCATCGCCTCCTTCGCAATTTCCTTGATGGTCAGCGTGCGGTTGGTCTTGGGGCTGGAGAACACCCCGTCGGCAAAGTTGATGTCGTCGGCATCGATCTTGAGCACATGGGCCGCAATCTGTTTCGCCTTGGTGACGATCCGCTGCGCGGCCATGTCGACCGCCGACCCGCCGATTGTAGCGGAGCGCGAGCCGCCGGTGCCTTCGCCGAGAAAGACCTGGTCGGTATCGCCCTGCACGTAGTGCACGTCGTCGGGATCGAGTCCGAGCCGGTCGCACATGATTTGCTTGAAGATGGTTTCGTGGCCCTGGCCCTGGGTAACGCTGCCCGCAAGCAGCGTCACGGTGCCGGACTTATCGAACCGGATTTCTGCGCCTTCGAACCCCGCTGCTGCGGCGCGCTCGATGGTGTTGGATAGGCCGATGCCGCGCAGCTTGCCCTGCCGGCGCGATTGTGCACGCCGTTGCTCGAAGCCCGCGACATCGGCGAGCTTGAGCGCCAAGTCCATGCTCTTCTCGAACTCGCCGCTGTCATAGGTAAAGGTGAGCGCAGTCTTGAATGGCATGGCGTCGGGCGGAATGTAGTTGCGCCGCCGCAGTTCGGCTGGATCGATCCCGAGCTCGTCGGCGGCGAGGTCCACGAGCCGCTCGATCACATAGGCGGCTTCCGGCCGCCCGTTCCCGCGATACGGCCGGACCGGATTGGTGTGGGTGAACACGGCGGTGACGTCGGCGTGCATGGCGGGAATGCGATAGACGCCCGCGAGCGTCCCGATATTGCCGGTGAAAGCGGGCATGCCGGTCTGCAGATAAGCGCCGATGCTGGCGACGGTCGTGGCGCGCATGGCGAGGAAGCGGCCTTCCTTATCGAGCGCAAGCTCGGCGTCGGTGACGTTGTCGCGCGCCTGCGCATCGCAGAGAAAGGATTCCGATCGTGTCGACATCCATTTCACTGGATGCCTCACGCGCTTCGACGCCAGCAGCACCAGTGCGACCTCGTTGTAGACCGCCGATTTCATGCCGAAGCTGCCGCCGATGTCGCCGGCCACCACCCGGATCCTGCTCTCGGGCACCCGCAGCACCGGAGAAAGCTCGGCCCTGAACGGATGCACCCGTTGCAGCGTGGTATAGATGGTGTAGCGATCCTCTGCCGCGTTGTAGTCGCCGAGACAGCCGCGTGGCTCCATGCTTGCGGCGGTGACGCGGTTGATCACCAAGCGCTGCTTGACGATGTGATCGGCCTTGGCGAATGCCGCCTCGGTCGCAGCCTTGTCGCCGAACAGCTGCACGAAACCGATATTGTCCGGGCAGTCCTCCCACACCCGCGGCGCTCCGTCGGCGCTGGCCTCGGCGGTGGATACGATGGCGGGAAGCGGCTCGTAGTCGGCCACGATCAGTTCGGCGGCGTCGAGCGCCTGATGATAGCTCTCGGCCACAACGAAGGCCACATAGTCGCCGACCCAGCGCACCCGATCCCTGGTCAGCGCCGGATAGGGCGGCCGGAACACACTGCCATCGCGGCGCTTCAGTCCGTCAGGCACCGGCAGGTCGCCCCATCCGGAGGCTTGCCAATCTTCCCCGGTAAGCACGGCCAGCACCCCCGGCGCGGCTTTCGCCTTGCTCGTGTCGATCGAGCGAATGCGCGCATGGGCATGTGGCGAGCGCAGCACATAACCGAACACCATGCCGGGCAGGACCATGTCGCCGACATAGCGACCGCCGCCCTGGAGCAGCCGCGGATCCTCGAACCGGGACACGCTTTGACCAATGGCAAATTCACCCATCTCAATCCCCGAGCTGACCGACACTTGCGAGCCTAGCGTTATCGCAAAGCTGCAGCGCGATGGCCATGGGGTGCTGAGCTGGACCGTTTGACGGAAGCGCTCGTCCTCGCTCGCGTCGGCGGCGCGATTCCGTCCCCGCATTGTCGCCCATTGTACCCCGGTCTAGAGTGCCGCCATCGTCATCAGCGTCGCCGGAGTTCGCGCCATGGCTTTTTTTCCCTACATCTCTGAATTGCAACGGCTGGCGGCCACCACAGCGGTTCTGGCCGCGGTGGCGTCGACGGTATCGACAGCGCAGGCCGCCGACGAGAGCAAGGGCAAGAAGGTCCTGCTGCTCGAATCCTTCACCTCGCATCCCTATGTTGCGACGACCGAGAAGTCCTTTCGCGAACGCGCACTGTCATACGGCATGGACGTGACGGTTCAGGCCGCCGGCTTGGACGCGGCGCTGCAGGCCCGCCAGGCCGACGACGGCATCGCCCGCAAGTTCGATCTCATCGTCGTCCAGCCGATCTCCGAGCAAGGGATCGTCCCGGTGCTCACGCGTGCGAAGCAGGCCGGCATTCCCGTGATCATCGTCAACAACACGCCCAAAGACGGCACCGAGGAGCTCTACGTCACCTTTGTCGGGCAGGACCAGAACGAGATGGGGCGCATCGCCGGCAGGGCGGCGCTGCAGGCGCTCAAGGGCAGCGGCCGCGACGGCGGCAAGGTGGCCCTGATCACCGGCGCCCTGCAACAGGGCCCTGGACCTCGTCGCGTCGCAGGGTTCAAGGACGCGGTGGCGGCCAATCCGAAGGTCGAGATCGCAGCGATCGAGGACGGCCGCTGGGATACCGCCACCAGCGAACGCCTCGCCGGCCAGCTCTATGCGCGCTTCGCCGCGAGCGGCGGCCTCGATGCGCTCTACGGCATGGCCGATAATCAGGCGGTTGCCGCGATCAAGGCGGCGGAGGCGGCGGGCATCGCCGTCGGAACGGGTCCTAAGCAACTTATCGTGGTTGGCGGCAACTGCCAGAAGGAAGGGCTCGACGCCATCGGTGCCGGCAAGATGTACAGCTCGGTAACGCAGATCCCCACCGACCTCGGCCGACGCACCGCAGATGCGGCCAATGAATACTTTTCCGGCAAGAAATTGCCCAAGGCCGACCTGCTTCCGGCCGAGCTGATCACCAAGGCGAACCTCGCGCAGTGGCAGGCACCGTGCACCTATTGATGGTTGATCGCGTGCGGGGGTGTCGATTCGGCAAAGCTGCGTGCGCAAGTCGGCGATAGCCGGCTTGTGGTGCTCCGCGACGCCGTGCTTCGCAACGCTCCTCAGCATGAGGCTGAGCACACTTCCTCGCATGGAAGACGAGGCGGCCTGATGGACATCCTTACCGTCGAAGGCCTGAGCAAGAGCTTCGGCGCCGTGCGCGCGTTGCGTGACGTTTCGCTTTCGCTGCGTGCGGGCGAGATCCGCGCGATCTGCGGCGAAAACGGCGCTGGCAAGAGCACGCTGGTCAAGTCGCTCATGGGCATTTTTACGCCCGACGCCGGCTCGATCGCGATTGATGGTGTGCACCACACCATGCGCTCCCCCCAGCAGGCACAGGCCTTGGGCCTGGGACTTGTCGCCCAGGAGCTCAGCCTGGCGCCTCGGCTCTCCGTGCTCGACAATATCTGGCTTGGAAGCGCCGACGTTCCGCTGTTTCATCGCCGCCGTGACTTGCGTCGTCGCGCGCGCGCCGCTCTTGAGATATTGGGCGCGGGTGAGTGGGACCTTGATACCCCCGTGAGCGCGCTCAGCATCGGTCAGCAGCAGTTGGTCGAGGTTGCACGGCTCCTGGCGCGCGACGCGCGAATCCTCATTCTCGATGAGCCGACCGCAACCCTGACTGATACGGAGATCGCCCGCATTCTCGATGTGCTCAAAACGCTCAAGGCGCGCGGGCATGCGATCCTCTATATCAGCCACCGCCTGGGCGAGGTGTTCGATCTCTGCGACACCGTCACCGTCTTGCGCAACGGCGAACATGTTGCCACCAGGCAGGTGCCGGATATCACACGTGAGCAACTGATTGAACTGATGCTCGGCCGCCCGTTCGGCGACATGTATCCGGCGGCGGCCGCGGGGCCGGATACAGGCGATGCGCTTGTTGTGGAAGGCCTCAATGTCGCTGGCAGTGTCCAGGACCTGTCGCTGGTCGCGCCTCGTGGAAAAATTCTCTGCATCGCCGGGCAGATCGGCTCCGGCGCCAATGTGGTCACCCGCGCGCTCGCGGGCCTCGTCCCCGGCGCCACGGGTCGTGTCAGCGTCGGTGACAAGCCTTTGCGGCTCGGCTCGGTACCGCATTGCGTGGCACGTGACCTCCTTTTCTTGTCCGAGGATCGCGCCGCCGAGGGCATATTCCATCAGCGCAGCGCGCTTGAGAACCTTCTGGCCGCGAATTTCAGCGCGCATACGCATATGGGCATCTTGGATTGGCCGAAGCTCAAGCGCATCGGCGCGCGGCTTGCGCAACGTGTTGCGATCGATCCTCGCCGGCTCGCCGCCGCTGCGGGCAAGCTCAGCGGCGGCAACCAGCAAAAGCTCCTGTTCGGTCGCGCGATCGAGCGGCCGCAGCCCGGCGTGCTGTTGATGAACGAACCCACGCGCGGCATCGACGTGGGCGCACGTGCCGACATCTACCGGATCATGCGAGAATTATGTGCGCACGGCTATGCTCTGATCATGACCTCCTCCGATCTCGAAGAGGTCGTCGGCGTCGCGGATATCGTCATCACCATGTACCGGGGCCGGACGGTCGCGCGCTATCAACGCCAATCGATCGCCATGGCGCGCATCCTCGCCGATATCACGCATCCGGTGCAGGCGGCGGCATGAGCCAATCCGCGGAGCCGCCGCTCACGGATCGGACGCTTGCCGCGCCTGCGCAGGGGCAGATGGCCGCGCGGGCAGGCGAGCCGCGGAACTATGTCGGCATCGTTCGCGTCGCTGTGCTGGTGATCCTGGCGGCGGTTGCCCTGACCACGCCCGGCTTCTTGTCTCAGCCCAGTATCCTTTCGCTTCTCACCACCGTCTCCTTTATCGGATGTGTCGCGGTCGGCATGACGCTGATCACGATCAGCGGAAATATCATGTCGTTCGCGCTCGGCGCATTGGTCGGCGCAACTGCCATGGTCTTTGTTCTTGCGGCCAATTGGGGCGGGTTTGCCTTCGGCCTCGTCGCGGGACTTGCCTTCGCGGCGGTGACCAATGCCTTGCAGGGCTTCCTGATCGGCTGGCTGCGCGCCAATCCGATCATCGTCAGCATCGCAGCACTGGCGCTGATCTATGGCGTCGCGGAAGCGTTTGCGGCCCACGGCACCATCTATGCCGCGACGGGAACGAGCTATGCCGGCTTCAAGGGCAAGGTCGCCGGCATACCGGTGGAGTTCGTGGTGTTTTTGTGCGTCGCGGCGGTTGCCCAGTTCCTTCTGTCCCTCACCACGTTCGGCCGCAATCTGTTTCTCGTCGGTTCGAGCTTCCGCGCCGCAGAGGCGATCGGCGTGCACACCTGGCGCGCCGTCACCGGCGCCTATCTCTGGGCCGGGCTGTTCACGGCGCCGGCCGGAATCATGCTTGCGATCCGCTATGACGCCGCCAGCATGAACTATGGCCTGGGCTACGAATACGACGCGATCGCCGCGGTGCTGGTCGGCGGCACCGTCATCAAGGGCGGCGAGGGCTCAGTGCTCCGTACGCTGGCCGGCGCGATCGTCATCGGCGTGATCCAGGTGGTGCTGGTCCTGCAGGGGCTGCGCACGGAATGGCAGTACTTGATCGCCGGCCTCATCGTGCTCGGGGTGATCGCGCTGCAGACGCCGGGCACCAGGGATTGAGTGCGATGAAGCGGCTGCGAGACGATCCGCACCTGCGCCCGTTGTTTGTCCTCGCGGCCTGCGCGGTCGGCCTCGCGCTCGTCGACGCCCGCGATTTTCTGACGGTTGCCACCGCGGCATCGAGCCTGGAGACATTTGCCACCATCGGCCTCGTGGCGCTCGGGCTTGGGCTGACCATGATGATCCGGGAGTTCGATCTCTCCGTCGTCGGAATGTACAGCATGGCCGGTTGCATCGCGGTGGTCATGGGCGGGACGTATGCCTGGTTGGGGCTGGCGTGTGCGCTGGCCGCGGGATTGGCGGCCGGGCTGGCGCAGGGCTGGCTGATCGTGCGACTGCGCCTCGGCTCGGTGGGCGTGACACTGGGTGGTCTTCTGGTCTTTGCTGGCATTGCCTACGTCGTCACCGAGAATCGCGCCTTGCCCTACGAGAACATGGAGGTCGCGCTTGGTCTGAGCGCGCCCGTCGGTGGCATTTTCTCCGTCCGCAGCATTGTCGCCATCGCCATTTTCGCCGCCGCCGCGCTGGTCATCGGCCTCACCCGGTATGGCCGCGACATCATCGCGATCGGCAGCGACCGCCGGGCGGCGATGACCGCCGGCGTCAATGTCGACGCGCTGGTGATCGGCATTTTCGGCTTTTCCGGCTTCTGTGCCGCGCTCTCCGGCGCGCTCCTGAGCTACAGTTTGGCCTCCGCCTCGCCCGCCGGCCTTTCCGATGTCATCGTTCCAGCCGCCGCGGCCGCGATCCTCGGCGGCGTGTCGCTCGCGGGCGGCACCGGACGGCCGCTGGGGATCGCCATGGGCGTGCTCAGTCTCGCGGTGCTGCGCGCCGGTTTCAACGCGGTCGGCGCGCCACCTTACGTCAACGAGGTCGCGATGGGCACCATTCTCCTGCTGGTGGCGGTGCTCGACAGCACGTATCTCGCACGGCGTCTGCAAGGGCTCGTGCGGCGCGTGCATTGACGGGCGCGTCGAATGCGCCACAATGCCGATCGACCAACGGGACAATTCGATGTTGGAGCGGACTTCGTTCGCGCAGAGCCAGACCAGCGATTGCATCGCGCGGGCCCGCGCGCTCGGGCCCTTGATCACGGCGCACGCCGCCCGCATCGAGCAGGAACGGGAGATCGTTCCCGAGGTGCTCGCCGGGCTGCACGACGCGCAACTCTTCCGCATGCTCATTCCGAAAAGCTGCGACGGCTGGGAAGTCGAGCCGGCCATTTTCATGCAGGCGATCGAGGAGCTCGCCAAGGCCGATGGCAGCACGGCCTGGTGCGTTGCCCAGGCTTCCGGTTGCTCAATGGCTGCGGCTTATGTCGAGCCCAAGGTAGCGCATCATATCTTTGGCGACGCGCGGGCGGTGATGGCCTGGGGCCCGGTCGGGCCGAACGCTAAGGCGGTCGCGGTCGAGGGCGGCTATCGGACGTCGGGGAGCTGGAGCTTCGCCAGCGGCATCAAGCACGCGGGCTGGCTCGGCTGTCACTGCCCGGTCGTCGAACCCGACGGCACGCCGCGCCTTGGCGCCGACGGCAAGCCGGCCGAACGCACCGTGCTGATCCCGAAGACGAGCGCCAGGATCAAGGACATCTGGCGCGTGGTCGGCCTCAAAGGCACCGGCAGCGACAATTACACGATCGAGGACCTCTTCGTTCCGGACGCGTACAGCTTCACGCGCGAATCCGCGGCCGATCGCCGCGAGGCGGGGCCGCTCTATCGCTTCACCACCTTCCATCTCTATGGCATCGGCTTTGCCGCCATCGGGCTCGGCCTCGCGCGCGCGGCGCTCGAGGCCTTTGTCGAATTGGCCGCAACCAAGGTTCCCAAGACTAAGACCTTCGTGCTGCGCGACAATGCGGTGATCCAGTCGCAGGTTGCGCTGGCGGAAGCGAAGCTTGCCTCCTCGCGCAGCTTCCTGCTGCAGACCCTGCACGAGACCTGGACCGCCGCCTTGCGCGGCGAGGCGCTTTCGCTCCCGCAACGCGCCGCACTCAAGCTCGCCGGTACCTACGCCGTGCATCAGGCGAAAGACGTCATCGACACCGTCTATCACGCCGCCGGCGCCACCGCGATCTTCGAGAGCAATCCGTTCGAGCGGCGCTTTCGCGACGTGCACACGGTCATCCAGCAGGTGCAGGCGCAGTTCGCGAATTTCGAGATGGTGGGGCAGGTGTTGCTCGGCCTGCCGAGCCCCTCGAAACTGATCTGAGATACGGCGCGCGTTTCCGATGTTTCGCCCCGCGCAGCCTTGAGATTCAATGATCCCGGATCGGGTGCGGAAGACGGTGCCTGCCGGATCGCGCGCGGAATATGCGATGCCCCGCTTTCGCGGGGCATGACAACTCGGTGACTGGCCAGAGAGATGGCGCTCAAAAATTCGCGGCGAGCTTCGGCTTCGGCGCCGGCGCGGCCGATCCCTTCGGCAGGTCGAACATGCCTCCGGGAAGGCTGTCAAAGAAAGCGAGCACCTCCGACGTCTTCACCACGTCGGCGTATTTCGCGTTCATGTCGCAGAGGTTGATGGCATGGCTCGCCTGCGAGCGGTCGAAGCAGCCTTCTTCCGCTAAGGCGATGCGGTAGTTGAGACTGAAGGCGTCGAGCACGGTTGCGCGCACACAGCCTGATGTCGTCGTGCCGGTGACGATCACGCTGTCGCAGCCAAGCAGCGTGAGGTAGCTCGCCATGTTGGTGCCGAAGAAGCCCGACGGCTTCTGCTTCAACACAACGATGTCCTGGGGCGCCGGAGCGATCTCGGCGACGATCTCGTTGCCGTCCACATTGGTGGCGGGCTTTGCGACCCTGTCCTCATCGGAGCGGTCGTTCTTCCAGCTCCAGCTTCCGTTGTCCCAATTGTCCTCGCGCCGCACCCCGGTGGTGTAGATGACCGGGATACCCTTGCTG
>Ga0114129_10014198_pt1 | contig 11349 bp, 11 predicted proteins | sample RhiMetdeltSRZDD1_FD_80071 | JGI IMG/M metagenome (GOLD analysis project Ga0114129, IMG submission 80071) | Populus rhizosphere microbial communities from Tennessee, USA - Rhizosphere MetaG P. deltoides SRZDD1 (version 2) (version 2) | ecosystem: Host-associated > Plants > Roots > Rhizosphere >... | reverse complement strand
GCGAGCAGCGCGCTGGCGAGGAAGATCCGGTTCTTGAGGGACGAGAGCAGCCTCATCAGCGCACCACGAAGTCCTGCTCGACCACGCCGCCGTCGTCGGGCACCCGCACCGTCCTCGCCTCGCGGGGCTCGCCGTCGTTCCAGGCCACGATGGTGTACGCGCCGGGGGGGACGTTGTCGATGTGGTAGCGGCCGTCGGCGTCGGTGGTGGCGAAGAAGCGGTGGTTGAACACCAGGATGAAGGCGCTCATGTGGGAGTGGATCTCGCAGAACACCCGCACCACCCCCGGGCGGTCGAAGCGCACCGACTTGGACTGGCCCGCGGCGTAGCGGCCGAGGTCGAAGCGCCGAGGCTTGGAGAGCGAGAAGACGTTGTGGTAGGTGCGGTCGGTGTTCGTGAACTCCACGGTGGTGCCCACGGTGATGGCCAGCACGTACGGCACGAAGGTCTCGTGGCGCTGGTCCATGACCGCGCGGCCTTCGTGCTCCTCGAAGGCCCCCTGGGGCGCCGCCTCCAGGTACACGACGCTGCGCCGGCGGTTGGGCAGGTCGCGCGGCGACGGCATCGACAGCTCCCCGATGCTGGGACGGGCGACCGGCGCCGGCGGCTCGCGCATCACCTCGACCCGCCCGCGGATGGAGCCGGCCGCCGCCCCCGCGGGGCGGGGCGCAGCGGCCCCCGCGGCGACGGTGAGGGCGAGGAGGGGCAGCCGGGCCGGACGCATTCCTTCGCTAGAACCAGAGGACGATCTGGGAGGTGAGCAGGGCCCGCTCCCGCACGCGCCCGCCGTCGCGCCGGTTGTGCTGGTACGCCAGCTTGGCCAGCACGTGGCGCATCGGCGTGTAGCCCACCCCCGCCTCCACCCGCCAGACGTTGGCGTCCCAGGTCAACCGGCCGGCGGGAGCGTCGATCTCCGTGAAGCCGAGGTGGTCGAGGCGGCCGGCCGCGTAGAGTCCCGGCATGACCTTGAAGCGTCCCTCCGCGGTGACCCCGAGGGCGCCGAGCGAGCGTTCGAGCATCGGCGTCCGCCATCGGCTCCAGATCGCCTCCGAGCGCAGGATCCAGCGGTCGCGGGAGTACTCGAGGTCCACGCCCCACGCCTGCTGCGGGTCGTGGCCGCGGCGCTCGGGCGGCAGCGAGTCCACCACGTCGCGGGAGAGATAGTCGCCGCGGGCGGCCGAAGCGCCGAGAACGAGGCCCACCACCGGCTTCCAGGCCAGCCGGACGGAGACCTGCTTGCCGCCGTTGTCGTCGTGGACGCGCGGGCTGGAGAGCGTGCCCTGGGTCACGGCGGCGCTGGCTTCCAGCGCGCCCGATCCCACGTGCACCCCGACCCCAGTGTCCCAGCGGAGCGCGTTCACGAGCGGCAGGCCCGGCGCCGGCTCGTCGTTCCCCCAGCCGAACGAGTAGTGCACGCGCCAGCCGGCGCCCCGCGCGCGCACCAGGTCGCTCGCGGTCCCGGGCACGGCGTCCCGGCGAAGCGCGGTGAGGTACTGGTAGGCGAGCGGGTAGCCGATGAGCGGGTTGTCGCCGCCGTAGCGGCGGCGGGAGAAGGCGCCGAACACCGGCGGGATGAGGCCGGCCTGGACGTCGAACGCGCGATCGCGCCAGGGCCGCACGCGCGCGTAGAGCGCGTACACGCGCGGGCGGGCGAAGTTCTCGTCCCGCACCTCCCCCAGCAGCGCGACGCGCTCGGCCAGGTGCCACTCGGCGGTGAGGCTCAGCCGGGCGAGCCGCTGCGCGCTGTCCTGGTAGGAGGTGAAGTTGAAGAAGCCGCGGTCTTCGGGGCCGATCGCGGCGCTCAGCTCCGCCCCCAGCGCCAGGCGGCGCGGCTCGACGGGCGGCTCGGCGCCGGCGGCGGACGCGACGGCCACGAGCCCGGCGGCGACGAGCGCGGCGCGCCTCACGCCGCTCCTTCCATCTCGCGGAGGATGGCGCGCGCGGCGGCGGGGGGGTCGGAAGCCTCGATGATCGGACGTCCCACGACGAGCAGGTCGGCTCCCGCCTCGAGGGCGGCGGCGGGTGTCGCCAGGCGGGCCTGGTCGCGCGCGCGGGCCCCCGCCGGACGGATCCCGGGCGTGACGACGAGGAAGTCCCTCCCGCAGGCCTCGCGGACGATCGGTACCTCCTGCGGCGACGCGACCACACCGTCGACCTCGGCCGCGTGGGCCAGCCGGGCGAGCCGCCGCACGTTGTCGCTCACGTCCCCGGTGACTCCCAGCTCTCCGAGCTCGGCGGCGTCGTGGCTGGTGAGCACGGTGATCGCGAGCAGCCGGGTTCCCATCGCCGGCATCGCCCCCACCGCCGCCTCCATCATGGCCTGGCCCCCGAGCGCGTGCACGTCGACGAGCGACACGCCGAGGCGGCAGGCCGCGCTCACCGCGCCCGCCACCGTGTTCGGGATGTCGTGGTACTTGAGGTCGAGGAAGACCTTCTCCCCCCGCGCGACGAGGCCCCGGACGAAGTCGGGGCCCGCGGCGGTGAAGAGCTGGCTGCCCACCTTGAACATGCCGGCCAGCCCCGCGAGGCGATCCACGAGGGCCAGCGCCTCCTCCGGGGTCGGCACGTCGAGCGCCACCACCAGCCGATCGCGGGCGTTCACGTTCGCGGCTCTCCCGGCGCTTCTGCCTCGGGGAAGCGCAGGCTCCCGACGACGTCGGCGATCGTCTCGAGGCGGTGGCGCTGCAGGTAGGACTGGAGCCCGTCGAGGATGCGCGAGTAGATCCCGGGGTCGACGAAGTTGGCGGTGCCGACCTGGACCGCCCGGCAGCCCGCGACGAGGAACTCCAGCGCATCCTCGGCGCCGGTGATGCCCCCGACGCCGATCACCGGTATGCGCACGGCCCGCGCCGCCTGCCACGCCATGCGGACCGCGATGGGCCGGATGGCGGGGCCGGACAGCCCGCCGGTGCCGAAGGCCAGCCGGGGCACTCGGCGCTCCACGTCGATGGCCAGGCCGAGCAGCGTGTTGATGCAGGAGATCGCGTCGGCGCCCGCCTCCTCGCACACGCGCGCGAACACCGTGACGTCGGCGACGTTGGGGGAGAGCTTGGGGATGACGGGCAGGCGGGTCGCCTTGCGGACCGCCGAGACCACCTCGTGGGTCATGCGGGCATCCCCGCCGAACGCGATCCCGCCCTTCTTCACGTTGGGACACGAGATGTTGACCTCGAGGGCGGCCACGCCGGGCGCGTCCGCGATCCGCGCGACCTCCGCGTACTCCTCGACAGTGTCGCCGCAGACGTTGACGATGACCGCGGTGTCGTAGCGCGCCAGGCGCGGGAGCACGTCGCGCACGAAGGCCCGGATCCCGACGCCCTGCAGGCCGATGGCGTTGAGCAGGCCGGAGGGCGTCTCCACGATCCGCGGCACCGCGCACCCGTCGCGGGCCTCGAGGTAGAGGCCCTTGGAGACGATCCCGCCCAGCGTCGAGAGGTCGAGGATGCCCTCGTACTCGACGCCATAGCCGAACGTGCCCGAGGCGGCGATGAGCGGGTTCTTCAGGCGCAGCCCGCCGAGCTCCACCGCGAGCTTCATGCCCACACCACCTCGCGCGCGTCGAACACGGGTCCCTCGGTGCAGGCGCAGCGGTACTTGGGCCGGCTCTCGTGGTCGCGCCGGATCCACACCACGCAGCCGAGGCACGTTCCGACACCGCATCCCATCCAGGGATCGAGGCTCACCTGGGCGGGCAGGCCGCGCTTCTCGGCGAGGCGCGCCACCGCGTGGAGCATCGCGTCGGGCCCGCAGGCGTAGAGCGTCGCGGGCCCCGGCCGGGTGTCGAGGTAGGCCTCGACCGCTTCGGTGACGCGGCCGTGGTGGCCGAAGCTTCCGTCCTCGGTCGCGCAGGCCAGCGGCGCCTCGAGCGCGGCGAAGGGATCGCGGAGCTGGAGGTCGCCGGCGCTCCGCCCGCCGTAGAAGACGCGAGAGCGCCGGCGCGCGCGGCGCAGCTCGTCGCCGAAGAGCACGAAGGGGGCGATCCCGTACCCTCCCGCCACGCACACCGCCTCGTGGCCCTCGGGGGGAGCGGTGAAGGGCCGGCCGAGCGGGCCCAGGCACCCGGCCGCCTCGCCGGGGCGCAGCTCCGCCAGCGCCCGGCTGCCCGGACCCACGACCTTCAGGAACAGCGTGAAGGTGCTCTCCGGCCCGTCGACGCTCATGATCGAGAACGGCCGGCGCAGGATCGGATCGGAGACCGTGCTCGCCTTGATCATCACGAACTGCCCCGCGCGCGCGCCCGCGGCCACCTCGGGATGCCGGAACGTGAGCAGCACGTAGGCCCCGTCGAGCGCCTGGCGCCGCACGAGGGGCACGTCGCGGTTGACGGGCGGACGATCGGCGCTCGTCGCCGGCGTCGTCGGCATCGAGGCCGATGATACCGCGGGGCCGCGTATAATCCCCATCCCGCCGCCCATGATCCTGCGCACCATCGCCAGCGCGGCCGTGGCCGCGACCATCCTCGCCGCGGACGTCGTCCTCCTCACGCTCTTCCTGAACCCGGAGGCGACGCTGCGGCGCGACGGGCCGGCCCTGCTGATCTCGATCTTCCTCCCCTACCTCGCGCTCGCGACCGGCGGCTTCGCGCTCATCGCCCTCCTCGGGGCCGCGCTGCGGGGCTGGCCCCGCCGGACGCGCGCGCCACTGCCCGGCCTCCCGTGGTTCGTCTCCCTGACGTTCCTCGCCCTCGCCGGCGCCGCGGCCCTCTTCTGGCTCAACCTCGTGAGCTACCGGCATTCCGTGCCCCTGGAATCGCTGCGCGGGCTGGCCGGCTCCTGCGCCGCCCTCACCGCGGGGGCGCTCGTGATGGTGGCGGTGGGCCTCGACGCGCTGCTGTTCCCGCTGCGAGGCCGGGGCGTCGCGGCGGCGCTGGTGGTGCTGGCCGCCGCCGGGGGGGTGGTCCTTCCGATGGCCCTGCGGCCGGCGGTCGTGGCCGCGGCGGCCCCCGTGCCGCTGGCGGGAGAGACGGTCGCGCCGCTCCGGCGGGTGACGCTCATCGGCCTCGACGGGATCGGACCCGAGCAGGTGCGCGCCGGCGTGGCCACGGGAAGCCTGCCCGCCTTCGCGCAGATCCTCCGGCGCGGGGCCGGAGGCCCCCTGGGCACGCTGCGGCCGACGCAGGGGCCGCCGGTGTGGACGACGATCGTCACCGGGCGCCGTCCACGCGACCACGGGGTGAAGAGCTTCGCCACCTACCGCCTGCGCGGCTCCGACACCGCGTTCGACATCCTTCCCCGCGGCGCGCTGGTGGGCCTGCTCGAGCGCGCCGGGCTGGTCTCCACCAGCACCGTCACCTCGGCTTCCCGCCGCCGCCGCGCGCTGTGGAACGCGCTCAACGCGTTCGGCATCTCCACCGGGATCGTCCGGCTCTGGGGGACCTTCCCGCCCGAGCGCGTCCAGGGGTTCATGCTCTCGAACTACTTCCACCTGCTGCACCGCGAGCCGGCCCGGGCCGGAGAGAGCCTGCATCCGCGCGACCTGCTGCCCGAGGTCCAGGCCCGCGTGGTGGAGCCGGCCGACGTCGATCCCGCCCTCGTCGCCGAGTTCGTCGACGGCTCGGTGGAGGTCCCCGGCGACCGCCTCCCGTGGCGGCGGGAGCTGGTGGAGCGCGCGCTGGCCCCCGACCTCACCTACCAGCGTGCCGGCGCGGTGCTGCGCGCCGCCTACGATCCGCCGTTCTACGCGACCTACTTCTACGGCCTCGACGTGGTCGGCCACGCGTTCATGCGCTATGCGCAGCCCGACCGCTTCGGCAACGTGCGGCCCGAGGAGGTGCGGCGCTACGGCCGGGTGGTGGACCGCTACGCGGCGCTGCTCTCCCAGTGGGTGGGCGAGGCGATGCGCGCGCTGCGCCCGGGAGAGGTGCTGATCGTGGTCTCCGGGTACGGCATGGAGCCGGTCCCGCTGTGGCGCCGGGCGACGGAGGCGCTCCGGGGCGACGCCTTCCGCAGCGGCACGCACGCCGGCGCCCCCGACGGCTTCCTCCTGGCGGTCGGGGACGGCGTGAAGGCGGGGGCGGCGCCGCACGAGGCCTCGATCCTCGACGTCGCCCCCACGATCCTCTACCTCATGGGCCTGCCGGTGGCGCGGGACATGGAGGGCCGCGTGATGACCGAGATCCTGGAGGACGAGTTCACGCGCGCGCACCCGGTCACGTTCATCCCGAGCTACGAGAGCCTCGCCGTCACGCCGGTCACCGGCCACCGATCGGACCTTCCACCCCTGCCCGACGAGGAACCATGAGGTGTGTTACCATCCGCCCGCCTTGGCCACCGTCGACGAGCTCCTCGCCCTCGACCTGCGGGTCGGGACGATCGTGGCGGCGGAAGTCCTCCGGGGCGCGCGAACCCCCGCCTACGCGTTGAAGGTGGACTTCGGGTCCCTCGGCACGAGGGATTCCAGCGCCGAGATCGCCGACCTCTACGAGACCTCCGACCTCGTCGGCCTCCAGGTGGTGGCCGTCGTCAACCTCCCCTCCAGCCGCGTCGCCGGCCTCGATACCGCCGCGGTGGTGCTCGCGGTCGGCAACGGGAGGGGAGAGCGGGTGCTCGTCATCCCCGAGCGTCCGGTGCCCGACGGTGGCCGGGTCGGCTAAGGGCGCGCTCGCGGCGGCGCCGCCGGGCTTCCGCGTCCGCCGGGAGCTGATGGACGGGGAGCGGATCGCCCGCGCCCTCGCCCGCATCGCCCACCAGATCGTGGAGCGGCCGCGCCACGCCCAGGGGCTGGTCCTGGTGGGCGTGCGCACGCGCGGGGTGCCCCTGGCCCGGCGGCTGGCGCGGCTGGTGGCGGAGGCCGGCTCGCCCACGCCGCCGGTGGGCGCGCTCGACATCACCCTCTACCGCGACGACCTCACCACCGTCGCCCCCCAGCCCGTGCTGCGCGGGACGGAGATCCCCGGCTCCATCGACGGGCGCACGGTGGTGGTGGTGGACGACGTCCTCTACACCGGGCGGACCGTGCGGGCGGCCCTCGACGAGATCATCGACTTCGGCCGGCCGGCGCGCATCAAGCTGGCCGCGCTCGTGGACCGCGGCCACCGCGAGCTGCCCATCTGCCCGGACTACGTCGGCCAGACGATCACCACCTCGCGGGAGGAGATCGTGCAGGTGCTGCTGCAGGAGGAGGACGGCGAGGACCGCGTGCTCCTGCTCGAGCGCTCCCCCGCGTCGCGGGCGCGGCGGGGGCAGAAGAAGAAGCGGGGTCGCCGGGCGTGAGCGGCTATCCCCACCGCCACCTGCTGGGGATCGAGAGCCTGCAGCCGTCCGAGATCGTGGCCGTCCTCGACACCGCCGAGGGCCTGCGGGAGATCCTCGACCGGCCGCTCAAGAAGGTCCCCGCCCTGCGTGGCCGGACGGTGGTGAACCTGTTCTACGAGCCCTCGACGCGGACGCGGGCGTCGTTCGAGGTGGCGGAGAAGGTGCTCTCCGCCGACAGCCTGTCCATCGCGGCCTCGGCTTCCAGCGCACAGAAGGGCGAGACCCTCCTGGACACCGCGAAGAACCTGGAGGCCATGAACCCGGACATGATCGTGCTGCGCCACTCGGCCGCGGGCGCCGCCCATTTCCTCGCGCGCCATTGCCGGGCGGCCATCGTCAACGCGGGCGACGGGGCCCACGAGCACCCGACGCAGGCCCTGCTCGACGCGCTGACCCTGCGGCAGCGCAAGGGCCGGCTGGAAGGGCTGAGGATCGCGATCGTGGGCGACCTCCTCCACAGCCGGGTGGCCCGCTCGAACGTGTGGCTCCTCTCGAAGATGGGCGCGAAGGTCGTGCTGTGCGCGCCGCCCACCCTGGTGCCGCCGGGCATCGAGGCCCTGGCCCCGGTCACCCACCGCATCGACGAGGCGGTCGAGGGCGCCGACGCGGTGATGATGCTGCGCATCCAGCGGGAGCGGATGACGGGGGCCTACTACCCTTCGGACCGCGAGTACCACCTGCGCTTCGGCCTCACCGAGGCACGGGTGAAGCGCGCGAAGAAGGACGTGCTGATCCTCCATCCCGGTCCCATGAACCGCGGGGTGGAGATCGCGAGCGAGGTCGCCGACGGACCGTACTCGGTGATCCTCGACCAGGTGACCAACGGGGTGGTCGTGCGCATGGCGGTGCTGCTCCTGCTGCTGGGGGGCGGGGGAGCGGACGCCTGAGCCGCCTGCTCCTGAAGGGCGGCCGGGTGGTCGATCCCGCCCAGCGGCTCGACGCCCGCCGCGACGTCCTGCTCGAGGACGGCCGGGTGGCGCGGGTGGGGACGAAGCTCACCGGCCGCGGGGCGCAGGTCGTCGACGCGGAGGGGCTCGTGGTCTGCCCCGGCTTCGTCGACCTCCACGTCCACCTGCGCGAGCCCGGACGCGAGGACAAGGAGACGATCGCCACCGGGACGAGGGCGGCGGCGGCGGGCGGCTTCACCGCCGTGTGCGCGATGCCCAACACGTCGCCGGTCAACGACAACTCCGGCATCACGCGCTTCATCCTCGACCAGGCCCGCCGCGCGGGCGTCGTCCGCGTGTACCCCATCGGCGCCATCACCCGCGGGTCGCAGGGGGAGGAGCTGGCCGAGTACGGCGACCTCAAGGAGTCGGGCTGCGTGGCGGTCTCCGACGACGGCCGGCCGGTGGCCAGCGCCCGCGTCATGCGGCGCGCCCTCGAGTACGCCCTGGCCTTCGACCTGCCCGTGGTCGACCACTGCGAGGAGCCGACGCTCTCCGACCGCGCGGCCATGAGCGAGGGGCCGGTGGCGACGCTGCTCGGCCTGCGCGGCGCGCCCGCCGCCGCGGAGTCGATCGTGGTGGAGCGCGACGTGCAGCTCGCGGAGCTGACGGGGGGACGGCTGCACGTCGCGCACCTGAGCACGGCCGCGGCCGCGGACGCGGTCCGGCGGGGGAAGGCCCGGGGCGTCCGGGTGACCGCCGAGGTGACGCCGCACCACCTTCTCCTGACCGACCAGGCGGTGAAGGACTCCGACTACGACGCCTCCACGAAGATGAACCCGCCCCTGCGCGCCGAGGCCGACCGGCGCGCGATGGTGGAGGCGCTGCGCGACGGCACCATCGACGCCATCGCCACCGACCACGCCCCCCACACCGTCGACGACAAGAAGGTGGAGTACGAGGAGGCGGCCTTCGGGGTGGTCGGGCTCGAGACGGCGGTGGGGCTGTGCCTCGACCGCCTGGTGGGTTCCCGGCTCCTCACGCTGCCGCAGCTCGTCGGCCTGCTCTCGACGCGCCCCACGCGCGCCTTCGGCCTGCCCGGGGGCACGCTCGCCCGCGGGTCGCCGGCCGACGTGACCGTGCTCGACCTGGATCGGACGCGCAAGGTGGACCCGGCTCGCTTCCAGAGCAAGGGCCGCCACACGCCCTTCGCCGGATGGACGCTGAAGGGGGCCGTGGTCATGACCATCGTCGGCGGCCAGATCGTGTGGCAGGAACGGCGCTAGTGTTTCGTTACCGAAGTGTTGTTAGCACCGAGAGCGCCGAGGCGCCCGGATCGCGAGGCGCGACGACTGCCGCGTAGCCTTGTGCTACGCAAAGGAGGAGCAACGAAGCGAGCCGGGATGCATCGGCGCTCGAATGCAACAAGACTTCGGTAACGAGACACTAGATCCCGTCACCGAGTACCACCGCCTCCTGGCGGCGGACGAGCCGGCGGCGCGGGAGCAGGCCGCGCAGCTCGAGAACACCTTCGCCGCGTCCGGCATCACGTTCGACGGCCGTCCGATGCGCACGCTGCTCCGGCCGCTGTTCGTGGGCGCGCCGGCGTGGGCGCGACTGCGGGAGGACGGGCGCCGGCTCCTCGAGCTGGCCGCGCGCGTGGCCCGCCGCGCCTTCGGGGGCGACGCCGGCCGGCTGTGCGCGTTCCTGGGCACGCCGGAGGCCGAGGCCCGCTGGGTCCGCCTCGACCCTGGCGGGCCCGACGTCGTCCTCTCGCGCCTCGACGCGTTCCTGGGCCCGGCCGGCCCGCGCTTCATCGAGGTGAACAGCGACGCCCCCGCCGGCTTCGGCTACGGCGACCGCATGGCCGAGCTGTTCACGCAGCTCCCCGTCTTCCGCGCCCTGGCCCGCACGCGCTCCCTGACGTATCCGGCCTCCATCCCTGCCCTCGTCGAGGCCGTCCTCGCCGCGACCCCGGCCGGGGCCGGCCCGGGCGTCACCGTGGCCATCGTCGACTGGGCGGAGGTGAAGACGCGCGCCGACCAGGAGATCCTCCGGGACGCCTTCACCGCCCGGGGCGTGCGGTGCGTGCTCGCCGACCCGAGGTCCCTGGAGCTGCGCGCCGGCCGGCTCCTCTCCGGCGGCCGGCCGGTGGACGTCGTGTACCGGCGCGCGGTGCTCTCGGAGCTGGTGGAGCGCGAGGACGAGGTGCGCGACTTCTTCCGCGCCTACGCCGAAGGCGCCGCCGTGTTCGTCAACTCGCTGCGCTGCCGGCTCTCGGAGGACAAGGCGTTCCTGGCCCTGCTCACCGACGAGGCGTTCGCGCCGCTGCTGACGGAGGAGGAAAGGGCCCTCGTCGCGAGGACGGTGCCGTGGACGCGCAAGCTGGAGGATCGGCGCACGACGAAGGACGGACGCGAGGTGGACCTGCCGGGCTTCGTTCGTGAGGAGCGGGCCCGCCTGGTGCTCAAGCCCACGCACGGCTACGGGGGCCGCGACGTGCGGGTGGGCGAGGAGACGGCGCCCGCGGTCTGGGAGGAGGCGATCCGCGCCGGTACCGGCGGCCCGTGGGTGGTGCAGGAGCGCGTGGCCATCCCGGAGGAGGTCTTCCCGACCTGCGAGGGCGGCCCGCTCCGCTTCGAGGCGCTCAAGGTCAACGCGAACCCCTTCTACGTCGCGGGCGGCGCGGCGGGCGCGGTGGCCCGCGTCTCCCGCCAGGCCGTCATCAACGTCAGCGCGGGCGGCGGCAGCGTGCCGATGTTTGTGGTCCATTAGCGAATGGCGCTACACTGGACTCGCTTGCAGGCGCGGCGCGGCCCTACGCTCCCCACACGGTTCCTCACGACCGTTCGGCCGGGTTCTCGGGGCACCGCCCGCACGCTGCTGACCAGCCTCGCCACCGGCTACTTCCTCCTCGTCGCGGTCGGGCTTCCCGTCGCGAACACGCGCGAGGCTCTGGACACCGCGGTCCTGGCGATGCCGGCCCCGGACGCCGGCGTCAACCTCGTCGGCAAGGGGCACCCCCCCCGCCTGAATCCCGACGACGATTTCAGCGACGCGATCCCGGTCAGCGGGCTCGTCATCTTCGCCGCCGAGGTGCCCGGCCTCGACCTGCCGCGCGAAACACCGGGCGCCCTCGTCGGCGAGGCCAACGCGCCGCGCCCGCGGCCGGCCTGCACCCGCGAAGACTTCGAGCGCGGGCCCCCGTC
>Ga0114129_10014196_pt1 | contig 11350 bp, 10 predicted proteins | sample RhiMetdeltSRZDD1_FD_80071 | JGI IMG/M metagenome (GOLD analysis project Ga0114129, IMG submission 80071) | Populus rhizosphere microbial communities from Tennessee, USA - Rhizosphere MetaG P. deltoides SRZDD1 (version 2) (version 2) | ecosystem: Host-associated > Plants > Roots > Rhizosphere >... | reverse complement strand
GGCGCGCCCCGGATCTTGAACCGCCGATACTCCGCCTTCTTGGGCCGGCCCGCCTCGAACCAGACGAGCGAGCCCACCGTATCGCGCCCCTGGTTGGTGGAGATGTCGATGCACACGAACGCACGCGGCACGGCGGCGAGCCCGAGGTCGCGCCCCAGCGCGAACACCGGGTCGGCCGCCCGCTCGTCGATGTCGAAGCTTTCGATCTTCAAGCTGTCCAGCAGGTGCCGGGCGTTTTGGTCCGCGAGGTCGGCGAGCTGCGCCTTGCTGCCGCGTTGCGGGACGTGCCAATCCACCTCGGGCGCGAGCTCGCTGAGCGACGCGAAATCCTCGGGGGCGGGCGGGAACGGCAACAGCACCTTGCGCGCCCGCACCTCGAGCGGCAGGTAGCACCGCACCAGAAACGCCGCCAGGATCGATGCTTCCGTCTCGTGCTCGGCGTTCTCGAGGAACCAGTGGTCTCGCGCAATCAGCTTGCCGTCGCGAACGCGGAGGACGACCCCGCACACATCATCCCCGTCCCGCGCGATCCCCACCGCGTCCGCGTCGCCACCGCCCACGAGCTCGACCGCCTGCGGCTGTTCCAGCTGGTCGAGCCACTTCAACGCGTCACGCAGCTGCGCCGCCCGCTCGAAGTCGCGCTGGAGCGACGCCTGCTGCATCCGCTCGCGCAGCCCGATGCGCACATCCACTGTCTTCCCTTCGAGGAACACCACCACGTCGTCGATCATCCGCCGGTAGTCCGCCGCGCTCTGCAGCGCGACGCACGGCGCCCGGCAGCGCTCGATGTGGTAGTCGAGACACGGCCGGTCCGGGGCCTCGCGCGGCAGGTCCCAGTGGCAGGAGCGCACAGTGAAGATGCGGCGGATGATTTTCAGCGTCTGCCGCAGCGTGGCGACGTCGGTGTACGGCCCGAAGTAGCGGGCGCCGGGAATCGTGACCCGACGGGTGACGAGCACGCGCGGGAACGGCTCGGCGAGCGTCACCGCGATGCGGGGGTAGCTCTTGTCGTCGGTGAGCCGGATGTTGAAGCGCGGCTGATGCTCCTTGATGAGGTTGTTCTCGAGCAGCAGCGCCTGGGCCTCGGTCGGAACGATGATCGTCTCGAGGTCGGCGATCTGGCTCACGAGGGCCGCGCGCTCGGGCGTATCGCCCGCGTCCGGGCCGAAATAGCTCGGCACACGCGCGCGGAGGCTCTTGGCCTTTCCCACGTAAAGGATCTCCCCCGCCGCGTTCTTCCACAGATACACGCCGGGTTTGTCGGGAAGGGCTTCTAGCGTGCGCGAAAGGCGGTCAGGGATTGCCATGTGCGAACGGCATCGGGATGCTGGAGCGCCAGCGTCAGCGCGGCGTACACGATCCCAAAGATACCCAGCACCACAACCCCTCGCGGCACCGGGGGGACAGCGCCTGTGAGCCGCGCCACGCCGACCGCCGCCGCGCCCGCGAGCACGCTCGCGACCAGCGTGATCACAAACGCCCGCCAGTCGGCCCCGCGCAGCACGCTGCCCAGGCGCCCGCTCAGGTCTCGCAGGTGGAGCGCCGTGTTCAGGAACGCGCCAATCGAGGAGCCAAGCGCGATCCCCGGCGCCCCAAGCCAGCGCATGAGCAGCCAGGCAAGGCCGGTCGAGACCAGCAGGGAGAACGCCGCGATCCGCACGGGGGTGCGCGTGTCCCGCATGGCGTAGAACCCCGACGCGAACAGTTTCACCGTGGCCTGACCCACCAGACCGACGCCGTACGCGGCGAGCACGCTCGCGACGAGAGCCGTCGCATCGACGGTGAACCGGCCGGTCTGGTACAGCGCCGCGACGATCTCCCGGCTCAAGGCGATGAAGGCGATGGAGGACGGTACCACGAAAAACACGATGCGTCGGAAGCCGAGCGCGATCCGCGCTCGGAGCTGCTCGTTGGGCGCAGGACCTCCGCCCCCCGCGGAAGCTTCACGTGAAAGCTCCGGCAGCGATACCGCGGTCACCGACACGCCGAACAGGCTGATCGGCAGCACCTGGATGAGCTGGGCGTAGCCCAGCGCCGAGACGCCCCCCGGCCCGCTGAACGAGCCGAGCAGCGTGTCGATGAGCCCCGACAGCTGGGCGACCCCCGCGCCGACGAGCAGCGGGAGCCACGCCACCAACACGCCGCGCACTCCCTCGGGCGACGTGGAAAACCGCAGCGGGATGCCCCCGAGCAGCCGCCAGCACGCGGGCAGCTGCACCGCGATCTGCAGCAGGCTCCCCGCCACGGTCCCCCAGGCGAGGGCCAGCGAGAGGCGGTGCAGCTGCACGTCGATCGGCAGGCTGCGGTTCGCGAACCAGGTGCCGGCGGCGAGCATCGCCACGATCCCGGCGATATTCCAGAGCGCCGGCGCCGCGTAGGGCAGGAAGAAGCGCCGGTGCGTGTTGAGGATCCCGAGGCACCACGCCGAGACGACCATCAGCCCCGTCATCGGAAATAGGATGCGCACGAGCGTAATGGTGAGCTGGCGGCGCGGCTCGTCGAATCCCTTCGCGATCACGGTGGTGATGGCCGGCGCCAACGCGATGCCGAGCAGGGCGAGTACGCCCGAGGCGAGCAGCAGCAGGCCGAGAACCGCTCCCGCGAGCGACCGCGCGGCCGTCTTGTCCGCTCGCTCGTTGAGGGCGGCGTACACGGGAATGAACGACGCGGAGAGCGTGCCCTCGCCGAGCAGGTTACGGATGGTGTTCGGGATGCGGAGCGCGGCGCGGAAGGCGTCGGCGGGGATGCTGTCGTTGCCGAAGTAGTGCGCGAACACCCGCTCGCGCACGTAGCCAAGCACCCGCGTCAGGAAGATGCCGGCGGCGACCTGCGCCGCATGGCGGCCGCCCCCACCACCCCCGCCGGCCACCGGCTTTGGCGCGGTCAGGTCGGACGCTTCTTCTTACCGGGGTCTTCCAGCAGGCGCTGCACGAACTGCAGCTCCTCACGCATACCGGCGATCGAGCGGTTCAGGTCCTCGAGGTCCGATTCCAGCTCTTCCACCCGCTGCTCCAGCTTCCGCACGCCTGCACTACTCCCCGCCCCCCCTCCGTCACCCTGACCCTCCAGCCGCCGGGCAAACGAGCGCCCAAGCGGCGAATCGAGCAGGATCGCGGTGATGGGAATCATCAGGGCCACGAGCAGCACGACGACCAAGACCCACATGGAAGGATTCTACGAAGCGCCCGCCCAGCGCGCCACCTCCTGCTCCAGCGCGTCCACCAGGGCGGGCCCGTAGCGAATCAGGAACGATGGGAGGGTGAGCACGCGCTCCTGCGGCTGTCCCGCAGGATAGACCGCCGCACGGGCGCGGGCGATCTGACGCACCAGCGTCTCGCCCTCGAGCCGCTTGAGGCTCGCCACGAGCTTCTTCTCGATCGTCTGCGCGCCCGCGAGGGCCGCGTTGCGTGCCGACTCGACCGTCCGCTCGAGCGTCGGGTCGATCTTCACGACGGACGCGAGCAGACGGCCGTACTGCTCCTCGATACCGCTGCGCAGCGTCGCGAGCGTCGCCACGGTCTCGGGCGGCAGCTCGTGCCGGACGAGGCGCGCCTCGAGCTCACCCGGCTTGCCATCGAACGCCGCGAGATCGATCCCGTGGCGCTCCATCAGCTTCTCGACGCGGCCCTCCACGATCACGCCGGACCAGCGCGGCACCGGAAGCTGGCGCGTCACGCCGAGCGCCTCGTACAAGGGCACCGCGTCCTGGAGGTACTGCAGCTCCGCCGGTCCCGCCGCGTAGGCCACGGTGGGGAGCAACGTCGCCTCCACCACGGGTCGCAGCAGCACGTTGGGCGAGAGTCGGTCCGGTGCCTCGACGGCGATGCGCTCGAGCTGCGTGCGGGAAAAGCGCTCCCCGCTGCGGCGTGTCACGAAGGCCTCGCCCTCGCGTTGGAGCCGGTCCCGCCCCTGGCGGGCCTCCACCAACACCGGCGTGTATCCGTCCGAGAGCGTCAGGTCGAGCCCTTTGAGCACCCAAGGGGCGGCCACTTTTTTTGCGCTGGCATCGTAGGCGCGCAGCACCACAAGCCCGCGCGGCCCGAGCACACTGTCCAGCGCCCCGGCGAAGGCGTCCGCGAGGGTGGCTTCGGGACGGTACCAGCGCTCGAGCCATGCGATCACGCCGGCCTTGAATTCGGTCTCCGGCGTACCGTCCCGGAGCTGGGCGAGCGCCGCCACGATGTCTGGACCACAGGGCTCGCGTGCCACCGGGACGAGCGGTGCATCCGCCGCGCGCTCGCGCAGCACGATCTGGACGAGGTCACCACCGGCGTTCAAGAACCAGGTGTGGTTCGCCTCGGCGAAATCATGGTCGTCCCCGGCAACCCAGAACACCGGCACGACGGGCACGCGCCGCTCGCGCTCGAGCCGTCGCGCCAGCGCGATGGCCGAGAGCGCCTTGTAAACGGTGTACAGTGGCCCGGTGAAGAGCCCTGGCTGCTGGCCGGTTGTGACGACCAGGACCTCGCCCGCCGCGAGCCGATCGCGCCCCGGCCCCGGGAGGGCGGCCGCCACCACGTCCGGCGCCACTCGCCGAGGGGCGATGCGCGGCTCGGGCAGCGCCAGGGGCGCGATCGGCGTGGCGACGATCTTGGGTATCACTCGTCTTCTCCGAACACGTCCGCTTGAAACGTGAAGACTTCCGTTCCCGGTTCCCGCCACGCCTCCGGCGGCAGCCCGGCCTTGCGGCAGGCCGCCGCGAGAAACGCTTCGGGCCCCCAATGATACTCGTGTGCCACTTGGGGGAGGAGCAGGCCCACGAGCCGTTCGCGCCGCACCATCAAGCCGTCCCGACCGACCACGACGCGCATCGCGTCTACGGGCGCGGGGAGTCGCGTGGGCTCGGAAAGCACGGAGATCTCGAGGGCGAGGGAGCCCAGATCCTCGCGCGTGACGGGGGCGAAGCGCGGATCATCCCGCGCCGCCGCGACCGCCATTTCCTGCACGACGGCGCCGAGCTCGCGATCGGCCGCGATGTGGCCGATGCAGCCACGCAGCGCCCCGCGCTCGGTGAGGGTCACGAACGCCCCGCGCTTCAGCGCCGCACCGGGCACGCCGCCCACCGGAGGGAGGGGCTGGTCCTCGAGGTGCGCTTCCAGCGTCGCCCGCGCCAGGCCCAGGAGCGCGGCCCGGTCCGCCGGTGTCAGCTCAGGATCCGCGATGGTAGGGTTCCCCCCGGCGGATGGTGTACGCGCGGTACAGCTGCTCGTACACGATCACCCGGGCCAGCTCGTGCGGGAACGTCAGCCGGGAGAGGCTCCAGGTGCGCTCGGCGGTCTGCAACACCGCGGCGGGGAGCGCCTCCGCGCCGCCGATTGCGAAGGCCACGTCCCGGCCGTCCAGCTCCCAGCGCGCCGTCCAATCGGCGAGCTGTTCCGACGTCCACTGCTCTCCGGCCTCGGACAGCGCGACGAGGCGCGATCCCTCGGGCACCCCTTCGAGGATTCGCGCCTCGTCCTTCACTTCCCGTTCCTCGACCCGCGTGTAGTGGCGCAGGCGCTCGAGGTACCCGTCACAGGCCGCGCGGAGCGCCGCGTCCCGCACGCGGCCCACCGCGACGACGCGATAGCGCATCAGGCATACATCCCACGCAGCCGATGCATCGCCGCCACCCGATCGACCGCGACGATGTACGAGGCGATGCGGGTGTTCACCTTGTACTTCTCCGTGGTGGCCGCGACCTCGTTGAACGCGCGCACCATGATGCTCTCGAGGCGCCGATTCACGGTGTCCTCGTCCCAGAAGTAGCCGCCGCGGTCCTGGACCCACTCGAAGTAGCTGACGGTCACGCCGCCGGCGTTCGCGAGAATGTCGGGAATGACGAAAATGCCCTTCTTCTCGAGGATCTCGTCGGCCGCCGCCGTCGTCGGCCCGTTCGCCCCTTCGCAGATGATCTTTGCCTTGATCTGCGGGGCGTTCTTACGCGTGATGACGTTCTCGGTGGCGGCGGGCACGAGCACGTCACATTCCACTGTGAGCAGTGCCTCCTTGCTGATCGGCTCGCTCTTGGGATAACCCGCGAGCTGACGATGCTCCTTGACCCACTTGAGCATGTCCGGGATGTCCAGCCCCTGCGGGTTGTGCACCGCGCCCGATTTGTCGGACACGGCGACGATGATCGCCCCTTCCTTGGCCATCAGATCAGCGGCGACCGACCCGACGTTCCCGAATCCCTGCACGGCCACGCGCGCACCTTTGAGACTCATGCCCAGCTTGGCCAGCGCCTCCCGGGTCACGAACATGCACCCGCGCCCCGTGGCTTCCCGCCGCCCCAGCGAACCCCCCATCTCCACCGGCTTCCCCGTCACCACCGCCGTCACCGTATGCCGATGGTGCATGGAGTAGGTGTCCATGATCCACGCCATCACGCGCTCGTTGGTGTTGACGTCCGGGGCCGGCACGTCCGAGTCGGGGCCGAGGACTTCGATGATGCTCGCGGTGTAGCGGCGCGTCACCCGCTCGAGCTCGGCCATCGACATGGTGGTGGGATCGCACACGACCCCGCCCTTCGACCCTCCGAACGGAATGTTCACGAGCGCGCACTTCCACGTCATCCACGCGGCGAGCGCCTTCACTTCCTCGAGCGTGACGTTGAGATCGAACCGGATACCGCCCTTGGCCGGCCCGCGGGACGTGTTGTACAGCACCCGATAGCCCGTGTACACGTCCAGCTCGCCCGAATCGCGCAGCACGGGGAGCGACACGATGATCTGTTTTTCGGGGTTGCGCAGGACCTTGTAGAGGCCGGGATCGAGGTTCAAGAGCTGCGCGGCGTGATCGAAGCGCTCCATCATCGCCTCGAACGGGTTCTCCTCCGCGAGGAACGTGTCCTTGTCGGGCCGGATACCGATGTGACCTTGGGACTTGATCGCAGGTTCGCTCAAGTGGCGCTCGTGTAGGTCGGGTCTCAGGCACGGCCGGCCGGGGCGAGCACGGCGTCCACCGCCTGCTCGAGCGCCCGGCCGTTCCGTTCCCAGTGGACGGCAAGCACCGCGACGAGGGGCTCGACCGCACTCCCGGGCCACTGTCGCCGAAGCTTCACCGCGTCCTTTTCAGTGACTACAACATAATCCCCCCCGGTGGCGGCCCGCACGAGCCGCTCCAGGTCTGCCTGGCGATAAGCGTGATGGTCTTGGTACGCCATGAGTTGCACGCTCGCGCCAGCGGTCGCGAGCTGCTGCGCGAAGCTCTCCGGGTCGGCGATCCCCGCAGCCGCCAGCACGCGCCGTCCAGCGAGCACTCCAAGCTCCTGGGGCGTTCCGGACCGCATCCCTTCGAGATGGCTGACCACGAGCCGCACCGTGCAGATCGGCGGCTCCCTTCTCCCACTCCCCGCCCGAACAAGCCCTTCGGCCAGGGCGCTCGCCGCGTCCGCCGACGCGCTTTTCCGGGTCACGACGATCAGATCCGCGCGGTCCAGGGCATCCCGCCCCTCGCGCCACGGCCCCGCCGGTAATGGCCACGGCGATGCCGTGGCGCTCTCCGTGCTGACGACCGCGATGTTCAAGTCTCGCTCCACTCCCAGCAGCTGGTAGGCGTCGTCCAGGACGAGCACCTGAGCGCCCTGGGCCCGCGCGGCGACTGCGCCGGCCACCCGATCGGGGTTCGCCACCACGACCGCCTGTGGCACGAGTCGCCGATGAACCAGGGGCTCGTCTCCACCATAGCCGCGCAGCAGGATGCCGGGCGTGCGGCCATGCGCCGCACAATAGCCCGCGATCCAGGCCGCAAGGGGCGTTTTCCCGGTACCGCCGACGGACAGATTCCCGACCGCGATCGTGGGGAGGGGGAGCCGCACGGCGTCGGCGCGCGCCCGGGCTGCGCGCAGTTTCATGATGGCCCAGTACGCTCCGGCGAAGGGGATGAGCGGCACGCGTGCCACGCGGGCGGCCGCCGACGCGCCCCAGAGCCAGTGTGCGACCCGCGCCGCGCTCACCCGTTCCCCCCGTACGTCACCGCCCGCAGCGCCCGTTCCGCCACCGTGATCCCGCGGCGCAATGCTTCTTTTCCCTCTTCCAGCCCGAAGGGTGCGCTGTACACGACGTCCACCGTGGCAAACGGTCGCGGCAGGCAGAACCGATCCCACGACTCGATCCACCACGCCGACGAGGCCCGCGCACCCGCGGCGATGACCAGCGCGTTGGCGTGTTGCGCCGCGGCCAGGGCGCCCGGTTTCATTCGCTCCGCCGGGCCACGCGGGCCGTCCGGCGTGAGGGCGACCTCCCCGCCCTGTCGCAGATAGCGCACGAGCCCCAGCAGACCCACCTCCCCGCCGCGCCGTGAGGACCCGCGCACCACGCGGTACCCCCAGCGCTCGGACAGCTCGGCCAAGTAGCTGCCGTCGCGATGACGGCTGATCAGCAGGGCCATGCCCTCGTCCCGCCGGTGGTACAGCAGAGGAAGAATGCGACTGTGCCACAGCACGTAGATCACGGGGCGCCCGCTCGCTCGAGCCGCGGTCACGTGTTCCCACCCCTGCACACGGTAACGCCAGGTTGCCGCGAGCAAGCGTACCAGTCCTGCCACGAGCGCCGTCACCAGGGGCTCGGCCCGGCCGAGCCTCACCCCGCCAGCTCCAGGGCGAGCCCGGCCACGCGGTCGGCAGCGCCCGGCGGCCCCAGCCGCTGACGCACGAGGCCCAGTCCCTCCCGCTGGCGGCGGGCGGCGTCGCTGTCGGGATCGAGCAGCGGCAGCACGGCATTCGCCAGGGCGGCGGGGGTCACCGCGCCCTGGAGCAGCTCGGGACTCACCTCCCGCCCCGCGATCAGGTTCACGAGACCCACGTGGGGCACCTGCAACATGCGGATGGCGATGGCGAACGAAACGGGATTGAGACGGTACGCGATGACCATGGGCACGTCGGCGAGCGCGGCCTCGAGGGTGGTCGTGCCCGACTTGCAGAGGCCGGCATCCGCCGCCGCGAACACGGCGAGCGGATCGCCCATGTGCAATCGTGCCGCACCGGGAGCGGGGTAGCGGCCGCGCGGCGTCCCGGCGACCACGACCTGCACGTCGGGACGCGCGGCGAGGACGCGGGCCGCTGCATCGCGGAACGCCGGCCAAAGGCGCTTCACCTCCTGCGCGCGGCTCCCCGGGAAGAGGCCGAGCACTGGCCGCGCGGGGTCGAGTCCGAGACGGCGCCGGGCATCCGCCCGCGGGGGCGGCGGTGTCCGATCCTTGAGCGGATGTCCGACGAACGTCGCCGCGACGCCGCGCTCGCGAAAGAACGCTTCTTCGAACGGCAGGATGACCGCGAGCCGTCGCACCGCAGCCAGCTTCCGCACCCGACCGGGAGCCCAGGCCCACATTTGGGGAGCGATGTAATAGAGGACGGGGATCCCGGCGGCAGCGGCCTCCGCGGCCACGCGCAAATGGTATCCGGGATAGTCGACGAGAATCACGAGGTCGTAGCGTCGGGCCCGGAGCGCGACGCGGACGCGTCCGAGCAGGCGCAGGTGGGCCGGCAGCTTCCACAGCGCTTCGACGAACCCCACCACGGAGAATCGCTCCATGCGGTCGAGCACGGCAGCGCCCGCGGCCTCCAGGCCGGGGCCGCCGAACGCTTCGACGCTGGCCTCGGGAAGGCGGCGCTTCAGGGCGGTCACGACCGCGGCGGCGTGCGCGTCCCCCGACGGCTCGCCCGCCGAGATGTAGATGCGGAGCGCGCGGCTCACGGCCGCGTGGCGGCGAAGTGAGCCGGAGGCGGGGACGCGAGGGGCGAAGCCTGGACGGCGGCGGCGACGCGGAACGCGAGGGCCAGGGCTTGGGCCCCGGCGGCGCCCGACACGACGACCTCCTCTTCGCCGCGCACGGCGCGCAGGAAGCTCTCGAGCTCGAGCTTGAGGGGCTCCGCTTCCGGCGCCTCGAGCCGGACGTGCTCCACGATCTGCTCGAGCGTGGTCGCGCCGAGGCTCTGCCAGCCCGGCTTCAGCCGGAAAAAGTCCCCGCTGCCCTGGGCCAGGTCGAGGGAGCAATAACCCGTCGGCTGGAAGATGCGCAGCTTGCGGGTGCGTTCGCGCGATACGCGGCTGGCTGTGAGGTTCGCGATGGCGCCGTTGGCGAACTCGATGCGCGCGTTCGCGATATCCACGAGCGGCGTGAGGATCGCGACCCCAGTGGCGCGCACGTCCGTCACGGGAGCGCGCACCAGCTCCAATACGAGATCCAGGTCGTGGATCATCAGATCGAGGATCACGGCCACGTCGGTGCCGCGCGGCTGAAATGGGGAGAGCCGGTCGATTTGCAGGAACCGCGGCTCGTCCAGGTAGGGGGCGGCCGCCCGGACTGCCCGGTTGAAGCGCTCCACGTGTCCCACCTGGAGCACCGCACCCCGTGCCGCGGCGCCGCGCACCAGCTCCTCCGCCCCCGCGATGGTGTGCGCCAGCGGCTTCTCCATGAGGAGCGCGATGCCCCGCTCCAACACTGCGTTCCCGACGTCCGCGTGCGCAGGTGTCGGGACCGCCACGGTAACCGCATCCACGCACTCCAGCAGCGCCGCGAGCGCCGGATGCGCCACCGTCTCGAGCTGCTTCGCCACTTCGGCCGCGCGCGCCGGATTCTTGTCGTAGATCCCCGCGAAGGAAACACCCGGCATGCGGCGCAGCAGCCGCGCGTGGTGGAAGCCGAGCGCGCCGGTGCCGATGACCCCCACCCGCACCGGTGGTGCGCTCACACCAGCACTCCCCGCTGCGACCCTTCGATGAACTTGAGGAAGTTCTCGACCTCGGGAATCGGCGGCAGTTCGGCGCGCGCCTTCGCGATCCCCTGACTCACCGTCATATCGGAGTTGAACAGCAGCCGGTAGGCACGCTTCAGCGCCAGCTTCACCTCGGGCGAGAACCCCGCGCGCTGCAGGCCCACGGAGTTCAAGCCGTAGAGGTGGACCGGGTTCCCCACGGCTTTGGTGTAGGGCGGCACATCCTGGTTCACGCGCGAGCCGCCCCCCACGAACGAGAACGTGCCGATCCGCACGAACTGGTGAATCGGCACGAGCCCCGAGATGATCGCGCGGTCCTCTATGGTCACGTGGCCCGCCATCTGGACCGCGTTGGCGATGATCACATCGTTCCCCACGTGACAATCGTGGGCCAGGTGCACATAGGACATGAGGAAGCAGCGCTGCCCCACCGACGTCTTGCCGGTCGCCTGCGTCCCGCGGTTGATGGTGCAGTACTCTCGGATCACCGTCGTGTCGCCGACCTCGACCCAGGTGTCCTCGCCCTTGTATTTCAAGTCCTGGGGGTCGTTGCCGAGCACGCTGCCGTAGCCGACCTTCACCCCCTGGCCGAGCTTGACGTTGCGCTCGAGCACCGCGTGCGCGGCGATGTGACAGCGCTCGCCCACCGTGACG
>Ga0114129_10014195_pt1 | contig 11350 bp, 9 predicted proteins | sample RhiMetdeltSRZDD1_FD_80071 | JGI IMG/M metagenome (GOLD analysis project Ga0114129, IMG submission 80071) | Populus rhizosphere microbial communities from Tennessee, USA - Rhizosphere MetaG P. deltoides SRZDD1 (version 2) (version 2) | ecosystem: Host-associated > Plants > Roots > Rhizosphere >... | reverse complement strand
GATTTCCGAGTAGTCCAGGTCCTGGAGGTCACGCAGGATGACCACCTCGCGGAGCTCCGGGCGGAGCTGCTGGATCGCCGTCTGCACGGCGCGCTGGGTGTCACGCGCGGCCAGGCTCGCATCCGGCTGCGGGCCCTCGTCCCGGACCTGCAGGCTCGTCCCACCCGAGTCTTCGTCGAGGAGGTCATCGAGCGAGGCCGTCCGGCGATGGCTCTTCGTACGACGGAAGAAATCGACGACGGCGTGGCGTGCGATGGTCGTGATCCAGGTCCCCAGCGCCGCCCTTGCCGGGTCGTATCCGCCGAGGTTGCGGTAGGCCTTGACGAAGATCTCCTGCGTCAGGTCCTGGGCGTCCTCAGGGCGGCCGGTGAAGCGGTAGCAGAGGTTGTAGATCCTCCGGCCATGGGCGCGGACCACTTCCTCCCACGCGGAGGCGTCGCCCGCACGGCAACGGTCCACCACGGAGTCCACGGACGGATTCTCGTGCAGTCTCCCCTCGAAGTGACGGCCGGAGCGCGACCCGACCTGCGATGAGATACGCACGGGGGCGCGCGGCAGTTCCCGCGCGCGGTCAGGACGCGGCCGGCTCCTCGCGGGTCAGGCAGTGGATGGTGCCGAGGCCCCACACCAGATCGACGGCGTGGATGCCGACCACGGGCCGGTCGTGGATCAGCTCCGACAGGATGCCCAGGGCCCTGCGATCGTTCGGGTCGTTGAACGTGGGCACCAGGACGGCCGAATTGCTGATGTAGAAGTTGGCGTACGAAGCCGGCAACCGTCGGCCGTCGAAATGGAGAGCCTTCGGCATCGGCAGCGACACCACCTCCGGCTTGCTGCCGTCCTCGAGCCGCGCCTCTTCGAGACGCTCGCGGTTCACGGCCAGCACGCGGGCGTTCTCGTCGGTGGCATCGTCCTCGCTGCACAGGACGATCGTGCGGTGATCCACGAAACGCGCGAGATCGTCCACGTGTCCGTGGGTGTCGTCGCCTTCGATCCCGCGGCCCAGCCAGATGGTGTTCGGGCAGCCGAGGTCGTCGCGGAAGACCTGCTCCCACTCGGCGGGGCCGAAGCCGGGGTTGCGGACCTGCACGGTGGGATGAAGAAGGCACTCCTCGGTGGTGAGGATCGTGCCGCGCCCGTTGGTGTCGATGCTGCCGCCCTCGAGAACGACGTCACGACCGCCGATGCGAGAACGGAAGGTGCGATGGCCGAACCGCTTCGACGCCCACTCCGGAATGCGGTCGTCCTTCTTCCAGTCGGGGTACTTCGCCCAGCCGTTGAAACGAAAACGGACGAGCGCGACCGCGGGCTTGCCGCCGCCTTTGCGCACGAAGGCAGGGCCCATGTCCCGAGTCCAGCCGCGATCCGTGGGGACGCGCAGGAACTGGACGGCGGCGAGATCCACACCGACGCGCGTCAGCGCGCGGCGCGCCGCGTTCTCGTGCTCGCGCGACGGCACCAGCAAGCGGACCGTCTCCCCCGGTGCGATCTTGCGGATGATCTCGCCGTAGACCCAGGCGATCGGCGCGAGCTTGCCCGGCCAGTCGCTGGCTTGGTGCGGCCAGACGAGCCAGGTGGCCGCGTGGCGCTCCCACTCCGCCGCCATGCGGAAGCCGAGGCTGGCGGGTGTGGGGCTCAACGATCGAGGAAGCGCTTGTCGATCCCCACGTAGGCGTCCACGCGGCGATCGCGAAGGAACGGCCAGTTGCGGCGGACGTCTTCCAGGCGGTCCATGTCGACGGTGCCGACGAGGATCTCCTCGCGGTCGGTCGAGGCCTCGGCCACGAGCACGCCCTGCGGGTCGGCGAGAAACGAGGATCCCCAGAACTCGATGCCGGGCCCGCCCTCCGCCGGCTTCTCGTGGCCGACGCGGTTCACCGCCGCGATGTACACGCCGTTGGCGATGGCGTGGCCGCGCTGCACGGTGCGCCAGGCATCGCGCTGGGCGGCGCCGTGCTGGTCCTTTTCATGCGGGTGCCAGCCGATCGCCGTGGGATAGAAGACGACGGCGGCCCCGCGGAGCGCGGCCAGGCGCGCGCCTTCGGGATACCACTGATCCCAGCAGATGAGCGTCGAGATGCGGCCGACGGGCGTATCGAAGGCCAGGAACCCGAGGTCGCCCGGAGCGAAGTAGTACTTCTCGTAGTACGCCGGATCGTCGGGGATGTGCATCTTGCGGTACAGGCCGATCATGTTCCCGTCCGGCCCGACCACCGCCGCGCTGTTGTGATACAGGCCCGGCGCGCGCCGCTCGAAGATCGGCACGATGACGGTGACGTTCGCCTTCTTCGCGGCGGCCGCGAGCGCCTCCGTACTCGGCCCCGGCACCGTCTCCGCGAGGTCGAAGAGCGCGGCGTCTTCCTTCTGGCAGAAGTACGGCGAGCGGAAGAGCTCCTGCAGGCAGACGACCTGGGCGCCGGCCTTCGCCGCCTCGCCGACCTTCTCGACGTGTCGGGCGAGGTTCTTGTCGAGGTCGGTCCCGACGGACATCTGCACGAGCCCGACCTTGAACTGCCTGGGATTCATCCCTGCCGTCCTTCAACCACAAAGACACAAAGGGCACAAAGACACACAAAGAACGGATGGATGTCGCGGTTGTTCATCTCTCTTTGTGGCCCTTTGTGTCCTTTGTGCCTTTGTGGTTATGGAACGTTGACTGTGACTCAGACGGTGATGGTCGACGGCGCTTCGACGTGGCGGCGTTCTCGGATGCGGTTGGCGGCATCGACGAACACCAGCTTCGGCCGGTGCTGGTCCGCCTCCGCCGGTGTCATCTGCGCGTAGGCCGCGATGATCACGAGGTCGCCCCGGGTCGCCAGATGCGCGGCGGCGCCGTTGATACCGATCATGCCCGAGCCCGGCCGCGCGACGATGGCGTACGTCGCGAAGCGCGCTCCCGTGGTGACGTTGTACACCTCCACGCGCTCGTATGCGCGGATGCCGGCGGCGTCCAGAAGGTTCTCGTCGATGGAGATCGAGCCCTCGTAGTCGACGCACGCCTCGGTGACCGTCGCGCGGTGGATCTTCCCCGAAAGGAGAGTCAGCTGCATCGTGTCCTCCGGTACAGCGGCCAAAATCGCCTGCCGTCCTGGCCCGTCGCGCGTGAGCGCAACGTGCAAAGAAACGATAGCACTAACCGGCGGCTTTGGCGACGTCCCGGGCGCGTGCGGAGATGTACGGGCGCTTGGTCATGAGCGTGGTGTAGAGCTTCCAGCCCTCGGTGACGAACTTCATCCACTTCACCGACGGCTCGCCGCCCGTGCGGTCGCGGAAACCGATGTCGACGAACCCCATCTTGGGACCGAGACCCTTCTGCAACACGACGGAGACGAGGATGTTCGACAGGCCGAAGTCCTGGGGGAACTCGGCGATGGCCGGCCCGAGCACGTCGGCGCGCATCAGCCGATAGGGCACGTTCGGATCGCGCACGGGCACGCCGGTGGCGATGTGGGTGGCGATGCGGCAGAACAGCGAGATGACCTTGCGCGCGGCGCCGTCGTCACGGTCCACGCGCTTGCCGAAGACGGCGGCATGCGTCTGCCGCTTCTCCCAGACGGCCGCGAAGTACTGCGGGTCGCACTGGCCGTCGGAGTCGATCTGGAAGATCCAGCGGGCGCCGCGGGTGATGGCCTCGCCGTACCCGTGGATGCAGGTGCGGCCGTGGCCGCTGTTCGGCTTGTTGATGACCTCGACGCCGGGCGTCTGCGCGGCGATCTCCGCCAGCACCTGCGCGGTATTGTCCTTGCTGCCGTCGTTCAGGATGAGGATGCGATGGTCGGGGGCGACGCGCGTGAGCATCTCCTTCCACTCGCGCACGACGGGACCGATCGAGGCCTGCTCGTTGTAGATCGGCATGACGACGTACAGGAGCTCTTTGCCCGACGCCGCCGGGGTGGCCATGACACGCTCCTCAGTCGGTGAAGAGGTCCGTCCAGGTGAGCATGGCCTTCTTCAGCTGCGGGAAGTACTCGGGCAGATCCGCCGACTCGATCTTGAGACCGGTCGCGATCTCGCGGTAGCACTCGCGGAAGGTGGAGCCGCGCAGAGGCACCGCGTCGACAGCCTGCCAGAACGTCTCGTTGATGCCGAGGCCGGGCGCCTCCTTGCGGAGGTTGGCCCACACGTTCGACGCGCGCAGGTGCTTGATGGCCGGGCTCCCGCTGTTGATCGAAAAGCCGAGATGGTCCGCGATCTTCTTGAGGATGACGCCGGCCCAGATATCGCCGAAGCGATCGAAGCCGTACGTCTTGAGGTTCATGAGCAGGAAGTAGAAGGCGGGGATCGCCTCGCGCCGGATGGCCACGTTCATGCCGCACATCGGGAAGTAGCTGCCCACGGGGATCGTGCGGTCGGTCCACACGAAGTCGCGCGGGTTGCGCATGTGCAGCATCTGGGTGGGGGCGTCGAAGTCGGGCACGTTGTTCCACAGGCCGTGATTGAGAACGCACGGCCGGCGGCGCTGCGTGTTCTGCGGCTCGTAGGGCACGCCGCGCGGGATGATGCCGTCGAGCGTCGACACCCACGCGCTCGTCTCGCCGTCATGGTTGAGGCGCGCCCAGTGGGTGGCCACGAAGTCCTTCTGCCCTTCGTTCGGATAACAGTCGTCGTCCAGGGTGATCATCATGTCCGGCTTCTTCTGCCACGCCTTGAAGTAGCCGTACGAGCGCACGCAGTCGGTCTTGCGCGGGATGATCCAGGCGTCCTTGCCCAGGTCCTTGTCGATGTCCTGATGACAGAGGTGCTCGACGTTGGCACCGCCGATCTTGAACGTGCGCTCGGGGTTGTCCTCGACGATGACCAGCGTGCAGCTCTTGAACTCTTTGTCCCAGGCGGCGAGGAAATCCTTGATGTTGTTCTCACGGATGGTGGGCACGACGATGACGACCTTCTTGGGGCTATCCATGGTTCCTCGAAGGGCTTTGCCGCTGGCTTTGCTAATTGGTTTTCTGATCCTACCACCGCGCGGCATGGCCGTCACGGAGCGGTGGCGACGACGACGGGGATCTGGCTCCACTCGGTGAGGAACGCCGGGTTCGTGAAGAAGTTGTGGCCCGGCGGCAGCGGGTACGGAGGGATGTCGGCGTGGCGTGCGAAGAACCAGCGGGCGAAGAGGTCCGGCCGGAGCGAGTACCACGACAGCCGCGGCCAGTTCAGGATCAGCAGCGGGGTGTCGCCGCGGGCGTCGGCCACCACACGTCTCGTCTTGGGGTCCCACGTCCACAGGTGCCAACCGGCGAATCGCTCCCGCCGGTATCGGTCCCAGTCGGTCTCCGTGCAGAAGACGAGGCGGAAGGTCTTGTCGGGCTGCGGATCCGGGATCTCGAGCGTCGGGTAGAAGGCGATGCCGCCGTACTGGTCCGCGGCACGGCGCATGTACCACGACGGCGGCCAGGGGTCGTAGACCCAGAAGTCACCGGGTTTGCCGCGGCTGGCCGCGAGCGCGTGGAAGAAGACGTCGCCGAAGGTCTCCGGCGTGAACGCGTAGAACATCGGCTCGCGGTTGTGGATGGCGCGCTCGTAGTTCGTGGCGGAGACGTTGCGGAGAAGGAACGCCGCGGACACGGCGAGGGTGGCCACGAACACCTTGCGGGCGGTCCCCGTGAATCGGAGCTGGCCGAGCCACCATCCCCCGAGCAGCGCGAGGGGCGCGGCCAGGTGCGTCATCAGCCACGGCACTTTCTCGTTGGCCATCGCGTACAACGTCCACGACGTGAACGACCACCAGAGCAGCAGATCCGTGAAGGGCGCACGCACGCGGCTCGCGCGCACGACACCGCCGACGAAGGCGATCAGGATCGGCAGCTCGTACGCGATCAGCAGAGGCAGATAGAAATCGTGGCGGCCGGGAAGGCGCGGCGCCTGCTGCTGACCGTACCAGTAGTCCAGCATCTTGCCCATCGCGTGCCAGACATCGGGCCAGTACTGCGACCACCTCCACGCCCGCGGGTTCGTGAACCAGAGGTAGCCGTGGCCGAAGAAGAAGAAATAGACGATGGCGCTCGCGGCCACGGACAGAATCACGGCGAGGGCGACGCGCGGGGTGGTGGCGGCGGCGGGACGCGCCGGGCGCGATCCGTAGCCGGTGCGCCGCAGCCATTCCCAGAGAAACGCCGACGCCGCCACGCAGACCGCGATCAGGAACTGTTCGTGCCTCTTCGTGAGGGGCATGTTCTCGGGATAGCGGGCGCCCCAGACGATCGACGCCGCCGTGACGGCGGCGAACATGAGGAGCGGAAGCTGCTCCGGCAGCTTCACGGCCAGGTCGCGGGGTCCCCGGCCGCGGAGCAGGAACGCGACGGCGAACGAGACCAGCATCGCGATCACGAAGAACGAGTTCGCCTTGGTGGCGAGGAAGGCGGTCAGCAGGGCCACGAGCCCCACGAGCGAGCCGGTCCAGCCGGCGCTTCCTACCGCCGTGGCCCGCATCTTCTGGAACAGCAGCACGGCACCGAAGGTCAGGACGACGACGAGCGCATCGAACAGGATCCGCCGCTGATAGGTGACGAGCACGGGCGAGATCGCGTGGAGGCCGAGGGCGAAGAGGGCGCCGCGATCCCCGAGCCACCGGCGCGCCGGGCCCAGGATGAGGCCGAGAGTGACGAAGCCCATCGCGACCGACACGAGCCGCGCGCTGAAATCGCTGTCGCCGAAGGCGAGGAAGAAGGCCTTCAGGATGTAGTACAGCGTGGGGCCGTGATAGACGGGGTCGAACTTGTAGTTGACGAAGTCGTTGGAGAAGACGGCGTAGATGGACTCGTCGTGCTGGAAGATCGGTACGTCGAGCCGATAGAGCCGGAGGGCGGCGGCGACGGCCAGAACGACGCCCACCGCCGGCCAGTAACGCTTGTCCTTCGCCGTCCAGGGGTGGGGATCGGGCGCGGGCTCGGCCGCCCGAACGGGCGCTGCCGCCGCCGGTTCCGTCGCCTGCGCGCGTCGCGACTTCTTGCCCATGGTCAGCCGCGCGTCAGGGCGGCGTGGCGACGACGACGGGGATGTGGCTCCACTCCGTGAGGAACGTGGGATGGCCCGGGTTGGGTGGATAGTCGGGGATCTCCGCCTTGCGCTCCAGGAACCACGGCAGGAAGAGCTCGGGCTGGAACGAGGACCAGGACAGGCGCGGCCAGTTCAGGATGTGCGGGTTCTCGGCGCCGGCGACGTCCTGCACCAGGCGGCCCGCCTTCTTGTCCCACGTCCACGTGTGCCAGCCCGGAAACCGGTCCGCGCGGTACTTCTGCCAATCCGCCTCCATGCAGACCACGAAACGCAGCGGCCCGGCGGGCGCCTCGTGCTCCGGATACTGCGGCACCCCCGGCGCGATGATCTTGCCCACCGCCGTCGGGCGCATGTACCACGACGGCGGCCACGCATTGTAGATCCAGACGTCGCCCGTCTTGCCCTTCGCGATCTCGACGGCATTGAAGAAGGCGTCACCGAAGGACTCGCTGGTGAAGGCGTAGAACATCGGCTCGCGGTTGTCCACGGCGCGCTCGAAGTTCGTGGCGGAGACGTTGCGGAGCAGGAAAGCGGCCGATACGACGGCGGCGGCGGCGAAGATCTTCCGGCCGTTCGCGGTGAGACGGAGCTGCCCCAGCCACCAGCCGCCGAGGAGCGCGAACGGAGCCACCAGGTGCATCGTCAGCCACGGCACCTTCTCGTTGGCCATGGCGTAGAGCGTCCAGGACGTGAACGACCACCAGAGCAGCAGGTCCGTGAACGGCGCGCGGAACCGGCTGGCGCGGACAACCCCGCCGATGAAGGCGATGAGGATCGGCAGCTCGTACGCGATCAGCAGAGGCAGGTAGAAATCGTGCCGCCCGGGAAGTCGCGGCGCCTTCTGCTGTCCGCCCCAGTAGGCCAGCATCTTGCTCATGGCGTCGCGCACGTCCGGCCAGTAGCGCGACCACGACCAGTCGCCGGGCTTGGTGAACCAGAGGTAGCCGTGCCCGAAGAAGAAGAAGTACACGACGGCGGCGGCCAGGATCGACAGCCAGGCGCACAGCGCGATCCGCAGCGGCAGACCCGCCGGTGACGCCTTCCCGTCGGGCACCGCCCGGGGCCGCTCGGGGCTCGTCCGGCGCAGCCATTCCCACAGGAACGCCGAGCTGAAGACGCACACCAGGATGAGGAAGATCTCGTGCTTCTTCGTGAGCGCCATGTTGTCGGGGTAACGCGGGCCCCAGAAGATGGCCGCCGCCGACACGATGCCGAACATCAGGATCGGGAGCTGCGTCGGAAGACGAACGCCGAGGTCCCGCGGGCCGAAGCCGCGCAGCCCGATCGCCACCGCGAACGACAGCAGCATGGCCACCACGAAGAACGAGTTGGCCTTGGTAGCGAGGAAGACGGTCAGCAGCGACACCAGGCCGACCCAGGCCGCGATCCAGCCCGCGCTTCCGAGGGCGGCCGCGCGGATCTTCTGGAACAGGAGGACGGCGCCGAAGGTGAGGACCACCACGAAGGCGTCGAAGAGGATCCGCCGCTGGTACGTCACCATCACCGGCGAGATCGCGTGCAAGATCAGCGCGAAGAGGGCGCCGCGGTCGCCGAGCCACCGGCGGGCGGGACCGAGGATCAGGCCGAGGGTCACGAACCCCATCAGCACCGACACCAGGCGGGCGGTGAAGTCGCTGTCGCCGAAGGCGACGAAGAAGATCTTGAGGATGTGGTACAGCGTCGGCCCGTGGTACGTGGGATCGAAGTTGTAGTCGCGGAAGTTGTGCGAAAAGATCGAGTAGATCGCCTCGTCGTGCTGGAACGGCGGGCCGTCGAGCCAGAGCAGCCGCAGGGCCGCCGCCACCGCCAGCACGGCACCGACCGCGGGCCAGTAGCGGCGATCCTTCGACGTCCAGGCGTTGGGATCGGGGGGGGCCTCAGGCTTCGCCGGGGATGGTGTGCCGGCCGCCGCCGCCGCCGCTTGTGTCCGCTGCCGTGCCTTCCTGGCCATCCTGGTGTCCCTGCCTGAAGGTCTCGAGATCTAGCCGAGTCTCTGGATGACGGCGTCGCCGGCCGCGCGTGTCCCCACCGACGCCGCTCCCTTCGCGGCCAGGTCGGCGGTGCGAACGCCGTCGTGCACGGCCTTGCCCACCGCGCGCTCGATGGCTTGCGCCTCCGCCGGGAGCGACAGCGAATGCCGCAGCAGCATGGCCACGCTCAGGATGGTGGCGAACGGATTCGCGATCCCCTTGCCCGCGATGTCGGGCGCGGAGCCGTGGATGGGCTCGTAGAGGCCGCGGCGGCCTTCGCCCAGGGAGGCCGACGGCAGCATCCCCATCGAGCCCGCCAGCACCGACGCCTCGTCGCTCAGGATGTCGCCGAACATGTTCTCGGTGACGGTCACGTCGAAGCGGGCCGGCCGCTGGATGAGGTGCATGGCGGCGGCATCGACCAGGATGTGCTCGAGCTCGAGGTCGGCGTACTCGCTCTTGACCAGCTCCTCGACGGTGGCGCGCCAGAGGCGCGAGGTCTCGAGGACGTTGGCCTTGTCGACGGAGGTCAGCTTCTTGCGCCGGCCGCGGGCGGTCTCGCAGGCGACGCGCGTGATGCGGCGGATCTCCTCCACGGTGTAGACGCAGGTGTCGACGGCGCGGTCCGCGTGGCGCACCTTCTCGCCGAAGTAGATGCCGCCGGTCAGCTCGCGGATCACCACCATGTCGACGCCTTCGAGCAGCTCGCGCTTCAAGGGCGAGGCGTCGATGAGGCTGGGATAGAGGGTGACGGGCCGGATGTTGGCGAAGAGGCCGAGTCCCTTGCGGATGCCGAGCAGGCCCTGCTCCGGCCGGACCTTGGCCTTGGGATCGTCCCACTTCGGCCCGCCGACGGCGCCCAGCAGCACGGCGTCGCACTGCTTGGCCATGGCCAGCGTCTCGTCGGGCAGCGCGCTGCCCGTCTTGTCGATGGCGATACCGCCCATCAGCGCTTCGCGCAGGTCGAACTCATGGCCGAAGCGCTTGCCGACCTCGAGGAGGACGCGGGTGGCTTCCGCAACCACCTCGGGCCCGATGCCGTCACCGGGCAGGACGCAGATCTTGGCCTGCATCGGCTAGCGCCGGACCTCGAACGCCGCGATCGCCTCTTCCTGCTTCATCAGGAAGCCCAGCTCGTCGATGCCGTTCAACAGGCAGTAGCGCGCGAACGAGTCGACGGGGAACGTCTCGGAGGTGCCGTCCGGCGCCGTGATCGTCTGCGACTCGAGATCGACGGTGACGGCGGCACCGGGCGCGGCCATGAGCCTGGCATGGAACGCCGGGCTCACCATGACCGGCAGCAGGCCGTTCTTCAAGGAGTTGTTCCGGAAGATGTCGGCGATGGTCGTGCTCACGACGGCGCGGAAACCGAAGTCGACGAGCGCCCACGGCGCGTGCTCGCGCGAGCTGCCGCAGCCGAAGTTGTCGCCCGCGACGAGGATCTGCGCGCCCTTGGCCTCGGGCTTGTTGAGGACGAAGTCGGGCTTCGGAGTCCCGGACGCGTCGTAGCGCCAGTCGCAGAAGAGCTTCTCGCCGATGCCGACCTTGCTCGTGACCTTGAGGAAACGCGCGGGGATGATCTGGTCGGTGTCGACGTTCTCGATGGGGATCACGACCGTCTTCGACGTGAACTTCTTGATGGGCTCCATTACAGCAGCTCCCGCGCGTCGGCGACCTTGCCCTGTACGGCCGATGCCGCCGCCGTGAGCGGGCTGGCCAGGAACGTGCGTCCGCCGGCGCCCTGGCGGCCTTCGAAGTTCCGGTTGCTCGTGGAGACCGCGTACTGCCCGGGCTGGAGCTGGTCGCCGTTCATGGCGATGCACATCGAGCAGCCGGCCTCGCGCCACTCGGCGCCGGCCTCGCGGAACACCCGGTCGAGACCCTCGGCCTCGGCCTGCTTCTTGATCTGCTGCGAGCCGGGCACGACCATCACGCGGACGGTGCTCGCGACCTTGCGCCCCTTGAGAAGCTTCGCCGCCTCCCGGAGGTCCGACATGCGCGAGTTGGTGCAGCTGCCGATGAAAACGACGTCGATCGGCCGGCCCAGGATGGGCTCGCCCGCCTTGAGGCCCATGTACTGGAGCGCCTTCTGGCCGCTGGTTCCGTTGGGCTCCGGGATGCGCGCGCTGATCGGGATGCCCATGCCCGGGTTCGTGCCGTAGGTGATCATCGGTTCGAGGCTCGCGGCATCGAAGCGCTCGGTGCGGTCGAACGTCGCGCCTTCGTCCGTGGGCAGCGTCCGCCACTTCGCCACGGCCTTGTCCCAGTCCGCGCCCTTCGGCGCCCGCGGCCGATCCGCGAGGTACTGGAACGTCGTGTCGTCGGGCGCGATCAGGCCGGCGCGGGCGCCGCCCTCGATCGACATGTTGCAGACGGTCATGCGCTCT
>Ga0114129_10014194_pt1 | contig 11350 bp, 14 predicted proteins | sample RhiMetdeltSRZDD1_FD_80071 | JGI IMG/M metagenome (GOLD analysis project Ga0114129, IMG submission 80071) | Populus rhizosphere microbial communities from Tennessee, USA - Rhizosphere MetaG P. deltoides SRZDD1 (version 2) (version 2) | ecosystem: Host-associated > Plants > Roots > Rhizosphere >... | reverse complement strand
GTACCTCTGCGTTTGCTTCCTGGCTGCCCGTGGCTTTGATCCTGTCCAACTCGTCCTTGTTCCGCTCAATCGCTTCGGCGTTGTCGAAGGTCGCCGCGGCCACGCCACGACCGGACGCCCGGTCGACGAGCAGGCTGGCACTGCAGAATCCCTCCAGCTCCTCGAGGGCGGGCAGGATCGTCGCCTTGTAGAAATCGATGCCCCGGTCGATTTGATCCGGATCGACCTTGACCCAGGTGGCTCGGACCCAGGCGCCCTCACCCGCGCGGTGCTCGCGGTGCATGGCAGCGATCTCCCATTCCTCGACCTCCCTGCTACCACCCAAAAGCTCGACGGCCCGGTCACGAATCGGCCGAACGGACTCCTCGCTCGCGCGCATCGCCTCCTCGGACTCCCAGGAACTGGTAACAATGCAGCGGCCGGAGGTTCGGTCGACCAACAGGGACAAGCCAACGCACCCGTCGATGCCCTCGAGCGCGGGCATCACGCTGTCGCGCGTATGCGCGATACCGGCGTCAATGGACGAGGGCTGCCCCTGGATTGTGGTGCTTCGTGCGTACATGATCTGCCTCCGTCATATGTGGGGCAGCGTCTCGACGGCGCCGCCGGACCACTTCATCGTCCTCCCACGGGGAAGGCATGGCAATGGGTGGCGGGGCCAGTCTGATGGCAATTCGGATTCGTTGAAACCCGCTGCGCGCCCGAACAATACGTGTTTCACAATCAAGCGCAACTAATGAGTTCTGCGGCCACGTGGGTGACGTCGCCCATAAGCGAGACGAGGTCTGCTCACTGAACCGCAGCCGATCTACCAGTAGCCGATGATCCGCCCCGCACCGACCGCCGTCAGCCAGCTGACCAGGGACAAGCCACCCATGAGCGCCAGTCGCCGCGCCTCGGAGCGCGACAGATTGCGGGTTGTGTGGGCCCGCCACGCCGCCGTGCGGCGCAACACGATGGCGTTCGCCAATCCAAGCCCGATTGCCGAGAACTTCACCAGCAGAACGGGGTTGTCCTGATATTCGAGTGCATTGGCCGCCAAGAGGCAAACACCGCTGGTTGCGGCGAGCGCAAAGCCTGCCATCGCCACGGGAGCCGCAACGGTGGTGATCGGTGCGAGCGACGCGCGGCGCCACCCACCCAGCAGCCTCAGATCGAGAACGAGCACAGCACCAAAAAGCGTCGCGACACCCAGAACATGAATCACGTTGACCACGGGATAGGTCCACGGGCCGGAACCGCGCATGAACATGCCGAGCGCAGACGCCTGCAGCCAGGCGAGTGCGTCATGCATGCGCGCGTGTCGTCAACCGGCGACGGGCACACCCGCCGGAAGGCGCCGCCGGACTAGGCATCAATTGCGTTCGGGGTAGACGTCGAACACCCTCCCGTTGTACGTGAGGCGTTCGGTCTTGATTTCGAGCGTCCCCTCGTCGAGATGCCGGTGGCCGCTTGCGGTTACCGTGGCGCCAACGGGAACGGCGTCCTCGGTCAGGCCGGCAGCGGCAGTGCGCGTCGACGGCGCCAGAACTACGTCCCACAGCACTTCGCCGACTCTGACCTGCGCTGTGGCATGCGGCCCGGCAAGGCTGACGGGGGTCTCGAGCGTGCCCGTGATTTCAGATTGCTCGTCCTGATATTCGCTCCACCCGTGGTGGGCGCTGACCGGTGCTGCCGTCGCCGCGGCCATGAGGACGATGGCGGCGAGGATCATGACCCAATTGGAGTTCTTCCGCATGATCGGACCTCCTGGTGCGAGCGTACTCGCGCGCTGACGAGACTGGGCTCGAAGCCGCCGCTGGTCGAAAAGTCGCACTGCGCACGTGCAACGATCTCTCGTGTCCGACTTGGTGGACGACCTGCGGCGAATAGCCGACGGCTTCGAAGTTGTCGTTGATCGTCCGCGAATTAATCTGAGTCCCAACGCAACGGCCGCGGTCATCGCTCAAAGTGCTGATAGTCCAACGGACTTCGCCACGAGCCGCCCCAGCGCCAACCACGATCGGTGAAGACGCGCACCACTGGATCTCCCGCATGCAAGAGTCCGGGAGCTGTGCGGTCGCGGTCGAGGTATGGCGCGGCGTTCTTGGGTTGGAAGGCGCCCGTCCGGTCGATGTAAGGATTGAGCAATGGGTTGAGGTCGATCGCTCGACCGAACGCATGCGGAGACCAGCGGCCGGTACCAGGGATGTCTCGGCAGTTGAACGCCGAGGTGTTGTTGTCCTCCATTGACAACTCGTCGTCGGCGGCCGGATAGGTGTCCACCGTGCGGATCTTCTCGATCGGATAGCGCAATTGGAGGAGTTGGTCGAAGATCGCGACGACCTCCGCCGCCAAATCTTCGTGCACGATCAGGTCGCCGCGGTGGGTCTGGCTGTCGAAGCCGAGGTAGGTGACCTCGACGCGGCGCAGGTGCTGCGGGTCGAGCGGACATCCTGGCCGCCAGCTCGGGCCGAGGTCAGCGGGGGTGATCGGCTGAATGATGGCGGCTGCAGGGGGCGGCTTGGCGACAGATGGTGACGTCGTGGCGACGGACGGTGGTGATGTCGCCGCCGGAGGAGGCGGTGACGCGGAGCTGCATTGCACACAAACGGCAACAGCTAGTGTCAGCGTGACGGCCTGCCAAGCGTGGATCTCATTTGAAAGCACCTCTGCAAGAGGCGGTTTCGCACGAATTGCCCAGATCTGGCCAACGGTACCACCGCCGAGCAGCAGGTTTTTGCGCCGACAATGGGGTGCGCCCGCCAATTCCGGGGTATACCTGCTGGGTGGCCATCACGCCATGGCTAGTGAAGCGAACCGCGATCGCGTTTGCCGCGGCCCTCATGTTGGTTGTCGCGTGCGCGAGTGATCCCGAATCTGTCGGTCAGCCGGCCGGTGGCGGACCGGAGGCTATCGCCACCAATCTCGATGTGCCGTGGGGAATCGCGTTCCTACCGGACGGCAGCGCGCTGATCGCCGAACGTGACAGCGGCGCGATCCAGCACATGTCGCAGCCGGGTGTGGTCACTAACGTCGGTGGCGTGGCCGGCGTCGCGGCGCGCGGCGAAGGCGGCCTGCTGGGACTGGCCACATCGGGTCAAACGGTATTCGCGTACATCACGACGGCGCAGGACAACCGCGTCGTGACGATGCGCTTTGACGGGTCCTCGCTGAGCGAGCCGTCGCCGATCCTCACCGGGATTCCGGCGGGGTCAATCCACGATGGCGGACGCATCGCGTTCGGCCCGGACGGCAAGCTCTACGTGACGACGGGCGAGAGCGGCAATCCGGAGCTGGCGCAGGATCGGTCTTCGCTGGGCGGCAAGATACTTCGCATCAATCCCGACGGGTCGATCCCGTCGGACAATCCCGATCCGGCGTCGCCGGTCTGGTCCTTCGGCCATCGGAATATCCAAGGGCTGGCGTGGGATTCGCGCGGACGGCTGTGGGTGACGGAGTACGGCGCGAACAGGTTGGACGAGCTGAATTTGATTCAGCGGGGTGCCAACTACGGGTGGCCGATGGCTGAAGGCCGCGCGGACACCCCGGGGCTGATCGACCCGGTGGTCCAGTGGGGCGTTGGCGAAGCGTCGCCGTCGGGGCTGGCGTACTTCGGCGGCTCGCTGTGGGTGGCGTGTCTGCGCGGTCAGCGGCTCTACCGGATACCGGTCGGGACCGACGGCGCCGTGGCCGATCCGGCCCCGCTGTTTGTCGGACAGTACGGGCGACTGCGCACCGTTGTCGCAGCGCCGGATGGTGCGCTGTGGTTCACCACCAGCAACCGCGACGGTCGGGGAAGCGCCCGCGACGGCGACGACCGGATCCTGCAGTTCCGGCCCTGAGCCGCCGGCGGTACGCCCGACGACTAACAAAACGGCTGCCACGGCGGCCGGGTCTACGCTTGGCGCCATGGCCGACCATGACCGCGCCGCCGCGCGCCGCGAGATCACCGATGCCCTGATCGTCGCGCTTGACCGCCGTCATGAAGTGCTCGATGCGATCGTGGATGCTGACCACCGGGCCGCGGCCGTCGAGGCGGTTGCAGCGTTGCTCGGCACCACGCGCCTGGGCGCCGAAGCGGTGGTGGGGATGCCGCTGTATCGACTGACCAAGGACTCGCGCCGGCGGATCGCGGCCGAGCTCGACGACCTGAACAGTCGGCTGAGCTTTACGCTGATCGAGCGGCCGGAGAGTTCCGGCCAGCATCTGATGTTGCGGCCGTTCTCCAGCGAGGCCGACCGAGACCTCTTCGGAGCCCGGACAGCCGACATGGGTGCCGCGGGTGACGGCTCCGGCGGGCCCGCCGGCAGTCTCGATGACGAGATCCGCTCGGCTCTCGGACGGATCGATGCCGAGGACGCCGTCTGGCTGGTCGCCGAAAAGGGAACGCAGACAGTCGGAATGGTTTTCGGTGAGCTAATCGGCGGCGAGGTGAACGTCCGGGTCTGGATCCATCCCGACCACCGAAAGCACGGCTACGGTACCGCGGCGCTGCGCAAAGCCCGCTCAGAGATGGCAGCCTATTTCCCTGCCGTGCCGATGGTCATTCGGGCGCCTGGCGTCCCCGGATAGCGAACGGCCACACAGAGGCAGAGTCGAAGACGGACGATGGCAGATCAACCGCTAGACATATCCACTCGGCTCGCCTTGGAACGCACGCGCCTGGCTAACGAGCGAACGCTCATGGCGTGGATCCGCACCAGCACGTCCTTGATCGCGTTTGGCTTCACCATCTTCAAGTTCTTCCAATACCTGGCGACGCAGGAGCATCGTCACACGATCGTCAGTCCCTGGGTCGTCGGGATGGTGATGATCCTCGTGGGTCTCACGGGCCTGGCACTGGCCTGGGTTCAGCATCGTCAGCAGATGAAGGCACTGAAGGCGCAGGCGGGACCGCTGCCGTATTCGATATCCGGAATCATGGCCGGCTTGATCGCCGTCCTGGGTGTCATCGCACTCGTCGTGGTGGCGTTGAGGCTGTAGCCCCCTGACGCCATAGACATCGGTGCGACGCCGTCCGGGCTGCAGGGGTTTTGATACTGAAGCCATCGGGCATACGAGTGGTTGAATGGAACGCCTAAGCGGCCTCGACGCCAGCTTCCTCTACGCCGAATCGTCCACCGTGCCACTAAACGTGTGCTCGGTTGTTGAGTTGGACACGTCCACAATGCCCGGTGGCTACACCTTTGATCGATTCCACGACGATCTGGCGTCGAGAATCAAGGCATTGCCGGAGTTTCGGGCAAAGCTCGCCGACAGCCAGCTGAATCTGGACCACCCGGTATGGGTCGAGGACAACGACTTCGACCTGTCTTTTCATTTGCAGCGGATCGCCCTGCCGTCGCCGGGAGGTCGCAGGGAACTCGCCGACGTCTGTGGGCATCTCGTCTCCGCGAAGCTGGATCGAAGCAAGCCGATGTGGGAGATGTGGGTGATCGAGGGGGTCGCCGAGACGGATGCGCACGAGGGCGGCCCGCTCGCCCTGATGATCAAGGTGCACCACTCCGCGGTGGACGGCGTCAGCGCCACGAACCTGCTGACGCAGCTGTGCAGCCCCGAGCCAGACTCTCCGCCTCCTGACCCGGTGGCCGGGCCCGGCAACGCCACCGGGCTCGGCATCGCCGCGGGCGGACTGGTGAAGTTCATCTCCCGTCCGCTGGACCTCGCCAGAGCGGTGCCCGCAACGCTGTCGACGATCGTCAATACGGTGAGTCGTGCACGCAGCGGCACGGCGATGGCCGCACCGTTCAACGCTCCGGCGACGCGGTTCAACGCGGAGGTCACTGCCGAGCGCAACATTGCCATGGCGCAGCTGGATTTCGAGGACGTCAAACGGGTGAAGAACCGGTTCGACGTCAAGGTCAACGATGTGGTGTTGGCGCTGTGCGCCGGTGCGCTGCGCGAGTTCCTCCGTGATCGGGGAGAGTTGCCGGACAAACCGCTGGTGGCTGTGGTGCCGATGTCGGTGCACGACACGTCTGATCGGCCGGGCCACAATCAGGTGTCGGGGATGTTCTGCAATCTCCAAACTCACATCGAGGATCCGGGTGAACGGCTGCAGGCCATCGCCAAATCGAATACCCGTGCAAAGGAGCACAGTCGGGCCATCGCTCCGTCGCTAGTTCTCGACTTGACCCAAGTCCTCACCCGGGCGATGTTCGGCTTCGTATTGGGCGTGGCTGGTCACACATCGCTGACTCATACCGCGATCCACAACGTGATCATTTCGAATGTGGCGGGGCCGCGAAACAAGCTGTATTTCTTGGGCGCCGAAATCAAAGCGCTGTATCCGCTCGGCCCGATCTTTCATGGCTCGGGACTGAACATCACGGTGATGTCGCTCAGCGGCAAGCTCAACGTCGGCATCATCTCGTGCCAACAACTGGTGAATGATCTGTGGGGCCTGGCCGACCGTTTCGAGCCCGAACTAAACGAACTGCTTGGCTGTCGAAACCCATAGTCAGGTCAGGCGGCCCTCGACCTGCGACCGGATCCAGTCGAGGTTGGCCTGCATGTTCTGCTGCCATTCGGACAAACGCCGCGCGACGATTCTGGCCTCTTTATCCGGTTGCGCGGCGATCCCGGCCGTCAGCCCCGACGGTCCCGGCCCCATCCGGCCCCACTGCCGGATCAGCACGCCGTCGCTGGCAGGCTCCACCTCGAATCCCCAGGTCGCGCCCACACCGCCGGGACCTATGACGTTCCATACCCAGCGGCGCTGATCCTCGACCTCGACGACCTCACACACCGTCTCCCAGTTGCCGAACGCGTCATGCTGGCTGCGGCCTCGGAAGCGGGCTCCGACCGCGACGCCGTCGGCGTCGTCGAGCCATTCGACCGATTGCAGCTCCGCAGAGCACCGCGCGGGCAGAGTGATGTCGGTGACGTATTTCCACGCGGTGGCGACATCGCAGCGGACACGCTGGGTCACTTCTATCGTGGGCTGATCGCGGTAGCGCACCGTTGCAGCATGTCAAGGATGCGCGACGGGGCGTCCGGAACGGCAGGAAAGCGGGGCAACGGTGAAGGTCGGCACCATGATCGAGCCCCGGCTGCCGGGCGCAGCGGAGTTCGCCGTAGCCGCCGAGCGGATCGGTGTGGATTCGTTGTGGGTGCCGGAGGTATGGGGCTACGACGCATTGACCGGGCTGGCGTACCTGGCGGCGAAGACGTCGACGATCAAGCTGGGAACCTTTGTGGTGCAGCTGGGTTCGCGCAGTCCCGCCATGCTGGCGACGTCCGCGCTGAGCCTGCAGGAACTGTCCGACGGCCGATTCCTGTTGGGTGTCGGCACGTCGGGGCCCGGGGTGATGGAGGGCTGGCACGGCGTCCGGTTCCGCAAGCCGGTGGAGACGACCCGAGAAACCATTGAGATCGTAAGGATCGTCAGCCGCGGAGACCGGCTCGAGCATCCCGGCGAGATCTATCCGCTTCCGCTGCCGGACAGCAGTGGCAATGCGCTGCGGCCGCTGGTGAATCCCCGGCATGTGCCGGTCTACGTCGCGGCGATGGGGCCGCGAAACCTGCGGCTCACCGGTGAGACGGCCGACGGCTGGCTCGGCAATGCGTTCATTCCCGAGGCCGCCGAGGTGTTCTTCGGTCCGTTGCGCGAAGGCGCCGAGCGCGCTGGACGGACGTTGGCGGAACTGGATCTCGTGGCACCGGTCGCTGTTGAGATTCACGACGACGAAGCGTCAGCCGACGCTGCCGCGCGCAGGCACGCGGACGGATACGCGTTCACCATCGGCGCGATGGGTGCGGGCGGTCGCAACTTCTACAACGACGCGTTCGCCCGGCTGGGGTACGGAGACGAAGTGAGTCGGGTCGCCGCTCTGTGGCAGGACGGGAGACGGGACGAAGCCCGGCAGGCAGTGCCGATCGACCTCGGCAGGCTGACGAATCTTGTTGGTACTGATGGCGGTATCGCTGAACGGGTGCGCAAGTACGGGGCGGCGGGAATCACGACGCTCTTGGCCAAATTAGAGGGCGACTACCCGTATCAGTTGACGACGCTCGAGCGACTGGTTGAGATCGTTGCCGATTCAGGATGAGCCGTCTTCAGGCGCTGCGGACCAGTGCACGCCGCATCAATGGTCATTCCACCGTTCGTGTCGGTGGGAGAGCAGCTGCCAGTGGACCTGCATCACGGCGAAAAGGAACGCCGTGCTGATGCCGAACAGCAGTGCGCCGTTCACCGCTTCTAACACGCTCAACATGTTGAACCGGGACGGCACAGTCAACCCCGGCAATTCGAACGTCGTCATGCTGGCCAGGGAATAGGTCGAAGCGTCCGTAAGCGAGTCGAGCGCGCCGAGCCACCAATACGCCAATGCCCACAACACGCCCTCCAGCCCGTGCAGAGCGGCGAGTATCAGCGCGACGGCTCCGATGTGGGCGATAACGGTAGGAATCGCTCGCAGCACATGAGGCTGGTGTTTGTCGAGCCGGACCCGAATCCTCGGTTCGAGTCCGAAAGCCATCAGCACTACCGCGGTGGTGTGGATCGCGACGGTCAGCACGATGAGCGAAAGGCCCAGGCCCCAACTCGGAAGATCCACTCGTTACCCTTACCACCGGCCACTCCTGCAGACGGCCACAACGGCCGAAGTGGATTGCGCGTACAGGTGCTCGGTGCGAGGAGCATGCTCGGTGGGCCCAGGAGCAAGACCTTGCCGGGCTCACGGCCGATTCAGCAGCCGAAGCGACTATGTGCGGGTGCTGAAGGGTATCCAGAATGATTGTTGTCAGGCCGCCCGGCGCGGGTGGTCGGCGCCTTACGGGTGGAGGTAGCCATGGGCGAGTTCGGGATAGCGGGTCTTTGGCTGTTCCTGGCCATAGCCCTTGTCACGTCGGTGTTGGTCGCGGCCGGCAGTGTGTGGCTGGCGGATCGCACCCTCACGAAACCGGTGAGCGAAGGGCACAACGGGTCCCTGTCGCCGTTTTTGACCTGTGTCGGACTCGTTTACGGGGCTCTGCTCGGGTTCACGATCGTGGTCGCGTGGGAGCAGTTCTCCTCCGCAGAGGCCAACGTGTCCAACGAGGCGTCCACTCTGACAACGATGTACCGGCAGACCGTCGGCATGCCCGTCCCCGAGCAGACCCAGATGCGGGAACTGCTCCGCAATTACGCGAAGGCGGTAGAGGGCCCTGAATGGCAGAATGCGATACGCGCCGGCACTGGAACCGAAGGCGCGCGTGACGCGCTCAATGACATGTACCGGGTGCTCGGCGGTGAGCAGTCCAGCACCGCGTCGAATCCGATAAGTCAGAAGTTTCTCGACCAGCTGACCACTTTGGCGTCGGAGCGGAATCAGCGAATCCTGGACAGCAAACCGCGAATACCCGGCTTGCTGTGGACCGGGCTGATATTCGGCGGTGTCGTACTGCTGGGACTCGGCGGTTTCATGCGCCTGGGGAGCGCGCGCGGTCATCTCGTCCTGCTGGGCGCGGTCGCCGTCCTGCTCGGCTTGCTGCTGTTCATCGTCTACTGGCTCGACCATCCCTTCGGGAACCAGCTGGGCGTCACTTCCGCACCGTTCGAACAATCACTGAGCGTTTTCGACTCAATCGACCGTGGGACATGATCAGCCAAAGCCAAAGGCGATCCCCAGGCCGAACTCAAAGTCCACGTTCACGCCCGGCACACCAGTGACGGTGTTCGCGTTGGGGTTGCCCACGCAGTAATCCACCTCGACACCGTCGACAACGTCGCTGGTGCACGTCGCCACGGGTTCGGCCAAGGCGCTGGGTGCGCCGGTGATGGCGACGACGCCGACTGCGCCCGCCGCCACCAAGAGTCGGCCGGACCGCATTAGTCGTTACTTCGCGAGCAGGTAATGGTAGAGCTCGAACGAGGCCTGCTCAACCCAGCCGCGCTGCAGCTTTCCGTCGTCCACGGTCCAGACCGCGGTGCCGGTGAGCGCGACGGGTTTGCCGTTGGGTTCGGTGCCGAGGACGCCGTTGTTGGCGCCCGTCAGCACCCATCGGGACGTGACGCGGCTGCCGTCCTCGTTCTGGAAGGTCTCGATGGTGTCGACGTGCAGGTCATTGACGTGGTCGAGGAACTCCTTGACCCAGTTCTTGACGTTGTCTTTGCCAGCGATTTCCTGGCCGCCTGCCTCGATGACGACGTCGTCGGCCACGAACTTGTCGACGGCATCGGGGTCGTGCGCGTTCCAGACGTCGTCCCAGAAGGCGTTGACAATCTCCGTTGATCGCATGTCTCAACGATCCCCCTCGCAAGCACTGCCCGCAGGTCTTTCGACCGCATGTGGGGCAGCAGTTTCAATGGATGACGACGCTGGACTGAGCGGACATCCTGTCGCGTGCCCAGGGGCCTCAGGTTTGTGAAAGCAACTGGACCTTAAGGGGTTTGACTGGCTGCCGACGTGCGTATGGTTCAACGACCCGCGGCGCTAGTCACCGTCGCCGTGCCCATGGCGGGAGCCACCGTGGCCAGGCCACGGCCCCCTCGGACCCGGGTTGTAGTAGGGGGGTGGCTGAAGAATCGGTGGGAGCCACGGGATGAGCGGCGGCGGAACCACAAAGGGCGGCGGAGCGGCTAGTGCGGGTGGCGGCGGCGCCGCCGGGGCGGGCGCAGCGTTGCGCACCACCACTGGCGGCGGCGGGGCGGGCAGAACCTTCAGCCGCGCCGTCGCGATCGGCGCAGGTGCCGCTTCCACCCATAGCGGTCGAGGTCGCGCGGCGGCCGATGAATTCGGTTGTGCGACATTGCTTTTGTGAGGGTGTGCGGCACAGGCTCTGGGGAAAGCGCTCCACCTACGGAGTGCTTTCCAGTTTGCGGATCTTGAGACGTCGTAATCCCAAGTTTCCCCTGCCAGATAGGCACCTCCGTGCATTTACCCGCACACAATAACGATCACCCGTGAACGATGCGGGCTAACGAGCGTGTTGTAGTGACGGTTGATCGCGTCACGGGACAGGCGCGTCGGACGGGGCCCCTTTAGTCACGCGGATAACGTCTACTAACAGCTCAACGACAAACCTCGTCGGCGTACCGTGGACTCTGCCAACGTGGCGCCATCGAGCCGGTGGTGTCGCAGAAGTGGCAAACCGGACAGGGAGTCCGCCTGCTGAGTCACAGCGGCCGGTGCCGATCGCCGGGCCGTTGTAGCCCAGGCGTTTCGATCATGGAGGACTGACCCGGAATGTCTTTAATACATGGCTGGCTGCCGGTGACGGTGCAGGTGATCACCGCGGTGGTGCTGGTGGTGGCGATCGGCTGGCGATCTCGCCGGTGGCGCATGATCTCGGTTCCCGTGGGGCTTTTCGTCGGCGTTGCTCTGACCGGAGCGGTGAGCTGGTTCATCGCGGATCAAGGGTTGGCCGACCATCAATCGCCGCTGGG
>Ga0114129_10014193_pt1 | contig 11350 bp, 7 predicted proteins | sample RhiMetdeltSRZDD1_FD_80071 | JGI IMG/M metagenome (GOLD analysis project Ga0114129, IMG submission 80071) | Populus rhizosphere microbial communities from Tennessee, USA - Rhizosphere MetaG P. deltoides SRZDD1 (version 2) (version 2) | ecosystem: Host-associated > Plants > Roots > Rhizosphere >... | reverse complement strand
ACGATAACGCCCTTGCCCACAGACATCTATTACCAGGTGGAGCGAGAGGCGAAACATATCGAGAAGATTGCCGAGGCTGAGTTCGAACGCTCCAAACGTCAGCGCGAACAGGAATTTTTAGATGAATTGCGCCGCATAACGAATATGACCAGGGAGATCAATTTAGAGATTTTACGTGAAAAGCTACAGCTCTCTTTACAAAGAGTGATGGCGTTTTGCGGCACAAAATATATCGTGTTGTTTAGTGCGCTCCGAGAGGACGATACCGTCCTGATGCCGTTCGCAAAGGCGGGGATTTCCGACGATATAGAAAACTTGCCTCATTTCAATTGGTCCAAGGCTAAATTACCACTTTCAAATTTTGTCCTCGATCATTGGGACATCATGGCGAATTCGAGTGAGGCCAAAGCCAAAGGAATTCGGGGTAATAATCGAGACTATTTTGAAAATAACTCTTGCGCGATTCCTTTCGCCTCAGGGGATCGTTATCGAAGTGTACTTGTTTTTGGGGAATTCTCCGAACAGGTTGATCTAAGCATGGAGCATTCTTTTCTTGCAGAAATCGCAAGGATACTTGGTATGTTCAGTAGTGCAAGCTTGGAACTGCTCTATCTGGAGCAGGAAAAACGTCGATGGAAAAATACCGCCAAATTACTTAACCACGAAGTAAAAACGGCTTTGACTCCAATCACGACTCGGATCGGCCATGCAAGAAGCTCCATTCGGAAAAAGGGAAATCTTTATTTGGAAAAGGCCGATCTCTTGCTGAAAGAAGCAGAAGATCTTGCTTTGTTGCTGGGTCGAGCAACCAATGGAACATTGGATGGCGCCGATTTACGTGTGGAATATGATGACCTAGATATTGAATCTTCCTCCCTCTCCACGTTGGTAGAAAACTGTGCGATTGGTTTTTTAGAGGCGGCTAGAAATCGAGATATTGAACTTATTGTTGATCATAGTATTAATACGTTGCCCTATGCCGATATCGATGTGGCGCGCCTGACCATAGCTCTCGCCAATCTGATCGAAAACGCGATCAAATATTCTTTCGCAGAGGCCAAAATTTATCTCCGCTCTCACCTTAACATGTCTGCGAGTATCGATCGAACGTCGACAGTGATCGAGGTAGATAATGTTGGTCTCGAGATTCGCGAAGACGAGCGTGAGCATATATTTGAATTGGGAAGTCGTGGTTCAAGAATTGCAAAGATAAAGAAATATCCGGGCTCCGGGTATGGCTTATGGGAAGCTCGCTCAATTATCGAGGCGCACGGAGGACAAATCGTCGCTCATTTTTGGCCAACAACACTTCTGGGAAAGCGAGCGACGCGTGTTGTGTTTTCTGTCGAACTTCCTCTAAGACACAAAAAACAATTCTAGGGAGCAGAAGATGTCTGAACTATCTAAAAAAATACTTTTGCTCGATGATGATTATGAAAGCATGCTCGATCTAAAGACCTATCTTCAGGAGGAACTTGGTTGGGATGTGGAGTTATCGGCAAATAAAGCCTTGCTGCAGCGCCTGAGTATTGAACCCATCGATCTGATCATACTCGATTTGATGATTCGGCCCTTCAGTATTGATGGGAACAATAAAGAGGTGGAAAATATTCATTATGACAATGTCAATTGGATGAGGACGGGTTTAGAATTTCTAAAAAGATTTCGAGATGGGCAGTATAGCTGGGAAGGACAAGGTACCCCGTCAACCATTCCTGTGCTTGTTCTTTCAGCAGTCGCCAATAATGCTGCAGATCGCGATAGCGGAGAATTGCTGAATAACGAATATTACGTAGAGAAACCATTTCGATTGGCAGATCTTGTAAAGAAGATGCGCACGTTGCTGGAAGAGTAACTGCTATGCCTAGTTCACAAAAAGCTCTCCGCCTCAGTGACTCAAGACGAGATGCTGAGAAATACCACCGGCTTTTATTAGCTACCGAACATGCAGTGGATGAGATTGGTCTTATGGAAAAAGACCGTCATATTAATATTGATGATCTGCTTTCCAGACTTCTCCCAAATCTGGTAGAAGCGTTGGATGCGACTCAGGCATTTGTAGCCGTTTATAAGGGGACTCAAGCTAAAGATAAAAAAAAATGGTTCGAATTGACCTGCGCCTATCCGAACGAAAAGTTGTCGAGCACAACGTTAGGATACCCAAAGTTGTTAGCCTCACTTGCTCTCGATGGTAAACCGTGTATCGTGGAACCCCTGGAGGACGATTCTGAGAATCTAATTCCTGGCTTGGAAATTTTCAACGCAACGGCCGCCATCCTGGTTCGGATGCAAATCGCTGATCAGACGCGCATTGTAGGAATTTGCAATAAGATTGGCTCCTCACATGGCCGATTCTTAGCCACAGATCGCCGAACATTGGATATTCTGCTGAAGCTTATTGGAATTGGTACCCGGATCGGTGAGCGCAGAAGACGAGAATTGGAAAACATCCAAAATATCACATCGGCAATTAGCTCTGAGCTCAACTTGAGTGAATTGCTCACCATCATTTCCAGGGGGGCATCAGAGGTCTTTGATACCCAAACAGTTAGTTTGATGTTGTTGGATGAAAAGAAGGAGCATTATTATATTGCGAAAGGAAGGGGCCTTTCAGAACACTTCATTCATAAGCAACGAATTTCAGCGAAAAAACTTCACAAAGCAATCTCATCGGAAGGCCTGGGTCCAATTGTGATCAAGGACCTAAAAAGAACACCATTTGGACTTGCAGACCTGATCAAAAAGGAAGGCCTATATTCAGTCTTGAACGCGCCATTATTGTCTTCCAATTCTTTGATTGGATTCTTGAATATTTATAGCAAGGATGTCCTACGAGACTTTAGCGAAGATGAAATTGAATTAGCCGAGATATTTGCGAATCATGCGGCGATCGCCATCCAAAATGCGCAACGGCGCCAGCGGGAACTCGAAGGATTGTTGGCTACTTCGGAGGCTCTAAAAGCCACACTTGATGAAGGCGATTTTCTGGAAATGATTGTAAGAAGGGTAAGCAAATTCTTTTCTGTACCAGCCGTTAGCCTACTGTTTTGGGATAAAACTCAAGCAAACCTGATCATAAGATGTAGCCGGGGTTTATCCAAGAAATACGCAAACAACCAGCTCCTATCAAAAGAGGCCATCTTCCAGAAGACGGACATACTACGAAAGCGCCTCAAACCTTTTGTCATCTCGACTTCAAACTTTATCTCGAACCGATATAAAGATATTCTGGCAACGGAAGGATTTCATAACGCTCTGGTTGCACCGTTAATCGTCCCTGGCGAACAGGAAACAATCGGGTTTCTGGTCCTATACAACAAAAATGCGACCCGCCAATTTTCGACCGATGAAATCAAGATGGTCAATGTCATTGCGGATCAGGTCGTCGTTGCCATTCAAACAACCCAGCTTCATTACCAAATGAAACGACGAGGAGAGCAATTGAATGCTCTCAATCAGATCGCAATCAATATCACCAGCAAATTGGCACTAGAAGAGCTGCTCCAGGCTATCATCAAAAATGCCACGATGCTATTGGAAGGTCAAGGTGGAATTGTGTATCGTTTGGACCCGAAAGGGAACATCGTTATACCTGTTGCTTCCTATGGGCACAATAAACTGGCGACAGTAAAAGTCGATCAACACAGGGGCATCATAAGCAGGATCATAAAATCAAAGCAACCTATTACTGTCTCTAATTACTATCGATGGTCTGAAAGACAGAAAAGTTTAGATGAATACAAATTGACCGCGGTTCTGGGCGCACCCATTCTAACAGGTAAGAATTTTGTGGGAATTATTGCCGTTCACGATAGCCGACAGGAAAAGCTCTTTGGCGAAACAGAAAAAGAACTCTTACAAAGATTTGCGGATCTTGCCGCGGTCGCGATCGAGAATGCGGAGGCCTACGCTGCCGAACGTCAAACCAAGGAATATCTGCACAGTCTGATTAGCAGTGCATTGGATGGAATTATTGCGATTGATAGTGAAGGAAGTATCACAAACTATAATGCAAGTGCTGAACGCATTTGCGGATACACGCGAGAGGAGGTCAGGAATCTAAAGGTCTGGGAATTGTATGGTGATTTAGAGACGGCCCGCGAAATCAACAAAGAACTACTTAAGCAAAACAAACTTGAAAATTACGAAACAAAAGTACTTGCTAAAGATGGCCGCGAAATACCCATTATGCTCTCGGCCTCGTTATTAAAAGATGAAGACGGTAATCATACAGGCAGTGTTGGTTTTTTTAAAGATATGCGGCCGTTACGGAAGACATTCGACGCCATTAATGCCATCGCCAGCGCACATGACCTACCGGAAGGACTGCACGCCCTGGCGACCGGGCTAATCAAGAACCTAGATATTACTTTCTGTTACATCATGATGTTGAATGAAAAAGATCGAAAGTTGAAAATTGAAGAGGCGTATCCAGCGACTCGCGTGAGAAAGCTGGATTGGAAACCTAATTTGGAAGGGATCATTGGTCTCAACGATTTTCCGCTCATGAAGCGTCTGCTAAAATCTCCCCATACCCATGTATATCGTAACGGAGAGAGTGTGGACAATATTGATATCTTGGAAACTGTGCGAAAAAACGTAAACCTAAAAGCGAAATTAGAGTCCGTGGCAATTATTCCCATTCTTGGGGAACATGGCGTTTTAGGAGCCTGCATCTTAGGCGAAATGCGTTCATGGGAGCGTAGCCGGTTTACGGAAGAGAAATTATCTGCTGGAGACTTATTAGCCAGAAACGCGGCTGCCTTCATCGATCGTTTGCAGCTTCGCTTGCAGGAAGGATTACTGAACGCTAGCAAGGAAATTACATCCTTACGCGAACTACCCGAGATCCTGCAATCCATAGCAGATAGTGTCAGGACTGCCCTAAACTGCGATTTGGTCACCTTATATACGTATCATGAAGCCAAGGATATTCTTAGTTTCCCACCCGTTACTTCTGGAAAACTATATAATCAATCCGATATCCAGGCGTTGGGACGAACGAGTAAAAAATCGGTGATCTGGAAGATCCTGGAAAAAGGAGAAGCGCATTTTGCACACAATGCACGACAGGATCATTTTATGCTTTCCAATGAAGTGGAACGGCCACAGGGCGTGATCCCATTTGTTATTCGCGAAAAGATTTCGTCCTCCGCGGCCCTACCTTTGCTGATTGGTAACGAACGAGTAGGCGCATTCTTCGTAAATTATCGACACTCTCATCATTTTATAGAACAGGAAAAGAGAAATATTGAAATATTTGCCAAACAGGCCGCAATCGCCATTCACAATGCAAGGCTCTTTGAGCTTTCAGAGACAAAAGGAAAATATTTAAGAGCTTTACTGGAAGCGGGTAAAGCCCTCCTTGCGAATAGTTTCTCTGATCGATCAAGCCTGCTACAAAGAATACTTAAGGAAGCTGTTGAATCCATGACGGGAATTAACGGCGAAAAAGCCACGGTAGGGACAATTCAAATTATGGATCAAAGGACAAATGAGTTAGTATTTGAGTGCGCCCATCCTAAATCTGTGATGCCGAAAATCGTTGGAAAACTTGGCCAACGATTGTCCCTCAACTCGGAAAGTGGTATCACGGTACGTGCTGCCTGTACGGGGAAAACCCAACTGGTTAGGAATGTAAAGAATAATGTTTATTATCTTCCGTTTAGTAAGAAAACACGGTCCGAGCTGGCTGTACCTCTTCTAGATGGAGACCAGGTATTAGGGGTTTTGGATGTTGAAAGTGATATAGAGAACGGCTTTGATGAAGACGATATCCGAGCCTTGGAAGCCCTTGCGGATTTGGCGATTCTAGTATTAAAGAGCGCCGAACAAACACAACGTTTGAATCGCACAAACTCTGTAGCCATGATGGCGGCTTGGGGAGCAGAAATTGCCCATGATGTGAATCGGGAGGCTGGCGCCATCCAAAGAAAACTGTACTTACTCCAGCAAGATTCTCTAACTGTTCCCTCGGAGATTAAAAAAACGTTGGAGGAAATTGAACGTTATGCGATATCTTTAGTGCTCCCCCCGCTTCCGAAAAGACAGCCAGAGCTTGGAGAAGTCATTGAGACAGATGATGCACCCATCTTGGATCATACCATCTTTTCCTATATAGACTTCCTCAAGCTCACGTATCCCAACATCAAGTTTGTTTGGGATTTGAACTGCGGCGAATTGGCTGTATCCATACATGAACAATGGCTTCGCCGATTACTACGTCACTTAATCAGAAATGCAATTCACGCTATTCCTGAAGAAGGAAAAAACAAACGAGTAACGATTAGAACATCTATTCAAGGAGCGTTCGCAAGGATTGAAATTGAAGATACCGGAAAAGGTGTGCGTCAGGAAATCATTCCCATGCTTTTCCAGCAAGCCATCCATCATTCTGATGATAATCGGGATGGTCAAGGATTACTCATTGTACGCTTTTTGGCAGAGCGGCATGGAGGAGCTACTGGTCTTGCATGGAATCAGTCTGGAAGGGGAGCCTGTTTTTACTTCACGGTTCCTATACTTCCATAAGGTGTCTATCAGGTATAAGGATGGGTAGAGGAAGGTAACAATGATGAATAACCGAACTGCTCCCAGAGTCCTGGTGATCGATCATGATAAGCGGGTGCGAGAGGATTTGCTGGCCATTTTCAAGTCACCAGATTACGATACCCATGTCACACCTGGTTCGGGCCACGCATTGCTCACCAATGCAATCAACGATGCACATGCATTTCGTCCCCATGTTGCCATCGTGGATTTGCGGCTCTTGCTGGATGACGATCCCAGTGATCAGAGTGGTCTCAACCTTGTGAGAACCTTGGGCCCCAGTCGCTGTATTCTTTATTCCGCCTACATCAATCCCGAGATTAGCCGTCAGGCCGCTGGGTTTAATACCGCCGGGTGGGTTGGTAAAGAGGAACGTCCTCAGAAGTTAGTAGACCTGGTTAGCAAGATTGCTCTGGAGACATGTGCATACAGGAAAAATTTTACAATCGAAAAGAGCTCTGCAGTATTTGACCAGATTGTAGGAATACTTTTGGGGGCAAATATTAGGGCATCAACATCCTTATTGGAAGATATCCTCTACCAACTCTTTCCCACTGCATCGAGCGTGACCATAGAGACAATCACCAGTACAGTGAAGACATCCGCCTCCGTGAGTCGCGGGCATTCCGTGGTTTTCAAAGCGAAACCCAAAGATCGAATCGAACCTTTGATTGTCAAACTAGCCGCGGCAAAGAATATTTTATGTGAATATCAAAATTACAAGAAATACATCGACGGAAATCTCAAGGGACATTTTAATGCCATCCTTCGGGGCGAACCGCTTATTTTCTGGGACATAGGAGCAATACTCTATAGTTTTTTGGGATCTTCTGATCAGAAGATCATTGAATTTAGTGCGTTTTATCATAGGGAATCGGATACGGACATCATTCTTCAACCCTTAAAGACTTTTTTTAGCGATGTGTGGAGGGAGCTCTATAATAAGAAAGAAAAAGATATTAAAGGTTCTCTGTTTTTGTCCTACGACAAGACATTACATTTGCAAAAACGATTGAAAGAATTTCCGGATCAGACTGAGTATCGTGCTTTTAAGGGAATAGATTCCAACTTGATCAATCCGGTGTCTTGGGTCCTTAGGCATCATACCGAAAGTTGCATTGCTACTTCTCGCCAAGCCATCACACATGGTGATCTGCACGGGGATAATTTGTTTGTAGATGGTACCCACGCCTGGGCAATTGATTTTGAGCGCAGCGGGCGCGGACATATCTTGCGCGATTTCGTTGAGTTAGAGGTGGATATTATTACCCGGCTTGCCTGGATGAAAGGTCAAAGAAATTCGGAAGAGTTTTTTCGCCTTGCGGTCGATCTGGCGGAACTCCGCCTTCCTGAAGCAAAATACGACCCGGTCAATCAGTTCAAAGATCCGGAGATCAGGAAAGCCTGGAGGGTTATCAGTGGTCTGCGAAATCTCGCTTATGAAACCACAAGATTCAGTGATCTGCGAGAGTATATCTGGAGCCTACTCTTTGATTCGGTATTTGTGGCTACGATTACGACAGGAGGTACTCCTCAAAGCGAAAGGGCGATGCTGTATGCCTCGGTGCTCTGCAGTCGTTTTAAGCATTGGGGAAAAGAATGGCCACCAGAAGAATGGCTGCCAATGCTCCAGAGCAAACCACCAACGCTCAGTACCAGCAGTGATTTACCATCCCTTAATCCGGAAAAAGTAGAAGACTCAAGCTCTTTGCCCCCGAGACTACAAAGTCCAACTGGCAAAGGTTCCACGCCGATTGTGAATATTGTTAGTGCCGGCGCTTTATTTGTGCTGGGTGCAGTTGTTGTCATCGCCTTGTGGTGGACGATGAATCACTTAGACGTAACTTGGCAGCAGCAGGTGGGTGCATATACTTTCATTCTGATTTTTGCCATCATCGCCTTCACTCTTCTGCGTTTGGTGAAAGGTTCTGCTGCAGTAGAAGCATTATTAAAGATCTTCCTTGTATCACTTCGGGAGAAGGTATTTCGACCGAATTCCTCTGATCCGAAAGAGAAAGATAATGGCTAAAGCAAACAGCGGCTCCTTGCCACTCAGTTTTCGATCCGAGGAGGTGACGAAGATCTTTGCCTGTCTCACGGCGGGAAACTCCTGTCAGCTTGTAGGCATTGGTAGTGTAGGCAAGTCTAACCTGCTGCGATTCCTCGGACAAAGGGATGTACTTCGCGCGAATCTCGGAAAAGAATGGATTAAATTTCTACTTGTTTATGTGGATGCCAACAAGCTTCTGCAGCGTTCGGAGTGGGGATTGTGGGAGTTGATGCTGCATCAAATGCTGATCGAACTTGCTACTCATGGAATCCAATCCTCAACGATTCAGGACATAGACGATCTTCATAGACGAGCAATCGAACCGAGTACCCGTCATATTGCCTTACGTTATCTTGATCGCGCAGTGAGTATCGTCTGCAAAACCCTCGGATTGCGATTAATCTTCCTCTTTGATGAGTTCGATGATCTATACCGCGGCCTCGCTCCTCAAGCGTTTAGCGTACTGCGTGCTCTGCGTGATGATCACAAATACCGGTTGATGTATGTTGTGGCCACTCGAGTAGAAATCTTTAGGCTCAGCGGAACGGAAATGAATCGAGAAGCGTTTGAGGAGCTAATTGCTGAGAACACCCTGTGGCTTACGGCGTATTCTGAGGAAGACGCCCAGAACATGCTGCAGAGACTGTTGGCTAGACATAAGTTGACACTCGATCAAAAGAGCAGGAAAGAATTACTACAGGCGACTGGCGGCCATCCTGGACTGATCCGGGCATCCTTTCCTGTGTTGCGCGAACGACTGGACGGTGTACTGCCAGCATGGATCGGAGACCGTCGAATTCGGGAGGAATGTCAGCGCATTTGGGCAAGCCTCTCCAAAGAAGAGCAGAAGGCTCTGACGATTTTGGCTAATGGCAGGCTGCGGAGCCTGACGTCAGAGTCTGTCAATGACCTAAGGCGCAAAGGGTTGATTGGCGGGAATTGGGCAAAGCCCGGAAACATTTTCTCATCTATTCTTGCTGCTTATATCTGTAAAGAAAATCCTTCGATCGGCACACGGGTTCAGATAGACCGCCAAAAACGTATCGTCTGGGTCGACGATCTTAAAATACAGGATCTTGCATTTTTGGAGTATCGGCTTCTTGAATTCCTGGAATCGCGGCGAGGACAGGTATGCACGCGTTATGAAATTGGTAAATATCTCTATCGCGATGAAGTGGTAAAAGAAGGCTTTAGCGATAATCGAATTGATTCCATTGTAAAACGTTTGCGAAAGCAGGTGGAAAGGAATCCCAAGGAACCCGAACTCATAATCACTGTTCACGGAGTAGGTTTTCGCCTCGTCGATGGTGAGAATGCCAGCGCTGTCGTTGAGACCTAGCCATCATAGGATTTTCATGGAAAACCATCCATTTGATATACATCTGATACAGTCATGGTTGCGTGAGGCTGGTCAACTAGCACTTGCCAAGCGTACTACTCTGCACACTAGCATAAAGTCTGACAGAACTCTTGTTACCAATATCGACCAAGAGATCGAGGCGTTGTTACTTGGGCATATTTTTCAGCATTACCCAAATCATCAAGCTCTTTCAGAGGAGGGAGGCAGAAATATTGGTGAGATTGAATACCTATGGATTATTGACCCCATTGATGGCACGCGTGCTTACGCGAGTGGATTACCGATTTGGGGGATTTCGATAGGTATTCTTAAAGATACAAAACCTTATGCGGGCATATTCTTTATGCCAGCTACCGAAGAAATGTATTGGTCAATTGGTGGGCAAGGCTTCTATAATGATATTCCACTCGATCCCTTAAATGAGTTAGGTATAGAAAGCCCGCTGGCGTTCATTGCAGTCCCCTCCTCAACACACCTAGAGTATAACATCTCTTTTCCACGCCTTCGTTCGATGGGGAGTACGGCGGCGCACTTGGCTTATGTTGCGTCCGGAATTGCAACCGCGGCTCTGACACGCTGTATCAAAATTTGGGATGTAGCGGGGGTGCTACCGATCTTACGAGCGGTGGGTGCTGATCTGGTCTATCTTTCTGGTAAACCATTTCAAGCCTATGAAATATTAGGTGGCCAAACCTCTTCAGAGCCATTAATTGCTGCGCCAACCAAGTTGATTGAACATATTAGAGAGTTCATCCAGGTGAAATCTGATTTTGCGGAAAAGATTCTGGCTAGCGATTAATTTATATGTTCAAAGGTACGTGATCTCCTCGTTGTCACACTTCTCGCCTAATTCCGGCTTGATTTTCTCAAGAATCCAAATCATGAAACTACGAATACAAATTAGCATAGAAACTAGACTCATTTTTATTCCCATTGCTTACATGCTACTAAGAAAGATATGAAAAAAATAGACTGCAATGGTAAGGGCAACGATCGCCAGGAAACTTCCTAAGCAACCTTCACTAGTGCCTTCGGAATGTCGTCCGAGAAGTGAGAAAACTATTTTGGTTGTGAAAGCAACCCCTATGAAAAACGCGCCTATGCCAAATATAAACATGGAATATATGTTAGTCATAGCTCACCTCAAGTTGGAATGGGATTAGATGTTCCAATCTGACAATATCACTGTTGAACAACCTCGTCATGGTTTTTTTCTGGCACAAAATACGCATCTTAATGACAAGAGTTGGCAATAATCTGTTATGCGAAAACCTGAGCCATCGTGATGATGGTATTATCACGACCTGTATACCGAGGTTGGTGAATGCCAATATCGCCTTCATCAAATACTGGGGAAATAGTGATTGAAAATATCGCCGTGGTCACACTTT
>Ga0114129_10014192_pt1 | contig 11351 bp, 8 predicted proteins | sample RhiMetdeltSRZDD1_FD_80071 | JGI IMG/M metagenome (GOLD analysis project Ga0114129, IMG submission 80071) | Populus rhizosphere microbial communities from Tennessee, USA - Rhizosphere MetaG P. deltoides SRZDD1 (version 2) (version 2) | ecosystem: Host-associated > Plants > Roots > Rhizosphere >... | reverse complement strand
TCGCATTCAGGACGGCTCACATGGCGGGCCTCAACAATGGACGTCGACGTCGAGCTTGTACAGCGAAGGAAGGCGCTCGTCGCATCGGTCCGTGCTCGCCGCGACGAAGCCCCCCTCTCCGTTACAACGTTCGCGGCGAAACCGGCTCACTCGTCGTGTCGATTCCACTACCGAGGCGCGCTCTCAGCAACCGGCCGATCTCCCGGAAAGCCTGAACGGACAACGGTGCCTGGCCGAGGTGGAACGTGAGCGGACGTCGGAATACCGAGCCAAAGCTCCCGGCCACAAGGCGGGTTACCCCTACGTCCGCATAGGCATCGAGGATCAGCTGGAGGGTCTCCGGGAGTTTCCCGGGAACGGTTCGAACCACGCAGCTGGCGAGAAGTGCTCGCACGTCGTCGGCACGGCGCCATGCCATTGGGCGACTCGAGTCGTGGATGGTCTCGAAGTCGAACCAGTGGGCGACTCCCGCATCGAGGTCGATCATCACGTTCTCGGCCATCGCGTCGCCGTGGGTAAATCCCACGGCGTGGAAGTCGGCGAGGGCGACGACCGCGAGCTCGATGGCTCTATTCCGCGCCGCGTGGCCTAACGCTGGATCATCCAGCAAGGTCGCGAGCGTATTTCCAGCCAGGCGAGGCAGGGCGAGCGTCCCATCGGCATCGATCCGAATCGAAGTATTGTAAAGGCTGTCGTAGACCAGGCGCTCCCGCTCCTCCCACTCGCGCTGGGGGAGGACCCGAACGCTGGTATCGAGGAGCCTGACGAGCGGATCGCCTAACCAGACCAGCAGCGGCGCGTAGAACAGGCGGCGCTTTCGCACTTGAACGTGGTCCACGATCCGAGCTCGCGAGTACCTCCCGGCGCGGAGCAGCCTCCCCAGAGCGAGGCAGAGTCGATAGTAGGCACGCTCCGTCAGCTCCCGCACGACCCGTCAATCCGCGGTAACCACGAAGGCGACGCCCGTGATGATCAGAACCGCGCCCACCGCGTGCAGAACACGAACCCGTTCCCCGAACATGTAGACGCTCGCCAGCGGGATGAGCACGTAGGTGAGGCTCGTCAACAGGTACGCCCTCGACAACGGCGCGACTCGGAGAACGTAAAGCCAGCAAATCGTCGATGCGGCCCACGCGATGAGCCCCGACAGAACCTGCCTGTCCCTGGCGGCCGCAAGCAGGAACTCCATGCGCCCAAGGCTGGCCAGAGTCTGCGCGCCGGACTTGAGAAAGAGCTGTCCCACCACCGAGAACGCGACCGCACCCAGGATCAGCGCCACCATCTTTCCTTGCATCATCAGCCGCCTGCCTCATGTCGAATACGATCGTACCCGTCGCTGCGCGCCCAGTCGAAGAGCACCACCGAGATCCATTTCAGGAGGGTTCGTGCGTAGCCGAACGGCTGGAGCTCCATTCGCCGACTGGAGGTGCGCGCCGTCAGGCTGCGATCATAGAGGAAGCGCGCACGGTGGTGCCGATAGGCAGTCCCGGTCAGCGGCCATTCCTCGGCGATCACGCGCGACTCGTCGAAGGGGCCATAACTCTCGAAATGCGCCCGGTCGCAGCTCATGAATGCCGGCATCGACTTCGCTCTCGCGAGTGGGACATGTCGCGCCAACCCCCAGAAGCTCCACCAGAGCCACGCTCGGATGCCGCGCTCTCGGGACGCGAGCCGATACAGCACGAGACATCTGCGCTCGTGCTCGTGGAGCTTCAGAATCCGGGCGACGGCGTTCTCCGGAACGATAGTGTCTGCGTCGACGAAGCAGAGGACCCGCCCGGAGCTCGCCGCCACGCCGGCATTCCGTGCTGCGGCGCAGGTCCCGCCGACGCATGAGACCAGTCGCACGCCGACGTCATCGGCGAACGTGCTCACGATCGCCGCGGTCGCATCCTCGCTTCCGTCGTCTGCGACGATGACCTCGAAGGACGTGTCCGGGAGCCAGAGATTCTCGCGCAAGACGCCGGAAGCTCGAGCCACGCTGGCGAGAATTGCCTCCAGCACCTCGCCGATGAGCGCCTGCTCGTTATGCGCCGGAATCACGAACGAGAGCCGACGCTTACGCATCACGCTCCAGGATCCATCCGGCCACGACGAGGGAGCGACCAGGGAGCACCGGCCGCTCGCGCCGCGCCCGGATCTCGAGACCGGCCGCCACCACGTCCCGTCGAAGCGCCTCGGCGGTGTAGAAGCGCCGGGCGTGCATGGTGAACTTCGCATACGGTGGGACGTAGCCGATGAGCCTCGAGACGTGGAACGCCACGATCGTCCAGAGGAGCTCCCGGCCCCGATGCCACACGTAACCCAGGCGGCCCGAATAGAGCGTCTGCATGACGATGATGGGTCCTCTGGTGACGCGAGCCGCTTCCCTCAGGACACCGGCCGGGTCGTTAGGGTAGGCGAGCATGAAGAAGAGAAGCGCGGCCGAGAACGTTCGCGCCTCGAACGGAAGGATCCCGTCGGCGATCAGGACCGGTGGCCGCCCCGCGACGTGCATGTCGCTCACGTCGGCGGCGACGACGTCGAGTCCAAGCTCCCGCTCCAGCAAGACCGAGAGGTGTCCTGTCCCGGAGCCGAGGTCGAGCAGTGGTCCTTCGTTAGGCAGCCAGCCACCCACCTGCTGCATTAACTGGCGGGCCCGTCGTTCCATAACGGCATCGAAGAGCGCCTTCACACGTGTCATTCCGTGCCACCATTGTCATTCAAGCCGGCCACTGTGGTCGGTTCGCAGCCCGCGTCGAGGAGCGTCTGGATCAGTCGAAGGATCCTAGGCCAGAAGCCCCGCGTGAGATCTCTCGGGTGAATCGCCACGGTAGGGACGCCGCGATCCAGACATTGCGACAGTCGCCCGATCCCGTGGCCGAAGTGCCCAAGCCAGCCCCACCGACCACAGTCCCAGGTCCAGGTGGCGAGGGGAACCTTACGCCCTGCGCGTGACTCGACGGCGAAGAAGCCGAGGATGTGGTCCAGCCCCAGGGTGCTCCCACCTAACGCGAGCACATGCCCCGGCTGCCAGGCCGGTGCCACGAAGCCCCGCGCCGGCCGTCCAAAGACGTCGGTGAAGACACGCTGTCCGCGCTCGATGGTGCGCCGAGTTTCCTGCGCGTCCAGTCCGTTCATCTCGTCGGAGCCCTCGGCCAGCCAAGTCGCCGGTCCCCAGCCTCGCTGACGTCGATGGAAGTAGCCGTGAAGCAGAAGCTCCTCCGCGCCTTCCCTCACCAGCCGGCAGTAGTCGGGATAAGCCTCCAGGTGCCACAGGCGGTGCCAGTTGGGGACCACACCTAACGAGAGACGACGCCCGAGCAAGGGAGCGAGGTCCCGGAGCATCACCCGAGTCTCACGGGCGTAGGCCGGAGTGGCGTCGTGGATACAGACGAGGAAGGGTCGCATTCGCAGCACGCGCGAGGACACACGCTCGTTCGTGCGTCCTCGCATCAGCCTTCCGCCCTCAATGCCTCCGTCGGATCGATCCTGAGCGCGCGTCTCAGTGGCACTGCGCACGCGATAAGCCCAACGACCAGCATTATCCCGTCCGCGGCAAGGAGCAGCAGTAGCTGGCGCATCGATCCGAGGCCCAGGAGCGCAGCCAGCCCGCTGCCGACGAGTACACCCGCGCTGATCTGCACGAACGCGCGCGAGAAAATGCCGCGCACAATCCGTCCCGGGCTCGCGCCGAGGGCGGCGCGAATACCGATCTCGCGTGTTCGTCGCGCAACCGTGAACGACATGAGCGAATGGATGCCTGTCGCCGATAGAAGCAGCACGATGAACGAGATGAGCCACGCAACCCCGGTCAACGCCCAGTTCGCCTGTGCTTCCCCGCCCCCCGCCTGCGCGAGCGGCTTGACATCCAGCAGGCGGATCGTGGGATCGACGTCGTCCGCAATCGTGCGCAAGCGTGTGGCAAACGCTTCCGGATCGCGTACCCGCACGGCCACCTGACCCGCGCGCCCCACGAACGGCAGGGACGGGCGATACATGGCGGACTGCTCCTGCGGCTCCGGCAACTGCCACCCGAAATCCTTGACCATGCCGATGATCTCGTACCAATCCTTGCTGCCGACACTTTCGACCTCGCCGGTCACGATGCGGATGCGTTGCCCGATCGCGTTACGGCCGCCTAACACGTAGCGCGCAAATGATTCGTTCACGATCAGGACGTGACCGGTTTCGAAGTCGAGCGGTACGAAGTCTCGGCCGGCAACCACCGACGTGCCGAAAGTCGAAAAGAACCCGCGCGAAACGAGTACGAGCGTGCTCCTTCGCATGCCGGTCGCCGGAACGCCGGTCGTCGTATCGACCTCGATCTGATACTTGAACTGGTCCTCCACCGGAAGGCGGTCGGCAAACGCCACTTGCTCGACACCAGGCTCCGAGCGGAGCCGTCGTTCCAGGCTCTCAGCGCTCGCGCGCGCCCGCGCAGCAAACGCGGTTGAATCCATCACGTAGTCTTCGCGGTCCATGCCAACACCTGCGATCAGGTATCTCTCGGCGTGGATACCTTCCGCTCTCTGGTTGAACCGGTTGGACTCGTACACACCGCCGGCGGCAAGGGGAAGGAACGCGACGGTGATCGCGACCTGCATGACGATCACGGTGGTCCAGAAACCACCGAATCGGAGTCCGGACCGCGCGGCACTCTCGTTCCGAAGCGCGTCATGCACGTTGATCTTCGTGACTCGAAGCGCCGGCAGAATACCGATGATCGCGGCGCCGAACAGCGTGAGCACCGCCGTGTACAGCACGGCTCTCCACGACAGGCTGTCGTTGATCCAGTATGGCAGCGCATCACTGCCGGCCAGCAAACTCAATCCCCAGTGCAGAGACGACCGAGCGACGATCAGCCCGACCACCGCCGCGACGCCGGCCAGCACCAGGGCCTCGATGAACAGCTGCGAAATGATGCGGCCACGGTTGGCTCCGAGTGCGGTTCGAACCGTGATCTCCCAGCCGCGTGTGGCAGTGCGGGCGAACACGAGCGTCGCTACGTTCGCGCACACGACGCCCAACAGCATCAGAAAGATGCCATTCACGACGTACAGGATTCTCCTGACCAGGAGCATCTCGCCGCCCTCGGCGAGCGGCTTCTCATACGCCGTGACCCGCGGTTTCAGATGCTTGTGCGTCGCGGGATAGCTGGCGGACATTCGCGCCCCGATCACTCTCAGCTCGGCCTGTGCCTCTGCGATCGACGCGTTAGGTGCCAGCCGGCCGAAGACCGACACGGGCGGACCCGTGCGGGGCGCAAGCGTCGATCCGACCACGCGCAGCGGCGTCCAGATGCGCTCGCGTACGGGAAAGCCGAAGCCCTCCGGCATCACGCCGACAACCGTTGCAGTGACGGTGCCCAGCTTCACCACTCGACCAATCACCCGAGGATCACTATCGAAGCGTGTCTTCCACAGCGCGTGACCGATGACGACGACCGGCGGCTCGGCCGGTCGCTCGTCCTGCTCCGTCAGCGTACGACCCTTGAGCGGTCGCGCTCCCAGCATCCGGAATGCGCTCGCCGAGATCTCCGCTCCCAGCACCGGCTCCACTCGTCGGTCCTCGGTGGCTAGGTTACGCTGGAAGACAATCGCCGCGCCCAGGTTGTCTACGGTCTTCATCTGCTCGCGCCAGATCGCGAAGTCGTGCACGGCACGTCCTTCGGGCACGAACGCGCTGTCGTCCCAGGCGTGAATCGAGATGATTCGATCGGCATCCCGAATCGGCAACCGCGGGTTCTGCCACTTGTTGAGCGCTTCGAAATAGAGCGTGCCTAACGCGATCGCGACCGCGATCGCCGCCGTGCCGACGAGGGTGAGCCCCGGATACCGCGCCAGCATGCGGAACCCGACCTTGAAGTCCAGCAGGGAAAAGCGGAGCGAGCGAAGCGAACGCGGGTAGCCGGGTCTGTCCATCATCGGGTGCTTCTCCTGTTGCTTGAAGCAAGTACTCTACAGCATAAAGTGGACGGTCGTCGGGCGCAAGCGGAACTGCCTACTTGAGCCCTTCGCGTCTTCGCGCGAAACGCTAGCGCTTCTTCGATTCGACTTCTGACCCCTGCACCTCTATGCGTTCGATGTTGTCGCCCTCCTCCCAGTCGAGCAGGTTGTACGGGTCGATGCCGCCACGGGCAGGCTTCTGTAACACCATCACCGTGATCGTCTGCCTGCCGGAGCGGATGCGGTGCTTCTGCACATAGAGCGGCTTGCCCAGAATCTCGCCCGGCTCGGCCGCGGCGAAGATCCCGATTTCTATCCATTCATTCATCGGCAGCTCGGTCTCCTTGCCGGCGCTGTCGGCGACGACCTTGCGCGCCTCCACGTCGAGTGTCACCTGCCACGCGCCTAACGCGGTCCGCATCGCGGTCGCCTTCTTCGTGTCGAACGTCCAGAACGTGTTCACCTCGAAGAGGTCGTGCAGCAGCGGCTCGAGCGAGTCCGGCGTGGCAGCCTGGAGCTCCCGATACATGTCCAGCGTGGTGGCGAGAGACGACGCCTTCTGTTGCACCAGCGTGCGAAGCGCCCCGTTCACCTGCTTCTCGCCCACATACTCGCTGAGCGCGAGCATCGCGTACGGGCCTTTGCGGTAGTTCGCCCAGGGATCCATTGCGCGGAGCAGCGGAAGTCCCGTGCGGATGGCCGGCCAAGGGTTGGGCTCCCGCATGAAGTGCATGAACCGTCGGAGCGCTTCCCGGCCCTTCACGTTCTTCACGAGCTCCATCGCGGAGTACCAGGCGAGGCTCTCGGAGATCACGCCTCCGCCCTCTGCAAACGCGGGCTTGAGCTGCATGCCCCACCACTGGTGCCCCATCTCGTGCGCCACGATCTCGAAGATCGCGTCGAAGCCATCGCCGTGCGGATCGAGCTGAAAGACGCCCTCGCCTCCGGTGACGACGCCGCTTCCGTCGACGCCCATGCCGAGGAAGTTGCCGGGCTGCTCGACGATCTGCAGGAAGCGATACGGATAGGGACCGAACTGCGCCGAGTAGTAATCCAGAGACGCTCGTGCACTGCGCACGACGCGCTCGAGGAGCTTCGTGTGTCCAGGGTGAACGAAGACCTGAAGGTCGACCCCTCGCTCCGCTCCGGGCAGGCCCCATCGTTCGCGATGCACCGTGTAATCGGCGGAGAAGAAGACGTCCATGCCGTTGATCGGAACGTCGCTGACATAATGGAAGTAGCGACGCGAACGGGCGTCGCTCCATGTCCGACGCAGCTCGCCGGGTGCAACCGCTACCTGACCGCTGTCGGTGCCGACGATTGCTTCGAATGTCGCCGCGGCGCCTGCCGCGACACTCGGATCGACGTCACCAGGCGCGGGGAGGGTGACCTGCCGCGGCAGGCCGTGTCTGCGCCGGTCGTCGGCGCTCCAGAGCTCGCGAAGCGGCTGGTAGCCGATGACTGGCAATGCCCCGCTCGTGAAGTAGGTGCCGTTCTCGACGACGCCCATGCCCGCTCCGCTCTTCGCAGAACCACTGTTGCGGAACCCACGTGGCTCGAGCTGCACGTCGAAGTCGAGCGTCAGCGAATCGCCTGGCTGGAGCGGCTCCGCGAGCGCGTAGATGTGGTGACCGAGCTTGTCGTCCGCGAGCACGTGGCTGAAAGCGCGATCGAACGTTACGCGCGTGTCGACATAGAAGGCCGGCTCCAGATGCACGGAGTCGATCGGCACGACGTCGCGGTTGACGAGCCGGTAACTGCCGCGGATCGTCGCCGCTCTCCGTCTGGGATGGATCTCGATGTTCAGCTTCGTGCTGGCACGCACGGGTTGCGGAATGTCCTCGTATTTCCCGTAGAGCCGCTCGTAGTCGGCGCGGCGCTGTACCAGCTCGTCTTTCGTTATGTACTCATTGAGGACATTCGTGTTGTAGAAGATGAAGCCGCCGAGGGCGACGATGAGTCCTGCCGCCATCGCGGCGATGCCTAACGTCGAACGGGTGAAGCGAAGCCGTGCGACGCGCACCCGGGTCACCAGGCCGGCCTCCCTGCCGCGCACCCATAGCAACCTGGCCGCCACCGCGAGCAGCAACGCCCATGCTGCCCAGTAGAGCTTGAACCAGGCCCAGGGACCGACGGACCCGCCGAAGCCGCGCATATCCGTGAAGGACCACTCCGGACTGGCTCCGTAGACGAGCAGGTTGTGCTCGAGCCCCAGGAAGGACGCGAAGATGATCAGGAAATACGCGACGAGTGACGCCAGCAGGCCGAGATACTTCTGGTTCACCGCGGCGTGAATCAGGAAGGCGAGCACGGCGAAGAGCAGGTACTCGGGCAGCTGGAGCCCAAAGAGGATCTGCGCGTACTGGCCGAGCTCGAAGTCGTAGTAGCCCTCGAGCGCCTGAGTGATCATTCCGACGGCAGTCAGGCTCACCATGTAACCAGCGAGCACGAGGACGAGTCCCAGGAACTTGCCGAGGAAGAAGACCCACTCCGGTGTCGGCGTCGCGTCAGTATTTTCGCTCAAGCGCGCATCACGTTCGCGCCAGACCAGCTCGCCGGTGAAGTACACGATGAGGAGCGGAATCACCACCCGATAATCCGCGGCCTGCGTCAGCGGCGACGTCATGAACTTCGACAGCAGGAAACCGGTTCGGGGCAGCAGCGGAACGCCCCAGTGCTGCAACTCGGTTGCGAGCACCAGCGCCAGGAACATTGGGAAGCCCACGAGCAGGAAAAGCCCGGGCAGGCTTTTCACGATCAGCCAGAACGAGACCCGCGCAATCGACAGCGCCTGGCGCAGGTGCGTCGCGAAGCCGAAGGACCGGCGCACGTGGGGCGCGGAGATCGCAATGCGCACCGGCGCGGTATCCCGCGCGGGGGCTGCCCGCGCGAACCGCGTGAACCACCTCAACGGATCGGTCGCAGTCCGATGCGCAAAGCGAAAGCGCAGAGCGATGAACGTGAGCGTCAGGCACGCGATGCCAAGCCAGAGCAGCCGATTCAGGAGCATCGGCCCCTGCAGCGTGAACATCCGTACGTTCTTCTCGACAATGGTCCACTTCGACATCATCTCGTTCATGATGGCCATGATGCCGATCGGATCCGCCAGGAGGCCCCGTTCCCCGAGCCCCGACAAATACAGCGCGAACGTCACCGGGTAGGAGAGGAAGAAGAGGCCGATGCTGCCGACATAGCTCGCCATGGGCCGGCCGCTCAGCAGCGCGGCCGAGAACTGGAACGTCGTCGCGATGAGCGCGTTAGGCAGCGCAATGAGGCCGTAGGCGGCGAGATAGGCCGTCGGCCGGAACGGACCGATGATCTCCGGATTCGCCCCGGGCGCGTAGGCAGCGAGGAGGCTCCCGACCTGCACGGCGAGCAGGATCCACGCGTTGAGGATGAAGGCGGCGAGGAATCGCCCGCCCAGGTACTCGGTCTTGCTGACTGGGCTCGCGTACACGAGCGGATGCAATCCGGTATGCACGTCCCGCGCGGCAGCCTCACCGGCTACGGCCGGGGCGATCAGCAGCCAGATCTGGCAGCTGAACACCGAGACGGCCGCGATGATGAATGGCGAGTTGAGGATGAAGTCCTGGGGCAGCGTGACGGGGACGATGGCCACTCTCGTACTCACGAACGCGAAGACGAGCAGGACTGCGGTCGAGAGCCAGGGCCATGGGCGGCGCATCTGGTAGGCGAGCTCGAATCGGAAGATCCCCCAGAGCTTCACGGCGCCACCTGCGGCGAAGGGCGCCGGCCGATGTGCCCCGTCATCGTACTGAAGTAGACGTCCTCGAGATCCGGCTCGGCGGGCTCGAAGCCGGGGCCGGGCACCCCGTCGCTGTAGACGCGAACGACCGTCCGCCCAGCCAGAAGCTTGGTCGAGATCACCCCGTGCTCCCGCTCGATCGCAGCCAGCTCGGGCTTCGAGATCACCCGTCGCCAGATTCGCCCACGAAGGTCCGCGACCGCGCCTAACGGTTCAGCTTCGAGCAGGATTTCTCCCTGGTCGATGATCGCCATCCGCGTGCACAGCTCACTCACGTCATCCACGATGTGTGTGGAGAGGAGCACGACGCTGTTCTCCCCCAGCTCGCTCAGCAAGTTGAGGAACCTGACGCGCTCGGCCGGATCGAGCCCCGCGGTGGGCTCGTCCACGATCATGAGCTTCGGGTTGCCTAACAACGCCACGGCGACGCCGAAGCGCTGCCGCATGCCTCCGGAGTAGCCACCAAGCTTCTGCTTGCGGACCTCCCAGAGGTTCACCTGATGAAGGAGCGCAAGGGCGACCTCGCGGCGTGCGCGTGGCTCGGCGATGCCCTTGAGCAGGGCGAAGTGATCGAGCAGCGTCTCCGCGCTCACGTTGGGGTAGACACCGAACTCCTGCGGCAGGTAGCCGAGCGTCTTGCGGACCTCGTCCTTCTGGCGCAGCACGTCGACCTGCTTTGAGCTCAGCGAGGGGTCGCATAATGTCGCGCTCCCGCTGTCGGCCTCCTGCAGCGTCGCGAGGATGCGCATCAGCGTCGACTTGCCGGCGCCGTTAGGCCCGAGCAGGCCGTACATGCCTGCAGGAATGGTCAGCGACACTTGCTTCAGCGCCTGCACGCCGTTGGAGTATGTCTTGGAGACACCGCGAATCTGCAGTTCCATCGTCGGCATGAGATTCGTGTGAGAGCTAACGTGCGGACAGGGAGGTTTCGCTAATCGCGAGGAGAAGTACTTTACAATGCAAAGACAGCGCAGCGCAACCCGCCGTTACGACCTCCTCACCACGTGTCGAGCTTCCGGCGTTAGGTTCAGTTGCTGCGACCGGCGAAACGACCACCTGAGGGACATCCCTACCGGAGCGTGAACGTTGCGGAAACGTACCAGGCGAGGCGTGCTGGTCTTGCTGGGTGGGCTAAATCGCCGTTGCACCCGAATCGGGGGCGCGGTGGCGTGCGGAGCCCTGCGTTCAGGCTGTGAGCGGGGGCGGGCTGGTCAGTGCTGGATGATGGAGTGCCTGGTGGATCGGCGGCGCTGGTGCCCCAGTGATCGATGCTGCGCTTGGCTGCGTTCGTCCGGTGCAAGTTCTTGCGAGCCCTCGCAAGACCAACCGCGGATGCCTGCGATTCGGTCTAGTCCAACTGTGGCGTCATCGAGGAGTTACCTGGTAGTCTGGTGAATACTTCAGCGTTATGTTGCGAGCGTCCGCAAGAGTTTAGGCCGGCGCGCGAGATATAGTCACAACCCAAACAGCGTTAGGTGGCTACACAGATCATCAGCATTCAAGCCCGGGGATGACATCTGAGAGCAAGTGGCGCGACGCCATCATCAGCCGTTTCTCCGCCCGCCCCACGCTCCCGACCGCAGAGGCGTTCGACCGCGCGTGGGCGAGCACCGGTGCGTCCCGCGAAGAGGTGACGGCAGTGCTCGACCTCCTTGAAC
>Ga0114129_10014190_pt1 | contig 11352 bp, 10 predicted proteins | sample RhiMetdeltSRZDD1_FD_80071 | JGI IMG/M metagenome (GOLD analysis project Ga0114129, IMG submission 80071) | Populus rhizosphere microbial communities from Tennessee, USA - Rhizosphere MetaG P. deltoides SRZDD1 (version 2) (version 2) | ecosystem: Host-associated > Plants > Roots > Rhizosphere >... | reverse complement strand
GTGGGCATGTCGAAGTCCACGCTGAGCCCGGTCTGCCCCTGCTCGATCAGGTAGCGAAAGCGCCCGTTGGTGTCTTCCCCGGTGCCGAAGCCCGCGATCTGGCGCATCGTCCAGTTGCGGCCACGGTACATGGTGGGATAGGGCCCGCGCGTGTAGGGGAAGCGGCCGGGCAGGCCGATGTTATCGGCGGGCGCCTCCGCGATGTCCTCCGGGGTGTAGAGACGCTGCACCGGCATGCCCGAGCCCGTCCGGTAGTCGGTGCGCGCCTCCGGCTGGCGCGCGAGGAACTCGGCGAGCTCCTTGGCCTCCCATTCCGTTCTCTCGGCGGCCAGACGCTTGAGCTGTTCTGGGTCAAACATTTAAAGGCCTTTCATGTAGCTTGAACGTGGAAGACTCCAGTTGGCGGTTTGGCTCCTTCGCGCAAGCGCATCTTTTATCTCGCTTGAACGTGGATGACTTCGGTTGGCGGTTGGGCTCCTTCGCGCAAGCGCTCATCCGAACTGCCTCGCTGGGCGTGCCGGGGGTTCGGGTTCGTTGCGCGGTCATCGCTGGAGGCCCTTGTGGTAGAGATCCCGGTCGTCGATCACGCGGCGGGCCTTGAACTCGGTGCGGGGGAGCGTGCCCTCGGGGACCAGGTCCACCACCGGGTGCACGCCGAGGCGCGCGCGCAGTCGCTCGCGCATCAGCGCGCCCAGCTTATCGAGACGGGCGCCATGGCTCGCGGTGTACTCGGCGCGCACCAGCAGCTCGTCCATGGTGTCACGCCGGGAGACGATCACCCGGAACTCGCCGCCGAAGCCGTCGATGGCGCGCAGGGTGTCCTCGATGGCGCTCGGGTAGATGTTCTCGCCGCGCACGATGATCATGTCGTCGAAGCGGCCGTAGAGTCCGTCCGGCAGACGCGGGTAGGTCCGCCCGCAGGGGCACGCGTCGTCCACCCACCGCGCGCGATCGCCCGAGACCAGCCGGATCATGGGCTGCGACGTCCGCTCGAGGTGAGTGTACACGGGCGTGCCCTCGGCGCCGTAGGGCAGGGGCCGGAACGTCTCCGGATCGCAGACCTGCGTGTAGACGAGATCCTGCCAGAGGTGCATGCCGGTACGATGGCGGCACTCGCCGTTCGTCATCCAGGGCGACATCTCGGCCATGCTCCCCATGTCCACGCAGATGCCGCCGAAGGTCTGCTCGATCAGCGCGCGGGTCGCCGGGATGCCCGCGCCGGGCTCGCCGGAGAAGAAGAGGACGCGGAAGCCCAGGCCGGCCGGGTCGATGCCCTCGCGGCGCGCGGTCTCCGCGAAGTGCAGCGCGTAGGACGGCGTCCCGTAGAACGCCGACGGCCGGAGATCGCGCGCCCACTGCACGGCCTGGAGCGTCTGGCCCTGCGCGCCCGCGCCGAACGGGAACACGGTGGCCCCGAGGCGCTCGCCGCCCGCGAGGGCGCCCCACGAGCCCAGGTAGAGGCTGAAGAACGAGCAGATCAGGATGCGGTCACCCGGCCGGATGCCCGCGCCCCAGAGGATGCGCGCGTGGGCCTCCGCGATGCGCCCCCAGTCGTCCGCCCCGATGCCGAAGACGGTGGGCCGGCCGGTGGTGCCGCTGGTGCCGTGGATGCGCGCGACTTCCGCGGGCTCGATGCAGAGATAGTCGCCGAAGGGCGGCGCCGCCGCCTGGGCGGCCCGCAGCTCCGCCTTCTGCACCACCGGGAAGCGCGCGAGGTCGTCGAGGCTCTTGAGCGTTTCCGGCGAGACGCCCGCTTCCTGCCAGCGGCGCCGGTAGAACGCGCTCCGCTCCCACGCGTAGCGCACCTGGCACGTGAGCTTGGCGAAGACCAGCGCGTCGCGCGCGGCGGGCTCCGCGCACTCGACTTCGGGGAGCCAGTGCTCGGCGCCCGGCGCGGGCCGGTAGGCGGGGTCGTAGCGGGGTGGCCAGACCGTCAGATCGACGCCGCGCGCCCCGACCGCGTGGGTCATGGGATCAGCGGGTCGGCCGGGCCGCCACCAGGTCGCGGATGCGGGCGACGATCGTGTCGGGCGGGGTGTCCTGCAGGATCACCTCGGCCACGCCCATGTCGCGCAGCACCGGCACGTCCTCGTCCGGAATCACCCCGCCCGCCACCAGCAGGATGTCCTCCGCCCGCGCGCCCCGCATCAGCTCGAGCACGCGCGGGAAGAGGGTGAGGTGGGCGCCGGAGAGGATGCTGATGCCGAGTACGTCCACGTCCTCCTGCACCGCCGCCGCCACCACTTCCTCGGGTGTGCGGTGCAGCCCGGTGTAGACGACCTCCATGCCCGCGTCGCGCAGGCAGCGGGCCACGATCTTGGCGCCGCGGTCGTGCCCGTCGAGGCCGACCTTCGCCACCAGCACACGGATCGGGCGCTCGATCATGACGGGAGCGGTCGGGGCGCGGGGGCGCTAGCGGGCGCGGCGGCTCGGCGCGATCGGGGGGCCGCTGGTGGCTCCGTCGGCCACGCCGTCGAGGACTTCGCGCACCTTGAGCGCGAGCGCGTTCGGGGTGAACGGCTTGGAGAGAAATGCGATGCCCGCGGCCAGCACGCCGTGCCTGACGATGGCGTCATCCGTGTAGCCGGACATATACAGCACCTTCAGCTCCGGACGCAAGGTCGCCAGGCGCTGCGCCAGCTCGCGCCCGCTCATCTGCGGCATCACCACGTCGGTCACCAGCAGGTGAATGGTCGCCGCGTGGCGGTTGCTGATCTCGAGAGCCTCGGCTCCCTGCCGCGCCTCGAGCACGACGTACCCGCTCATCTCGAGGATCTCCCGCACCACGGCCCGCACGCGCTGGGCGTCCTCCACGAGCAGGATGGTCTCGCCGCGTCCCGGGGTGAGGATGGCCTCGGGGGAGGCGCCCGGCCGCGCGATCGGGGCGTCCACCGCGGGCCGCTCTGGCGGGGCGGCCACCCGCGGGAGATAGACGGTGAACGTGGAGCCGCGCCCGGGCTCGCTCTCCACCGCGATGTGGCCGCCGCTCTGCTTCACGGTGCCGTACACGGTGGAGAGCCCGAGCCCGGTGCCCTTGCCTTGCTCCTTGGTGGTAAAGAACGGCTCGAAGAGGTGCGAGCGCGTCTCCGCGTCCATCCCCACCCCGGTGTCGCCCACCTCGAGCAGGACGTAGGGGCCCGGCCGGGCGTCGCTCAAGCGCGCAGCGGCCTCCTCGTCCAGGTCCACGTTGGCGGTGCGCACGGTGAGCCGGCCGCCGTCGGGCATGGCGTCGCGCGCGTTCACGCAGAGGTTCAAGATCATCTGCTCCATCTGGCCGGGATCGGCCTTCACCCCGCCCAGGTCCGGCGCGGTCACCGTGACCAGGTTGATCGTCTCGCCGAGGAGCCGCTGGAGCATGGCGTGGATGCTGGCCACGATGCCGTTGAGGTCCACGAGCCGCGGGGCCATCACCTGCTTGCGGCTGAAGGCGAGGAGCTGCCGGGTGAGGGTGGCGGCCTGATCGGCCGCGTCGCGGATGCCCTCCGCGTTGCGGCGCAGGGAGTGGCCGGGCGCCAGGCGGCGCAGCATCAGGTCGCTGTCGCCGCGGATGACCATCAGCAGGTTGTTGAAGTCGTGGGCGATGCCGCCGGCCAGCTTGCCCACCGCATCCATCTTCTGCGCCTGCCGGAGCTGTTCCTCGCTCGTGTGCAGCGCGCGCTCCGAGCGCTTCAGCTCGGTGAGGTCCACCGTGAGGCCGCGCAGAGTGACGGACCGGCCCTCCGCGTCGCGCACCACGTGGACGATGTCCCTCAGCCACACCTCGCGGCCGTCCGCCGCGATCGCCCGGTACTCGAACTCGTGGTCCCGAGCCTCCGCGATCGCGGTGCGGTAAGTCTGCATCACCGCGTCGCGATCCTCCGGGTGGATGCGGCGGGCCCAGAAGTCGGGCTCACTCAGCCAGCGCTCCACCGGGTAGCCGAGCACGGTCTCGGCGCGGCGGCTGACGAAGGAGAAAGTGAGAGTGCGCGCGTCGGCCTCCCACACGATGGCGTCGAGGCCCTGGATGAGATCGCGGTAGCGCTGCTCCGACTCCTGGTGGGCCGCCTGCAGCCGCTCCTCCTCGGTGAGGTCCTCGACGATCAGGAGCAGGCGCGGCGGCTCGTCGTCGGCCAGGTGGATGGCGCTCATGGTGATGCGCGCGGGCTTGGTATCGCGGCGCGCGTACACGTAGAGCTCGTAGAGGCCGGCCTGCTGGGCCGCGCCGGAGGCGAGCACCTCGCGGGCCCCGCGCACGAGCCGCTCCGCCCGCACGAGCTCCTGGAGATCGCGCCCCAGCACGTCCTCCTCCCGGAGCCGGAACGACTCGAGAAAGGCCCGGTTGGCCGAGAGCACGTGCAGGTCCTCGGAGAGCAACAGCAGGCCGGCGGGCACGCTCGCCACGATCTTGTCGGCGTAACCCTGCAGGTTGGTCATCGCGCGGGCCTGTCGCATCTGCTCCTGGAGCAGGCGCGCGCGCTGCTGCTCGCGGTGGAGCGCGATGAGGAATCCGGCCAGCGCCAGGAGCAGGAAGGCGGCGGCCGCGCCGGCCAGCTGCCCCGAGCGCTGGAACTCGGCGAGCGCCTCGTCGCGGTCCACCTTGAGTACGAGCGACCAGCCCGCGGGCCCCACCCGGCGCACCGCGGCCAGCACCGGCACGCCGCGGTAGTCCATCGTCTCGCCGACCGCCTCGTGCCCCTGGGCGGCCGCCTTGGCGAGCGCGCCGAGGGCGCCGAGCGAGCGCTTCGGTATCGGGGCGTCGGGCGCGATGGGCTGGCGCAGCGGGGAGAGAAAAGCGGGCGGGTCGGTGTCGAGGTCCACCAGGAGCGTCTCGCCGGTGTCCGTCGGTTCCCCATCGTCGGCGAGGAGCGGGTAGAGCCCGGCCTCCGGCTTCGCCGCGAGCATGACCACGCCCAGCAGCGGCCGCGTGTCGCCCTCGAGGCTGGCGGGCGCTCCGTCGGAGAAGACGGGCACCGTGACCACGAGCAGCCGGCCGGCGCCCTCGCCGCCGAGCGCGAAGCCCGGCTTCCGGCTCTTCGCCACCCGCGCGGCGTGCTCCGCGGCCTGCTCGAGCAGCCCGGCGGCGAGCCCGGGGTCCGAGGCGGAGTGAGCCGCCGCGCGGCCGGCGGCGTCGGAGACCACGATGCCCACGTAGCCGTACGCGACGGCGACCCGGCTCAGATGTCGCGCCAGCGCGTCGTCGTCCCGACCCTGTCCCGCGAGCTGCGCGCGCACCGCCGGGAAGGCGGCCAGCACTTCCGCATCGGCGCGGCGGGCCGCGAGCCAGCTCGACACGAGGCGGGCCCGGTCGGCCGCGATGGTGGCGATGCGGCTCTTCCACTGGGTGAGCGCGGTCTCGCGCTCGGTGCTGATCTGGTGCGAGGTGAACAGGACGACCAGGATGGTGCCGGCCAGGAATACGCCGACGTGGATCCAGGGGATACCCTCGCCGGACCCTGATCGTCGCCAGGACGCTCCACCCACACGTCCTCGACCGGCGCTCGCTCGCGCGAGGAGACTCTCGCGGCCGCCGCTAGGAATGACGGAAGCTCCGCCGTGGACGCGTCATAGGCGCGCGACCCTCGGCCCGGGTCCCGCAAGACCAGAATACGGCGGGCGACGGGTCGCGACAACCCGGTCACGGGGCCCGGCGCGGGGCCGGATCAGACGTGGTTGCGGAGCATCAGCTCCTTCGGATGCGGGCGGAGATAGAGCTGGTCGCGGATGTAGGCCACGTCGAAGCGGGCGACATGGTGGTTGATCAGGGTGATGGGCACCACGAGGGGCGCGAGGCCGGCCGCGTAGTCGCCGATCACGCCCGACAGCTCGCGCTTCTCGGCGGCCGGGAGCTGCTTCTTGAAGAAGCCCGTGATGTGCCGCAACACGTTGACGTGCTTCTTGATCGTGGGCCGCCCCTCGAGCGCCCGCATGAAGCCAAGGCCGTAGCCGTCGAGCCACCGCTCGCGCGGCGGGCGCGCGAGCGCCGCGACCTGACGGCCCAGCCGCGCGTAGGCGGCGGGGTCGTGCGCGAGGATCAGGTACTTGTGCGCGGTGTGGAACTCCACCACCGCGGCCGGCCGCGGCTCGGACTCCCGCAGCGCGGCGAAGCGGCGATAGGCGAAGACGCGGGTGATGAAGCTGTCGCGCCGGTGCGAGTCGTTGAGCCGGCCTTCTTCCTCCACCGGCAGGAGCGGCAGCGCCGCGGTGAGCGCGCGCGCGAAGAGCCCGGTGCCCGTGCGCGCGGGCGGCCCGTCGCCCGCGTGGACCTTGACGCGCTCGAGCCCGCAGGAGGGCGAGGCGCGCTTCAGGATATAGCCGCAGAGCCCGCGGCCCCGGAGCTCGTCCACGCGCCGCCGCGCGAACTCGTTCATGCGCAGGGTGTGATCGGTCCCGCTCGTGACGCCCATCAGGCGTGGCGCGGCCGCGTCGCCCACCAGCCGGATCGGCTCGCGCGGTACACCCATGCCGACCTCCATCTCGGGACAGACCGGCACCCACGTGACGTAGCGTGCCAGCACGCCGGTGATGTAGGCGTCCTTCTGGTGGCCGCCGTCGTAGCGGACCTCCTCGCCCAGCAGACAGGACGAGATGCCGACCCGGATGGGGAGATCAGGCGAGCGCCAGGGCGGGGTGGCCGCCATCAGCGCACCCGGTAGCGGACCTCGAAGCTCACGCAGCCGCCCGCGGAGTGGAACGGCCCGTGCGGCATGCCGGGCGGCCGCACCGCCACCGAGCCCGCCGGGTAGGGGTGCCCGCCGCATTCGAGCGTGCCCGAGATGATGTAGATCTCCTCCCAGAAGTCGTGGGTCACGACGCGGTCGTTTCCGGAGCCCGGATCGAAGCGGAGCAACCGCGTGGTCACGCCCTCGTCCACGCCGCCGCTGATGATCTGCTCCCAGACGCCCGTGGGGAATCCGGGAGCGGGCCGCCACGGCAGGGGCGCCGGATCGAAGAACTCGCGCTCGGCCTTCATGGCTGCGTTATTGTAGCCGACATGCCGACCATCGACCCCGCCCGGCTCGAAACGAAAGCCACCCGCATCTTCACCGCGATGGGCGCGCCCGACCCCGACGCGGCGTGGATCGCCGCGCTGCTCGTGCGCGCGAACCTGCGCGGCCACGACTCCCACGGCGTGATCCGCATCCCCCAGTACTGGGAGTCGGTCAAGAAGAAGGAAGTGGATCCCCGGTCGCCGGTGACGGTCACCGCGGAGACGCCCGCCCTGGTGCGGCTCGACGGCGGCGGCGGCTTCGGCCAGGTGGTGGGTCGGCGCGCGATGGAGATGGCGATCGCGAAGGCGAAGGCGGGCGGCCTGAGCGCCGCGTCCACCTCACGCACCAGCCACGTGGGGCGCCTCGCCGACTACGCGGAGATGGCGGCCAATGCGGGGCTCGTCGGCCTGCTCTGGGCCAACTGCGTGCACGGGCTCAATGTGGCGCCGTGGGGCGGCGCCGCGCGACGCCTCGGCACGAACCCGCACGCGGTCGGCATTCCCGGGGCGGGTGGCCCCGCGATGGTGCTCGACTTCGCTACCAGCGTGGTGGCCGAGGGGAAGCTGCGGGTGAAGCGTAACCGCAAGCAGCCCGCCCCGCCCGGCTGGTTCGTGGACGCGCAGGGCCGGCCGCAGACGGATCCCGAGATCTTCTACGGCACCCCGCCCGGCGCGCTGCTCACGTCGGGCGAGCACAAGGGCTACGGGCTCTCGCTCGCGGTGGAGATCCTGGGCGGCATCCTCTCCGGCACCGGCCCCGCCGGCCCGCCTCCCGGCGTCTTCGCCAACGGCACCCTCATGATCTGCCTCGACGTGGAGCGGTTCCTGCCGCTCCCCGAGTTCCACCGCCAGGTGGCCTCTCTCTTCGGGTGGGTGAAGTCGGCGCCGCTCGCGCAGGGCGCCACCGAGATCCTGATCCCGGGCGAGCCGGAGGCGCGGCTCGAGGCGCAGCGCCGCCACGAGGGGATTCCCATCGAGGATCAGACCTGGAGCCAGATCGAGACGACGGGGGCGGAGCTGGGAGTCTAGCGACTCAGCCGAGCTACGGGAAGAGACGCTCGGCGTTCCTATAGGCGATCTTCTCGGCCACGTCGCGCGGGAGCTGGCTCAGGTAGCTCCGCACCTCGGTCACCGAGCCCGGTAGCGCTTCCCAGCGCGACGTCATCCAGGTATCGGTGCCGGCGAGGAAGCGATCCGGGTGGCGCAGGAACACCGCGCGCCAGCCCGGGTCGAGCTGGCCCCCGGGGGCCACATCGCTGTTGCGGATGGCCAGATCCACCCACAGGTTCGGGTAGCGGTCGAGCAGGGCGCCCACCGCCTGCGGGCCCGCGGACATGCCCGCGTGCGCCCAGATGACCCGGAGGCGCGGCTCGATCGTGAACAGCTCGATGATCGCGAGCTCGTCCGAGTGGGCGTGGAGATAGATGTTCTCCTGCACCGCCAGCTCGGTGATGCGCTTGACCACGAAGGTGCCGGTCTGCCCGCCGAAGAGGTGGAACTCGCCGATGCCCTTGTGCACGCCGCGGTTCTTCTGGAGACGCTCCTGCACGTAGGCGAGGACCGCGGGGTCGTGCCACCAGTGCCTCATGTCGTCGCGGGTGCGGTACGGCCGCAGGATCGGCACGATGCGCTTGGGATCTCGCGCGTGGAGCGAGAGGGTGCCGTCGTCGGGCGTGCTGGACACGAGCGCGCGCCGGATGCCCGCTTTCTCGAGGATCGCCAGGATCCGCTCGGGCGGGTACTCGATCCAGTCCGGGGCGCTGTAGTGGATGTGCGTGTCGAAGATCGGCAACTCGGGGCTCTGGGCGCGCGTGGATCCGGCCCCGACGGCGACGAGCGCCACGACGATCAGGGGAAGGAGGCGCGCCGTGATTGCCATCCGCACGTCGGGAGCCTAACACGGAGGGCTCGCCTTGCGCATCCGGATCGCCGGGGCTACGCTGAGCACTGTGATGAACGTGCTTCGCGCGACCGTGATCGTGAGCTTGCTGCTGACGGCGGGGCCCTCCGCGGCCCAGGGTTTGCCCGGCGGCCGCCCGCCCGACGCCATCGATCGGGCGCGCGGGCTCGCCACGCAGCCCTTCGGCACGCTGCCCGCTCCGGAACGGTCCACCGAGACCTACGTGCCCCAGCGGCGCGTATACTCGCCGGCCCAGGGGCGCGAGGTGCTCGTCCCCGGCCACTACGAGCGCGACGTCAACGGCCAGCGCGTCGAGGTTCCCCCGCTCGTCACCACGACACCCGATGGGCGCAACCCGGTGGTGGTGCCCGGCGGGGAGCGGCCGCCGCTCGACCCGCGCGGCGCGCCCTGATGCTCGAGACGGTGGGGATGGCCGAGATCAACAAGATCTTCGCGGTCACCGACGCCCTCGGAGTGCATCGCGAAGCACTCGTGATCCCCCTCGGCACCGGCAAGGGGCGCGTCCGCAAGCTCCCGAGCGGCAAGTTCGAGATCACGGTGGACGCGGAGACGCCGCTGGACGAGTGGCTCGAGGGATTGCCCGCGCTGATCCGCGCCGCCATGGCGTGAGCTCCCGCCGACGAGGGGAGATCGGGCTCCTCTCCCTCGTCGCCATCCTCTTCTTCAACGTCAGCGGCGGCCCCTACGGTCTCGAGGACGCCGTCGGCACCCTCGGCCCCGGCCTCGCCCTGGTCCTCCTCGTCGTCACCCCGCTCGTCTGGAGCCTGCCCGTCGCGCTCGCGATGGCGGAGCTCGCCGCCGCGCTTCCGGAGGAAGGCGGCTACGTGGTGTGGGTGCAGCGTGCCTTCGGCCGCTTCTGGGGCTTCCAGGTGGGCTGGTGGAGCTGGATCAACAGCTTCGTGGACGTGGCGGTCTATCCCGCGCTCTTCGCGGACTACGTCGGGTTCTGGCGCCCGGACATGTCCTCGCTCGAGCGCTGGGCGCTGGTGCTGGCCTTCATCTGGATCCTCACCGCCGTCAACCTGGCCGGAGTCCGCATGACCGGCTGGGTCGCGGTGGTGATGGCCGGGGTGTCCCTCGTGCCGGTGATCGTGCTCACCGCGCTCGCGGGCACGCAGCTCCGCGGGGCGCCGTGGCGCCCGTTCGCCGCGGAGGAGGGGAGTCTCCTCACCGGGCTCGGGCTGGGGCTCGCGATCATGATGTGGAATTACTCGGGCTGGGACGCGCCCACCACCACGCTCGGCGAGACGCGCGACGCCGGCCCGAGCTTCCGCCGCGCGGTGTGGGTCGCCTTGCCCCTCATCACGCTCGCCTACGTGCTGCCGGTGGCGGCCAGCCTGTCGGCGGTGGACGGCTGGGAGGACTGGGACACCGGCCACTGGCCAGCCGTCGCGGAGGCGGTCGGCGGGCCGTGGCTCGCCAACCTGGTCGCGGCCGGCGCGGTGATCGCCACCGCGGGGCTCTTCCTGTCGCTGCTCCTGACCAACTCGCGGCTGCCCTATGCGCTGGCCCTGGCCGGTCAGATGCCGGCCGTGCTCGGCCGGCTCCATCCGCGATTCGGTACGCCGTGGGGGGCGGTGGTGCTGTCGAGCGCCTGCTACAGCGTCTGCGCGTTCTGGAGCTTCAAGGAGCTGATCGTGCTCAATGTCTGGCTGTACTCGATCACGCTCGTCCTGGAGCTGGCCGCCTTCGTGGCCCTGCGCCTCCGCGAGCCGGGGCTGCCGCGGCCGTGGCGCGTGGGCGGTGGCCGGGCGGGGATGTGGCTGGCGGCGGTGCTGCCGTCGCTCTGCTGCCTGCTCGCGATGGCGACCGCGGGGTGGCTCAATACCGCGGTCGGCGCCGCCGCGGCGCTGACCGGCCCGCTCGCGTACCTGATCTGGCGGGCGCCGGCTCCTCGCGCGATGAGTTGACCGCTGGGAAGACCGCGCGCCAGGCACTCGGGCTCGCGGCGGCGGCCTTCGGGCGAACCGGCCGGATCCGGAGGCCCTGGCCGCGGAGATCGCGCCAGACCCCGGCGCGAAACGGCGCGTGCCCCAGCAGGCCGCCGGCCCAGCTCAGCGTGACCGGCGGGCGCAGGCGCAGGGCGCGCGCGGCGCGTCCCGCGAGGGTCGCGAGCGCCCGCTGCGCGTCCCGTACGACACGCCGGGCGGTCCGGTCTCCTCGCCGGGCGCGGCGCAGGACGGCCGGCGCGAGCGCGGCCACGCGCACGACCGCGTCGGGCGCGGTCGCGATCCGGCGCGCGCGCCCCGGGCCCACCGCATCACGCAGCCATGCGCGGCCGATCGAGAACGCGGAGCCGTCGTCCCCCAGCAGCGGGCCGAGGCCGCCCTCTCTGGTCCAGCGGCCGCGACCATCGCGGCCGAGGGCGATGGAGCCGGTGCCCGCGAGCAGGAGGACGCCGGGCACCGCGCCGAGCGCGGCCAGGTAGGAGGCCTCGACGTCCGAGATCACGATCACGTGGGGC
>Ga0114129_10014189_pt1 | contig 11352 bp, 6 predicted proteins | sample RhiMetdeltSRZDD1_FD_80071 | JGI IMG/M metagenome (GOLD analysis project Ga0114129, IMG submission 80071) | Populus rhizosphere microbial communities from Tennessee, USA - Rhizosphere MetaG P. deltoides SRZDD1 (version 2) (version 2) | ecosystem: Host-associated > Plants > Roots > Rhizosphere >... | reverse complement strand
GGTGTTCGAACCACCTTCATCGACCACCGAGTAATCCGCGCGCGCGCCTAACGGGTTCGTGTAGAACATGAATCCGTTGCGGCGGTCGTAGAACGTATCGAACATGACGCCGATATGATCGTTATTGCGAAGCCCGTTCGTGTCGCGGCGGAGCTCGTTCACGATCCACTGGTCAGGCGGGGCCGAGTCCCAGCACCGGCAGGTCACGTAGATGTTCTGGTCGTCGTAGGTGATCCAGACATCGCTTCGCTCTGTCTGCGGTTCCCCGTAGCGCGGCGCGACCTGAATGAGGCCACCGAATGGCTTCTCGCGCGTGTAGACGTCCTCGTCGAGCTTGCCGTCCACCTTGAGCGGCGACGCAAGCCTGATGGCGCGGACGGTCGCCTGCCCCGCCGGAGTGCGAGTGATGACCTCGGGCGGCACCGGTGCGGGAGGGCCGTCGATCGCGGGCGCCGACTGCGCCTGCGCGTCGAGCCGACACACGAGCGTGATGACCGCCAGGGCGAGCCAGGCGTTCCTTGAGCGCCGCGAGTGTACGCACTCTGGCCCTTTCACAAGCGCATTGCCTGTCGGATGTTGGGAGGAGACAAACAACGGCTCTGTTGCGAGAATTGAGTGCATGCGGCAGCTAGGGTCAACCACGGAGGTCACGGAGGACACGGAGAACACCATTGAACCGCCGAGGACGCGGAGGCCGCAGAGGGAACCGCTACGCGTAGACTGATGACGGATGACGAACGACTAACATCTGTCCTCAGTCCTTGAGGCGGGAAGCTGAACTTCGTAGGTCTTTGACAAGAATCCCTTGCGCGCATCTCAACCGTTAGGCTTCCCTCTGCGTCCTCCGCGTCCCTCTGCGGTTCAATCGGCCGTTCTCCGTGTCCTCTGTGTCCTCTGTGGTGAAAATGTTCTTGCGGCAGTCGATTGTTCCAATAGTTCCCTGAAGCTCGTGAAGACCCAACTCTGGCAACGCCGGTACCCGCCGGCTACCAAGATCTGAACCTCAGTCACTAGGCCCGTTAGCGAGATGCCGACCCGCGAGCTCGACGGAAGGACTGCGATCGTCACCGGCGGTGGATCCGGTATCGGACGCGCCATTGCGCTGCGTTTCGCCCGCGCTGGCGCCCGCGTCGCGGTCATCGACGTCGTCGCGGCGACAGCGGCATCCGTGGTAAGCGAGGCCGGATCGTTAGGCGCGACGAGCATGGCCGCCACGTGCGACGTGAGCCGCCAGGCCGATGTGGCCGATGCCTTCGAACGCATAGCAGCGCGCCTCGGCCCGGTGGACATTCTCGTCAACAGCGCCGGCGTCGCGCACATCGGAAACGTCGAGCAGACCACGGAAGAGGATCTCGACCGCCTCTACGCCGTGAACGTGAAAGGCGTGTACAACTGCCTCAAGGCTGCCGTGACGACCATGAAAGGACGCGGCGGCGTGATCCTCAACATCGCATCCGTCGCGTCGAGCGTCGGCGTCCCCGACCGGTTCGCATACTCCATGACGAAGGGCGCGGTCCTCACGATGACCTACTCCGTCGCCCGCGACTACGTGTCGCATGGAATCCGCTGCAACGCGCTGAGCCCCGCACGCGTTCATACCCCGTTCGTCGACGGCTACCTCGCGAAGAATTATCCCGGTCGCGAGCGCGAGATGTTCGACCAGCTCTCGCGCACGCAACCGATCGGACGCATGGGACGACCGGACGAGGTGGCGGAGCTGGCAACGTTTCTCTGCTCCGACGCGGCGGCGTTCATCACCGGCAGCAACGTTCCCATCGATGGTGGGTTCGTCACCCTGAAAATGTAAGGCCACGAGCCCATGGCCCTCACGATCACGCGTATCGACGCATACGACGTTCGCTTCCCCACCTCCCGGGCGCTCGATGGCTCCGACGCCATGAACCCCGACCCCGATTACTCGGCCGCTTACGTCATCCTGCGCACCGACTCGCCTAACGGGATCGAAGGCCATGGCTTGACGTTCACGATCGGTCGTGGTAACGAGCTGTGCGTTGCCGCTGCGCGAGCGCTCGCACCGCTCGTCGTCGGCGCGTCGCTCGAAGACGTCACGAGTGACATGGCGGGCTTTTGGCGCCGCCTGACGAGCGAGTCGCAGCTGCGGTGGGTCGGCCCCGAGAAGGGCGTGCTCCACCTCGCCACCGCCGCCGTCGTGAACGCTGTTTGGGACCTGTGGGCGAAAGCGGAGGGCAAGCCGCTCTGGAAGCTCCTCGCCGACATGAGCCCGAAAGAGATCGTGCGGTGCATCGACTTCCGCTACATCACCGATGCGCTCACGCCCACCGATGCGCTCGAGATCCTGAACCGGCACGCCGTGTCGCGGGGAGACCGCGAGCGCGAGATGCTCCGTGACGGCTACCCCGCGTATACCACATCCGCCGGTTGGCTCGGGTATCCGGACGACAAGATCCGGCGACTCTGCCGCGACGGGGTCGCGCAGGGGTGGTCGCATTTCAAGATCAAGGTCGGCCGCGACCGTCGCGACGACGTCAGGCGTGCCGCGCTCGTGCGCGCCGAGATCGGCCCGGACCGAAAGCTCATGATGGACGCCAATCAGGTCTGGGACGTCGCCGAAGCGATCGACTGGATCCGCGAGCTGGCGCCGTTCGATCCGTGGTGGATCGAGGAGCCGACGAGTCCCGACGACGTGCTCGGCCACGCGGCCATCGCTCGCGCCGTGGCGCCGATCGGCATCGCGACCGGCGAGCAGTGTCAGAACCGCGTCGTGTTCAAGCAGCTCATGCAGGCCGGCGCGATCCGATTCTGTCAGATCGACGCCTGCCGGCTCGGCGGCGTGAACGAGTGTCTGGCGGTGATGCTGCTCGCTGCGAAGTTTGGAGTTCCGGTCTGTCCACACGCTGGAGGCGTCGGGCTGTGCGAGTACGTGCAGCACCTCGCCATCTTCGACTACATCGCCGTGAGCGCTTCCCTCGAGAATCGTATCGTCGAGTACGTGGACCACCTCCATGAGCACTTCGTCGATCCGGTCGTCGTTCGAAACGGCCGCTACATGCCACCGGTCGCTCCGGGGTACAGCGTCGAGATGAAGCCGGAGAGCGTTCGGACGTACGCGTTCCCCGACGGTGCCGCCTGGACCGAGCACCTCGTGACGAGCCGACGCTGATGCGCGCGGTCGTGCTGACGGGCGTGAATCGGCTCGAGGTGCGCGACGTGCCGTCGGCGGCTCCGGCCTCGCACGAGGTGCGCGTGCGCGTCGCCGCAGTCGGGCTCTGCGGAACCGATCTGCACATCGTGGCGGGTCATGCGAACTACAACCGCGACGCGGCGGGACGCGTCATCCCGCTCTCGGAAGAGCCGCAGATACTCGGGCACGAGATCGCCGGGATCGTGGAAGATGTGGGACGCGACGTGAGCGACCTCCGCCCGGGCGACCGTGTGATCGTCGACCAGGGCCGGAACTGTGTGAGCGAGCGCCGCTCTCCGCTCTGCGAGTACTGTACGACGGGGGACTCTCACCAGTGTGAGCTCTACCGGGAGCACGGAATTACCGGGTTGCCGGGCGGCTTCGCCGAGTACGTGACGATTCCCGCTGTGAACCTCGTGCCTGTGGGGTCGCAAGTGGACATGGCAGAAGCGGCGCTGTCGGAGCCACTCGCGTGCGTCGTCCATTCGACCGACCTCCTCACGCGGACCGAGGCGCGCTACACGATTGCAGCACGCGACGGCCGAACTGTGCGCACGGCAGTCGTCTGCGGTGCCGGACCGTCGGGACTTCTGTTCGTGCAGCACCTGCGGCGCGTCCTCGGCTTCGACGGCCTCCTGCTCGTCGTGGAGCCTAACGCGAAGCGTCGCGCGCTGGCCGAACGGTTCGGGGCCGAAACCATCGACCCGGTCGTGCATGACGCGGCCGACGTCGTGAGGGAGCGCACTCGCGGACGAGGTGCGGAGCTCGTGATCGAAGCGTCCGGAGCCGGACCAGCGCTCGCGGGCCTTCCTCGCCTCATTCGAAAGCAGGCGACGGTGCTGCTCTACGGTCACGGCCACGACGGCGTCGATGCGAGCGTCCTGAACCTGCTGCAGTTCATGGAGCCGCGGCTGGTTTCACCGGCTGGCGCATCCGGCGGATTCGAGCCCGATGGGCGTCCCACGGTGTACGTCCGCGCGCTCCGGCTGATCGAGGAGGGGCGCATCGACGTCGCGCCGCTCATCAGCCATCGATACCGGTCCCTCGACTCGGTACCTGACGCCTTCGCCGGTGATCACCGGTCGCCCGATTACGTGAAGGGAGTCGTTCTACTCTGAGGATGGAGGACATGTGACCAGCAGGTGCATTCGGCTCGCCGCGCTCACCTTTGCGGTGTTGGCGTGTGGCGGCTCTGGAGAAAGTGCGAAGAGCGCGCCCGCGTCAGGCTCGAAGAAGCCACTCACCATTGCCGTGATCCCCAAAGGGACCACGCACGAGTTCTGGAAGAGCATCCACGCCGGCGCGATCCAGGCAACGCAGGAGCTCGCCCAACAGGGAGACACGGTCTCGATCATCTGGAAGGGCCCTTTGCGCGAGGATGATCGCGAGCAGCAGGTGCAGGTCGTCGAAGGATTCCTGAGTCAGGGCGTCCAGGGGATCGTGCTCGCGCCGCTCGACAGCCGAGCGCTCGTTCGGCCCGTCGAGGAAGCAAAGGGCGCGGGGATTCCGACTGTGATCATCGACTCCGGCCTCCAGTCCGACGCTCAAGTCAGCTTCGTTGCGACCGACAACCGCAAAGGTGGCGCGCTCGCGGCACAGCGCATGGGCGAGGTGCTCGGCGGCAAGGGGAAGGTCCTCATGCTGCGCTACCAGGAAGGCTCGGCGAGCACGCAGGAGCGGGAGGCAGGGTTCCTCGAGACGATCCGCGCCACGTACCCCGGCATCCAGGTCGTGTCGTCGGATCAGTACGCGGGCCCCACACGCGAGACGGCCAAGCGCGCGTCCGAGAATCTCCTGAACCGCTACGGGAGCGAGCTCCAGGGGATCTTCACACCTAACGAGTCGTCGACGATCGGGATGCTGCTCGCGCTGCAGGACGTCGGCAGCGCGGGGCGGATCAAGCTCGTGGGCTTCGACGCCAGTCAGATCCTCATCGACGCGCTTCGCAATGGCCAACTCGAGGGGATCGTCGTGCAGAACCCGATGCGGATGGGATATCTCGGCGTGAAGACGATGGTGGATCACCTGCGCGGCAAGCCCGTCGATCCGCGCATCGACACGGGCGTGATGGTCGTGACGCCGGCGAACCTCGATTCACCGGAGGCGAAGGAGCTCGTCAACCCGCCGATCTCCCGGTACCTCCAGGGTGGCTAGTGTCGTTCAACGTAGGTCGCGTCGACCCGAGAGGGCTGGCATCATCCCGGCGGTGCGTATGAGCGCGCGATGCTCGATGTCCTAGGGATCGTGAAGCGCTTCGGCGCAACGACGGCGCTCGATGGCGTCGACTTCAGCGTGCGCGCCGGCGAGGTGCATGCGCTGGTCGGCGAGAACGGCGCGGGCAAGAGCACATTGATGAACATCTTGAGCGGCGCGCTTCGGCCCGACAGCGGCACGATGCGCGTGGACGGCCGTCCCTACGCTCCGACCTCCCCGCTGGACGCGCGGAAGAGCGGCATCACGCTCATTCATCAGGAGCTGTCGCTGGCTCCTCATCTGACGGTGACGGAGAACATTCTGCTCGGCGCCGAAGTCGCGCGGCGGGGATGGATCGATCGTGCCGAGTCGCGTCGTCGTGCGCTTGCGGTGCTCGAGCGTCTCGAGCATCGCGATCTCGATCCCGACGCCCGGGTCGGGGAGCTACCGCTCGCAGCGCAGCAGGTCGTGGAAATCTGCCGCGCGCTCGTAGCGAGGGCGGGCATCGTCCTCATGGACGAGCCGACGAGCCGCTTCCAGCGTGAGGATGTGGCGCGCTTGTTTCGGCTCGTCAGGCAGCTCGCCAGCGCCGGGATCGCCGTCGTCTACATCAGCCACTTCCTCGAGGAGGTACGAGAGATCGCGGACCGCTACACCGTGCTGCGGGACGGTAGAACCGTCGACACGGGCGGGCTTTCGGATACCACCAACGATCGGATCGTCATGCAGATGGTCGGTCGCGAGATGTCGCGCCTGTTTCCGGAGCGGCCGGCGCGCGCAGTCGGGGACGTCGTTCTCGCGGTGACGGATCTGTCGGCATCGCCCGGGCTCGTACACGCGAGCTTCGAGCTTCGTCGTGGCGAGATTCTCGGCATCGCGGGGTTGGTCGGCTCGGGGCGCACGGCACTCGTTCGCGCGCTGTTCGGGATGGGCAGTGTCACATCGGGGCACATCATGGTCGAGGGGAAGCCGATCGATGCGCGCCACGGAAAGCCGGCCGCGCGATTGCGCGAAGGGTTGGGCTACGTGAGCGAGGACCGAAAGGGCGAAGGCCTCGCGTTGCCGCTCTCGGTCGCCGACAATCTCACGGCGACACGCCTTGCCGCGTTCTCGCATCGGGGAGGCTGGCTCGACCTGGCCGCCCAACGCGATGGCACACAGCGGTGGATGGACGCGCTGCGCATTCGCGCGCGGTCACCGATCGACCCGGTGCGGACACTGTCGGGCGGGAACCAGCAGAAGGTGGCGTTAGGCAGGCTGCTGCATCAGGACGCCGGGGTGCTGTTGCTCGACGAGCCCACGCGCGGGATCGACATCGGGAGCAAGGCGCAGCTCTACGAGACCATCTCGCGCTGCGCCGAGGATGGCAAAGCGGTGCTGATGGTGAGCTCGTATCTCCCGGAGCTGTTCGAGCTGTGCGACCGGCTCGCTGTGATGAATCGAGGTCGGCTCTCGATCGCCCGGCCCGTGGCCGAGTGGACGCCCGAGTCGGTCCTGGAGGCAGCCATCTCCCAGGGTGAAGGCCCAGCGCGAGACTATGGTGCCTAACGAAGCACCTCGCTCAGCGCGCAGGTGAAGCCCGGAAGGACCGGGTCTCCGGCGAGGGAGCCGCCGGCCGTAATGATCGTCAGCTCGCCGTCGTCTCGATGCACACGAGCCTCGGCACGCTCTGGATCGATCACCCAGACCAGTTTCGTTCCGGCATCGAGCCATTGGCCGACTTTCGTCAGCAACTCTCCCGGTCTATCGCCAGGCGACACGATCTCCACGGCGAGGTCGGGGGCGAAGTCGGCGTATCCCCGCGGCGGGATTCGATCGGCCTGATCTCGCCGCACGAACGCTACATCGGGCGCCCGAACGGTGTCGGGGTCGGATTCGATCTTGAAACCAGTTTCGCCACACACGACCCCCAGGTCGCGCGAGTAAACGTGGTGGCCCAGCAGGTAGGCCAGTCTGCCGGCGACCGCGCCATGCCGAGTGCTCGGGGGCTCGCGAACCACGAGACGTCCACGCAACAGCTCCGTGGACTTCCCGGGAATGTCTACTCGCTCAAGCTCCTCGGCCGTAAGGAGATGCGACATTGATTCCGCCGGCATGGCCATAACATTGCCCTCGCAAAATGTCCGTGCAACCGGTGAGCGGACATTCGCGTTGGCGGTCGCCAGTCGCATCATCGTTTCGCCGCCGCCGGCATGCTTCCATTGGCCCTCACCTCTCGACCTCGGGCGCGGTACGTTCACGCCATGTTCCACCTCTCTCCCGGCGGCTACGCGACTGGGGACCGCAACGCGCGAGCGTTCTGCGCGGGGGCGCTCCTGTTGTTTGCGGCCGGTGCAACTCCGATCGCGGCTCAGGAGCGCGTCGCGTTCCGACACCTGACGATCGCTGACGGCCTGTCCCAGAATGCCGTCTCGGCCATCATGCAGGACGCCAAAGGCTTCATGTGGTTCGGCACCAAGGACGGGCTGAATCGCTACGATGGTTACCAGTTCGCCGTGTTCCGTCACGACCCGTTCGACTCGACGTCGATCTCCGACAGCGAGATCAACGCGCTCTTCGAGGACAGCCGCGGCGAGCTGTGGGTAGGCACGCGTGGCGGCGGCGTCAATCGGTTCGACCGCGCTCGCGAGCGGTTCGAGCGAGTAAGGGGGGGTCCGACGCGCGACATTACGTCGATCGTCGAAGACAAGAGCGGCGCGATCTGGGTTGGCGCCGAGAGCGAAGGGCTGTTCCGCCTAACGGTAAACGGCCGCCGCGAGGTCTCGGTCGAGCGATTCGTGAATTCGCCCACGGATGCCTCCAGCCTGGCCATCAACCACGTGGCCGCGCTGCTGGTCGACCGACGTGGCGTGCTGTGGGTTGGCACCAGTCTCGGGCTCGACCGTCGAGATGTGAACAGTGACGGGAGCCTCTCCTTCACCCACTTCACGTTGCGATCGGCCCCGCCGTTCACCCTCATCGACACGGCCGTCACAGCCTTGCAGGAGGATTCCCGCGGCCGACTGTGGATCGGGTCGGTGCCAGGCGTCAGCATGGTCGACTCCGCCAGAACGAGCATCCACCACTACTACCATAGATACCGCACGTTCCGGTACGGCTGGGGGCTGGCGGTCAGCCTCATGGAGGATCGATCGGGGAAGCTGTGGGTGTCGACCCGCTCGGAGTTGATGCGCCTCGATCCGTCGACGGGGGTGTTCGACTACTTCCGTCATGACCCTCAGGATCCCGAGAGCATGAGCAGCGATCTTCCGACGCGCGTGTACCGCGATCGGTCGGACGTCATCTGGATCGGCTCCAACGGGTACGGCATCAACACCTACGATCCGAAGGCCAGTCGTTTCCAGACGTTCCGGCGTCCTGAGAACTGGCGATCCCGGTTGTCGGGGTTCAGCGTGTACACGCTGTTCGAGGATCGCTCGGGATCGCTCTGGATCGACGCCGGGCTGCTGTACAAATGGAATCGCACGACGGGAGAGTTCCGGAGCTTCGAGAGCAACTCCAGCCGCCCTAACGATTTCGGCAATACTTCCGTCTGGTCGATCGTGGAGGACCCGCCCGGCTCTCTCTGGGCAGCGTCCGTTTCGGGGCTGTATCACTACGAGATCGCAACCGGCCGATACCGCGAGTATCGATACGATCCGGCCGACTCCACGGGCCTGCCCGAGCAGTCCGTCTACGACGTCATACGCGATCGGGACGGTGTGATCTGGGCAGTGACCGAGAATTTTCTCGTCAGGCTCGTCGACGCGGAGCGTGGTCGGTTCCAGGTCTTCCGTCACAAGGAACGACCGACGCTGCGGCAATGGATCTTCCCGTCCACGATCCAGGACGCGACCGGCGCGCTCTGGCTCGGCTCGGACCAGGGGCTCGCGCGGTTCGATCCGAAGACGGGATCGTTCCGTCACTTCCGCCACGATCCGCACGCGCCGAGGAGCCTGAGCCACGACGCGATTCGCTCGATTCTTCCCGATCCGCGACAGCCGAACCGGTACCTGTGGATCGGCACGGCAGGCGGCGGGCTCAATCGATTCGACGTCGACTCGGGGACGTTCGAGCACTTCACCGAGCGCGATGGCCTGCCTAACGATGTCGTGTACGCCGTCCTCGCCGATTCCAGCGGACGACTGTGGCTGAGCACGAACAGTGGGTTGTCACGGTTCGATCCCGCGACCAGGCAGTTTCGGAACTACGACGTCAATGACGGCCTTCAAAGCAACGAGTTCAACTCGGGCGCGGCATTCAAGAGCCGGAGCGGCGAGTTGTTCTTCGGAGGCCTGTACGGCTTCAACTATTTCCGGCCGGAAAACGTCCGCGATAACCCGAATGTCCCGGGGGTCGTGATCACGGGATTGCGCCGCGGAAATCGTTACGAGCACGTGCGCGACAGCGGAACCGTGCTCCGCACGACCATCTCGGAGACGGATACGCTGCGCCTCTCGTATCGTGACGCCGTGCTCACGTTCGAGTTTGCGGGCCTCGAGTACTCGGCCCCGGCGAAGAATCGGTATGCGTACCGGATGGTCGGGTTCAATAACGAGTGGCTCGAGTCCGGATCGGTGCGGGCCGCTACGTACACGAACCTGCCGCCGGGTCACTACACGTTTCAGGTGCGCGCAAGCAACAACGATGGCGTGTGGAACGAGCAGGGCAGGTCGCTAGCGATCGTCATCTCGCCGCCCTGGTGGCGGACCTGGTTGGCGTATGCGCTCTACACGGCGCTCACGCTGGCCGTGCTGTACGGCGTCAGGCGCTACGAGTTGAATCGGCTTCGCCTCAAGAGCCGGCTCGAGATCGAGCGCGTGGAGGCGGAACAGCTTCGTGAGCTGGATCGCGCGCGCAGCCGGCTGTTCGCGAACGTCAGTCACGAGTTCCGAACGCCGCTGACGCTGACGATAGGTCCGCTCGACGATCTGCGCGCCGGCCTGCACGGACCGCTTTCGCCGGCGGCACTCGAGCAGGTCGATCTGGCGCGGCGAAACGCTGGCCGCGTGCTCGATCTCATCAACGAGATTCTCGAGCTGGCGCGGGCCGAATCGGGACGCGTGACGCTCCAGGCGCGACGCCTCGACCTCGGCCAGTTCGTCAGCAGCGTCGCGCGGACGTTCGTTCCCCTGGCAGAGCGAAAGGCAATCGCGTACGACATCCAGGTGCCTGCCGATCAGGTGATCGTCTATGGCGATCCCGATCATCTCGACCGCGCGCTGTCGAACCTGCTCTCGAACGGCTTCAAGTTCACGCCCGATGGCGGTGCTGTGCGCGTGACGCTCACCGCCGACGAGACCTCCGCGCGAATCACCGTTCGCGACAGCGGGCCGGGGATATCGGCCGCCGATCTCGGTCTCATCTTCGATCGCTTTCATCGCGCGCGGACGGCACGCGCGCATCCCGGGACCGGGATCGGACTGGCCCTCGCCAAGGAGCTCGTGGCATTGCACGGCGGGTCGATCACCGTGGAGAGTGAAGAAGGGTTCGGGAGCACGTTTACGGTCTCCCTTCGAATGGGTCGAGCACATCTCGCTCCGGACCAGATCATCGACGACGGGACGACGGCGACGTGGACCCCGCGAGCCGCCGCCCCGGCCGAGTTCCTGCCAGTGGCGCCGATCGCCACTGCGGCGCCTAACGCCGAAACCGATGACGGCGATGCCGACGACGTCACGACGGTCCTCGTCGTCGATGACAACGCCGAGGTGCGCGCGTACGTGAAACGGCATCTCGTGCCGCGGTATCGCGTCATCGAGGCTGTGAACGGCGAGCAGGGACTCGAGCTGGCACGTCAGCAACTGCCGGATCTCGTGCTCTCCGATGTCATGATGCCCGTGATGGGTGGCTACGCACTGTGCCGCGCGCTCAAGTCGGACCCGGAAACCGATTTCATTCCGGTCATCCTGCTCACGGCCCGCGCCGAGGCGGAAGACAAGCTCGCTGGGCTGACGGAGCTGGCCGACGATTACCTGTCGAAGCCGTTCGACGTCCGCGAGCTGCTGGCACGCATC
>Ga0114129_10014188_pt1 | contig 11352 bp, 10 predicted proteins | sample RhiMetdeltSRZDD1_FD_80071 | JGI IMG/M metagenome (GOLD analysis project Ga0114129, IMG submission 80071) | Populus rhizosphere microbial communities from Tennessee, USA - Rhizosphere MetaG P. deltoides SRZDD1 (version 2) (version 2) | ecosystem: Host-associated > Plants > Roots > Rhizosphere >... | reverse complement strand
GCCCAGCTCGAGCAGCGTGATGATGCCGCGACCCTGGGCATCGGTGCGCAGCAAGTCCTTTGGCTCCAGCTCGGGTTCACCGAAGAAGGTGTCCGCCCCTTCGGCCTCCAGGTTGACCAGCGAGCGCAGGATCACCCCCGCGGTCGTCGGCGATACCGCGCCAAGGACTTTCAGCTCGGGCTTGCCCTCGTCGCTGGTGAGGTACTGGATGACCGCCCGCAGGTCCTTGAGGTCTAGCAGCGACAGGCCCTTCTGGTCGGCCCAGTGGAAGATCAGCCCGAGCGTCGACTCCTGAGTTGCGTTGAGTCCCAGCACCTTTGACAGCAGAATCGGTCCGAAGCTGGAAATGGTGGCGCGCACCGGCACTCCGATCCCGGACGTGGCCAGCGACAGGAACTCCACCGGGAACGCCGTCGGCGTCCAGTCATCGCCGGTGTCCTTGGCGCGCTGCTGCGTCTTGTCGCCCGCCTCACCCGGCCGAGAGAGCCCCGACAGGTCGCCCTTGACGTCGGCCATCATCACCGGAACACCGGCCGCAGACAGCTGTTCGGCGATCACCTGCAGCGACTTGGTCTTGCCGGTGCCGGTGGCGCCGGCAACCAGGCCGTGACGGTTGACGGTGGACAGCGGGATACGCACCTGCGCGGTCGGATCGCATACCCCGTCGACGACGACCGCGCCCAGTTCCAGAGCCAGGCCTTGGGTGGCGTAACCTGCGGCGATCTGCTGGGCGGGGGTGGCTGTCGACTCAGTCGTCATGGCTCGAACATTACTAACCAGCGGGCCCGCTTGGTGGGTGTGGGCGGCTGGTTGTCGCCCGAACGCTTACTGTGAGGCCTGTGCGTGACGAACTGGTGTGGATCGACTGTGAGATGACCGGCCTTGACCTCAAGACCGACCGACTCGTCGAGATCGCGGTGCTGGTCACCGACGCCGAGCTCAACATACTTGGCGACGGCATCGACGTCGTCATTCATGCCGACGACGCCGCGTTGTCGGCGATGATCCCGGTGGTCACCGAGATGCACACCCGCTCGGGCCTGATCGAGGAGGTGCGCGCATCGACCGTCGACGTGGCCGCGGCCGAAGAGCTGGTGCTCGACTACATCCGCACCCACGTCAAGCAGGCCAAGACCGCCCCGCTGGCCGGTAACTCGATCGCCACCGACCGTGGCTTCATCGCTCGTGACATGCCCAAACTCGACGATTACCTGCACTACCGGATGATCGACGTCAGCTCCATCAAGGAGTTGTGCCGGCGCTGGTACCCGCGCATCTATTTCGGCCAACCCGAGAAGGGTCTCGCCCACCGCGCGCTGGCCGACATCCACGAGTCCATCCGCGAGCTCAAGTACTACCGCCACACCGCGTTCGTGCCGCCGCCTGGCCCGTCGACCAGCGAAATCGCGGAGATCGCCGCCGAACTCGGGCCCTCGAACGGCGGCTCGGAGGTTATCGATTCGGCCGTAGAGCGCCCCAGCGGCTAATATCGACGACGCCGCATGTGCGGCAATGGTGGCTGTAGTTCAGTTGGTAGAGCACCAGGTTGTGATCCTGGCTGTCGCGGGTTCGAGTCCCGTCAGCCACCCCGGTTAAGCGGGCAACGTCAGACGTTGGCGTTGCCCGCTTTCCATTGGTCCCATGGGATGTTCCAGTCACCCAGCCCATCGGTTCCGGGCAACGTCGATCCGACGGTGTTTATGATCTCGACGATGTCGCCACGTTTGGTGTTGTCGTAGAACCAGACAGCATTGCTCGGGCTGACGTTGAGGCAACCATGGCTGGTGTTCGAATAACCCTGGCTGCCGACTGACCACGGCGCGGAGTGCACGAAGATGCCGCTGTAGCTGATCTGCGTCGCCCAGTCCACATCGGTGCGATACCCGTTGGGCGAGTTGACCGGCACGCCATAGGTCGACGAGTCCATGACGATGTGGCTGAACCGGCTACCGACGATGTAGACACCGTTGTTGGTAGGCGTGCTGTTCTTGCCCATCGAGGTCGGCATCGTCTTGACGATCTCACCGTTGCGGCGGACGGTGACGATCTTGGTGTTGTCGTCGGCGGTCGCGATCACCTCGTCGCCGATGGTGAATTGCGTGGAGACGTTCTCCTGGCCGAACAGCCCGTCACCGAGGTCGACGCCGTAGGTGTTCACCTGGACATTGATCGTCGTGCCCGGCTTCCAGTATTGCGCTGGGCGCCAACGCACTTCGCGGTTGTTCAGCCAGTAGAAGGCGCCCTCGACGGGCGGGTTGGTGGTGACCTTGATGGCCTTCTGCGCCGCCAACCGATTCGGGATGTTCTCGTCGAATTGGACGGCAACCGGCTGGCCGATGCCGACGACCTCGCCTTCGTTGGGCAAGACATAGGCCATCGTCAGGTTTTCCGGCGAATGCGTCTCGAAGGTCATCTGCTGGCTGGTGGCGCCACCGAGGCCGAGCGACTGCGCATTCAAGGTGTAGCTCTCGTTGTAGCCCAGCGGCTCGGCCGTACTCCAGGTCAGGCCGTCGGGGCTGAGCTGGCCGGCGACGGGAGTGCCGTCGTCGGCGTTGACCATGGTCACTGCGCCCAGCACGCCATCCTCGGCGCTGACCGTCACGGGGGATTCGACGCTGACACCGACAGCGCCGTCCTTGACGGACGCGGTGAGTTTCGGCACCAGCAGGTCGCCGTAGGGCGTGCCCTTATCGGTGATCACCTGTGGCTTCGGTGGGGCGGTTTCCTTGGCGCACGCGGACAGCCCGAGCACGACGGCAGGGATCAGCGCCACGGCTACCAACCAGGCACGGGTACGCGGACGGGCCACCTTCTTGACCTGCCACATTCTTTGCTCCACTTCACAACCAAAACTCACGGACAGACGATTCTTGGCAATAGTCTAAGGGCAAACTTAGCTAGGGGCGCGACCGCGGCGGCGCTGCCAGCGGCAGCGAGCGGTCGAATTTCACCCTGCGCCGCAAGGCCTGTTATTGTCGCACACGCAGCGCCGTTAGCTCAGTTGGTAGAGCAGCTGACTCTTAATCAGCGGGTCCGGGGTTCGAAACCCTGACGGCGCACTCAGCGTGAACACTCGGTGCGCGGCCCGGCTACTCGCCGGAGTCGGGCGTCCGGAAAGCGTGTATGTAGCCCGTCGATCAGCCGGTGCGCTTCGTAGAGTTCGTGACGCAGGCTGGCGACCCGGCGCCGGGCAACCAGCGCCGCGTGGCCCTGCATCCGCCGCGTGCGGCTCTCGGCAGATTCCACCTTCTTAGAGATTTCATCGACATGGGCATGCAGTGATCGCAGTAGCTCCCTCGCCTGCGCTAGATCCGCGTCATCGATCACGTCGGCATCATCGCATCAACCGGGCACAACCGCGCGCCGTGGTCGATCGGGCAAACCGCCCAATAGCCGTCGGCATGACACTGCCGCAACGAAGCCCAGCGGTACTTGCCCAGGCAACTGCTGCGCAGTAGCCTATTGACGCGAGCGAAGAAAAAGCGTCGCGTCTGCTGATCAGCGATCTGGAATGTGCTACTAGTCACATAAGTCGACTTATACTACGAACCCGTCAAGTGTGTTACCAGTAACGGAAGGGATCCGTTCACAGCGATTTATGCGGCATAGAGGGTGTAAGGGTGCTAGTCTCTGGTTAGCTACAACGAATTACATGGCCACGCGGACTACGGAATGAGGTCTTAGCTGATGTCCACGATAGACGCATCACTCACCGCGGGTGCGTCCGGCGCGGGGTCAGCTGACGACGTAACTGTGCAACGGCCCGTCATGGTTTACAGCTGCAATCGCCTCGGCCGAGTCGCCAACCCGCCCAGCTTCTCGTTCGCCGATTGGTTCCGCTCCGCGTGTCGCCGCTGAGAACCCAATCCGTCAGCGTCGCCGGATGCGGCGCACCACAAGCACGACAACGAGGGCGCCGACGCCTGCCAGCGACACGGCGACGGCAGGCTTCTTCACAAACCGCACCACGCCCGACTTGATGTCGTCGGCGATCCGCTGCGGATTGGCCCGCTCGGCGAGGTTGTCAACGGTAACCGCCAACTGATCACGAGCCTGATCGATGTCCCGCTTGATGGTGTCGGGATCGCGGTCCGCCACTTTGTCCCTCCAAGCCCCTCAATGTGCGCTGCCTTGCCGAACTACCCTAATTGAGCTTGCGCTCACCGGAGTGCACCGGTCGAAGAAGGGACCTTTCCGCATGCCGCAGACCCCGCGTCTCGAGGTGGGCGACAAAGCCCCCGCGTTCAGCCTGCCCGATGCCGACGGCAACACCGTCAAGCTCTCGGACTACAAGGGCCGCAGGGTCATCGTGTACTTCTACCCCGCCGCCGCCACACCCGGATGCACCAAGCAGGCATGCGACTTCAGCGACAGCCTCAGCGAACTCAACGGCGCCGGGCTGGATGTCATCGGCATCTCCCCTGACAAACCGGCCAAGCTGGCCAAGTTCCGCGACGACCAGAAGCTGACGTTTCCGCTGCTGTCCGATCCGGACCGCAAGGTGCTCACGGCATGGGGTGCCTTCGGCGAAAAGACGATGTACGGCAAGACCGTTCAGGGCGTGATCCGTTCGACGTTCGTCATCGACGAGAAGGGCAAGATCGCCGAGGCGCAGTACAACGTGAGGGCTGCACATACGACAACAAAGATCCAGAAGATCATCGCTGGTAGCAGGTAATTCCTGTTTCGTTCTGGGACATGGCCACAGAAGCCATGGAGGCTGCGGTCGTCAAGGTCGTCCACTACTTCGACGGTGCCGGTGACACAGAGGCAGTAGAAAACTCCGCATTGAGTTCGAAGCCGGAACCTCACTCCCCCCTCTCGGCATCCTTAAGGACATGGGCTACCGCGTCGGAAAGAACGGACTATTACCCCACCAGGGCGTGAGATTCTCCGACGAACCCTTAGGGTCCAACTCGTCGCTACCAAGCCGTGGACAAAGGAGTACATCCGCGAGTGGGGTGGGCGATGCAGCCAGGCCAGGTTGGACAAGACGGACCGGGTTCTGGGCGGGTTGGTGGCAAAGCGCGAAACGAAAGACGAGAGTTGACATGTCGGAGGCCATCCGCGACTGGAAAGAAGACCAGGCGTGGTTGAGGGACAGCAAGGTGGAGTGGCTGACGCACACCCACGAGCGGTAACTCAAACCAGGGAAGATCGTCCATCCGCTACAAGGCGCCTCGGGTCCGGGAGGCGCAGTCCAACGTCAAGGCTGCACACACGACAACATTTATCAAGAAAGCGCTCAGCGCCTCGTAATCAGTCGATCGAGCCGCCGCGCCGGCTGCCGAGCTGATTCGACGCGGAAGCGGAATGAAATAGGACCGCAGTCCGTTTAGCATCTCCGAAGGCGTCGGACAGGCTGACACCTCGACGAAGGACGACGCGAATATGACTGCGACTGAGCGAATTACTGAACTTCTCTATCGAAACCTTCAGGAGGTCTTCGGGGAGGGCGATTCAGCCCGCCGGCACGCCGCGATCGAAGAGTTCTACACAGACGACTGCGCGCTCTACGTCCCGGACGGCGTCCTCGTTGGACACGACGCACTAGACAAATTCGCTGGGGAACTACGTGCGACTCACCCCAATTTTGTCTACACACCCCATGGAGAGCCGCAGGCTCTACACAACGCGGGAATACTGGCATGGGGCTCGGGCCCGAAAGGTGAGCCACCTGAGTACACCGGGCTCGACGTTGTCGTTGTTCGCGAGAGCAAGATCGGTGCACTGTACGTCTTCCTCAATCCGAAGTTGTCATCCGCCTAGTACAACGTCCGCGCCACCGGCCACGTCGCGAAGCTACGGCGCGACCTGTCCGTTTGACCCGAGGTTCTGCAGGAGGAGCGCCTCCGCCGTCGCCGCGCGTTCCAGCACGCCGAGGTGCAGGCTTTCGTTGATGCTGTGCGCCTGCGTCTGCGGGTCTTCCACACCGGTGACCAAGATCTTCGCCGCCGGGAACGCCGCCGCGAACTCGGCGATGAACGGGATCGAACCGCCGACGCCGGTGTCGACGGGCTGGTTTCCCCAGGCCTGGCGAAATGCGGCGCGGGTGGCGTCGTAGACCGGTCCGCTCGCGTCGATGGCGTACGGCTGGCCCATGTCGCCGGGCGTGACGATCACCCGCGCGCCCCATGGCGCGTGCTCTTCCAGGTGACGGGTGAGCGCGGCCAGATGCTTAGCCGGGTCGCCGCCCGGCGCCACGCGCATGCTCACCTTCGCCCGCGCCCGCGGGATCAACGTATTCGACGACTTGTCGATCGAAGTAACGTCGATGCCGATCACCGTGATCGCTGGCTTAGCCCAAAGTCGTTGCGGCACAGAGCCTGAGCCGATCTCCGACACGCCGTCGAGCAAGCCGGCCTCCTCACGCACCCGCTCCGGCGAGTAGTCGACGTCGGCGGCCGTCCCCTCGTGAAGCCCGGCGACCGCGACGTTGCCGTCGTCGTCGTGCAGGCTGGCGAGCAGTCGGACCAGGACACTCACCGCATCGGGTGCGACACCGCCCCATAATCCGGAGTGCAGTCCGTGATCGAGCGTCGCCACCTCCACGATGCAGTCCGCAAGCCCGCGCAGCGACACCGTCAATGAAGGCACGTCGGTGCTCCAGTTGTCGGAGTCGGCGATGACGATCACGTCGGATGCCAGCACGTCGCGGTGCGCTGCCAGTAGCCGCGACAGCGACGGCGAGCCCGACTCCTCCTCCCCCTCGACGAACACCGTCACACCGACGGGTGGCGCGCCGCCATGGGCGCGAAACGCCGCCAAATGCGTTGCGATGCCTGCCTTGTCGTCCGCAGTACCGCGACCGTACAGTCGGCCGTCGCGCTCGGTCGGCTCGAACGGCGGCGAGGCCCACTGACCGTGATCGCCTTCCGGCTGCACGTCGTGATGGGCGTACAAAAGCACCGTCGGCGCTCCCGGCGGGGCGGGGTGCCGGGCGATGACAGCAGGCGCGCCACCGTCGCTGACGATCTGCACATCGCCGAACCCCGCGTCGGACAACAGTTTTGCCACCGCTTCGGCGCTGCGCTGCACCTCAGGGCGGCGGACCGGGTCGGCCCATACGGATTCGATGCGCACCAGGTCTTCCAGGTCACGCCGCACCGACGGCAGGACCTCACGCACGCGCTCCACGAGATCGCTCATGGAGTCGAGGCTAGCTCAGTCTTCGTCGACCTAGGCTTGAGAACCAGGCTCATCCCAAGGGCGACGATGCCGATTGCGACGCTGATCCACAGCGCCGAATGAAACCCGGCCACCGTGCCCTGCCCGACAACCGGGCCGGCCCAGGCGAATCCGAGCGATGATCCGACGCCGAAGGCGGCGTTGGACAGACCAGGCAGCGACCCCGGCTCGTCCTGCCGTGCCTGCGTGACGCCAAGAACCGCGAGCGCGGTACCCGCCACACCCCCGAATGCCAATCCGAGGACCGGTAGGAGCAGGACGGCCGCGTTCTGGTTGAACGCAAAGATCGCGAGGAGAGCGCCGACGGGCACGGTGCCGATCAGACCCGCCCTCAACACCGTCACGAAGCCAATCCTTACCGCCAGCCGGCCGATCAGCGGTGCTGAAATCAATTGCGCCACTGCGGCGGGAGTCAGGAACAACAGCGCCGTCATCTCCGCGCTGAGTCCGAAGCCGACGTCGTCGTTTTCGGCGATGGACGGCATGATGAAGCCGATCACCATCGTGAACGACGCCAGGCACAGGACGATCACGACGATCAACGGCCAGGCGTAGCGCGAGCGCATCTCATCGATGTCCACCAGTGGTGTCGCCACGCGCTTTTCGACCACGACGAACGCCCCCAACGCGACGACGGCCGCGCCGATGAACCCCAGTGCGACTGGCGAAGACCAGCCGGAGTGCCCACCCTGGCCGAGGAACAAATTGATACCGGCGACGGTCAGCGCGATCAGGGCGGCTCCCACCCAGTCCATCCGGCCCGAGGCCACCCGGTCCGAAGCGTCGGCAGGCACCGCCTTGACGGCAAGCACGATCGCGGCCACGCCAACCACCAGGATCAAGACGAAGATCGAGCGATATCCGAAGTTGTCGACCATGAAGCCGCCCGCGAGCGCGTCGACCCCGCCCACCCCGCCGTTGATCGACGCGATGATACCGCTGCACAAGCCGAAGGCCGGGCCGCTGAGCCGTTCCCGCAGGATCAAGAACGCGAGACCGAATGAGACGTTGCAACCACCCTGCAGGATCCGGCCCGCCACGACTACCGGCAATGATGAGCCCACGATGCACAACAGCGTCCCGACGGACATCGCGATCATGACGCCGACCAGCACGCGCTTGCGGCCGACGAAGTCGCTCCACCGGATGAATATGACGTTGGCGATCGCCCCAGCGAGATAGAAGTAGTTCGACATCGCCGCGAACGCGTCGGGTCCGAGTTCGGTGTTGATGTCGCGGATCGCCGGGCCCAACATCGTCGCGTTGAGCTGGAATGAGATCACCGACGTGACCAGCGCCGCGACCATGAACGCGGTCTGGCTCCGCGACAACGAATCAGCGTCGTCGCCTTCCGTGGTCCGCGCTACCGGAGGCCGCTTCATGACGCTTGCATTCCAGCGCGAGCAGACGTAAAAGTGCCCAAAAACGGGCAAAAAAGGGCAAGTTTGCGTCTGCTCGCCGGAGAAACTTAGCGCTCCTCTAGAATGGCGACGGCCGCCGCGGTGTCGGCCTCATGGGTCAGCGACAGGTGGATCGTCACGTCTTTCAGGTGCTCCGCGATCGCTCCGGTCAGCCGCACCTTGGGCCGTCCCCACATGTCGGTGATGACCTCGATGTCGCGGTGAATGCCTTCCGGCAGCACCGGCCTCTTGGAGAACCGCGAACCCGACCACGCCTTGATGACCGCCTCCTTGGCGGCCCACCGCGCGGCCAGATGCCGTGCCGCAGACGAACTCTTGTCCGCCGCATCGCGGCGCTCACCGGGAGTGAACGTCTCGGCGAACACCGTGCCCGGCTGGTCGACCTGTTCGGCGAAGTCGGGAATGGAGACCAGATCGATCCCCACCCCGACTACTGCCATGGGAGGAACGCTAGCGCACTAGCGCACATACACGTCGCCGTCGCCGAGACGCGACGCCGGGTCGAGCAGCATCTCGGCCTCCTGCCGCTTCTCCGGTGCCTCGTGGCTGAACCGCCGATCGGCGGGCCGCTCGTACAGCGACGGGCCGCCGGCGATCGCCGACGCGAGGCGGTGCTGACCGGCCAGCACCCGTGCTTCGAAGCGCGCCTGATAGTCCTGCCGCTGTTCGGGATCGAGCGCGGCGATGAACGCCTGCGGGTGCACCAGCGCGATCAGACCCGACACGTGACCGAACCCGAGGCTGGTGATCAGCCCCGCCTTCAGCGGGAACTTCTCCCCCAGCCGCAGGGTGTCACGCAGCCAGACCAGATGCGCGGCACTCGCGAGCTCGTCGTCGACGCAGTCCAGGCTGCGGTTGGGCGGGATGACGCCGTCGCGCAGGATCTGGCACAGCCCCATCATCTGGAACGCGGCCGCACCACCCTTCGAGTGACCGGTCAGGCTCTTCTGCGACACGACGAACAGCGGTGCACCGGCGGACCGGCCGAGCGAGTCGGCGAGCCGTTCGTGCAGCTCCGTCTCGTTCGGGTCGTTGGCCAGCGTCGAGGTGTCGTGTTTGGACACCACCGCGATGTCGTCGGGGCCGACGCCAAGCTTCGCGAGCGAGCGGGCCAGCTGCGACTCGCGACCGCCGCGACCAGCGGCCAACGCGCCGAGGCCCGGTGCCGGAATCGACGTGTGCACACCGTCGCCGAACGACGAGACGTATGCCAGGACCGCCTGCACCGGCAGACCCATCTTGAGCGCGAGGTCACCACGGGCCAGCAGGATGGTGCCGCCACCCTGACCCTCGACGAACCCGAGCCGGCGACGGTCGTTGGCGCGTGAGAACTTCGAATCGCTGATGCCCTTCGCACGCATCATCCCGGTGTCCGCGGTCGCGGCCATGTCACCGAAGCCGATGATGGCCTCCAGCGTCAGGTCGTCGTAACCGCCGGCCACCACGAACTCGGCCTTGCCCAACCGGATCTTGTCGACGCCCTCCTCGACCGAGATCGCCGCGGTGCGCAGGCGCCAACCGGGTTGATCATCGAGCCGTAGCTGCCGACATACGACTGAACCACGTGTCCTGCCATGACATTCGGCAGGACTTCCTGCAGGATGTCGTTCGGCTTGTTCCGGCCGAGCAGGTTGCCGTGGTACATGGTCTGCATCGAGGTCATGCCGCCCATGCCGGTGCCCTGCGTGCTGGCAACCAGGCTCGGATGTACCCAGCGCATCAGCTCCGCGGGAGTGAAGCCTGCGGACAGGAACGCGTCGACTGTGGTGACCAGATTCCAGATCGCCAACCGGTCGATCGAGTTCATCATCTCCTGGTTGACGCCGTACACCATCGGGTTGAACCCGGTGGGGATCTGCGCGCCGACCGTGCGGGACAACTTCGTCTTGCGCGGTACCCGAATCTCGGTGCCCGCCTTGCGGGTGACCTGCCAGTCGCCGCTGTCCGGCACCGGCGCGATGACGGTGTGCTCCGGATCGAACTGAACGAACTGGCGGGCCTCCTCTTCGGAGGACACCACGAACGTGAAGTCCTTGTCGAGGAACACCGAAACCAGCAGCGGCGCAGCGTGATCGGGGCCAATCGCGCCGTCGTCGACGAACTCGCGGATGCCGACGCGCTCGACGACCGCGTCGTGGTAGCGCTCCACCAGCTCGCCCTCGTCGACCAGGTCGCCGGTCTCCGAGTCGTACCAGCCCGGCGTCGGGTCGTCTTCCCACTTGACCAGACCAGTGGTCCACGCTAGCTCGAGCACACCGGCCGCCGACAGCTCGTTCTCCACTTCCATCTCGAAGCGGGTGCGCGACGAGCCGTACGGGCCGAGTTCGGCACCACCGACGATCACCACCAGATCGGCCGGGTCGACATCGAGGTCGTCCCATGCAGGAGCGGGCGCGGGCTTGTAACCGCGCGGCGGCGACGGCAGCGCACGGATGGTTCCGTGCTCTTCCGCCTCGTCCTCGGTTGCCTCGGCCGCCGTCATCTCCTCGCGAGCCTTCGCGGCCAGCTCCGACATATCGAGGTCGACCTCGGCAAGCCCACCGGTCAGGTCGACCTGCAGCGGCTCGCGCGCCGCCGCGACCTTGGACTCGATGTCGCACAGGCCCAGCAGCATGGTCGCCATCTCGTCGGTCGTGTACGTCGTCACGCCGGCCTCTTCGACCGCACCGACGATCGCGTCGTTGTGGCCCATCAGGCCGGTGCCCTTGGTCCAGCCGATCAGCGCGTGCGCCAACGAAACTCG
>Ga0114129_10014187_pt1 | contig 11352 bp, 9 predicted proteins | sample RhiMetdeltSRZDD1_FD_80071 | JGI IMG/M metagenome (GOLD analysis project Ga0114129, IMG submission 80071) | Populus rhizosphere microbial communities from Tennessee, USA - Rhizosphere MetaG P. deltoides SRZDD1 (version 2) (version 2) | ecosystem: Host-associated > Plants > Roots > Rhizosphere >... | reverse complement strand
TGTCAAGGAGGGCTGTCGTGCATTCCGGTTGCTCGCTCGTCAGCAAAGCCCTCCTTGACAGTCGGGCTACTGCCCCGGTTGCACGTCAAAACTGAAAAATGTCAAATGATATATGGAAAATGACTCAGCCCTTATAACGCGGCCTTGCGAACCTCATCTACTTAGGCAGAAGCACACTATCAACAACGTGAATCACGCCATTTGATTGATAGACGTCGGCGATAGTCACTCGCGACTGTCCACCTTTTTCGTCAGTAAGAACGAGCGAGCCACCATCCATCCAGGCGGTCAGAGTTCCGCCACTAACGGTCTTGAACCAAGCCTTGCCTTTTCCTGCGTTGATCTTCGCCATAATTGTTTTCGAATCAAAGCGACCTGCCAGCACGTGATAAGTCAGAATGTTTGTGAGCATCCGCATGTTCTCTGGCTTTAACAATGTATCCACTGTACCGGCCGGAAGTTTGTCAAAAGCAGAATTGGTTGGCGCAAAAACGGTGAACGGTCCTTTGCTTTTCAGTGTTTCTACCAGACCAGCGGCTTTTACAGCGGCGACAAGTGTTGTGTGGTCGGCAGAATTCACGGCATTGTCGATGATGTCCTTCGACTTGAACATAGCCGCACCGCCAACCATCGGGTTAGTGTTATCCATCATTTGTGCGTGAGCACTTCTTTGCACGAGCGTAATTGATGCCACGGCAAGCAGCACCATGACGAAAAATTTCTTCACGGTAGTTACCTTCCTGTTGGAAACTGATTTTTAGAACTCGTGTGGATATACGTGGGATCACTGGGATGTGGATTTATGGGGCGCGTTTTTTGAGCTTTGTACTTTGTGCTTTGTTCTTTGTAGCTTCGTGTCCTTGATCGAAGTGCAAAGCACAAAGAACAAAGAACAAAGAACAAAGCACACGCTACTGCGTAACAATCGTTCCCATCTTCACCACTTCAAAGTCTGACCCTTTGAGCGTCTTCAGTTGGTTGAGTTCGTTGTCGTTCCAGCGCATGTCGGGTGCGCCGCTGAAGTACCAGTTGGAGCCGTTGTCAGCCAGGATCATTCCGTACCGCTTCATCGCCCGCAGAATTACCTGCATCGCCGGAGTGAATCCGGAGATGTTGAAACCTGCTTTCAAGCGCACCTTCATCCCCATGGGCGGACGATTGACACTCGTGTTGGTGCTGGCCCAATGACGGGCTGGTGAGACATATGCACGCCGTGTGATTGACGCAGTGAAGCGAATCGCGTGTTTGATTTCTTGTTGTTCAAACACTTCGTCGTAACGAACGAGCCCAGGAAAGATCGGCAATCCCGCAGCATCAGCTGACGTCCAGCCTGCCGGTCGCAAGGCATTCGAATTCAAATCGAATATCGCCCCGCAGTTGGCATTCCAGCTAGCTCCGTTATTGATCGGAAACGCATACCCGAGCTCGTACAGCATCCAATTGTCACGATCGATGACGAGCACATGACGATCGCCAGTCGAGTTGGGCCCGCCTTCGATCGGAGCGTTAGGAGGAATTGGATAAGGACCCGGATCACTTTGGTTGCCATATGCCGTCCAGTTGAGGGGCACTTGGGGTTGACTGCCGGCGACGACGACATAAGGAATTCCGTTTGGCGCGCCGTTCCAAACAGTTCCAAAGTCTGGATGAAGATTGGTATTAACGCCGATGCCGGCGATCAGATTGTCGGAATTTGGATCTACCTGGCTGTTTGAAATGTCCTCATTCCACGGATTGTCTGACGGAAATAGTTGTTTCCCATGTAAGCTGGCTCCTGGACCAAGATCAGGCGTCGGTTGAGGTGGCACTACGTCATCAGGTGGCCCACCGCCTAGGTGGCCAATCCCCACACGAACACGATTACTGGTTGAGCCATGCAAAGTAATACCAACCAACACATCGCCAACATCACCCAGATTATCGTTCAAGCGAACTGTTACTGCAGTCATCCAACTGAAACCAGTAACGCTGCCAACGTATTCGACAGTTAACGGATAATGAATGTGATTGCCATCTTCTGCATCAGCGGAAACAGAGGAGGCTGTATCGCCTTGAAGTAAGTTCAGATTACTTGTGAACAGAATTATTCGCGTGCGGTTGTCCTGACTAAACTGGACCGGCGAACTAGGCGCGAACGGTTCGGAAACAAATGTTGTCGATTCGAGAGCGATAGCGCGAGTTGAATTGTCTTTGGCGATCAATATTGGGGCGGTCGCAACTCGTGCCTTTTGCGGCGCCAGGAGCAGGATTAGGCATATAACGAATAAGAGCAGAAAAGGAAGACGCCTGAAAGTGAACCTGTTCGCGAACCGCGGGCTGCGCATGGAGACCGACTCCAGAATCTAAGCTTTTTGAGATCATTGGAGGAGTTGGGGCCGGTGAAGTAAGTGGGCAAGGTCAAACGTAATGCGGCTGGGCCAAACTAGTCAAGAAGTTTTTAGTCACTCCGGAGGAGTGGGATGTTTATAGATCGTACAATTAGGCATACCATGTCAAAACACAACTCCACCTTCCTTAGCTGCACAGTAACAATACTATTCTTACTGCTTGTCAATACATGTCATGTTACAGCCCAGGACGACTGGACTGAACGATTCCCGGCATTTCGAATCGCAGGAAACCTTTACTATGTTGGAAGTAAGGGACTGGCGAACTATCTGATCACGACTCCTAAAGGGCACATACTTATCAATAGTGATCTGGAGGCCAACGTTCCCTTGATCCGGGCCAGTATCGAGTCATTGGGCTTCAAATTCAGCGATGTAAAAATCCTGCTCATTAGTCATGCACATTGGGATCACTGTGCCGGCAGTGCGAGGATCAAAGAACTCACCGGCGCAAAGTACATGGTCATGGACACTGATGTTCCTGTTGTCGAATCGGGCGGAAGAACTGATTTTCAATATGCGAACGATCAATCGACTCTTTACCGGCCGACCAAAGTTGATCGAGTGCTGCACGACGGTGATGTAATCAAACTCGGCGGCGTGATGCTTGTCGCACATCTCACTCCAGGCCATACAAAAGGGTGCACGACGTGGACCATGAAAGTGAAAGATGGTTCCGGGACGCGCGACGTTGTCATTGTTGGTAGTCCGAACGTGAATCCTGGATACAAGCTGGTCGGCAACACGCTTTATCCCAAGATAGCCGAAGATTACGGACGCATGTTCAAAGTACTTAAGTCTTTAACATGCGACATTTTTCTTGGCGCGCACGGCAGTTACTATGGGATGGAAGGAAAGTATCAAAGACTGAAGTCCGGCGACGCCACAGCGTTTATAGATTCCGACGGTTACAAAGCCTACGTGGCTGAAAGAGAGCAGGCATTTTTGAAAGAGCTGGAGAAACAGCGGTCGATAACGCCCTAGTCTTGTAGGAGAGCGGGGCAGTAGCCCGACTGTTAAGGAGGGCTCACGCGTGAATGTCGTACTGCTAGATACGAGCCCTCCTTAACAGTCGGGCTACTGCCCCGCTCAAGAGTCACGGCGTGAGCTGGATTGAGGAAGGAACAAGCTGGAAATCCGACGGTACGAACTCAATGGACTTCAACGCGCCGCTCACTTTCAACTGCGGATCGGTCATGGGTACGTAGCAAATTACAACCGGATTCGATGGCTTTCTAACGCCACAGGTAATCGATCCCATCACATCAACTGTAAAGGTCGTGCGTTTGACTTGCTGAAACGTGTCGGCCTTCAGATGGAGGATGTGGTCGTTCGTTTTTACGACGAAGACTAACCCGGTCGGCTCGCAGTCAATACTCAACAGAGATCCCTGAACCTGAGTTTCACCCGCACCTGGCCGACGCAGTGCTTCACGGAGTGCGGTGGACGGATCCAGGGAAATCTGATTTGCGTGTTCGTCGGAATCGGGAGCTGAACCGCGTGCAATTCGAGCCTCTTGTTTCCGGGCCTCTTGTTCCTCGAGCGAATTCATAGTCGAAAGAAGCTTCTGGGAACGTTCGCGGAGTTGAACTTCGACAGGTCCAGCGACTACGCGGCCGAGCATCGACTTCGCTTGTTTGTAGTCATCTTTGTTCATGTACAGTTGGCCAAGCATGTACATGAAATCGACGCGGTTTGGTGTACGCGCGAGTGCTGCTTTCAACAACTCAATCGTCTCGTCAATGTCTGTATTAGTTACTAGATTGACGTAAGCAAGCAGGTCATAGGAGTCTGCAAAGTCTGGTCGTAAAGCAATCGCTTTTCTTAATTCCGATCTCGCTTTCGCTGCGACATCGGAAGAATAACCAATCGTAAGTTCAGGGATGTCTTGTCGCGGCCGGGTTAACGCCAGAGCGTAGTAATAGTGGACAAGCGCATTCTTGGAATCTCGAGCCGCAGCGCGTTCGAGTAAACTAATAGCCTCTGCCAGGTTTCCCTGACGAACACGAAGGATTCCCAATGAAGCCAGCGCGAAAGTAAGCTGAGGACTCAGCTGCAGCGCCTTCTGTAGATACATCTCAGCATCGCCGCGGTTGCTGTGCAGCAGCAGATCTCCAAGATAGGCCTGGAGCTCAGCCTCAGTAACGGGCGAAGAGATCACTCCCAGGTCTGGCTGCGTTCTGTTAGCGAAAAAAGATTCACTGACCCTGTAACGGTCTTGCTGAATGTAAGTTCGTATCTCGGCCTCCAGGTTTTCAAGAGTTGTTGAGAAGGCTTTCTTAATAGCTTGTTCAAGAGGTTCTCGCGCGCGTAGTAGTTCGAGAAGAGTTATCGTCTGATGTGCTCGTTGACCATTATTGTTGAGCATCAGGTAGTGCATCAAAGCCCACGACTCTGCATAGAAAATGCTCTGTTTGTGACTCTCGTTGTAATAGGGAGACTTGTAATCGACTTCAAACAACAAGCGCAGGGGCAGCCATGGGTTTTGCTTTAATGACGTTATGTGGCGGCGAATGGGCCGGCCCACTACGATAGTGTTATTGCTAATGGCAACCGTGCTGTAGAGTTCGGCCAAGCCTTCATTGAACCATGCCGGTGACAGACCGATTGCGTTGTTGGCGATCAGGTGAGTGTATTCATGAAAAATAATATTGAAATAGTCCTGCTCGCCACGGGTCTCTGCACTTAGCGTAATGTAGTTTACGTCCTGACCGGGTTGAAAATAGCCCGCATTGTTTTCACTCGTCTTGAACGGGCCATATGAAGCATCGTCTTTGAAAACGATGACAGTTGTCGGAACTGCAGAGTCTGTGCTGGAGCGACCAAAGAATTGCGTCACCACCTCGCGGAATTGCTCCAGGCGAGCTGCCATCAAGCGAATGTCTCGTTCAGCGCCGTTCCCGATCACAAGAAGATGCTTAGAACGAACACTGACCCAATTGTCACGCGCGATGACATGCGGCCCGAAGCAAAGGACCAACATAGTGGACAGCGCTAATAGGGGCAGACGCTTGGGCACTGTTTGGATGAGCTAAGACGAAGACTACTCGAGGAGACCTGAAGCGGATTATACCTGAGTATTGAAGAAGCCAAAATCGCCGGGGCAGTAGCCCGACTGTCAAGGAGGGCTCACTCTTCAGCTACTCGATCTTTGCTGTTGAGCCCTCCTTGACAGTCGGGCTACTGCCCCGGCCCCTACGGACCAAAAATCGACGACTTGGCCAGTCTGAATGCGTATTCGACAGTTGCCCACTGCGGAACCTTTTGCCCATTGATTTGAGCCGGCGTGAATTTGATTTCGCACGCAGCACGAATCGCGTTTTCAGTTAGGCCATACGGCAAACGACGCATTACTCTTATGCGATCTATCTTGCCGCCTGCCGAAAGCAGAACTTTCAAAGTTACTACCCCCTGAACACCAATGCGACGTGCCTCTTCAGTGTAGTTAGGGTCTGGACGCGCAGTTATCTCAGCACGAACATCGACTTCCTTTGGTTGAAAAGCTTTGATTGATTCAGGATCATCGATCAGATGAGCAAGAGTGCCATCGTCGGTGCAGCGGTAATCCTGGTTCTTTTCGGCAGTGACCTGTGGCGCTTTCGGTTCGGAAGGTTTTGGTGATTCGCTCGGTGTGGGTGTTGGTGCCGCTGTCGGTACCACGACCGGTGCTTTACGTCTTCCCGATTGGGCGCCGACAGTCGCGGTGCAAATCAGAACGGCGGTAAGGATTAGAAGCAAGCGAATCATTTGTATTACCCGCAACAAGCAAAAGTTTACTCACGAGGCAAGCCAGGTACAACCTCATCCAAGCCACCGCTCCATTCGCAGAAAAAGCCTGCCCGTTTGAACCGGGCAGGCTTTGATGGAGAGGAATTCTTTTCCAGATAACTATTCTTCAGGACCGGTGCAAGTTGGTCCGTGAAGGGCTGGAATCTTTTGACTGATGATTGGGTACTTTGGAGCTTCGTCAATATTAATTTGAGTCCAATGTGCATATTGTTCAGGAACGTTTGTATCGGCGAAGATCGCTTCAACGGGACATTCGGGAACACACGCGTCGCAATCAATGCAGGTATCGGCGTTTATGTAAAGTCGATCAGTTAATTCGTGAAAAGCTTCTACAGGACAAACGGCAGCGCAATCTGTGTATTTGCAATCAACGCATAATTCGACAACAACATAGGTCATTGTGGAAGTGAGCTCCTTTCGATGATGGCAAATAGTTATTCAGCAGGCGGGGAATGTCAACAGGAAAAATTCTGCAGGATGTGCTTTGTTCTTCGTGCTTTGAGCTTTGTTCTGTTGTCAGTGGTCAGTGATGCAATGAATAGGAAGGATAGAACGAATAGGACGAATAGGACCTATACGACCTATTGATTACTCACGACGGGCATTAAAAGCACAAAGCGCTAAGCTCCAAGCGCAGCTTTAGCCATCCTGATAACCCAAGCTCCTTCGCTGGATCGCTTTTCCAACTTGCCTGGACCATGAATGGTCTTGTTGATTGTGGGTGCGCCTTCATAAGTCACCGTCGAAGGTCCAGAGATCGTCACGTCCAACTGATCTGCGACATCAACATCCACGCGCGATACGCCTTTACTCTCTACCGTTCCCCTCGACGCATGAAGATTATGGGTGTCGATTTTGCCCGCGCCGTTTGTATTGATATAGACCTCTTTAGAAGTGCCCGACGCTTTAATCTGCGGGGCGCCATTCGAGTCAATGACAAACTTTTCACCTTTCAGTCCCGCTATTTCAATGGTGCCGGCGCCGGAAACTGACAATGCCTGGAGATTGGGAAGCGCAACGCGTAGAACAATAGGTTCACTGGCGGAATAGTTCTGGCTGCTCTTTATATGAAGTACGTTATTGGAAACGTCTGTGCTGATCAATGGAAGGATGTTGTCATCACCTTCGATCTCCAGCGTTTGATCCTTTTGACAGACAACGTTGATGGTGTACGCGCCTTCAGTTGAGATCGAATTAAACGGTTGTACTTCGCGCTTTTGAACCCCACGCTTGCCCGAACCTTTGATTCCATTCATCCTAACGTGACAACCAAAGCCGGCCAACGAAACAAGCAGCGAGAATATCAGTAACTGTTTCATGTTCTTACTCCTCAACGTTCACGACGTGCATACTCCAGGGTACGCGTTGTGTTATCAGTCACACTTCCTATTGGTTCACCGAAACTCGTTGTGGTTGGTGGGCGCAATTCAAGTGGTAGTGGTTGTGGCATCGGCAAGTGATGCGTGCGCTCGGCCGAACTAGTGAGCTTCGACAAGTTTCGCACCAACAAGATTTCGGTAAGTCCTACAATCACAAACGTAAACAGCATAAAGAACCCGACTAGTTCCACTGGCAGGCCAGCCTCTTTGCGCAGCACTAATGAACCGCCGAGCATAATTCCCAAACCACAGATGCCAATCAGAGTGATGGCTGTTAGAAATGCAGTAATCGCGCCGGTATTAGTGGATTCTGGTTTTTCGCGCAATCCCGTTCCGCAACGGTTGCAGTAGCTAATTCCGGAAGTGACGGGCGTGCCGCAGTTTGAGCAATACATTTTGGGTCCTCCGCCTGCTTCTCTAATGTCCGACATGCTTTAGCTTGTCGTGTGATTCCAGACACGAACGATGATTGCTTTGCGAACTCATTTGATCCAAGGTAAGTGACCAGCGACAATAGAAAAACGGTCAGTCGCCATTTCAGGTTCCGCTTATCTCTTCGGAATGTACGTCAGCCAAAAATAAATAGCCTGTCCCACTCCAATGAAGAACCCGATTATCGCCCCAAAAAGCTCAATTGTCTTCAAGTGGTGCTGGGCGACTGAGAGGACCAATTCCTCGAGTTTCTCGATTGGGTAATCCGAAACTTTCTTTCGAACCAGTCCACCAACATCAAATTCCGCAATTGCCAGCGGCAAACGTTCGCGAGCGACCAGTGTAATTCTCTCGACCAAAGCCGAACTTGCCTTCTCCAATGAATGTTGTGAGACATGATCACCAAGACGGCCGATTGGTGCAATCAAAAGGCGCTCGACTTGCGAGCTAAGCACCGCGTTAACAGTGCGAGCCGTATCGTCTCGCCCAAGCAGATTGAGCAGACCGCGTGTCAGCAGACCTTTTGCTTCTTCGATTGTGCGAGGATCGATTTGGTTCATGACCTCGCCAACGGTTTGTGGTCCGAGACGATCCAGAGCGTCACTGAAGTACATCGACACTGAAGTCGACAATCCTTCGCTCCTTAGGAACACCAGCAGTCGGCTGGTGATCTGATCTTTCAGATCCTCAAATCTGATTGCATCAAACTGCCCTATCAAATCATTCAGCGGTCGCTGTAGCACGTTGTCGATAGTTGCGTTCAAAAATGCTTCGGCCTCTTGCTCGAAAGCAGGTCCGCGTAAATACTCTTCCACTCGCTTGGGCAGTGTTTTGTTGACCAGGTCGTCAACTTCCCGGTGGATGCGTTCGCGTGAAATGAAGATCTTCTTGATTAGTGATAGTTGCTCGTAATACTGGTCGACCTCGAGTTTGATGAGCGATCCGATTTGTTTACGGGTTGACTGACTGGTCGCAATGTCTGCCAGATGGTGGACGATTGGCGGCACTTGTTGATCGATACGGTCTTTTATGAACGCGATTGTTTCGGGTGTGAATGTCTCGGCCAGCGTGGCATTGCTGTTGGCAAGATCGTCTAGCCGACCGGAAACAAACTCACGAACTTTTCGTTCGAAGCTTTCTTCATTAATCAAGCGTTGCACGCGTTCCTCAACAGCATCCATCACCTTGTCGAGAGATTTTGTGCTCACCAAATCGCCAAAACGTCGTTCAGCTAATTCGTCTACCTGTTTATCGATGAAGCGCTCGATTGCGCCGGCCGTCTCTTCGCTCTTCAACATCGACGCGATGTACTCAGCGAGCCGATATTGAAGCGCTGAAATAGTGTCGAGTATTGGCGCGCGCGTTTGTGAGGGAAGCGCTTCAAGAAAAGATGGATAAACTCGTGCGAGCAATTCGGTAGTGTAGGAGTGGACGAAGTCTTCTACTTTGCGTTGGAAGAAACTCGTTTCAAACAGAGCGTCGAAGACTGTTTGTTGGGAAACTAGTTCATTGCCTACCGCATTGCCTATTGACTGTGCGAGCCGTTCGCGATGACGGGGTATCATTCCTTGCGGCCAGACCGTAAGCCCGAAAAGCTTTACTGACTTGTATGGGTGAAAAAGCATCCAGATGGCAAGCCACGCTGCGCCAAAACCATGAACTGCGGCAATGACGATGATGCCAATCGCAATCAGGAGTTTGAACGTAAATGGATCTATGTCAACGCACCTCAGCTAAAAATGAAAGTCAGTAGTCGATAATAGGACCTATAGGACTTATAAGACCTATTAACATCTACTGACCATTGACTGCGCTTACGAAAGTTTAGGGGAGGAGGTTTCCACAGGATAGCCCGCACTTACCCAGGCGCCCGTCCCGCCCATAACGTTCATCAAATTGGTGAAGCCGTATTTCTGCAACAAACTCGCGGCCGCACTTGAACGATAACCTCCTGCGCAGATCACTGCGGTCTCGGCCTCTTTGGCGAACGGAAGATCTTTGAGGTTATGTTCAAGTCCTGCCAAGGGAGCAGGAAACGCTCCAGGTACGTGACCAGATGAATACTCGCCCGGCCTTCGCACATCGATCACTTGCAAAGCCCCATTTGAAAGTCGCTCATTCAGTTGGTTGACGTCGAGTTGTTTGATTTGCTCAATCCTAAGTCCGTCGCGTTGCCAGTTGCCAACGTCACCGATCAAATAACCTTTCACGTTCTCAATGCCGACGCGCGCCAACCTCATCACTGCTTCGTCGACCTGTGCATTCGTCTCAGCGACAATGACGATCTCCGCATTGATCGGAAGCAAACTCCCCGCCCACATAGCGAACTGTCCGCCGAGACCAATATTGATTGATCCCGCAACGTGACCCTCGCCGAAAGCCTGAGCGTTGCGAACGTCAAGAATGATGTGTCCGGCAGAGTGCGCGGCCTCAACGTCCTCCGCGGACAGTTGCTTTGGCGGAGCTATTTCTGAAAGTTCACGCGCCCCGGAGCGATTGATCTCAGCGTCTTTGGGAAAGTAGGCCGGCGCTTCGGCAAGATCGGCAGTCATCATTCGCACAAACTCGTCTTTGCTCATCGGCTGTAATGCGTAATTGAATTTGCGCTGCTCGCCGATGGTTGACGACGTTTCCTTCGACATGTTCTTGCCGCACATCGAGCCTGCGCCGTGTGCTGGGTACACCTCAGTTTCGTCAGGTAGCGCCATCAATTTTTCGTGGAGGCTCTCGTACATTAACTCGGCCATTTGTTGGGGCGTGAATCCTCGACCGCCGGCGAGATCTGGACGACCAACATCGCCGATGAAAAGCGTATCGCCTGTCAGAACTTTTTGCGGTTGTGTAGAAGTGGACGGATCCAACAGCAGAATGCAGATACTTTCCGGCGTGTGACCAGGCGTTTCGATGAATCGCAGGACAAGATTGCCTAAACGCAGTTCATCGTCTTCTTTAACTGGTTTATGTGCGAAGGTGGCGTTAGCTTGCGCGCCAAAAACGATCGTGGCCCCGGTTCGTGCCGCAAGTTCCTGGTGACCGCTCACGAAGTCTGCATGAAGATGGGTTTCAATAATGTATTTAATTTTCAGCCCGTGACCTTCGGCCTCTTTGATGTACTCGTCAACGTCACGTTGCGGATCAACAACAGCAGCTTCGCCATTCGAGCCGATCAAGTACGAAGCGTGGGCCAGGCAACCGAGATAGAATTGTTTGAAGTACATGATCTTTGTGCTTTGTGCTTTGTGTTTTGTGCTTGGTGCTTTGTCAGTGGTCTTTGGTTTTTGGTCTTCGGTCTTGCTGAGCTTGGCTCTAGTAAGTGTTCGATAAAAACCAAAGACCGAAGACCAAAGACCGACAAAGAACAAAGC
>Ga0114129_10014185_pt1 | contig 11355 bp, 7 predicted proteins | sample RhiMetdeltSRZDD1_FD_80071 | JGI IMG/M metagenome (GOLD analysis project Ga0114129, IMG submission 80071) | Populus rhizosphere microbial communities from Tennessee, USA - Rhizosphere MetaG P. deltoides SRZDD1 (version 2) (version 2) | ecosystem: Host-associated > Plants > Roots > Rhizosphere >... | reverse complement strand
TCATGGGAAAAAGAAGTATTACAATCACAATTACCTGTTTTTGTTGATTTTTGGGCAGAATGGTGTGGACCTTGTAGAATGGTAGGACCAGCCGTAGAACAATTATCAAAAACACTTGAAGGAAAAGTAAAAACTGTAAAGCTTAACGTTGATGAAAATCAAGAGATTGCCGTAAAATATGGCATTCATTCTATACCCTCCTTGCTATTATTCAAGGATGGTAAGGAAATTGCGAGAACTGTCGGCGCTGCTCCTAAAGAAGCCTATCAAAAATTCATCGAAGAATCTTTAAACAAGAATTAACATTAATTTCATTTCATTTTATTAATTTGAATATAGTTTTATTTCTGTATTCATAAAAGCATTAATATAGATAATAATAATCGTTAGCATAATTTGGGTAAAAAAGAGATTTCTACTCTATTTTCATCTGATCCTGATAAATATTATAGAGTTTCTTTATTTGATAGATTAGGTTTTAAACGAAACAAATGTATATTTTGTGAAAAATTTTTTTGGTCGCTTGTAGATAAAAATATCTGTCCTGATCATGAAGCCTATAACTTTATAGGTAATCCTCCTACAAATAAAAGACTAGATTATATAGGAGCATGGAAGGAAATTGAAAAATATTTTCAATCAAATGGTCACTCAGTTGTAAGACGGTACCCTGTAGTCTGTAGGTGGCGAGATGATCTTTATTTTACAATTGCATCGATCGTAGATTTTCAAAGAATAATGAATAATAAAGTTATTTTTGAATTGCCGTCAAATCCTTTAGTAGTACCACAAATGTGTTTAAGATTCAATGACGTTGAAAACGTGGGTGTAAGCGGCCGTCATTATACTAGTTTCTGTATGATTGGTCAAACATGTAATGCAGATGCACCTGGAGGATATTGGAAGGATCGTTGCATTGACCTAGACTTTGGATTATTAACTAATGTGTTGGGAATAAAACCTGAAGAGATTACTTTTGTGGAAGATATTTGGATGGGTGCAGGAGCTTTTGGGTGTTCTTTAGAGTATTTTGTACGTGGTCTTGAACTTGGTAATGCTGTTTTTACAGAATTCGAAGGAGATGAAAATAACTATAGAATTATGAAAAATAAGATTATTGATATGGGTGCAGGCTTGGAACGATTCTCATGGATTACTATGGGTACTCCAACCAGCTATGATTGTTCTTTTGGATCAGTTATAAAATATTTAGAAAATTTTATTGAAGTTCAAAAGGATGAAAATTTTCTCTCAAACTATTTTAAATTAGTATCTAGTAAATTCAACAATATTGAAAATGACTCATCTGATAAAATAAAAAAATTGAAAAAAACTATTGCTCAAGAGATGAGAATATCATTTGAACATCTAGAAAAGATTGTATCTCAGTATGAGGCAATTTATACAATAGCAGATCACACTAGGACTTTATTATTTGCTATTTCTGATGGATCATTACCTTCTAATGTAGGAGGAGGTTATAACCTTAGAATTCTTTTACGTAGAGTTCTATCTATTATTGAAAGATTCAAGTGGAATATAAAAATTGAAGATCTAATTGATACACATGTAGAATATCTGAAAAATATGTATCCTGAACTAGAGGAAAATAAGGAAGAGGTTTATACTATTCTTAAACTTGAATCTGATAGATATGCAAGCACAAGACAACGAATGAAAGATATCGCATCTACAATACGTAAGAATAACAAACAATTAACTGTAGATGATCTTATAAGATTGTACGAGTCCGATGGTATTACTCCTGACTTTCTTAAAGAAATCAATGTAATAACTGAGATACCCTCGAATTTTTATGTGAAACTATCAGAATTACATAATATTAACCAAAAATCTCTTTACTCTCAGTCAATTGAAGGATTGGAAGGCTTACCCCCTACTAGATTATTGTATTATGAAGATTCTTCTATCAGAGAATTTTATGCTCAAATCATAAAAATAAAAGAAAATTATGTAATTTTAGATCAAACATCTTTCTATCCAAGAGGAGGAGGACAAGAACCTGATAAGGGAAATATTGGCGATGTTAAAGTTTTAGAAGTCATAAAACAAGGAGATATTGTCCTTCATCGGGTAGAAAATTTATCATCTCTTTCAGAGGGGCTACGGATTAAATGTCGATTAGATGAGGCAAGACGCGATTCAATAACAAAACATCATACAGCTACTCATATATTAAATTCTTCATCAAGAAAAACACTTGGTTCATGGGTGTGGCAAAACTCTGCCTTTAAAGATGTTAATTATGGAAGACTTGACATTACTCACCATTCTGCATTAAATAAAGAAGAAGTTGAAAGAATCGAAAAAACTGCTAACGAAATTGTAATGAAAAACCTTGATGTAGATATAAAAGAATATGAGAGAGGAGAAAGTGAACAAAAATTTTCCTTTCGTATATATCAAGGTGGAGTAGTTCCATCAAATAAGGTACGAATAGTGAAAATAAGTGAATTTGACATTGAAGCATGTGGAGGAACACATGTCAATAGAACAGGTGAATTAGGTTTAATTAAAATTCTCAAATCAGAAAGAATTCAGGATGGTGTTGTTCGATTAGAATTTGTTGCGGGAAAAGCTGCTATAGATTACATTAAAAATCAGGATAGAAGTATTTCATTTATTACTCAATCATTAGGTTCTAGTAAAGAAAAACTAACACATTCATTCACAAAACATTTAGAAGAGTCAGAAAAGCTTAAAACAAAGATAAAAATTCTTTTACGAAAAACTTCTCCAATTCTAGCCAAATCTATATCCACTAATAGTAAACAAATATCACCAAATGGGGTGAAATTATTTACAACATATGATGATGAATTAGATGAAGAATTCCATATTACAATAGGAGAAAAATCCATTAGCCTTGATCCTTTTCTGATATATATTTCACTAATCTCCAAAGGAGAAGGAGAAGGCATACGCGTAATAGTTTTTGTTGGGGAAACTGCAAGAAAATATGGTTTTAATGCAGGAAAAATAGCAAGAGCCATCTCTATTAGTTTAGGTGGCTCTGGAGGAGGAGATTCAAAGTTTGGTCAAGGCGGAGGCAGATTTAAGAATAGAATTGAAGAGGTCTTAAATTCATCAGAGAGATATATTAGTGAAACACTCAAGAGGTGAAATAATCTGGATAGTAGAGAAATAAATGAGGATAATAGTATTAATTGGAAAGAACTGGAGGCAAAATGGAAGTCTAGATGGAAAGAAGAGCATCTGTTTGAAGCCGATTATGATAATACTAATAAAAAAAAGTATTTCATAACTGTTGCATTTCCCTATCCTAATTCTCCACAGCATATAGGACATGGGAGAACATATTCACTAGCGGATGTTCATGCTAGATATATGAGAATGAAAGGCTATAATGTATTATTTCCAATGGGATTTCACTATACGGGAACTCCTATCTTAGCTATGTCCAAAAGAGTAATCGCAGAAGATCAAGATTTAATTGGAACTTTTAAAAATTTATATAATGTACCTGAAAATATCATCAAATCATTTAGAGAACCAAAAAATATTGCAAAGTTTTTTCATAATGAGATAAAATTAGGAATGCAAGATATGGGTTATTCTATTGATTGGCGACGAGAATTTACAACCATTGATACATTATATTCGAAATTCATTACTTGGCAGTTTAAAACATTACAAAAAAAAGGGTTAATTGTACAAGGTTCTCATCCTGTAGGATGGTGTCCATATGATAAAAATCCTGTAAGTCAGCATGATACTATTGGAGATGTAGAACCCGAATTTAGTGAATATGTCTTAATAAAGTTTAGGTTAGCAGATAACAATATAATACTTCCAACTGCTACTTTAAGACCTGAAACTATATTTGGAGTCACAAATCTATGGGTAAATCCTGATATTGAATACTTGATAATAGATGTAGATAATAATGCTGAACAATGGATCGTTACTAAAGAGGCCTCAACAAAATTAGAATTTCTTAACCATAGTATAAAAATCAATAGAACCCTCAAAGGAAATGAATTAATCGGTAAATTTGCAATAGATACTATTAGAAATATAGATATTCCTATTCTTCCTGCAAAATTTGTAAAACCTGATACAGGAACTGGAATAGTAATGTCTGTACCTGGTCATGCTCCATATGATTTTCAAGCTCTTATTGACTTAAAAAAAGAAACAAATTTACATTCATTTAATATTGATTTATCACAAATAAATCCAATAAAAATTATAGGAATTCAAGAAGCTAATTTAAATGGTAATAGTTTAATATCATGTGTAGAAGATGCAATATCAAAGTTCAATATTAATCATCAATCAGATTTAGGTCTGGAAAAAGCAACAAGTGAAGTCTACCATCTAGAATATTATCAAGGTAAGATGTTACCTAATACAGGAAAATACTCTGGATTGGATGTTCAATTAGCAAAAGAAGAAATAAAAAACTATTTGCTTTCCACAAAAAACTTAGCTGAAATTTTTTATGAATTTATTAATAAACCAATTAAATGTAGATGTGGTAATGAATGTGTTGTCAAGTTATTGAATGATCAATGGTTTATTAATTATAGAGATAAAGAATGGAAACATAAAGTACATAATTACATAGATGAATTAAGTATTATTCCTGAGGATCTTAGACAAGAATTTCACAATGTAGTTGACTGGTTAAAAGAAAGAGCTTGTGCAAGAAAATCAGGTCTTGGAACAAAACTTCCATGGGATCATGAATGGATAATAGAAAGTTTATCTGATTCAGTTATTTACATGGCTTATTATATAATATCAAAATTCATTAACGAACAAAAATATTCAATGAAAAAAAGTCTAAATAATATCAACGAGTCTTTTTTTGACTATATACTATTAGGAATTGGAAATGTTCAGGATATATCAAAAAATTGTAATCTTTCCATATCCTTGATACAAGAAATTAGAAATGAATTTATTTATTTTTATCCAGTTGATTCTCGGCATTCTGGAAGAGATTTGGTTCCAAATCATCTTTCTTTCTTTCTTTTTAATCATATAGCTATTTTTGAAAAGAAGTTTTGGCCACACCAGATAGTCGTCAATGGTTCTGTTTTAATGGAAGGAAAAAAGATGTCAAAATCGTTAGGAAATATAATACCTTTAAGAAGAGCAATACAAGATTATGGAGCAGATACAATTAGACTAGCAATATTGATTTCATCTGAGCTTCTTCAGGATGCAGATTTTTCATTTGATACTGCAAGATCTATTAGAATAAAATTATTCGAATTCTACACTCTTTCACAACAGATTTTGAATTCTAATTTTTACAATAAAGTATCAAACCCAAATTTATCATTAGATGAATTACTTTATCTGGATATATCTGAAAATGAATATTCTTTGCAATTAGAAGATAGATGGTTAATAAGTAAATTACAAAGGCTAATAAATAACGTCACAAGATCAATGGAAACATTACGTATACGTGAAGCTCTTCATAATATTTTGTACGTTTTCGATCAACATATTAATTGGTATAAAAAACGGATTAATGCTAAAAAACGAAGTAATGATAATATGGTAAATAAAATACTAATCCTTTGTTTTTCTATTAGAATAAAATTATTATCTCCATTTGCTCCATTTATATCTGAAGAAATTTGGAATAATTTAGGTAGCCGATCTTCAATCGTTGCTTCAAAATGGCCCACTGTTTTCAATGAAAAGATCGATCCATTATCGGAGGAATCAGATGAATTTATAAAAAGATTAACATTAGATATATCTAATATTATAAAAGTAACTAAAAAATTACCACATACTATATATATATATTGCTCATCTTCTGGTAAACAAAAAATTTATCAGAAAATTCTTAAAATAATTACTTTAACTAATGAAAGGAATTTTGGAAATATAATGAAAAAATTAATACAAGATCCTGAAACTTCTTATGCAAAAACGAATCCTTCTTTTGTTAAAAAAACTGTAGAAGATATTCTTTCTGAATCTGTTGAATCAAGAAATAATAGATTAAATTTGAACTCGTTAGACGAAATTTCTATCATAAAAGATTCAGAGAATCTAATATCTAATGAAATCGAATTTGAAAATATTCGAATAAATGTTTACTCAGAAGAAGAAAAGGATAAATTTGATCCAAAATCAAAGTCTAGATTTTCAAGACCGTATAAACCTGCTATCTATTTAGAATAAGATCCTTTTGCTTTATTATTTTTTCTTGAAATATAAATCGATGAAATCATATACAAGCTAAATCCACAAATGGACATTATTAATCCATATAAAGAAAGTGCTCCTCTATCTTGATAATATCCTATACCGAGAAGTATCGCTCCTAATACCAAAATAGCTATACCTGCCCTTGCAGAACCTGGCATTTCTTTTTTCTTTTTCACTAGTGGTACATGTTCAATTTTTTCGCAATATATTTTTATTTTTGGATGATAATATTTTATCAATGAAAATTGCAGTGGTGGGAATTGGCGTTGCAGGAGCATATTTAATGAATCAACTTAGTAATAATCATGATATTCATATAGTTGGATTTGAAAGAATGAAAGAAGAAGAACATGATGCAGTTTGCGCTTGGGCTACCAGCAAAAATGTTATGGTAAATTATACAAAAAAATGTAGCCTAGACTTTGATAACTATATCTTACATGATGGTAAAACTATGAGCGTAGACCTTGGTGAAACCAAGCATATTGATATCGGATTAAAAGGTATGGTTAGTTATGATAAATTAAAACTTATTCAAGATATGATAAAAGGAACAGAAATTAAATATGGAAAAGCACCAAAAAAGGAAAATTTAGAAGCTGATTTTGATCTAATTATAGATTCAACTGGTTTTCACAGGAATTATCTTCCTAAACTTGATTACGAAATGTGGATACCTTGTGTTCAATATAAAGTCAAATATGATAATAATAATAATATTCCATATGATGATTTTTATCTGAAAGGATTTCCTTCTATGTCTGGCTATTTCTGGTATTTTCCATTAGGAAATGGATATGCACATATAGGTGCTGGTGATTTTACAAGAAAAAATCACAATCTCTTTGTTGAAAACTTTCTAAAGAAATACAAATGTGAGATAATTAAAAAAAATGGGAGACCTGTAAGAATTAGTCCACCATCGAAATCAGAACCATTTTATGATGGTAAAAAGTCTATAGGAGTTGGAGAATCGATTGGTACAGTTTATCCATTGCTTGGTGAAGGCATAATCCCTTCAACAATCTGTGCGGATCTCTTTATAAATAATTTGAATAATTTTAAAAAATATAGAGAAGAAGTTCTTAAGCATTTTAGTATATATCCATTAGTTTTCAAGTTTATATTAATGAAAATTACGGGTACCTTTAATCTTGTAAAAAACTCTTTCGATTTACTTAGAATATATCATCATATGAAAAATAATCAAGATCGATATGGAATGGAGGTAAAGATTGCTGAATTGATGAAAGTTTCTACTCTTTAACTATCATATGAAAAATTCTAATATTTTTATCTTTTTCCTTTTGAGTCACAGTTATAAATGGATTTAAAATAATTCAATATAGATGAGCAATAAAGCTAATACGAATAAATCAGCAATTGAACAAAGAGTCAATGAGTTAGTTCAGCATTCCAGAACACTAGAACTTTATCTTAATGAAGTATTAGAAAGAGAATCTACAGTTACAAAATTAATTGAAGAAGCTCGTCTTGCCTCATATGCTCTTCAAAATATTCCCCTAGATAAAGAGAATGAAGCATTAATGCCAATTGGAGTAGGAGTATATTTAAAAACAAATATTCCTTCAATTGATAAATTATTGGTTAATATTGGTGCAGGAGTTACAATAGAAAAAACACATGAAGATACTCTACACTATATAGAGTCAAGAATCAAGGAATTTGAGATTGGCTTAAATCAATTAAGAGAACAGAAGAAACAAATAACTTCTCAACTTGAACAGATCCAACATCAAGTAAATTCTATGTTGCAACAACAAACTTCATAATATATTTAATAAATGCAAAAAAGAAAACATAATACATTGTAATTTAAATTATTTTTGTGTATGATTATATATGTTTGATAAATTAAAAAAAGCTTTTTCAAATATTATTTCTGATATCAGTAAAAAAGAAATTTCTGAAAAAGACCTTAAAAATACTCTATTTGATCTTGAAATTGCATTGCTAGAAAGTGACGTAGCCCAGGAAGTTATAGATGATATCTCTGCTAGTTTGAAAAATAAATTATTGGGTCTATCTGTTGAAAAAGATAAAACACCAGAAGAATTAATTCAATTTCATGTCCAAAAATCTATTTATGAAATTCTTACCAAGTCAGGAACTCTGGACTTAGTTAAAGAAATTAAATCCAAAAAAGAAAATAAAGGGAGCCCATTTATAGTAGTTTTTCTAGGAATTAATGGAACTGGAAAAACAACTACTGTAGCTAAAGTTGCTAATCTTTTACATAAAAATGGGTTGTCTGTTGTATTAGCAGCAAGTGATACTCATAGAGCAGGTGCTATAGAACAACTGGGTGAACATGCCAGAAGATTATCACTGAAAATGATTCATCAAAGATATGGAGCGGATCCATCTGCAGTTGCAAGAGATGCAGTTGAATATGGAAAAAAGCACAGAGTAGATGCAATTTTAATTGATACTGCTGGAAGAATGCAAACTGCAAAAAATCTCATGGATGAAATTAGTAAAATTGTTCAGGTAGTTAAACCAGACTTAAAAATTTTTATAGGAGATTCTTTGGCAGGAAATGATGCTATATATCAAGCAAAAGAATTCTTTGCATATACTAAATTTGATGCGTCAATTTTAACAAAAACAGATGCTGATGCAAAAGGAGGGGCTATTATTTCAATTACATATCTCACTTCTAAACCTATTATTTATCTTGGAGTAGGTCAAAACTATGATGATATAATTCCATTTAATCTTAATACTTTCATAGAAACATTATTTGGGTCTCCAATTTCAGAAGAAATTACAAATAATTATAGTTCTAATATTATAAATGAAAGTCGAAATAATGAAAAGTTACCAGATATCAAATCCAAAAATAATATCTCTAATAACGAACCGATTCATAATATTGAAGAATTACATCAAGATAAATTGTCTTCTTCCAATTTAGATCCTATTAGTAGTAATAATGATATTGCAACATCTAAAGTTGAAGGAAAAGGAGAAGAGAAAAAAGTTGATGATGATGATGATGATCTAAGAAATAATAATATTATTATTAACTTAGAAAATGAATCAAAATTTGATAAATCTGAAAAAATGACTGAGAAAAAGGAAGATTCTAAAATTCCTCTTGGTAATGAGAGACATTTTGTTACCAAAGAAATAACAGAAAACAAAAATGAAAAGAAAAAAGGTTTCTTTTCTTCATTATTTGGTAAACGGAAATCCCAAGAAAATAGCGATAAAGTTTCTCCAACAACAGATCAAAAAAATAAACAAAATAATCAAGACAAACCACATTCAGATAAGAACAATCAAGAAAATACTATAAACAAGAGTGAAATATCTGAGAAAAACAAAAATAAAGACCAAAATGAAGTTAAGTATCTTTCAGACGATGATTTAGATGAACTCCTTAAAGAATAAACATATCCTTAGCTTACAAGATCTGGACCTCAACCAAATTATATCAATATTGGATTTTGCCACTAATCTTAAAAAAGAAATGAACACAGAATCCTCTAGAAAATTACTTGAAGGTAAAACATTAGGAATGGTTTTTCAAAAACCGTCTACACGTACTAGAGTTAGTTTTGAAACAGGTATGTTTCAACTGGGAGGTCATGCTATCTATCTCGGAACAAATGATTTGCAATTATCAAAAGGAGAATCAATAGAAGATACAGCAAGGACATTGTCATTATATTTGGATTGTGTAATGGCTAGGGTTTATGATCATCAGGATTTAGAAAAATTATCTAAATACTCATCTATACCTATTATTAATGGATTATCCGATCTATTTCATCCTTGTCAAATCTTGGCTGATCTTTTAACCATTCGAGAATACAAAAAAAGATTTAATGGATTAAATCTTGCTTGGATAGGAGATGGATTTAATGTATGTAATGATCTTTTAATTGGTTGTGCTAAAACAGGAATAAATATTACTGCAGCCTGCCCTTCAGGATATGAACCTCCAGAATGGATAGTCAAAATATCGAAAAGAGAAGCAGCAAAAACTGGTTCTAGAATTATAGTAACAAATGAGCCTATAATTGCAGTACAGGACGCAGATATAGTAGTGACTGATACATTTGTCTCTTTAGGGAAAGATGATGAAAAAATAATTCGTGAGAATATATTTATACCTAAATATCAAGTTAATTCTGAACTTATGAATCATGCAAAAGATGATGCAATATTTATGCATTGTCTTCCTGCAAAACGAGACCAAGAGGTTACTTCTGAGGTGATTGATGGAAAATCATCAGTCATTTGGAAAGAAGCGGAAAATAGACTTCATGTTCAGAAAGCGCTATTATGTTTGTTGATAAGATAAATAATCTTATGTATCTATATGTATTTGTGGAGCCAATCGTTATTATTAGAAGCTGTTCTTGGTCTTTAATCTTAAAGTCTATACATGAAAAATTTAATTATTCCTAAAATAAATATAAAAAATATAGAGGCTATCTATCTACGATCCTTTAGTCTACTTCTTCCAGTCTTTCTAGGAGCAATATTTCCTACTTTTCTTCCTGGAGGCGTAGTCCTACCTACCGATGATTGACGTCCTATATGTTGATGTCTTCCTCCACCGTGTGGATGATATACAGCTGCTTGTGCAATTCCTCTTACATGTGGATATAATTTACCTCTGGATTTCATATAGATTGATTTATTTCCAGCTTTCAAAAAGGGTTTTTCTTTTCTTCCAGCACCCGCAATAGCTCCTATCATTGCACGACATTTTTGATTAATAAGTAAAAATTTTCCTGAAGGTAATTTTACAGTTACACCTTCGGAAGAATGTGAAAAGACGATAGCTGATGATCCTGCGGCTTTAATTAATTTTCCTCCATCCCCAGCATTTTTTTCTATATTACAAATTAAAGTTCCATCAGGAATTGATTCTAATGATAAAATATTTTTTGAAGTTGCAGGAGTGCCCATCCCTGTTTTAATAATACTGCCTACAGAAGTACCTTCTGGGGCTGGAATATAAGATATATTGTTATTATCAAATTCTACTTTAGCTAAAGGAGCATCTCTTCCTCTTTCATGTATTATGTCTACAATTTTTCCTTCATGTTGTTCTTCTAACTTAAAGTTAGGATATCTAGCAGGTAATATCTTTCC
>Ga0114129_10014184_pt1 | contig 11355 bp, 8 predicted proteins | sample RhiMetdeltSRZDD1_FD_80071 | JGI IMG/M metagenome (GOLD analysis project Ga0114129, IMG submission 80071) | Populus rhizosphere microbial communities from Tennessee, USA - Rhizosphere MetaG P. deltoides SRZDD1 (version 2) (version 2) | ecosystem: Host-associated > Plants > Roots > Rhizosphere >... | reverse complement strand
GTGTCGGCAGATGGTGGCCAGCCGGTTCCCGCGAGTGCGTCTGATGTTTCCTTGCAGGAGCAGTTCCACACGTTCCCTCATTTTCTACCCGATGGTCGTCACTATTTCTTCCTGGCGGGTGGTCGCGAAGGTGCCTCGTACGTGGGCACGTTGGACTCGAATAAGCGCGTCCCGCTGCCGGGCATTGCCTCGGCCGTCGCGTACTCCCCGAGCGGCCATGTCATCTTCATTCGAGATGGGACACTCCTGGCGCAGCCCTTTAATCCCGACCGTCTCGAGTTGAGCGGGCAGCCCGTTCCGATCGTCGACTCGTTTGTTCGGCCCGGTGTGCGCACAGGATCGTTTTCGGTGTCGTTGTCAGGTGCCCTCACGCACTCGCTTGCCGGTCGAGGGCTGTCAAGACTCGTCTGGTTCGATCGGAGCGGAAAGGAACTCGGGATTGCCGCACCGACCGCTGTCTACGTGAATCCTGAGTTGTCGAAAGACGACCGGTACGTGGCGTGGGACGAAGGACCGTTCCCGAGCACTGACATCCGAGTGCGGGATCTCGTGCGAGGGCTGACCACGCGTTTCACATCGATGCCGGGGCCGGACGGCATCCCGCAATGGTCGCCTGACGGAAGCACGATCATCTTTCTTGCCGATCGCGGTGACCTGTATCGGCTCGGTTTTGGTGTGGTTGGCGACCCAGCCCTCCTTTTGAAGAGCGACGCGCCAAAAATTCCGACGGACTGGTCAATCGATGGACGATATCTGGCGTATGACTCCTCGAATGACATCTGGCTGCTGCAGCTGTCGGACCGCAAGCCGCTGCGCGTCACGAATACGCCATTCGTCGAGACCGATGGCCGCATCTCGCCCGATGGTCGATGGATTGCCTATCAGTCGAACGAGGCGGGAGTCACCCGGCCGGTTGATGTGTACCTGCAGTCGTTGTCTGGTAGCGGAGCGAAGGTGCAGGTCTCGACCCTGGGGGGGAGCGTGCCTCGCTGGCGTCGTGACGGCAAGGAACTCTATTACCTCGCCCCCGACCGTATGCTGATGGTGGTTTCAGTCAACCTCGATGGCAACCAGCCGAGGATCGGTGTGCCGAGTCCCCTGTTTCAGACGCGCGTGGGCCGCTTCATGAATCGCACGTACGCCGTGTCGCGCGACGGTCGCTTTCTTGTGAACAGCCAGGTTGACGATGTGACGGTCGCCACGACCAGGGTTGTCCTCAATTGGACCGAAGAGCTGAAACGCCTCGTGCCGGCCAAGTAGCGGCGTCCCGCCTGTTCTTCCCCGTGGCGATGCTTGCCAGCCTGTTGCCCGCTCGACGTCGACTATCCCCGTCCCCGGTGAGACGTATCAAATCGGCCAGGAGTCAATCCGGTTGTGTGTCGGACGCAACCCGAGATAGGTTACGCACACCGGTTCGACCAAATGCAGATACTCAGACAGCGCGAGGTTTACGATGTGTGCGTCGTCGGCTCCGGTGCTGGTGGCGGTATGGCGGCAATGGTGCTCACGCAGGCGGGCGCCCGCGTCGCGCTGCTCGAGGCCGGTCCGATGTGGGATACGGCGAGGGACGGCCGGATGTTCGCGTGGCCGTACGATTCGCCACGTCGTGGCGGACCGACACCGGACAGGCCATACGGCGAGTTCGACGGCGCAATCGGCGGGTGGCAAATCGACGGTGAGCCCTACACCGTGGCTCCGCAATCGAGTTTCCGATGGTTCCGTGCGCGGATGCTCGGCGGCCGTACGAATCATTGGGGACGGATATCGCTGCGTTTCGGGCCCGACGACTTCCGTCGACGCAGTCTGGACGGCCTCGGCGACGACTGGCCGATCGGGTATGACGATCTGAAGCCGTACTACGACCGGCTCGACACCCTCATTGGCGTCTTCGGGTCAGCTGAGGGGCTGACCAACGAGCCGGATGGCATCTTCCAACCGCCACCGAAGCCGCGCTGCTACGAACTGCTGGTCAAAAGCGCGTGCGATCGACTCGGCATCAGGTGTATCGCGTCGCGGCTCTCGATCCTCACCCAGCCGTTGAACGGACGCGCGGCATGTCACTACTGCGGACAGTGCAACCGCGGGTGCGCCACCCGCTCCAATTTCTCGACGCCGTCGGTTCTGCTGCCTCCAGCGCTTGCCACGGGACGGCTACGCATCATCCCGAACGCTATGGCGCGTCATGTCACAACAGACGAGCGCGGCGTGGCCACCGGTGTCACGTTCATCGGGACACGCGACGGGCGTCCCGGACACATCCGGGCGCGTATCGTCGTCCTCGCCGCGAGCGCCTGTGAAACGGCGCGTCTGCTGCTGAACTCGAGAACCTCTCGGTTCCCTCAAGGCCTTGGCAACTCGAGTGGAAAGGTGGGTCGATTCCTGACCGACACGACCAAGCCAATAAACATCCACGGATACATCCCCAGGCTCGCCGCGAATGTCCCTCATAACGAGGATGGCGTCGGCGGCGGACATCTCTACATGCCCTGGTGGCTCGAAGGCCGGAAGCTGGATTTTCCTCGCGCCTACCACATCGAGCTGTCGAGTGGCAGCGGGCGTCAGATGCCCGGCTACGGTTTCATGTCGGACATCGATCAATATGGGGTGAGTGGCTACGGGAAATCGCTGAAGGACGCCTATCGTAAACACTATGGCGCGGTGCTTACGTTCCTGCCGCGTGGCGAGATGATCCCGAACAACGACTCGTGGTGTGAACTGGATCGAGCAACTGTAGATCGATTCGGAATCCCTGTCCTGCGGTTTCACTTCAAACACTCCGTGCACGAGGTGAACCAGGCGAAGCACATGGTGGATACCTGCCACGAAATCATCGACGCGATGGGCGGCACTCCGCTTCACACGCTTCCGGGCAATGACAAGTACTCACTTCAGGTGGGTGGAAGCACGAACCATGAAGTGGGCACGACACGGATGGGCACCGATCCGGAATCGTCGGTCGTCGATCGATACTGCGGTCTGCACGATGTCAGAAACGTATTCGTTGCCGACGGCGGACCGTTCGTGTCGAACCCGGAAAAGAACGTCACCTGGACGATCCTTGCGCTGGCGTTCCGGACCGCGGAGCACATCGTCGACGAGCGCCGGCGAGGCAATCTGCCGTAGGCGCGATGGCTGCGCCGGACCGGCGCGTTCCCTATCGGGCGAGATTGACTGAGCGCCCCTCGTGCGTCATGGCGCGGGAGTCAGTCCGTGACGGAGCATGATCTCGGCCATCTTGGCCCGGTCGGGCGGGCCACCGGCCGCCGCCACAATGACCTCGGCCGCTTCGCGGAAGTACTGCGGCCCGATCGCGGCTGGCGTGATGGCACAGAGCACCTTGACGTCCTGCGTGCCGTTGTTGTCGAAGCGGTGGATGGCGCCACGCGGAATGCAAAGCGCCTGCCCTGGCCCGACGTCGATCGGTTTGCCGTCGACGGTCCACGTCAGCACGCCCTCAATGCCGTAGATCGTTTCCTCGTAGTGATCGTGGCTATGCGCCGCCGCTGCCAGCCGCTGAGCGGCGGGCACCGTGAGTTCGAAGAGGGCGATGCTGCCAGTCGCGTGTTCTCCCGTGATCAGGAAGCGCACGGCGAGCGGACCCAGGCGGATGGTCTCGTCGGAGGGATTGTCTGCACGTCAGATCTCCTTCGCCGTCGCCCGCAACGCCATGCTGATGCCGTCCGCGATGCGGTTCCAGCTCGCCGCTTCGTTGCCGAGCCGTGCGCGTCCGCTGCGCGTCAGATTGTAGAACTTCGCGCGACGGTTATTGTCCGACGTGCCCCACTCACTGTCGATCAGCCCCTGGCGCTCCAAGCGGTACAAGGCGGGATAGAGGGCGCCCTGCTGGATTTGCAGCGCGCCGCCGGTGATTTGCTGAATCCGTAGGAGCACGCCGTAACCGTGCAGCGTACCGAGTGAGACGGCTTTGAGTATGAGAAGGTCGAGCGTGCCGGGTAGCAGCCCCGTCGAGTCGTCCATGTTGTCTCCTAAGCGAGCTAGGAGTATGACGACCGCTCTCCTAAGTTGTCAAGGAGAAGGGCGGATTCGCCATTTGGGAAAATCGCCCCTTTGGTCTTACCATTCCACCCTATGCGATCAATACCTGCTCGACTCCTCATCGTCCTCATCGCCACCCTCGCAGCCGGATGCCAGAGAAACGGACCGGCTTCTGAGGAGGGCCGCAGCGCCGGCGCGGCTGATCCGAAGGTCTCCTATCCCGCACCTCGCTGGCCGTCGTATTTCAAGCAGCCCGAATCGATCGAGCAACTGATGCCGGCCGCGCGCTCGCTCGTGCGCAACAAGTCAGGCTTCCTCGGCGTCGGCATGGGCGTGCTGCAGGAGGGCGAGACCGTGCTGCTCGTGCCGTCGGCGCGCTCCGACGTCAAGGTCGTCGACGCGATCGTCAAGGCGCTCGAGGAGCGAGGCGTCAAGAGCCACGTCCGCTACACCTTCGAGATGCTCGGCAAGACCCGCGAGCAGGTCGAGCACGAGACGGCCAACCTGCGCAAAGGCCGGCGCATCGACGACGCCGGCATCTACCAGGCGTCGCAGTGGATCACCGGCCAGTTCCCCGACCCCACCGAGCCGAAGAAGTGGCTCAAAGAGCGCCGCCCTGATCTCTATGCCGAGCTCTTCCCCGCCGAGTCCGGCGCCGGCCCAGGCGCCCCGCCCGAGAACGAGGAGGGCAAGCCGATGAGCGGCGCGCGCGAGATGAACCAGGTGGGCGCCGCGATCCAGGCCTACTTGAAGAAGTCCCCGGAGATTCGCGGCGTGTTCTGGGGCACCGGCGGCGGCACCGGTCTGCGCCGCGCAATGTATCCGGTGCAGGATAAGTTCCTGGGCACGATGGTCATCGACAACGTCTGGGCGCTACAGAGCCAGATGACGACCTACCCCGGCGACGTCTGGCAGCTCGCCGAGGAGCAGATGCTCGAGCCGCTCGTCTACGCCGAGCGCGTCGAGATCACTGACCCGGAGGGCACCAACCTGTGGGCTGACATCACGCCCGACATGGCCGAGCGCTGGTCACAAGGGGCGTATCAGCGCGGCCACCTCTATATGTTTCCGAACCAGGCGACCGGCCGCTTCGGCTACTCGTTCGTGAACTATCCGGGCTTCCAGCAGAAGTGGTTGCCACGCGAACCGATCGCGCGCATCAACGGCACGATCGCCGGCACCCAGGGCCATGGCGGATTCTTCCCGCGCTGGGAAGTGATCTTCAAGGACGGCTTCATCGCCGACGTCAAGGGAGGCGGCGCCCAGGGCGCGGCGCTCAAGGAGTTCCTGCACTACCCCGGGATCAACGAGCGGACCTATCCGTACCATGACAAGCCGGGCTTCTGGTATCTCTACGAGATCGCGTTCGGCACGCACCCGAAGGCGTTCCGCTCGCCCCAGGATCTGCTCGAGACCGGCAACACCAGCCCGGAGCGCGCCCGCAGCGGCGTCATCCACTGGGGCCTCGGCATCCGCCTCTGGCACGATCCCGACGCGCCGACCGAATCGAAGACCTGGTCCGACTTCACCAAGAAGCACAACGTACCCTTCGACCACGGCTGGCACACGCACACCTATTTCACGACCTACAAGATCCGGCTGCGCAACGCCGACAAGTGGGTCACGCTGCTCGACAAGGGCCGCATGACCAGCCTTGACGATCCCGAGGTTCGCGCGTTGGCGTCGCGCTACGGCGATCCCGACTATATGCTCGCCGAGGACTGGATTCCGGAAATCCCCGGCATCAACGCGCCCGGCGACTACCTGAAGGACTACGCGGAGAAACCAGGACGGTACTCGCTCGACGTGCTCGACCGCGCGACCAAGGGCAACTACATTCACTACTTCCCCGCGGCGCCGCCAACCGCACCGACGACGCCCCCGGCGGAAAAGCGGGATCCGGGACGCAAATAAAGGATCGCGATCCGGTGTCTACTGCCAGCGGAACCACTTGAGCGCCAGGAGGAAGCTGATCGCGCCCCAGGCGGCAAGCACGGCGATCTCCGGCAGCAGGGGACCGAGGGCAGTCCCTTCGAGCATCACGCCGCGCAGCGCGTCGTTGAGCGCCGTCAGCGGCAGCGCCTGGACGAACGGCTGCATCGAGTCCGGGAACCGCTCGGTCGAGAAGAAGATCCCGGAGAAGATCCACATCGGGACCATCACGAGGTTCATCACGCCCGAAACGCCCTCGATCGTCCGCGGCCGCGCAGCGGTCAGCAGGCCGAGGCCGCTGAATGCGAGCGCGCCGAGCAGCGACACGGCAATAAGGAGCAGCAGCGAACCACGCAGCGGAACGCCCAGGACGAAGTACGCGAACAGCAGTAGCGCACCGGCTTCGGGGATCAGGAAAATGAGGCGGGACGTGAGCTGGGCCGCTAGCACGTGGCTCTTGCGGGCCGGTGCCGCGATGATCCGCTTGAGCAGGTTGCCGTTTCGTGCGACGACGAGGGAGAAGCCGATCCCCCACATCCCCGTCCCCATCAGGTTCATGCCGAGCAGGCCCGGCACCAGGAAATCGACGTAGCGCGAACCCGGCTCGCTGACTTCCGCGCGTTTCGGCGTGAAGGCATCGGCGCGTCCAGCCGAACGCTGGAGCGCCTCGTCGACCGCGAGGCGCGCTGCGCGGCTTTCCGGCTGCGTCGGATCGTATGTGTACGAAGGCGGGTCGCTGGCCGACACGACAAGGACCACGCGGCCGCGCGCGAGCGCCGCCTGCGCTTCCGCGGCCGGGAGCACGACCGGTTTCAAATCGGACCCGGCAGCCAGAACAGTCATGCGCGCGGCCGCCTGCGGCCCGGACACGACCGCGATCGGCAACGCGTCTGGCGGCCGGCTTCGAAACGCCACGCCCAGAATCGCCGCGAGCAGGATCGGGAACACGAACACCCAGAAAATCGCCTCCGGCTCGCGCGTGAGCTCGCGCACCCGTCCCAGGGTCAGCTCCGTCCGCGGCCCGCGGACACGATAATCAGCCACACGCTCAGCCGTCACGCAACCTCCGTCCGGTCAGGGCCATGAACACGTCTTCAAGCGTCGCATGGTGAGTGGCCAGCTCGGTCGGCTGCGCTCCGCGCTCGGAGAGCGCCGTCAGCAGAGCGGGTACCGCGCGGTGAACTTCGCGCACGGTCAGGCGCCAGCTTCCACCGTCGCGGGCAACGTCCTCGACACTCGGCAGGCCTTTGAGCACATCCGCATCGATCGCCGCGGCGTGCTCTTCAGCAACGGCAAACTGGATGACGTGCTCTGCGCCCAGCGACGCGATGAGCTCGCGCGGCGTGCCGAGCGCGATCACCTTGCCATGATCGACGACCGCGACGCGGTCGCACAAACGCGCCGCCTCTTCCATGTAGTGCGTCGTCAACAGCACGGTACGTCCGCGCGCCTTCAGCGCTTCGACGATCTCCCACGTCTGCCGCCGCGACTGCGGGTCGAGTCCGGTGGTCGGCTCGTCGAGGAAGAGCAGCTCGGGCTCTCCGACGAGCGCGCAACCCAGCGAGAGCCGCTGTTTCTGCCCACCCGACAGCGTCCGAACCTGCGCGCGCGCCTTTTCTTCGAGACCGACGAGCGCAAGAGCGTCGCCAACCTCGAGCCCGCGCGGATAGAAGCTCCGGAAGAGGGCAAGGACTTCGATCACCTGAAGCTTTTCGGGGAATTTCGTTTCCTGGAGCTGGATCCCAAGACGCGAGCGCAGCGCCAGACCGTCACCGCGCCACCGATCGCCGAGCACCTCGACATCACCGGCGTCCGGCGTCCTCAGCCCTTCGAAGATCTCGACCGTGGTCGTCTTGCCCGCCCCGTTGGGCCCGAGCATCCCGAAGCACTCGCCCGCCTGCACCTCGAGATCCAGCCCATCAACGGCAACGACGTCGTCATACTTCTTGACAAGCCCGCTGCACCGCAGCGCGGCGTTCGCACTCACCACACCCTACAGTTTACCCGGCGACCCTGCCTCGCCACTCTGGCTCCAAGACGTCACTTTCCCTTCGCCCACGGCGCAACCTGTCCCTTCACCGTCTTTGTATCGCCGACTACGACGATCGTCATCTTGTCGGATGCCAGATAGGTGTTGGCGATCCGTTGAACATCGACGGGCGTAACTGCCATCAGGCTCTTCACATAGCTCGAGAGATAGCCGTCGCCGAGCTGGTGCAAATCGACGAAGGCCAGCTGGCCGATGACTCCGCCACGCGATGAGTTCTGGACGACGAAGAGGCCGGCCAGCGCATTCTTGACGCCCTGTAGCTCCGCCTCGGGCGGTGGCTCTTTCCGCAGCCGTTCAATCTCGAAGGTGATCTCCTTGAGAGACGCGCCCGTGACATTAGTGGTCACATCGGCGCTCTCAATCCAGACGCCGCTGCCAGGGTGCGTTTCCACCGTGCTGAACGGAGAATAGGTGTAGCCCTTCTGCTCGCGAATATTCGCGGTAATCCGTGACGCGAACGTGCCTCCGAGCAGGCCGTCGGTCACTTGCAACGCGATCCAATCTGCGTGCGCAGGGTCGACCACTCTCAATCCCATGAGGACTGTCGATTGCGGCGCTCCCGCGCGGTCGAGCAACGCAAACTGCCGCTCGCGGGTGGACAGGACACGCGGTTTTTCCCCTGGTGCCCCAGATTCCCAGGCACCGAAGATTTTTCGGATCGATGCCTCCATCGAAGCCGGGTCGAAGACGCCCGCGACATACATCCTGGCTCTCGACGCAACGAAATGAGCTTTGTGGAACGCTCGGACTTGATCGAGCGTGTAGCCCTTTACCATCGCCTCTGTCGGAAATATCCGGCCGTACGGGTGGTCGCCGTAGACGAGTTCTGCAAACTTTGCGGACGCTGTCGCCTGAGGAGAGCTCTTTCGGATCGCGAGGTCGCGCAGGAGGTTGGCCTTCACCCGCTCGAACTCGGATTCGGGAAAACGTGGACGCGCAACGACATCAGCGAGCAGCTGGACCGCCTGCGGCGCCCGATCCGCGAGCACATCCGCAGAAGCGTAGGCGGTGTCCTGGCCGACTGAAACCGCCAACTCGCCGCCCATGCCGGCAAACTCTCGCGCCAGGGCGTCTGCGGCGAGTTCCGCTGTCCCTTCACGCATCAGGCTGCCGGTCAAATCGGCGAGCCACACCTGATCGGCACGTTCGTGAACGTTGGCCGCTTCGACGACCACGCGAATCGTCACCTTCGGCACCTGTCCGAACGGCACCATCGTCACAGCGAGCCCGTTATCGAGCTTGAACCGTTTCGGCGCGGGTAGGGTGAAATCCTTCGGCGGGCCGGCCGGCGGCGGTGCCTGGCGCGGGGCGGGGGGCTGGGTCTGAGACACGACAGTCAATGCGAGCAAAAGCGCAGCGGCCCTCATTTGGCCTCCTTCGCGGATTCAGAAGCCTTGCCCGCTTCGATTGTGTAGATCGTGCGGTTCCCTGGACGGAGGTACTCTTCCGCCGTTTTCTGCACGACCGCTGGCGTAACCTTCGCGAATTCGTCTTCGAGTTGATTGATGAGTCCGGGGTCGTCGTCAAAGAGGGCGAAGGATGCCAGCAGGTTCGCGCGTCCGAAGCCAGCGAATTCCTCGAGAGCTCCATAAAGCCTCGCCCGCATCTTGATGCGGGCGCGATCGAGCGTCGGTTGATCGAGACCCTGCGTTCGAATGCGCTCCACGACCGAGTCGATTGCTGCCACCAGCGCGTCCGGCGTCGTCGACGGATCGTGAAAGACCTGCGCCATCCACAACATTGGGCCGCTGTAGTCGAACATGTTGCCGAGGCCCCAGTTGATCCCGGCGTCCAGTCCGCCCGTCATCGCGCGCTTCCTGACCAGCTCGTCGAACAGCAGAGAATCGGCCCCCTGCGCCAAAGCCTGATCGATCAGTCCGAAGGCGTACCACTCAGGCGTGCGCCGTTGCGGAACATGAAAAGCGACACCGAGGGCCGGCCGATTCGCCAGCGGATCCTTGCGACCAGCGCGACGTTCGGTTTCCTGGCGGGGCTCGGTCAGATCCGGCGCGGCGGGCAGCGTGGCCGCGGGGATAGTGCTGAAGTACTTCTCGACGAGACCCCTCGCCTGCTCCAGCGCGACATCGCCGGTAATCACCAGGACGGCGTTGTTCGGAGAGTAGAAGGTCTTGAAAAACGATCGGACATCCTCGAGAGTCGCCGCATCCAGATGCGCCAGCTCGCCGTAGAAGTTGTGGGAGTTGTACCAATTCTGATTAGCCGCCATCGGGAGGTCGATCCACGGAAAGCCACCGTACGGCTGGTTCAGCACATTGACCCTGACTTCGTTCTTCACGACCTCCTGCTGATTCTTCAGGTTTTCGCCATCGATGGCCAGGCTCCGCATCCGGTCCGCCTCGGCCCAGAGCACGGGCTCGATGACATGAGAGGGAACCACCTGGAAGTAGTTGGTGAAGTCGAACCGTGTCGATCCGTTCAAGAGACCGCCGTTCGACTCGACGAGGCGAACGAACTCCATCTTCCCAAGATTCTGCGACCCCTGGAACATCATGTGCTCGAACAGGTGCGCGAACCCCGTCCTCTCCTTGGGCTCGTTGCGAAAGCCAATGTTGTAATAGACGGCAATCGTGGACGTCGGTGCAGTCGAATCGGGCGACACCACAACTTTCAGGCCATTCTTCAATTTGAAGTAGTGCACCGGGACCGACAAGCGGGCGGGAGCGCCGCTCGGTGGCGAAACGTCGGGCGACCCTGACGAAGACTGCCCGCAACCGACCCCAGCCAGCAGCGCGATCAGCGTCATCGACTGAAGTAACCGCATCATTGCTCCTTCCTCTGGCAATAGTGGCACGTCACGCTGAGTCGCACCTGCGCACTTGCGCACTTGTCAATGACACTGCCCCACCCCCGCATCCTGAAACCCGCCAGGCTCGACCGGTACAAACTCCAATGTACGAATTGCAGCGTGAAAGTCCTGCGGGGGTAGCGTTCGTGTTGAGATCGGCCGCGGAGATCACAGAATTCATGCCGGGTCGTATGAGGCAATCTCTGCCAGAGCCTTTCCTCGCCAGTTCACGTTTCTGCGAGCGATACCTATCAACGGCTCTCCGCCTTGAACATCGAATCCTGGATGTCCGTGTCCTCATGCGGTGCGGTTGTTTAGCACGGCCAGCACGGACACGCGGCGGCCTTGGCAGCTGCGAATGCGACAAGCGCGACCTGTCGGCAAGGCGCGGTAGCTCGAACAACATTCATCACGTTTTGCACTAGAGCTGTTCTTTCGCCGTCGGTGAGGGGAACGCCATGCGCAGCAGCATACTCACTCAGCAGCTGGTTTATCTGCGCAGACTTTTGGTCGTCACTTGCGGCCTCCGCGAATAGGGCGTTCCGAAATGGTTCATCGACGCACATCGCGC
>Ga0114129_10014183_pt1 | contig 11356 bp, 7 predicted proteins | sample RhiMetdeltSRZDD1_FD_80071 | JGI IMG/M metagenome (GOLD analysis project Ga0114129, IMG submission 80071) | Populus rhizosphere microbial communities from Tennessee, USA - Rhizosphere MetaG P. deltoides SRZDD1 (version 2) (version 2) | ecosystem: Host-associated > Plants > Roots > Rhizosphere >... | reverse complement strand
ACCGCGTCTTTGCTCAACGCGCGTAGACCGTAGCGTAAATCCTGAATCGCGTTGAAGATCACGGCTCACTCTCTCGCGCCAACCGAAAGCAGGAACTGCACAATCTCTTGATGACCTTCGCGGCGCGCCTCGCTTAACGCTGTACGCCATTCGCCGTTTGGGCGTGACGGATTCGGTTCTACCCAAACGCGAGCGTTGACATCCGCATGGCGGCTAACCAACAAGCGGACGACGTTCAATTGTCCTTCTGCGCTGGCTCCAATCAAAGCATTCTCGTCGCCGGGAACGATCTGATCGATATTCGCACCTCGATCCAGAAGAAAGGTGACGATATCGGCATGCCCTTCACGGGCGGCCATGATCAGGGCATTCCCGTCCCCGACTACAGCTCCGTTTGGATCTGCGCCGCGATCCAGAAGCAAGCGGACCACGTCCAGATGTCCCTCACGAGCGGCGGCAATTAATGGATTTCCATCACCGGAAGCCGGCAAATTGGGATCCGCTCCCCGATCCAGCAAATAACGAACGGCCTCAAGACGCCCGTCACCGGCGGCCGCTATCAACGGCGTTCCATCGCCAAGGATCACCGCATTGACGTTTGCGCCGGCGCGAAGCAAGTCCTCAATGTCGGAAACGTCACCGTCTTCAGCGACTTCGAGCAATGCCCGATCGAGCGCGTTTCCACGTCGTCGCTGGACGGTTCCGGTGCCTGCCGCGAACAGATTTTGACGGTAATCCATCTCCAACTTTTGGTAGAGGTTCCGAAGCGTTTCAGAACGCCTTGAAAGCTCGATCCGATCGGACTCAGTCGGTGCGATTTGAGCAGTGGAGCTGACGGCTCGAGGTTCAATCGGGGCAGGCTTCGCTATCGGAATCGGTTCAGGATCCACACGGACAGGCGCTACCGCTTTTTCGGTCGCAGCAGTTTTGGGTTCCTCAAGTGTCGATTGGATCGGAGTTGCGGTGCTCGCCGAGCTCACGAACAGCGCGATCGCGAGACCAACAAGAGACGTTGCAAACATTGCGGTTCGCGTAACCGGATATCGGTTTAGCCGAGGATTCAGCATGGCGAGGAATCTCCTTTCAATAGTGCATGGGCGTGCCATGCTTACTGCCGCCGACCAGGACTGGCCCGATCTATTCAAGACCCGAGCCAGATCCAACAAGTGCTCGGCATATTCCGGACCTTCGATATCGCATGACAGGACGGCGTCATCGCACGCGCACTCACTTTCGAGACGCAGCCTCCGGCACACAATCCAGACGAGAGGATTGAACCAATAAACTATCCGCAGCGTTTGGGCGAAAAGCTGCACGATCCAATCGCCACGCCGAATGTGGGCCAGTTCATGACGCAAAACAATTCTGACTCGCGGTTCGGACCACTTTGCCGAACCTGCAGGAAGAACCACGCGCGGTCGGAGCGCACCCCACGTAACCAAAACAGAAGGATTCCTGCTTTCGAGCAGGTGCACGATCTTTTTCAGACCGTATTCATTGGAAATCGAGTCCGTGAGCCGCCTCCACGGGCCGTTCGGCATGGGAACCGACAAGGACACGACTCGCGCGAGACGGAAGAAACCGGTAACTAAAACGATCACTCCAATCGCTACACCTGTAGCCCATAACCACAGGAGCATTTGCGGCAACCTGCGAACGATGTCCGATCCAGCCGATGATCGACGGGCCTCAGTGCTCTCAGGTGTTGTGTCTGCGACGGGTAGATGCCGGGTCGGCGTGCGCATTGCAGGCGAAGTCCATGCCGATAACTGTTCCCGAATCGGACTGATGTTCGAATGACGGCTCACAACTTCGTTTAAATTCCAAACAGGCACCAGGAGATTGAATGCAGGCATGAGTATCGAAAGCAGAATTGCCGTCGAGAGGACGCAATGACGCAGAGCGGCGGATCGCTTTCGAAGTAGCGAAAGCGAAGTTAGGGCGATCGAGAGAACCACCGTTACTTGAATCACACAATTCAACAGGAACGTCATTGCTTGGCCTCCTTTCGAGCTTTCTCAACCATCGCAGCAATTCGATCCAACTTCTTTTGCGAAAGCCGGGATCCTTCCAGTCCAAGCAAGGCGTCAACGACGTTCTCCATCGAGCCGTCGTAGAACGCGTCAATGAGTTGCCGGAGCGCGGATCGTCCAACCTCGCGTTGCTCTACCGCGGGCGTGTACACATATCGCAAATTCTCTTCTTCATGACGTACGTATCCTTTTCCTTCCAGCACACGGAGCTGCGTTCGAACCGTTGAATAGTGCGGCTCTCCGGAAAGTTGGTTCATCACCTCAGCCGCTGTTGCGCGACCGGCTTTATAAAGGATGTCCATGATTTCGCGTTCACGACGAGAGAGGCTTGGGCGGCTTGCCTTATTCATGTGCTACTCCGACTAGCAATGTGTTATATCATATAACACGCACCGGCAGTAGCGCGCAACAAACAAATCAGAAATCGTAGTCTTCTCGGAATCCTAAATCCGAAACTCGCGTCATTCACCGGTAGCTTGCCGCCATCCGCCGAATATTGCTGTTTCAGCCTTTTTCCTTTATATAGATTCCCGGTACCGAACGAGGTGAACCATGGCAAACGAGAACACCAACAACACGTCTGTGCAAAAGAGATCTCAGCGCCCACCCACGATGTCACTTGGGTTAACTGTGCTCATCCTTGTTATCGCGATCGGCGTTTTTTTTGTTGTGAACGGTCCCAGCTCAAACGCCTCCAACCGCGACATGAGAGACCCCACGTTTTCCGGCACCGCTATACTTAGCGGCGTCGATCGGCAAATTACTTCTTCGGCGTTTCGTAGAGCCGACGCCTCGGCTTTCATGGGTGGCGTCAAACTCGACTTTCGGGATGCCACAATGGAAGGTAATGAAGCCACACTCGAAGTATCGGCAGTGATGGGTGGCATCGAAATACGCGTCCCGCGGTCGTGGACTGTCGTCAATCGGGTTACGCCGGTTATGGGGGGCGTTAGCGACCAGACACATTCAACGGACGAGAACAAGCGTCTCGTGATCAAGGGGACAGTCTTTCTCGGCGGGCTCGATATCAAAAACTGAACCTTCTCTTGTATGCTTGTGCCTACGCAGAAAAGGAAGGAAAACCTATGGCCATAATCAGCAGGTCGGTTTTGACCGTGTCGAGGACAACGACTGTTATGGAAGCCGTCGAGCTTATGGCTTCCGCCAAGGTCGGCAGTGTCGTTGTAGTGGATGATAACCGCGTGGTCGGCATTTTTAGCGAACGTGATGTCATGTTGCGCATTGTCTTGGAAGGCAGAGACCCGAAGCGGACGATGGTGGAAGAGGTCATGACGTCCCGCGTGCATTCGATATCGACGCAAACCATGGGTGATGACGCCCTGAGAATCATGATCCAGGAGCACATTCGACATCTTCCTGTTGTGGATGAAAGAGGCCGGCCTCAGGCGATCGTCTCCATGCGCAGCCTGCTCGAAGAAAAGGTCAAGGAACTTCACCAGCAACTCGATTCGCTGGAGTCTTACATCACTGCCGACGGCATTGGTGGCTAAGGCGTCGCTTAATTCATTTCTGCGCGTCGGGCAATGCGAAAACGAACAACGCATTTCCGGAATTGGGACGGCGGATTTCCGGCGCCAACTCGGGCGTGATCAGCGTAGTCCAACTACCGCCGCCGACACCTGCGGGAATAGCGACATACTGCTTGCCCTTTGCTAGATAAGTGATCGGAAATCCCTGAGCCGAAGTGGGCAGCCTGCTCTGCCAGAGAACCTTTCCCGTAGCCGCGTCGTACGCGTACGCGTGACGATCCCAGTCGCCACCAAAGACCGTTCCTCCCGCCGTCGCCAGAGCGGCCGTGTTCATTGGTGATGGAGTGCGCTGCCGCCAAAGCACCTTCCCGGTTTGTAGATCCATCGAAAGAAACTCGCCAAGGTTACCACCGGACTCCGGGTGCTTGTAATCCGTGCGGGCCACGGGCCCGGTGCCGCCTTTGCCCACAGTCTTCTCCACTTCGCCGAATGTTCCTTTCTCGCAGTTCAAATTTAGCGGAATGTAGAACGCATTTGTCTGCGGGCTATATGCCATAGCTCGCCAGCTCTTGAATCCCGCAGTGCTCGGACACTGATCGACCTCGACGCCGATTTGCGGGATCTTTCCCGGAAGGTAAGTCACTTTGCCGCTCTGCGCATTGACCTGGAGGATAGTCTGGTAACCCAGATCTGCCGCATGGATGAATTGTCCATTAGTCCGATCGAGTTGCCACAGAATGCCGAGCTTGCCCATTTTAAAAAGGGATCTTCGGCCGCCTACGTCGACCAGGATGCTTTCGAAGACCTCATCCATGTCCTGAGTCTCGCCAGGAAGATGCTGGTAGTACCATTTCATTTTTCCGGTATCGGGATCCAGGGCAAGCGTCGAGTTCGTATAGAGCGCGTCTCCGTCAGTACCCCGCACAGCTCGCGCCCACGGTTTCGCTTGAGACGTAGCCCAATAGACGAGATTGGTTTGCGGATCGTAGCTGCCGGGGATCCATGCATCACCGCCCGCCCGAAACTTCAGCGGCAAGTCACCCCACGTATCACCGCCGGGCTCGCCGGGACGAGCGATGGTGGAGGTACGCCAAAGCTCGCGTCCTGTCATAGCATCGTGAGCCGAGATAAAGCAGACATCCTCTTTATAGCGCGAGCATCCAGTAATGCCGGCGATCACCTTTCCACGGACGACGATGGGACCCGAAGTGTATCCATAGCCCATCGAGAAATCGGCCACCTTAGTATCCCAAACGAGTTTTCCCGATCGAGCATCGAGAGCAATGACGTGGGCGTCGTTCGTCGTAGCGAAAATCCGGTCTCCAAAGATCGCGATGTTTCTTTGCGTGCCTCTGGCCGGATCACCGGTCACGTCGGGTGGTGGCCCCTGCGGCCGATACTGCCAGATCAAATCACCGGTTGCCGCATCCAGGGCCTGAATGACTCCGCGAGGATTCGGCAGATACATTACCCCGTCATAAACAAGGGGTGCGGGCTGATTCGCTCCCGTATCGTCCATGGCCCATGACCAGACCAACTGGAGTTGGTTCACATTCTGCCGATTGATCTGATCCAGCGGACTGTATCCCCACGCGTTGTCGGTACGCCTCCAGTTCAACCAATCTCCGGGGGCTGGATTACGCAGCATCTCCTCGGTCACAGACCGAAAGTCTTTCACCTGCAGCAGGAGAAAGAACGACAAGACGAACTGTATTCTCATAAGCTGTGCCGGCGAGTCTACCGCGCCTCATGGGACAGAGCCAGCGTAAAGGAATTTCTACTGACCGGTGTTTGCGCTCAGAGTTTTGTCGGGCGATTCCGCAGTGACGAGCGCCGCTGGATCACCAGGTTCGGACGGGACTGGAGTGGATTCCGTTCCAGTACTGTCGGGTCCTGTGGCCTGCGCGTTGTGTAGCAGACCTCGCTCGCGTCCGTTCCAAACCCAGCGAGTCAAGCCGATAGCGTCGATATCGGGCCGAGTGGAAAGCTGATAGATTGCTATCCCCGGGAGTGTTTGATAACAGCCCCACTCGCGTTCGCTCGTCATTATGAAATCCAAATCAAAGGTGTGGATGAGGCCCATACATTTTGCGCGCATATCCGCATCGATTCCAACGAATGCCTCGTCAAGCAGGATCAATCGGGGAGCCAGTGGATGTGCCGTCCGGTAGAAAGCTGCTGCCGCAGCAAAATGGGGCAACGTGAGCGCGACTGCTTTTTCACCGCCTGAACCTGTTCCATGGGTTCTGCGCGTAAGCCGTTTCCAGACGCCATCCTGATAACGTTCTACGCCGAACCAGTGCCATTTCCGGTAATCCAACGCCTCAGCAAGCGCTTCTTGCCAGCTTGCGCCCTCGACATCCGAACAGACGACCTGGATTTGTTGCTGGAGAAACGAACCCAGCGCCTGCCGTTCTGCCGGAGACCAGTTGTCGTTCGATTGCATTAAGCGCTGCCTTGCTTCGCCCAAGCCCGAAGGAGCCTCCTCGGCTGGCCGCCATACGAAACGCAATTTCATTCCCGTGCTCATCGGGCGGCTTTCAAGCTCGATATTCATTTGGCGAACCTGTTCCTCGGCTGCATGGAGCAATTCGCGAAGGTGCGTGGAGACTTTACCTACCAGATGGTTTTCCAAAATTTCTCTCGTCCTTGCATCCAGCAACATCTGACGTGTGGCCACGTCAGAGGCCAAGAGTTGTTTCAACTCGTCCATCGCCCGCTCTTCACCTGCAAAGACGGCAGTCGCCACGAATATGTCATCGCGAAAAGTGGCTGAAGATTGACAGCCCTGAGAGGAAAGCGCCTGCATTAACGTAGTGAACTGCGAAGGCACGGATTTCTGATGATGCTCCCACGCCGAGTCACCGGCGTCGATAGGTTCGAGCCGAGAGGCCAATTCAAAGGCGATTTCCACTGTGCGCGTAGTGGACCATGCAAGCGGATCTGCTGCTTCGATCTCAGGTGCGACGAGGTGCAGCAATCCTGTGGCCGCAAATGCTCGGAGTGCCGCGGCTTCACTATCGCGTCGATCCGTCTCGCCGGTCAATATTGCCGTGCGGTGGCGGAGGCGCTCGTCGACGCGTGTTACTGCTACTTCCGTATCGTGGTATCGACGACGCGTTTCCTTTTCTTCGAGGTGTAGATCCTGAAGCCGCTTGCGCGCTCTGCCGATTCGCTCGAGAATCTCACCATATCCGCTATCGGCGCTTTCCCCGGCCGAATCCCGCGTGATTTCCGCCGCAGCAGCACGCCGATCGAGATGCTGTGCAAGCTCCTTCTGACGCGCTTCCCGAGCGGTGGCTTGCTCTACATGCGTCCAGGCCCATTCGCTGGCTATACGCGCTTCTTGAAAAGATTCAAGGGCCGGCCACAGCGAAGAGAGAGCAAGCCGGTATTGCACGATCCCGTCTTTGAGAGTGTGCAGATCATCAACCCACTTTGCGATCCCCAGATCCGCCACCGCGAGGTCGCGAGTCTGAGTGATTTGGCTAAGCTGGAGTTGTTTTTGCCTGACATATTCTTCCGCTTCGGTGATCCTGCTCCGCAGGCTATCCACGTGCCGCGACACAGCAACCGAGTAGTCGTACGCGGCGCGCACACCTTCATCCACCGGCACGGCGTTAGCCTCACTTCGCAATATTCCTTCCCGCCGGTTCAAGTCATCGATTGAATCGAGCACGCCATCGAGCCGGGATTGAGCTTCGGTGATTTCCGTCTGTAATTCCAGACTGCGCGGATCTGTTTCGAGTCGATTCAGTTCAGACGATTGAATTTTTTCGAGCTGCTTCAAATAGGCACGCCTTTCGGCAAATTCTACAGTCAGCTCGTCGATAGCCTTACGGCTTGCAACGGAGAAGGGATTTGGTCCATACGGCTTGTCGCACCACTCCGTTACCGATCGTAGGAATGCATCGTCAAACGGCAACGGCAATTCAGTAAGCTCCGCTGTCCAATTCGAGGCAGCTTCCAGGAAAGAAGTAATCGCAGTCTGATGCTCCGCGCGCACCGTGTTCAAACGGTCGCGAGCATCGTCCAACAATCCGGAAAGCTGGTCTCTTTCAGCGCTGGCGCGCTGTAACTCACTTTTTGGAAATGCGACGCGTTCATCGAGCCTGCCGGCATGTTCCACTTTCTCCATTTGTGCCTGAATCGCGCCGGTGATCTTCTCCTGCGCATGCTTCAACGCCGCCAGGTCGGCGATATGGGCGTCGACGCTGCCAAACAGCTCCCGATGCATGTCGTGCAAACCCGCGGATAATGCGGCGTGTGCGGCCGCATCAATCGCAGCAGCCAATGGAACTTGGCGTTGCTCCAAAACGGCCCTTAGTCTGAGATGTTCTTCGATGCAACTTTTCCGGACGCGGGAAGCGTCGGCAAGTTCGGCAGCTGCGCTGTCGGCGTCTCCGCGTTTCTCGACGGCTTCACGATGGACTTGCTCCAGAGCTTGCGCGTCCTTCATATGCGGGTTTTGCTGGAAAGCCTCAATTTCAGACTGAAGCGCGTGTTCCTCGAACGAGAATCGCTGTAGCTCTGTTTTCAGCCGCCCCAATTCAGCCAGAGATCGATCGCACTCACCTTCTGCGGCCAAAATTTCTTTCATGGCGGCCTCGTATTCGTCATGCGCCGAGAGCACCCGGCCTGCCCGGCGCTTGGCTGCGACAGCGGCGTAACGGCGGTATCCGGTCAGGAATTGCTCCACCGCGGTAAGAGCTGCTTTGGAAGAATTCAGCTGGGTACGATCCAATTGGAGGCCGTGAAATGCTTCAGCTACATTCAATATAACAGCCGGTGACACCGGAGGCAGGGCTTCACTGAGCGCCCTTGACAGCTCGTGCTCCTCCAAGCGGCGGGTCAATTGAGGACGCCTCAATTGAATCAGAAGGTTTATGAGGCTGGCATATCGATACTCGTCGAGGCCAAACAACGCCTCGTTCACTGCTCGACGGTATGCGCCGGCACTTTCGAACACCTCACCGTCGCTCGCGATTTTTCCGCGCAACCGGTCTTTGCCGAGGACTTGTTTGGATGGGCTGACAAGCTCCAGATCTCTGCCGATTCTTTGGCTGGTGATGAAAAACCATTGGCGTACGCCGGTTTGTCCCTCGATCGCACTGAGTCCGCATCCGATCGTCAGGTAATGCTCCTTGCGACTTTCAGCACTTCCCTCGTAACGACCAAATTCAATCCATGTGTAGCCGGTCCTGTCTCGATAACGGTCCATCAGGAGGTTCCACTCGATTTTCTTCGACGGATCGGCGTCTGGTTCCAGGCGCTGAGGATCCACTTCGCCATCGAGCAAGAACGGGAGCTGCAACGCGAGAACACGAGACTTGCCTGTACCGTTGTTCCCGCGGAGCAGCATCCGCCCGTTTTCATAATGAAATTCTTCACGGTCGTACCGATAGAGATTCACCAATCCGCTGCGTAGCGGTTGCCATCGGTCGCGACGGGGAGAAGGAAGAGATGTTTGCGCTTGCATAAGTGCCTTAACTGTAGGAGCGGTCAGCGACCGCGTATTTGTCTTTGCGTTCTGCCGCATAACGCGCGGCGGCTGCCAGCGGAACGACACCATCGGCCGTTAATCGGATGAGGCGAAGGGCTCGAAGGCGTGTCAGCGCATCCTGCGTCAGTCGAGATTCTGCTCCGGCTTCGCGTACTTCTTTCCGCCACTCTCCACCATGAATCTGAATCAGAGTCTGTACATGTTCTTCCACCGCCAGAAGTGGAATGGCCGCTTTTACCCCGGGCTTGGCGCACTCCGCGAACCATTGAACCAGTAACAAACTGACGTGGCCGTCCATCCCTTGTTCGGGTAGTTTGACATCGGTCAAGAAGTCATCGTCGTCAACCAATGCGACTCCCTCCCGACGAACTTCCGCGACGAGACCCGTAGCTTCACAGATCTGGCGGAGCAGATAACCACGGTGCTCCCCGAAATAGATCCGCTCTTCTTCACTCAAATCCTCAAAATATAAAATCGGATCATCGAGGAGCGCGCGAACCAGTCGAGATCGGATCCTGTGGCTAGGGGCCTCGTCGGTACCTGACCTGGACTCTTCCGTTAGTTTGGCGGCGCGTTCTGTAAGTGAGCCTCCCACGGCACCGGGCATTGCCTCGACCGACGAGGCGCTGCGCGATACATTCAAGATCGCGGCAAGGACAGCCCGATTGATGTCATACAGAACATCCGCTGAATCGTTTCTGGTCTGGAATTGACGTTCATCACCGTCCAGCTTGCTTAACACGCCCAAATCCATCAGCAACCGGACCGCGTGCACGAGGTCGCGGCGTTGATCGTGATTGCCTACATCGAAGACCAGACCGGCCGACTGCAAGTTTCGATCGGACGCGATGAATTGTATGATTGCCTGCGCCACTTGGCCTAACGTGGTTTGTCGATCCATTCGTTCTAATGCGGCGAGAGCAAAACAGAGCATTGCATACCTGCGTCTGGTAAATGTGGTGCCCGTGGTTCGATCGATTGCCGGCCGGGTCTCGTCCAGAAGATCAGCCGGTATCTTACGCAGTCTCGCGACATCTTTATCGAGATGCAGGCTCCAGGCAGGAAACTTGGAGAGCCAGTTTTTCAGCCATTCGGAGTGCCGTCGCACTAATGTGAATTCCTCGGCCGTCTCACCGGTAGCCTGCAGTAGAGGGTTCCGAAGCAAAGCGCGAAAAGCGCGGCGTCTTTCCGCCTCGGTTTCGGGAGTCATAACATTACCTCGGATTGACTGAGCAACATGGGCTAGACCTGTTCAATACCGATCCAGTGATCGGGTCCTGACAAAGTCCCTTCTCCGGTGTGGATCAATGCTTCCTGGCCGTCGCCCGTCGGCTCCAGCTTTATCCTTAAGCAGCCATTGCCCGAAACGATCTCCACGACGTCCTCAGAAAAGACTCTTGCAGATACGGCCTCTCCCAACAGATCGAGGAAGAGATCGAACTCACCCGTATCGAGATTCTCAAGCTCGGACAAACGCATGCGGCGGCCGGTACCGAATCGGGCGTGCGCATTCAAAATCCGTAAGGCTTGCTCGTGTGTCGCAGCGGCTAGTTTTTCTTTTTCGAGGGTTCGATCAACGATTCGGCTAAGGCCGGCATTTTGTGAGTGGCTACCGTATTCCTGAAGCCGCAATGAAATGCGCAACGGCGGCGCGTCGAGCCAACTCGTGTTCGCCGGGATATCCTGCGCTTCGTAGTCATCGAGCGTTATGTTATTGATACTGAGATGCCGTGCGGGGCACAGGCCAAACACGGCTCTCCAGAGCCGGTGCGCTTCTTCGTCCGAATCCGCTTCTGCAAACCATCGCGCAAGGATTCGAAAATCGCTCGACCTATCGATACGATGAATCCGCTGATCGCTGATGCTCGTGATGACGGCGAGCAGAGCAGGTATAGATGCTCTCGCGCGTTCACGCACCCTCTCCGCGCTGGACGGACTCCCCGGTTGCGAGATAAACCAGTTCCGAAAACGATCCCAACGCGACCGCAATTCGACACAAATAGCATTCAAATCATCTTTGATTTCCGCATTGATGGTGTTATCGGCTGCTCGTTCGATGCTGCCGCGAACAATGCGGTGGGCGACAGATTGAAACAACTGTTCGAGTCCCGCGGCCTCAATATCGCGAACGCTCTGGCCGATCTCATCGACCGCCAGCACCAGTTCGCTGACGAAGCGCTCGGTATCGACGATTAAGTGTCGGACTTCAGACGGCTCCAATTCGATTCTCCGCTCCAGCCGGCTGATCAACATTTGCGCGGCCGACGCCACCTCTTCGAAACATATGTGCAGGACGAACAGACTGCGATGTGTTTTACCCGGGTTCGGTT
>Ga0114129_10014178_pt1 | contig 11357 bp, 10 predicted proteins | sample RhiMetdeltSRZDD1_FD_80071 | JGI IMG/M metagenome (GOLD analysis project Ga0114129, IMG submission 80071) | Populus rhizosphere microbial communities from Tennessee, USA - Rhizosphere MetaG P. deltoides SRZDD1 (version 2) (version 2) | ecosystem: Host-associated > Plants > Roots > Rhizosphere >... | reverse complement strand
GGTGCGAAGCGGGATACTCGCCGTGGCCATCATACTTGGAGCCGTTCCTGCCTGGGCAGCCGGAGATGGCTCGTTCGATCCCGACCAGCCCTTTCAGCAGGCGCTGAGCAACCGGCTGTTGGAATCACTGCTCAATCACGCCAAGGAAGCCATCGAGGATCACTTCGACATTTCCGGAAACATTGGGTCTGAGAAAGGTCAACCCGACCGACGGCAGTCCTTCCAATTCAAGTTCTACCCCGAGGGGAAATCGAGGTCGGATCAACATTTCACCGCTGAAGGATGGTTCGGACCTTCGAGCGAAGCAGACCAGCAGGAATTGCATTTCCGTTTTGCCCTTCCCAACGCTTCCGCTCAGTCTTCTCAATTACCGGACAACGTGTTGTAAATTCTTCTTCCGCAGCAATACATCCATTCTCCCGGCCTCGTAATCTCTGAGAACAACGCTGGCGGACTTTTTCAACATCCTGCTATAATCCGCCACTTCCAACCGACGAGGAGGAATCTCTCATGGCGGAAAAAGACGATAAGAAGCGCGCGCTGGATCTCGCCCTCTCCCAAATTGAAAAGCAGTATGGAAAGGGAGCGATCATGAAGCTCGGAGACGCCGAAGCCCCGGCGGATATTCCGGCGATCTCGACCGGCTCACTGGGACTCGATATCGCCCTGGGTGTCGGCGGCTTTCCCAGGGGGCGGGTCATCGAGATCTTCGGGCCGGAAGCGTCGGGCAAGACGACGCTCACACTGCACGCGATTGCCGAAGTCCAAAAGACCGGAGGTGTGGCGGCCTTTATCGACGCAGAGCACGCGCTGGATCTGACGTATTCAAGAAAGCTCGGCGTGCAAGCCGACGACCTGTGGGTGTCGCAACCCGATACAGGAGAGCAGGCGCTGGAAATAGCGGAAACGCTCGTCCGAAGCGGAGCCATCGATCTGATCGTGGTCGACTCTGTAGCCGCCCTCACGCCGCGCGCCGAGATCGAAGGAGAAATGGGCGATGCGCACATGGGATTGCAGGCAAGACTGATGTCGCAGGCGCTCAGGAAACTGACTGCCGCCATCTCCAAGTCGCAGACCACCGTGATCTTCATCAATCAAATCCGCATGAAGCTCGGAGTCATGTTCGGCAATCCCGAAACGACGACCGGCGGCAATGCGCTGAAGTTTTATTCTTCGGTGCGGCTCGATATTCGCCGCATCGAATCGATCAAGGAAGGGCAGGATGTGGTCGGAAGCCGGGTGCGCGTGAAAGTCGTCAAGAACAAGATGGCTCCGCCGTTCAAACAGGCGGAGTTCGACATTTTGTTCGCCCAAGGCATTTCCAAGCCGGGCGAGCTCGTGGATCTCGGTGTGGACAAGAAAGTCTTGGAAAAGTCGGGCGCGTGGTATTCCTATCGCGGCGAGCGACTCGGTCAAGGGCGCGATGCCGTCCGGGATTTTTTGCTGGCGAATCAGCCGTTGGGGCGTGAGATCGAAGCCAAGCTGCGGGAACTCGCCGGAGTGCCCGGGCATGCGGCTGAGAAACCGACCGCGCCGGCCAAAGACGAAAAACGGGTCGAAGAGAGGCATACGGAGAAGCGGCCGCACAAGGTCGGCGTATGAGAATGCTGCAAAGGCCATCCAGCCTCGTTCTTGCGTCGCTCAAGGCTTCGACGTACGGTAAAGAGCACGACTCAGCCTTTCGCTCGCTGCGGCCTTGCTGGAAGAACTTTTCCAGCATTCTCCGGAGTACATGAAGTCGCAGGTGTGTCCGGCTGGGAAGGAAAAGACTCGTCAATCTTCCGATCGGTGGCTGCAGTCGGCGGTCGGCTATCTGGCTCGCTTCGATCGGACGGCGGCCCAGGTCGAGCGGTTTCTCAAGAGCAAAGGGGCTTCGCTGGCCCAAGCCAGGCAGACAGTCGGCCGGCTCCTCGAACTCCGATATCTCGACGAATGTGCCTATGCGGATCGCTGGATCGACACTCAATTGGCCCGCAAGCCTATGGGCCGCGAACGTTTGAAAACGGAGCTGCTCGGAAAAGGTATCTCCGCATCCATCGCTGACGCAGCGATTCGTCGGGCGCTGAACGACACCGACGAAGACAGCTTGGCGCGTCGTGCGTTAGGCCTCAGGCGGCAGCGCGGCGGTCGCCTTTCTCCTCTGCAGGCTTCCAGTCTCCTACGTCAGCGGGGTTTCGATGAAGATACTGTGGCACGTATGATAGGAGAGCAATGGGAAGGCGAAGGGCCTGATTCATGAAGAACGGCGCCAACGATCTGCGGCAGGGATTTATTCGGTATTTCGAGCAGCACGGCCACCAGGCCGTCGCCAGTTCTCCATTGATCCCGCAAGCCGACCCTACGCTGCTGTTTACCAATGCCGGAATGAATCAGTTCAAGCGCGTGTTCCTCGGTGAAGAGACTCGCGCCTACAAGCGGGCCGCCACCGTCCAGAAGTGTCTCAGGGCCGGAGGCAAGCACAACGATCTTGAAAACGTCGGCTACACGCGCCGGCACCACACCTTCTTTGAAATGCTCGGTAATTTCTCCTTTGGCGATTATTTCAAAGAGGAGGCGATTACCTTTGGCTGGGAATTTCTTACACACACAGTCGGGCTGGAAAAGTCGCGCTTGTGGGTGACCATTTTCCGGGACGATCACGAAGCCGATCGGCTATGGAAAAAGATCGGCGTCTCCCCATCGCGTATCGTTCGTTGCGATGAAAAGGATAATTTCTGGCAGATGGCGGATACGGGGCCTTGTGGACCCTGCTCGGAGATTCATTTCGACCAAGGAGCCGCCGTTCCAGGTGACGATACCCCCAACGGCGAAGGCGATCGGGTGATCGAGATCTGGAACCTGGTTTTCATGCAATTCAATCGCGACGCGTCCGGGACGCTTCATCCGCTGCCGAAACCGAGCATCGACACCGGCATGGGGTTGGAGCGGTTGGCCGCCGTGGCGCAGGGCGTCTACAGCAATTACGACAGCGATCTGTTTACCCCCTTGCTGACCGCGATCGCCGGACGGGCAGGGACGCCCTATGGGAGCAAGGATCAGGCTGATCGATCCATGCGCGTCGTGGCAGATCATTTACGCGCGATCACCTTTTTGATGGCTGACGGCGTCCTGCCGTCGAACGAAGGACGAGGCTATGTCCTCCGGCGCATCCTGCGCCGGGCGGCCAGGCACGGCCGGCTGTTGGGCATCGTCGAGCCTTTCCTGCATGAGTTGACGGCGACGGTGGTGGAGCTGATGGGCGGCGCCTACTCGGAGATCAAGAGTGCGGCCGAGACCGTAGCCGAAGCCACGAGGGAAGAGGAAGAGCGCTTCATCGCCACGCTGGATCAAGGCTTGCCCATTTTGAACGACATGATCGCCGAAGCTCGGGCAGCCGGAAAGAAGGTCCTGGCGGGACCCGACGTCTTCAAACTGTACGATACTTACGGGTTCCCCTTGGACTTGATGGGCGAAGCCTGCCGCGAGCAGGGCATGACCGTCGACGAACAAGGATTCGAGCAGGCCATCGAAGAGCAGCGGAGCCGGGCACGCAAAACCGGCGGCTTCGAACAGGAGACCATAAGACCGGCCGTCGCTGAGTTGGCGAGCCGCCTGAGTCCGACAAAATTTATCGGCTACGACCGCCTGGAATCCGAGAGTCTGCTCCAAGCCATTTTGAAAGGCGATCGGCGGGTAAAGGAAGCAGTGGAAGGGGAAGACGTCGAAGTGGCACTCGATGTGACGCCGTTTTATGCGGAAGGCGGCGGTCAGGTCGGCGATCAAGGCGTGCTGGTGGGGATCGAAGGCCGGCTGGAGGTGAAGGAAACGACGCGGCCGCTCCCCGCGCTGATTCTTCATAAAGGAACCGTGACGAAGGGACGGATTCGCGAAGGCGAGCCGTTGCGTATGCAGGTGAACAGCACGACCAGACAGGATGCCGCCAGAAATCATACGGCAACCCATCTCATGCATGCCGCCTTGCGCGATTTGCTGGGACCGCATGTGAAGCAGTACGGCTCGCTGGTGGCGCCGAACAGGCTGCGATTCGATTTTGCGCATTTCCGGCCGCTCGCGGCGCGCGATATCGACGAGATTGAAACCATCGTGAATATGGAAGTCCAAAAGAATGAGGCCGTGCGTACGGAAGTCATGAGCATTCAGGACGCGGTGGCCAAGGGCGCGCTGGCATTTTTCGGCGATAAATACGGCGAGCAGGTGAGGGTCGTGACGGTTGAATCGTTCAGCAAGGAATTGTGCGGAGGCACGCATTGCCGTCACACGGGGGAAATCGGCCTGTTTCGGATCGTCTCGGAAACCGGTGTCGCAGCTGGCGTCAGGCGCCTGGAAGCGCAGACCGGCAGCGGCGCACTGGCCATGCTGAAGAAGCTGGAAGCCGATGTGCGTGAGCTGTCCGATCTGCTGAAGGTCGGACCGCCGGAGCTGGTCGCCAAAACCCGCAAAATGATGGCGCAGTTGAAGGACAAGGAACGGGAACTCGAAGAACTCAAGTTGAAGATGGCCAGCGGTTCGGCCGCCGCCTCACAAGCCAAGACCGTCGCCGGTGTCTCGGTGCATGTGCAACGGACGGACGGTCTGGACATGAACGGCATGCGTACCTTGGCCGATCAGCTGCGTGACAAGCTGAAAAGCGGCGTCGTTGCGTTGGGAGCAGCGACGAACGATGGGAAAGTCACGCTCCTCGTCGTCGTGACCAAGGATCTGACCGACACGATCAAGGCCGGCGACCTGATCAAGGTCATGGCGGCCGAAGTCGATGGAACGGGAGGCGGGCGGCCCGAAATGGCCCAGGCCGGTGGGAAAGATGCGTCGAAGCTCGATCGTGCGTTGGAAAGCGTCTTTGCTCTGGTCGAAACTGCCCGGCGGCGGTAAACTCATGAAACGCTCGCGCATATTGGCCCTTGATTACGGAACCAAACGGATCGGGGTGGCGCTCAGTGACGAGCTCGGGTGGACGGCCCAACCGCTGGAAACGCTCGAGCGACGTACGCTGGATCGTGACATCGCGCACATCGTCCGGCTCGTCGGGTCGCATGAGGTAGGGCGGGTCGTTTTGGGATTTCCCCTGCAACTGGACGGCCGTGAGGGTCCGGCCATCCAGGCAATGCGTGAGTTCGCCGGCCGATTGGAAGAGAAACTTCCGGTTCCTCTGGTGTTGTGGGACGAGCGACTGACGACGAAAGCGGCCGAGGATCTGTTAATCGCCGCCGATGTCAGCCGGAAAAAGCGCAAGGGAGCGGTCGATCGTGTGGCTGCCGCGATTCTGCTCCAGAGTTATCTGGCCAGCCTTGAAACGCCGCCGACTCAGGACACATGGACCAGCCCTCACCCAGACGAAGAGACGGTAGAGACGCCTCATGAAGCTGCGGACCATCGTCGCTTTTCTGCTGGCCGCGGTCGCCGCTCTCGGCATGGCCGCGTACCAGGCGATCAAGTGGGCTGAAGGGCCCGCCGTCCCTCCTCAGGAACATCCTCCGAGCAAAGTCGTCTCGATCCCCGAGGGCTCTACATTTCATCAGGCCGCCTTACTGCTTGAACGCGAACGGTTGATCAAGAGCCGCTCAGCCTTTGTTTTGCTCGGCCGGTGGCACTCTGCCGACAGAAAAATCCATGCGGGCGAATACGAGTTCAACGCCGGCATGTTTTCGTCCGACATCCTGGCCATGTTGCTCAACGGGCAGGTCCTACTTCATCCGATTACCATTCCGGAAGGGCTGACGATCGCGCAAATCGCGGTCTTGCTCGCGCAGCATGGCGTGACCGAGGAAAGTGAGTTCTTACGGCTCGCGCGTGATCCGACGTTTATCGGTTCACTGGGCCTCAAGGGCGACACATTGGAAGGATATCTCTACCCCGATACGTACAAGTTTCCTCGCTCCATGAAACCCAAAGACGTGATTGTCACGATGATCGAGCATTTCAGACAGGTCTTTGGATCGGAATTTCAGGCGCGCGCCCTCGAATTGAAAATGACTGAACACGAGGTGGTGACGTTGGCCTCCATCATCGAGAAGGAAACGGCTGCGGAAAGCGAACGGTCGGAGATTTCCGCGGTCTTTCACAATCGCTTGAAGAAGCGCATTCCTTTGCAGAGCGACCCGACCGTGATTTATGGGTTGATCGGATTCGACGGGAACATCAGGAAGAAGGACCTTTCGAATCCCAGTCTTTACAACACCTATCTGATACCCGGCCTTCCGCCGGGTCCGATCGCGAATCCCGGCCTCCCGGCTCTGCGGGCCACATTGTATCCTTCCAATTCTCATGCACTGTTCTTCGTGTCGCGGAACGATGGGACCCATCAGTTTTCCGCAACCCTGACCGAGCACAATCAGGCAGTCGAAAAATATCAAAAGCGGCCCTTTAGACGAGCGCATCCCCGCACGTAACCTGAAGGATGATGCAAAAGCCCTCCAGCGGCGTTCTCGCATCGCTCAGACCCTCGACGTACCGAACAGAGTACGCCTCAGGCCTTCGCTCGCTGCGGCCTTGCTGGACGGACTTTTTCATCATCCTCTTGGTGTCAACAATCCAAATCCTCCAATCATTTGCATGCTTGGATCTACCTCTCTTCATCTCTGAAGATGATCTTGCTATAAAAGCCACATCATGAGCCTGCGGGATTGGAATCTTGCGTCCTTGATCGACCATACGGTATTGCGGCCCGACGCGACGAAGGCCGATGTGCTTCGTTTGTGCCGGGAAGCCGGCGCCCATAATTTCAATGTGATTTTCGTGCCGCCTTGCTATGCCGCAGTCGCGGTGGAAGCCATCAGAGGCTCCGCGATCAAAGTGGGAATTCCCGTCGGCTTCCCCTTGGGAAGCCATACAACCGCAACGAAGGTGGCGGAAGCGTTGGATGGAGTCGCTCAAGGAGCTACGGTGCTCGATATGGTCATCAACATCAGTCGATTGAAGTCCGGCGATCTCGATGCGGTCCGGCAGGATATCGCTGAAGTGGTCAATGCGACGCCGCAGGCCGAACATAAGGTCATTCTCGAAACGTGTTATCTGACCGATCAGGAAAAAATCACCGCGTGCCGCCTGGTGGTCGAGGCCGGCGCAGATTATGTGAAAACCTCCACAGGATTCGGCGCAGGCGGCGCGACGGTGGCGGACGTGACGCTGATGAAGGACGCCGTAGCGGGAAAGTCGAAGGTCAAGGCTTCCGGCGGGATCAGAGACTGGGCTGCCGCCCGGGCGCTTCTCGAAGCCGGCGCCGATCGTATCGGCACGAGCGCCGGTCTCTCGATCGTGGCTCAGTGGCGGACGGAACAGGGGATACGGTAACCCTCCTCGCTGAGAGGCGGCAAATCTTCGCTGTCAATTGCCTCGATCGTACGATATTTTCACTTATCTTCACCTCCATCCGCATCCGCACACGCCTCGATAAAGCCTGTGCTATAGTGCGCCCATGATCAATCGTGTCATCCTGCTGGTCATCGACGGGCTCGGGGCTGGCGCCCTTCCCGACGCCCCGATGTATCATGACGGCGAGGCCCACACCCTCTCCCGCCTCGCCGAGGCGGTCGATGGATTGAATCTGCCGACGCTTGAAGCACTGGGCCTCGGCCATGTAAACGAGATCAAGGGACTGCGGGTCATGGCGCAGCCTCTCGGCTGCTTCGGGCGTCTCGGATTTCAGTCGCATGGCGTCGATTCACTGCTCGGGCATTGGGAACTGGCCGGATGCGTCGTCAAGGCGGAGAGTCCTGATTTTTCAAGCGGCTATCCCCAAGTACTTCTCGACGAGCTTGAGCGTCTCTTCGAACGACCGACGCTGGGAAATCGGGTTACGTCGGCCATGGCGGCCGTTGCTGAATTCCAGGCACAGCATCTGACATCCAAAGAGCCGATCGTTTGGACGGATGGCCGGCGAACCTGCCACGTCGCGGCACATGAGACCATTGTCCCTACGGAAGACTTGTGGCGGATGTGCCGAGAAGCGCGCAAGGAGTTGAGAGACGCATGGGGGATCTGGCGCCTGGTCGCACATCCATTGGTGGGAACGACCGGAGCATTGCAGCTCGCCTCCAAGCGGCGTGATTTCGCCATCGAGCCGCCGAATCAGACCATGTTGGACATACTGAGTCGAGCCGGGCAAATTTTGATCGCAGTCGGGAAAGTGGGCGACCTCTTCAGTGGAAGAGGGTTGACGCGCACGGCTCAGATTGATTCCTGGACGGCGGCATTCGATGAAGTGAACGGGATGTTCAGTACGGTTCCTCGGGGATTGATCTATGCCGCACTGAACGTGCTTGAAGGTGACGCCGGTGAAGCGGCCTCCTCGCTCCATGACTTCGATCGGCGGCTTCCGGAACTTCTCGAGCAGCTTCGTCCCGGAGATCTCCTTATCTTGACCGGTGATCACGGGCGGGACCCGAGCAAAGCGCATTGGCTGCCGACAAGAGAGTACGTCCCCGTCATCCTTTCCGGACCGAAATTGGCCCAAGGCGTCAATCTCGGGATCAGGCCCAGTGCCGCCGACTTGGGACAAACCATTGTCGAGGCGCTTCGCGGAGAGCCGCTTCCGGCAGGGGAAAGTTTTCTGGACGCACTCCAAGCCGGCTGACGCATCACGCCAACGCCTCACGGAGACTCCATGTCGTTCGAGCAGCGGTTGAAAGACCTCCACATCGAACTGCCGCAACCTCCGCAGCCGATGGCCACATACGTTCCTGCCGTGAAAGCCGGCAATCTTCTCTTCTTGTCCGGCGTGTTGCCTATGCTCAACGGACAACTGGCGTTTACAGGAAAACTCGGACGCGAATTGACAGTGGCGCAGGGGACGGAGGCGGCCAAGATCGCCCTGCTCAATGCCTTGGCCATTGTGAAACAAGAGCTCGGCTCGTTGGATCGCATCGTTCGCATCGTCAAAGTCGTCGGCCACGTGGCGTCGGCAGAGGGTTTCACGGACCAGCCGCAAATTCTCAATGGGGCGTCGGATCTCCTCATAGCCGTTTTTGGAGAAGCGGGCCGCCACGCGCGTGTGGCGGTCGGCGCCGCCGAGTTACCGCGCCGCGCGGCGGTCGAAATCGAGTTGATTCTTTCCGTCGCCTAATCGATCGCTCACTTGCCGGGCAATATCCTTTCTGAGCCTGTTCGCCGCCTTGACACTCGAAAAAACCGCTTGTTATATTCCGTTCGTCCTTCGCTTCACGTTGTACCCCCGAACTTCTCCCTCCGCCGGTGCGTGGGGTTCTCGTGCCACGCAGGGCACCGTACTCTCCTCTCTGATGATGGGGCGGAAGCCATACTATATGAGGCTGTTGGCCGGCTGCTTGGGGGCCTTGTTTCTCTGGTTGCCCGGCTCGCTCGTTCCTGCCGCAGGGGCGGGGACCACCCTTCAATTGCAACCCTCAACCGGTGTCCCGGGAGCGACCGTCTCGATCACGGGGAAGGGGCTCGGCACCTTCAAGTCCATACAGGTCAATCGCGTGACGTTCGGCGGGCTGCCTGCGCTGATCCAGCGATGGGATCCCGACGTCATCGAAGTGAAAGTCCCGTTGAAAGCCCAATCCGGCCCCGTTGAAGTCTCGATCGGAAAGAAAAAACTGACGGCCGGCGCCTTCACTGTCGTCCACCCGAAGATCACGTCCATCACTCCCGCGGAAATCGAAGCGGGTCATACCATCGAAATCTTGGGCGAGCACTTCGGCGTCACCGCTGGGCCGCGCGATCCCAATACGATGTTCGGAGTGAACGACGTCGTGATCGGAGGCGTCGTCGTGAGGCCGCGCCGTTGGAAAGACGAAAAGATTGAAGTCGAGGTGCCGGCCAATGCGAAGTCCGGCGACGTGGTCGTGCGATTGTCTTCGTCCGATCCACTGCCGGATGGGTCCTGCTGCGCACCGGTCCAGTATGCCGTGAGCAATGCCGCATCCCTAACGGTCCTTCCGACGGTGCAAGTAGACCCGGCGCATGGGCCGGCGGGAACGAAGGTGGTGCTGTTTGGGCAGGGATTCGGCGCTGCCAAGGAAGCGGGCGACGCGGTGCTCTTCGGAGGACATCAGGCTGCAGTCGCACAGTGGACCGATCGCGCGGTTGTCGTCCACGTGCCTCTCGATGCGGAGACCGGCCCGGTGGTTCTGAAGCGGCGGGGACAAGCACGAACCGTCGGCACATTTTCGGTACAGACTCCCAAAGCTACGAGCATCTCTCCGGCAAGCGCCCCCATCGGCACGTTGGTGAAGATCAGCGGCGAAAATTTTGGAGCCTATTCTGAAAGCGGATCCACGCCTTACAACTACATGGATTTCAACACAGGACAGAACCGCGTCGAAATCGGCGGTGTCCCGGCGGTGATCTATCGCTGGCACGACGATCGGATCGACGTCTGGGTGCCGTTCAGCGCGAAGAGTGGGCCGGTCGTGGTGAAGCGGGGCGCGCCCAAGCCCGATGCAGACGGTTCCTGTTGCAAGGAGAGCGCGATCGTTTCGACTGAAGCAGGAGCCTTTAATGTGATTGTCCCCACGATCGAGTCCTTTTCACCGACAAGCGCCGGATTGGATGACGTGGTGACGATCAAAGGTTCCGGATTCGGCGCCTTCATCAAAACGACGGAAGCGACTCAGCCAAAACTCGGCGTAGAAGCTTTCAAGCGAAGTCAGATCGAGCTTGGTGAAAACGTCTCCCGTACGGAAGTCCTGTTCAACAACATCGGCGCTGTCGTGCTGTCGTGGACCGACACGGAGATTAAGGCCCGCGTTCCCCGGCGGCATCTGTTCGGTATTGGCAAACCCGGCCAGTTCAATACAGATCTTTCGACCGGTCCTCTCGTTATTCGGCGCGGTTCATGGGATCTCTTGCCGGATGGGACTTGCTGCACGCCTAAGAAGTGGGTGACCCTGGAAGCCGGGACGTTCACGATTGAAGCCAAGGGCATGCCGGACCAGAGTTTTTTCCAGACTAGGCCGGAAGGCAGCACCAACGACTAGTAGGATGCTCCGAAAGGCCGCCAGCTTCGTTCTCGCATCGCTTAGAGGCTCAACGTACGGCTCAAAGTACGCTTCGCCTCTGCGCTCGCTGCGGCCTTGCTGGACGACCTTTTTGACCATCCTACAAAACCCACCTCATCTTATTTCTCTCCTTGCCATTTCATTTCTTCTGATCTCTCCATCGAGTCTCCCCTCGGCGGCGGCCGAATCCGTTTTCAAGACGGCGCCGCAGAAAACGGGAACGGAAGTAACCCTCATGAGCGTGTACTTTCGCGACGCCCATGTGGGATGGGCGGTCGGGTCGGGAGGAACCGTACTGAAGACCGTCGACGGCGGCCAGAAATGGAAAAAGATTTCGAGCGGCACCACAGCCCTCCTGACCGGCATCCTCTTTACCGACGGCAAGCAAGGGTGGATCATCGG
>Ga0114129_10014177_pt1 | contig 11357 bp, 6 predicted proteins | sample RhiMetdeltSRZDD1_FD_80071 | JGI IMG/M metagenome (GOLD analysis project Ga0114129, IMG submission 80071) | Populus rhizosphere microbial communities from Tennessee, USA - Rhizosphere MetaG P. deltoides SRZDD1 (version 2) (version 2) | ecosystem: Host-associated > Plants > Roots > Rhizosphere >... | reverse complement strand
CACCCCCGAGGGGCCGTACGAATGAATCGCCACGCGATGTCCCCTCGCATGGACCGCGTCGACCACGGCCTTCATCGCCTCGAAGGACACCGTCTGCGTCGTCTCGACGCTTTGGAAGCTGCCGCGCGAGCCGAAGATTTTGATCCAATCCGATCCGGCGGCGAGCCGTGCTTCCGCCTGTTCGCGGAACGCGGCCGGATCCGGAGGCCCGCCGCGTCCGGCAGAGAGACCCTGACCGGCGACGAACATCCGCGGCCCGATCATCTTGCCCATGTTGATCAGATCGCGCATCGCGTAGTCGACTTCGTTCGACGCGCCGAGATCGCGAATCGTCGTGACGCCGGTTTCGAGCGTGCGGCGCGCGTTGTCGGCGGCGAGCATCGTCGTGACGCCGGCCGGGCGGCGCGGCTGACCGAGCGGTCGCGTGCCCGGCGTGCGATCCCAGTAGTACGTCATGTGCGTGTGCACGTCGATCAGTCCGGGGACGATCGTGTATCGACTCAGATCGATCACGTCCGCGCCCGCCGGCGGCGCGCCGGTGGCGACCGACGTGATGCGATCGTTGTCGACGACGATCACGACGTTCGTCGTGACTTTGCCGGAGCCATCGACGAGACGACCGGCCTTGATCGCTTTTGTTGCAGCCACAGCTGGCATGGCGACGCCCACTATGACGGATGCGCAGACCGTTTTAACTGCGGAGTAACGTGTCATCTTTTTCCAATGGCGGCGGGGCCCCACCCCCGCCGCGACCTGTCGCCGATGCCTCGCCTCCCGGCGAGGCATGGCCGCGGGCGCTGCTGTCCGTTTCTCTATCTGCATATCGCGCTGTTGCTTCTTCAAACTGCGCCGCGATCTCCTTCGCGAGTTTTTCCGGCGCGATCACGCGCGCGAACGGGCCGAAGCTCAGAATCCAGCTCTGGAGCGCGCGGTCGAGACAGACGTCGAGCGTCATCTGCAGCGCGCCCGCGTCGCCGTCGCGGAACTGCTGCGACGGATGCCATTCGCGCGCGCGCACGTAGTCGGCGACCGCCGGCTGGAACTCGATCTCGACATGCTCGGGCGGTCCCGAATGGACGCCGAGCGAGTACGGGAACGCGGTGTCGGGAAGCTCTCTGTAATCGACGTCGGGCGTGAAGCGTTCTTCGAGGAGCGAGATCTCCTGAACACGCTCGATCGCGAAGGTCCGCACCTCGCCGTACTCCGGCACGTACGCGAGCAGATACAGTCCGCCTTGCGCGTACGCGAGCCGGTACGGATGGATCAGATACGTCTTCATCCGGTCGCTCGACTTCGAGTAGTACGTCAGGCTGGCCTGACGATAGTGCAGCGTCGCCTCGAGCGCGCGGGCAATCAGCTGCTGCTGGCGCGGATCGTCTCCGCGACGCCGCAGCGGATCGGGCTTGGTGGCGATGATGCGCGGGAGTTGATCGAGGAATTGCCGCATGTGCGGCGTCAGAACGCCGGCGAGCTTGTCGAACGCACGCTCGACGTCGTCCTTGAACGGCGTGCCGGTGAGAGATTCGACGAGCGTGCGGCTGAAGTAGAGCGCGCACAACTCGGACACGGTCAGTCCCGCGGCGAGCCCTTTGAAGGCCTGGCCGTTGTAACGCCACCTTGTCTTGCCGTCGGCGCTCGATTTGTCGTCGTAGAGAGGGAAGCCGGCCTCTTCGAGCGCCTGCAGGTCGCGCCGAATCGTCCGCGTCGTGACGTCGCAGAGAGACGCGAGATCGTCGATCGTCACGCCCGAGCCGCGCGCCTGCTCGATCTCGCGCAGGATCGTCCACTGACGGATCACCTCGGCGTTTCGCGGCACAGCCGCATTCTACTGCCGCGGCTTCCTACTTCCGTGGATACGTGAATTCCGCGCCGGGATCCCGTTGCTTCAGCGCGGCGACCTGACCGTTCTGCACGACGAACTCGAAGATCACGTCCGCGAATTGCGGCGTGCGGAACCGCAATCCTTTCGTCCGGACGAGCGGCAGCGGCCGCCCGCCCGGCGGGACGATCGACAACCCGCCGTTCTCCTGATACGTGACCTGGATCTTCGTCCCGGTCGGCGTCTCGTAGCTGCCGGCCAGGCGTGCGAGCTCTGTCGGATCGAGGCGTTCAGGTTTGCGCGTGAAGGTCGCTTCGGCCTCGTCGAGCGACATCACAGCCTGCTCGATGTCGCCCTGCGGGTTCGTGCGGAAGTTCACCGACCACTTGCCGTTCTCTTCGTCGTCCGGCGTATCGAACCGGTCGTAGTGGACGTGCGTCATCGGCATCGCGATCTTGTGGAAGTCGAACAGGAGCTGGTCGTTCTTCATGCCGACCTTCAACACCCCGTACGCCGGATGCTCGTACTCGCCGACGTAATCCGCCAGCGCGTGCGACGGCTTCGTATTCGGCACGCGATCGTCGCCGGCTTTCTTGCGCGCCTGCTTGCTCGCTTCCTTCGCTTTCAACCGGATGTCGAGCCCACGCTGAATCCAAGGAGTCTCGTCCATCCCGAGCAGCCGCTCGTACATGTTGTACGTGATGTAGTTGTAGAGCGGCGCGGTGTGGTTTCCGACGACGAACACCACCACGCCAATGCGCTCCTTCGGCATGAACGACACTTGCGAGTGAAACCCCGGCAGGTCGCCGCCATGGAACGTGACGAGGTGCCCGCGGTAGACGGCGGTCTGCCGACCCATGCCGTACGCGGCGTTCAGGACTTCCCAGTAGCCGCGCTGCTCGGCGCCCGTGTTGGGCAGCCCGATGGCGGGCTGCAGCGTCTGTTTCAGCACGTCCGCCGGCAGCACCTGCTTGCCGCGATACATGCCGTCGTTCATCAGCGCGATCAGCCAGTGCGACAGGTCCTCGATGTTCGACACGATCGCGCCGCACGGCGCAACGCCCGCGATGTCTTCGTAGTAGGGGATGCGATAGAGGTCGAACGTGTCGCGCTTCTCGGTGAAGCCGACGCCGTGCTCCGGCTGCTTCACCATGTCGGCGATCGTGTAACCGGTCGACTTCATGTCGAGCGGTTGCAGAATGCGATCGCGCACGAACTGTTCCCATGTTCTTCCCGACTGCAGCTCGATCACGTAGCCGACGCCGGCGAACATCAGGTTGTTGTAGAGATACGCCTGCCGCATCGGTTCCTGCGGCTCGAGATACTTCAGTCGGTCGAACAGCTCCTTGCGCGTGAAATCGGATTTGTACCAGATGGTGTCGTGACGCGTGATCCCGGTCCGGTGCGACAACATGTCGCGCAGCGTCACCGTGTTGTTCAGCTGTTCGTTGTAAAAGCGGACCGTGGGCACCGACTCGCGTACCGGTCTGTCCCATGTCAGCTTGCCTTCCTCGACGAGCATCCCCGCTGCGACCGCCGTGAACAGCTTCGTGTTCGACGCGATCGGACACACCGTCCCCGCCGTGAAGGGCAGCTTCTTCTCGTAGTCGCGATATCCGTATCCCTTCGCGAACACGAGCTTGTCCTTGACGACGATACCGACACCGATGCCCGGCCCGTTCCAATCCTTGAGGACCTTGGCCATGTAATCGTCGAAGCCGGCAAGCCTGCTGGTGACATCTCCGTCCTGCGCCCGAGCGCCCCACGCGCAGGCGAGTGCCAAGAGCAGTGAAAGGGAGACGCCGCGCACGATTGAGCTGCATGTCTTCATGCGCGTGATTTTACGCCCGAAAAACACAAGGGCACGAAGACCCTTTCGGATCTTCGTGCCCTTGGTGACTTCGTACGAAAAACGTGTGTGCTGTTAGCCTTCGAGCGAGATGCGGCGAAGCAGTCCGAAGTCCGACAGCATCTTGCCCGCGCCAAGCACCACCGACGACAACGGATCCTCGGCGAGCTGCACCGGCAGACCCGTCTCTTCGCGCAGCCGCTTGTCGAGATTCTTCAACAGCGCGCCGCCTCCGGTGAGGATGATGCCGCGATCGAAGATGTCGGCCGACAGCTCTGGTGGAATGCGCTCGAGCGCGTCGTGCACCGCCTGGACGATCGCGCGCACCGGCTCGGTCAACGCCTTCCGGATTTCTTCGTCGTCCATCGTCACCGTCTTGGGCCGGCCCTCGGTGATGTGGCGGCCTTTCACTTCCATCGTCAGCCGCTGCTCGAGCGGGAAGGCCGAGCCGATCTCCATCTTGATCTGTTCAGCGGTGCGCTCGCCAACGAGCAGGCTGTGCGCCTTGCGCGCGTGCTGGATGATCGCGTCGTCGAGCTCGTTGCCGGCAACGCGCACCGACTTGCCGTAGACGACGCCGGCGAGCGAGATGACCGCGATGTCGGTCGTGCCGCCGCCGATGTCGACCACCATGTTGCCCGACGCTTCGGTGATGGGCATGCCCGCGCCGATCGCCGCCGCCATCGCTTCTTCGATGAGGTGCACTTCGCTGGCCTTCGCGCGCATCGCGCTGTCCTTGACGGCGCGGCGCTCGACCTGCGTGATTTCCGACGGCACGCCGATGACGACGCGCGGCCGCAGCCAGCCGCTGCGCTTGTGCGCCTTGCGGATGAAGTGCGTCAGCATTTTTTCCGCGGCCTCGAAGTCGGCGATCACGCCGTCCTTCATCGGCCGAATCGCCGTGATGTTGCCGGGCGTGCGGCCCAGCATCTCCTTGGCTTCGGTGCCAACCGCTTCGATGCGGCCGTTCACCTTGTTGAGGGCGACGATGGACGGCTCGCTGACGACAATGCCCTTCCCACGCGCGAAGACGCAGGTGTTGGCCGTGCCGAGGTCAATCGCGAGGTCGTGCGAGAAGCGGGAGAGCATGGCAGAAAGCACGGTCGACTCCTTAAATGCTGAGCAGTGAAATGGTGTTCAATGGCGGAAAGGCCAACCGCCGAAGGGCAAGCGTGATGCCGCGTCTCGATCGACGCGCATCACAAATTCCTTCAGGAAATCGACACTTTCGTAAAAGACGGGCTCGACGTGTCGTTACAGGTCTGTTGACCGATTACAGAAACCGCTCATTCGGCGCGCAGCGCGACGAGTGGATCGACGCGTGTGGCGCGCCACGCGGGGACGAGGCTCGCGGTGACCGCGAGCACAGCTATTAATGATGATGCGGCCGCAAAGGTGACCGCGTCGGTCGGGCGAACTTCGTATAACAGGCCGGCCATGACGCGTGTGAGGGCGAGCGCGCCGGCAAAGCCGATCGCCACGCCTGCCGCCATCAGCACGAGTGCGCGGCGGACCACCGTCCAGATGACCCGCGACGCCGGCGCGCCGAGCGCCATGCGCACGCCGATCTCGTGCGTCTCCTGGCTCACGGCGCTCGCGAGCACGCCGTAGATGCCGATGCCGGCGAGCCCGAGCGCGATGACGGCGAAGAGGCCGACCACCGTCATGCTGAAGCGCTGCGGCTTCACCGATTCGGCGACGACGTCAGCGAACGTTCGGGCGCTGGTGATCGGCAGCGCCGGATCGAGCCTCTGCACCTCGTTGCGAACGCTGACGATGACGGAGTCCGGATCTCGCTGCGACCGCGCCACGAGGTTCACGGTGCGGAACATGCCCACGATCCTCTCGCCGGCCAATCCATCCGGTACCTGAAAGAACGGTTCGTAGGCCTGCGCGATCCCCGGCTTGTCGAGCGTCGTCTGTTTCACGTTGCCGACGACGCCCACGATCGTCATCCATGGCGATTGAGACTCGTCGCCGCCCCACTTGATCTGGCGGCCGACCGCGGGCTGATTCGGCCACAGCGATCGCGCGAGCTGTTCGTTGATGATGACCACGCGCTCGCCGCCGCGGCCGTCGGCGTCGGTGAAGACGCGTCCTTCTTTGAGCGGGATGCCGAGCGCGTCGAAATATCCGCCGAAGGTCCACGTGTTCGCGATCACGCGGTTCAACAGATCGATCCGGCGTGCGCTGGCGTCGGGCGTGAACGTGCGCCGCTCGAGCACGTTGAGCGGCAGATCGTTGCCGGCGCCGGCCGCGGTCACGCCCGGAATCGATCGAGCCGCATCGGTGATCTGCTGATAGAACGCTTTCACCTGTTGGCCGGTTGCGTAGCGGCCAGCCGGCAGCGTCGTCTGCGCGGTCACCGAATGCTCGACGCCGAAGCCGGGATCGGTCGCCATGAGACGAAGGAAACTGCGCACGAGCAACCCCGCGCCGACTGACAGCATCAGGGCGAGGGCGAACTGCACGACGACGAGCGATCCGAGGAGCCGATGGCGCGCGCGCCCCGGCGTGGCGCTGTGAGTGCCTTCCTTGAGCGCGTTGAACGTCGATCCCATCGCCGCTCGCAGCGCCGGCATCGCGCCGAACAGCAGCGGCGTGACGAGCGACAGCGCCGTGGTGAACAGCAGCACGCGCGCGTCGAAGCCGATCGATTCGGCGCGCGGCAGCGTGGTGCCGGCGAAGGCGAGCAGCACACGCGTCCCCCAGAACGCGAGCAGCAGACCAAGGGCGCCGCCGAGCAGTGCGAGGACGAGGCCTTCGGTGAGCAGCTGGCGCGTCACGCGAGCCGGACTGGCGCCGAGAGCCGAGCGAATCGCCAGCTCGCGCTGACGCGATCCCGATCGCGTCAGCATCAGGTTCGCGACGTCCGCGCAGCCGATCAACAGCACGAAGGCGACAACCCCCATCAGCACGATCAGCATCCGGCGCGTACCACCGACGACTTCGTCGGCGAACGGCGCCATCGGAAGCGACAGTTGATTCGTCCATCGCGCGAACATGGGTGGATATCGCTCGCCGATCGCTTTCGCAACCGACGGCAGTTCGGCGCGCGCGCGATCGATCGACACGCCCGGCTTCAGCCGCGCGACGACCGTGTTGTTGTACATCATGCCGAACGCGCGGCGTTCGGCCGGAGAGAACGCGATCGGGACGAAGAGCGAGGCGGGCTGACCGTTTCGAGCGAGACCGCGCGGCGGAAACTCGACGCGATCGGGCATCACGCCGACGATCGTGTAGGGCTGGCGGTCGAGCGTGATCGTTCGTCCGACGATCGACGGATCGCGGCCGAACGCGCGCGTCCACAAGCCGTGGCTGAGGATCACGACCTTCGCGTTCTGACGATCGTCTTCCGGCGTCAGCGCGCGTCCGAGGATCGGCGAGACGCCGAGGACGGTGAACAGCTCGGGCGAGACGCGGACCGCGTCGAGCCGTTCGGGCGACGTGACGCCCGACAGCTCGTACTGAGCGTTCCGAAATACGGCCATCGCCGAATACGACTGCGCCGCGTCGCGCATGATCTCGACGTCCGGTGCGGAGAATTCGAACTTGTCGACGGGCGCGCCGGGAACCTTCTCGAACACGAGGACGAGCTGCTGCGGATCCTTGTAGGGCAGCGCCGCGATGAGGATGCCGTTGACGATCGTGAAGACGGCGGCGTTCGCGCCGATGCCGACGGCGAGCACGATCGCAGCGACGGCGGTGAATCCCGGATTGTGCCGCAGCGTGCGGAGCGCGTATCGCACGTCGGCCCGCAACAGATCGAGATGCTCGCGCGGCGCCGTCGTCGCGACGCCTTTCACCGTGTCCCACCACAGAGCCATGAGCGCCATCGTTCCTCCACGCGCCGCGTCGCGATGCTGATCGCGAAACACGTCGGTCATCTCGTCCCCGAAGTCACCACGGAAGTCCGACGGAAACAGACGCAGCAGCCGCCGGAAGATCCGATCGGCGCCCACCTCAGTGTTCCAATCTCAAGGCGACCAGCGGATCGATGCGCGCCGCGCCGCGGGCCGCGCTGTAGCTCGCGGCGAGCATCACGGCCGCGAGCACGGCCGTGCTGCCTGCGAGCGTGAGCGGATCGCTGCCGCTCACCTTGAACAGCAACCCGGAGAGCAGGCGCAGCAGCGCGGCCGCCATCGTCATGCCCACAGCGACGCCCGCGATCGTCAGGCGTGCGGCCGACGCGAGCTCGGCGCGCAGGATCGTCGACGGCGCCGCGCCGAGCGCCATCCGCACGCCGATTTCGCGCGTGCGCTGCGACACGGAGTACGCGGCCATGCCATACACGCCGATCGCGGCGAGTCCGAGGGCGACCGTCGAGAAGAGCAGCAGCAACAGCGTACGGAAACGTTCGACCACCATGGAAGACGACACGCGCTCATCGAAGGAGGCGACCTTCGAGATCGGCACCATCGGATCGAGCTGGGCGAGCTCGGCACGCACCGCGGGGACGAGCGCGGTCGGCGGCAGCGGCGAGCGGATGACGACGTTCGTCGTCCAGTACGTCAACGCAGGGATGTACATCTCCGGCGACGGCGGGCTGTCGAGCGAGTCCTGATGCATGTCGCCGACGATCGCCACGATGTCATACGGCAGCTCGCCGGGAAATCGCTCGATGAGCAGGCGCTGACCGATCGCGTCGCCGTTGAAGAATCGCCGGGCCATCGCCTGATTGATCGCGACGACGCCGCGCTCGTTGCGCACTTCGTCCGGCGTGAACGCGCGGCCGCGTTCGATTGGCAGCCGCATCGTCGCGAAGTAGTCGGCCGTCACGCGACGGAAGTACGCGGTGGGCCGCTCGTTCGGATTCGCGCGCGGCCGGCCGGCGATCGAGAAAAAGGTGTCCGAGCCCTGGTTGCTGAGCGGCACCTCCGATGCGAGCGCCGCATGCTCGACGCCGGGGATGGCCGTCAGCCTGTCGACGAATGCGCCGTAGAACCGGCGGACCGCTTCCGCGTCGAGCGCGGTCGGCACGGCGACTTGAAACGACAGCAGCTGGCGTGCCTCGAATCCCGGATCGACGCGGCCGAGGCTGACGAGACTTCGCAGCAGCAAGCCGGCGCCGACCACGAGCATCGTTGCGAGCGCGAGCTCGGCGCCGACGAGCAGGCGACCGACGCCATGGCGGATCGGCGGCGCGCCGCTTCGATCCGGTGATCGCAGCGCATCGTCCAGCGAGTGCATGGCGCGCAACGCCGGCAGCAGTCCGAAGATGATGCCGGTCGCGATCGAAAGACCGCTGGTGAAGAGCAGCACTCTGAGATCCATCGTCGTGCCGGCGATGTGCGCGAGGTCCGGTGGAGCGATCGCCGACACGGCGGTCAGCGACCAGCTCGCGACGAAGAGACTGACGGCGCCTCCGGCTACGGCCAGCAGCAGCGATTCGGTCAGCAGCTGACGGACGATGCGCAGTCGACTCGCACCGAGGGCCGCGCGGACGGCGATCTCATGCGACCGCGTGGCCGCCCGCGCCAGCAGCAGGTTCGCGACGTTCACGCACGCGATGAGCAGCACGAGACCGACAGCCGTCGCAAGGAGCAAAAGGCTCTGACGCACGTCGCCGACGAGCGTGTCGCGGAGCGGCGTGAGCCGCAGCTTCCAGCTCGTATTGGTCTTCGGGTAGTCGCGCGCGAGCGCCGCAGCGATCGCGTCCGACTCGCGCTGCGCCTGTGCGACGTCGACGCCCGTCTTCAGCCGCGCAATCGGCAGCAGAAAATGTGCGGCGCGCTGCTCCATGTCCGGGCCGCTCATCTTCGACGGCACCCAGAGCTCGGCGTCCGGCGGGATGGCGAACGCGGCCGGCATGACGCCGATCACCGTCGATCCGCGTCCGTTGACGATCATCGTCTGTCCCACCGCATCCGCGCGTCCGCCGAAACGCCGCTGCCACAAGCCGTAGCCGATCACGACGGTCGTCGCGCGATCGACTTCGGTCGCGTCTGCCGGCGAAAAGGATCGTCCCGCGAGCGGCGCCATGCCGAGCACGTCGAAGAAATCCGCCGTGACGAGCGCGCCCTCGACGCGCTCCGGGATCGAGCCGCCGGCAATCGTGTACGGCAGCGGGAACATCGCCGCCAGGCCGGTGACGGTGCGCATACGCTCGCGGTAGTCGCGGAAATCGGGCGGCGACACGCGCGCGGAGGTGCCGCCGCTGAAGCTGCCGAAGACCAGCAGCAGCCGATCGGGTGACGGGAACGGCAGCGGCCGGAGGAGCACGGCGTCGATGATGGTGAACATCGCCGTGTTCGCGCCGATACCGAGCGCGAGCGTGAGGATGGCGGCGGCCGTGAACGCCGGCGCGCGCCGCAGCATCCGGATTCCGTAGCCGAGATCCTGTTTCAGCAGATCCACGTGCTCGCGCGGCGCGGTGGCGACGATGCCTTTCACCGTGTGCCACCACAGCCTCGTCACGGCGGCCACACCTCCGCGCTCCGCGTCGCGATGCTGATGGCGAAACGTCTCGGTCATCTCCTCGCCGAAATCACCGCGGAAGTCTGAAGGAAACAACCGCAGGAGCCGGCGAAACCACCGTTCGGCGGGCATATATCGATGTTACGAACGGCGAAAGAGAACCTTCCGCTTCGCGATCGCGAGCGTCTGTTCGAGCCGCGCCGCCTCGGCGCGCGCGACGTCGCGGCCGAACGCGGTCAGCTCGTAGCGGCGCCGGCGTTCGTCTTCGCCCCGGCCGAACTCGCGGATCAAGCCGTCGTTCAGCAGGCGCTTCATGATCCCGTAGAGCGTGCCGGTGCTGAGACGAACCGCGCCGCTGGTGAGCTCCTCGACGTCCTTGAGGATCTGATAGCCGTGCGTGTCGCCGTCGGCGAGCGCCACGAGCACGTAGAACATCGCGGGCGTCAGCGGGAGCAATTCTTCCGGATCGCGTTTGGTCATACGTCGTGCCACGATATGTCGCGTCACGCCATATGTCAAGCTCTGCCAGTACAAAAAAAGTAGACTAGATCTCATTCCTCATGTTGCGTCGTATGGCGTCGTCCGCGTTTTTCGCGGCAACGCTTTTTTCGCTCGCCTGCTCCAAGAGTCAAACCGCCGCGGGCCTTCCCGCGATGCCGCCGACGCCGGTCGCGCTCGCGCCGGCGAAGACGACCGCGATCGAAGACACCACCGAATACGTCGCGACGCTGAAGTCGCTGCGCTCCACCGCCGTGCAGCCGCAGATCGAAGGACAGGTGACGCAAGTCTTCGTGAAGTCCGGGGATCGGATCCGCGACGGCGCGTCGCTCTTCCAGATCGATCCGCGCCGCCAGCAGGCCGCCGTCGCCTCGCAGCAGGCGGAGCTGAGCGCGAAGGAGGCGGCCGTCGCCTTCGCGCGCCAGCAGCAGCAGCGGTCGAACGAGCTCTATAAAGCCGGCGCGATCAGCCGGCAGGAGCTCGAAACGGCGGAGACCGCGCTGCACACGGCGGAAGGCGATCTCAACGCGCTGCAGGCGCAGGTGCAGCAGCAGCAGGTGCAGCTCCATTACTACACCGTCACCGCGCCGACCTCCGGCATCGTGGGTGACGTGCCGGTGCGTGTCGGCAATCTCGTGACGCCGCAGACCGTGCTGACGACGATCGACCAGAACGCGCTGCTCGAGATCTATGTCAACGTGCCGATCGAGCGAGCCGGGGAGTTGAAGAAGGGCCTGCCGATCCGAGTCCTGAACAGCGACGGTCGGCAGACGT
>Ga0114129_10014176_pt1 | contig 11358 bp, 11 predicted proteins | sample RhiMetdeltSRZDD1_FD_80071 | JGI IMG/M metagenome (GOLD analysis project Ga0114129, IMG submission 80071) | Populus rhizosphere microbial communities from Tennessee, USA - Rhizosphere MetaG P. deltoides SRZDD1 (version 2) (version 2) | ecosystem: Host-associated > Plants > Roots > Rhizosphere >... | reverse complement strand
TCATCGTCAAGCGCGCCGCGCGCGAGCTGCGTGACGGCTTCTACGTGAACCTGGGCATCGGCATGCCGACGCTGGTCGCCAACTACGTGCCCGAGGGCATGACCGTGTTTTTCCAATCGGAGAACGGCATCCTCGGCGTCGGGCCGTTCCCCTACGAGGGCGACGAGGATCCCGATCTCATCAACGCCGGCAAGCAGACGGTCACGGTGCTCCCCGGCGCGTCGTTTTTCTCCAGCGCCGACTCGTTCGCCATGATCCGCGGCGGGCACATCGATCTCTCGATTCTGGGCGCCATGGAAGTCGACCAGCAGGGGAACCTCGCCAACTGGATGATCCCCGGCAAGATGGTGAAGGGCATGGGCGGCGCCATGGATCTCGTGGCCGGCGCCAAGCGCGTCGTGGTCACCATGCAGCACACGGCCAAGGACGGCTCGTCGAAGATCCTCGAGCGCTGCACGCTGCCGCTCACCGGCAAGGGGGTCGTCGATCTCGTCATCACCGAGCTCGCGGTGCTGGAGGTGACGGCCGACGGGCTCGTGCTGCGCGAGACCGCGCCCGGGGTAACACCCGATCAAGTGCGTAGCGCTACGCAAGGGTCCCTACGCATTCCCGCCGACGTCGCGACGATGGAAACGTTTTAGTCGAATCACGTCACTCCATTCACTCGCCTGTTCGTTGACATCCTCTCCTCGCCGCCTAGAGTTCCCCTCGGCATCGTGCTCTTGCCGTTTCCAGGAAAGGAGTGCGTCCCTCCATGCGAAAGTCTCCGCTCGTCCTCGTCATCCTTTCGCTGTTCCTGCTCATCGGTTTGTCCTCTTCCTCTGAGGCGCAGTGCATCACGTGCGCCGGCGGGCACTGCGTGTACGTGACCTCCGGTCACGGCTCGTGCGTCGAGTACCCGGACCCGGACATTTCCTGCAAGCTCGCGTGTCCCAACTGTCCCACGGCTCCCTGCGATCCCGGCGGAGGCGGCGGTGGCGGCGGCGGATGCGCGGTGTTCGATCCGATGGATGCCCTCGGCTCGGTGGCGCCGAACAAGACCGTGGTGACTTCCGGCCTGCTCTTCCGCAGCGACGCCGCGACCAACGCCAAGGTGTTCGGCGGACGCGGGCAAGGCGTCCGCGTGCTCCCCGGCGGCGCGTTCGGCGGCCTGACGGCGGATGGCGCGGCTCGCGCGATCGAAGACCTTTCCCCGCAGGCCGCTGGGCGCCTCACGCTCAGCCACGGCTTCACCAACGTCAACAACGCCGGCATCCCGGTGAGCTTCACGACCCCGGACGGCGAGGGATTCGGATTCGCCCCCTCGACCGGCGTGGTGGGAGCCGAGGTTCGGGTCAAGGTTCGCGGCATGACCAAGCTGGCGCGCGCCGTGGGCAACGTCGGGCTGTCGACGCAGGACCTTCTCCTGGTCGATGTCTCGATCCACGGCAAGGCCTACATCCTGGCCCTGAAGAGCGAGGTTCTGGACAGCTCGGCTCCGGACAGCCAGGCTCGGCTCCGCACCATCGAAGACTCTCTGAGAAACAGCTATCAGATGTTCCCGACCATCGAGCGCATGCCGATTGAGACCTGCTAGTCTTCCCCTCGTGACGCGGGCACGCCCGCGCCCGAGCACGGTGCCGGGAGGAGGGCCGAGAGGCCCTTCTCCTTTTTCGTGGTAGCCTTCGCTGGATGCGATTCCGCGTGGAGATCACGGCAGCGGGCGCCGGCAAGGTGGTGGCGACGTGCGCCGACTTTCCCGGCTGCCGCGCCGAGGGCGCGACGCGCGACGAGGCGCTCGAGCGCATCCGGAGTGCGATCGCCTTCTATCAGGAGATGTGCCCCTGCGACGTCACCTCGGACGCCGGCGTCGAGCTCGAGGTGCGTGATGCGACGCGCCGTTGAGCTCGCGCTCGTCCTCCTCGTTGCGGGCTGCGCGCACGCCAAGCCCGCCGCGCGCGGCGCGCCCGTGACCTACCTCGCGCTCGGCGACTCGTACACGATCGGCGAGGGCGTGGCCGAGCGCGATCGCTGGCCGGTGCAGCTCGCGGCGATGCTGGGGATCGCCGAGCCGACGATCATCGCCAAGACCGGTTGGACGACCGACGAGCTGGCGGCGGCGATCCCGGAGCGCCCGGGCACGTTCTCGCTCGTGACGCTCCTCATCGGCGTGAACAATCAGTATCGTGGCCGCGATCTCGAGGAATATCGGACGCAGTTCACGGCCCTGCTCGCGCGCTCGATCGAGTTCACCGGCGGCGACCCCAAGCGCGTCGTCGTGCTCTCGATCCCGGACTGGGGCGTGACCCCGTTCGCCAAGGATCGCGACCGCGCCCGCGTCGCCGCCGAGATCGACCGCTTCAATGCCGTGAGCCGCGAGGAGTCGCGGCGTGCCGGCGCGCGCTGGGTCGACGTGACCGATTACTCGCGCCGCCATCCTGAAGAGGTCGTGGATGACGGCCTGCATCCTTCGCCCCGCGCCTATGCCGCGTGGGCTCGCGCCGCGCTTCCGGAAGCGGAGGCGGCGCTGAAAGACCATCGATGACCGACGAGAACAAGCCGCCGACCGAAGCCGAGTGGCGCGAGCGCCTCACGCCCGAGCAGTACCGCGTGCTGCGCGAGAAGGGCACCGAGCGCGCGTTCACCGGGAAGTACTGGGACCATCACGGCGAGGGCCGCTACCTGTGCGCCGCCTGCGGGGCCGAGCTGTTCCGCTCGGGAGAGAAGTACGACTCGGGCTGCGGCTGGCCCAGCTTCACCGCGCCCGCGCAGGAGAGCCGCGTCGCCGAGAACACGGACATGAGTCAGGGTATGGTGCGCACCGAGGTCACGTGCGCGCGCTGCGGCGGCCATCTCGGGCACGTGTTCGATGACGGGCCGGGACCCACCGGCCTGCGCTACTGCATCAACTCCGCTTCGCTGGACTTCGAGGAAAAGAAGAAGTAGCTACTGCGAGTCGATGCGGTCGAACGCGGCGGCGGAGAAGACGCGCACGCTGCGGTCGCGATCGGTGGTGCGCAGCCGGTCGAGCGCCGGGAGCGCCGCCTTGGCGGCCGCGCCCATGCCGCCCAGCGACTCGGCGGACAGCGCGCGCACGTCGGCGTCGGTGTCGTCCAGGGCGGCGATCAGCGCCTGGATCGCGGGCTCGGTGAGCGGGCGCAGGATGCCGAGCATGACCGCCGCGCCCTTGCGCGTGAGCAGGTCCGGCGACTTCGTCTGGGTCACGAGCGCGGGCACCGCCTGCGTGAGATCGGTGTGCGCGAGCGTGGCGTCGGACGCCAGCTTGGCGCGCTCGATCCGATCCTCCTTGGGATCGCTGACCATGGCGGCCAGCGCCTTCTTCACCGAGGCCGAGTCGGGCGCGATGTGGACGATGGCGTGCGCCGCGGCGAGCCGCACGCCGGCCTCGGGGTCGCGCATGGCGTGGCGGAGCTGCGGCACGATGGGGCGGGCGTCGTCGCCCATCTCGGAGAGGGAGGCCGCCGTGGCCGCGCGCACGCCGGCATCGGTCGAGCGCAGCTTGGCCACCATGCGCGGCGCGAGCCCCTTGGCCGGGCCGAAGCGCGCCAGGGCGGCGCGCGCCACCGTGCGCACCGAGTCCGACGGATCCTTTTGGGAGACGCGAACCAGGCGCGGGATGGCGCCGTCGGCCGGATCGCCGAACGCCCCGATCAGGCTCGCGCTCGCCGCGCGCACCGCCGGGATCTCGTCGTCGAGCGCGTAGACGAGCGGTCCCACCACGCCCGCGCCGCTGTTCCCGATGGCGCGCAGCGTCTCGAGCGTCTGCAGGCGCGTGTCGGCGTCCTCGTGACGCAGGAGGATGGCGACCGAGGGCGCGGCCTCGGCGGCGCGCGCCCCGATGGCGCGGAAGGCGCGCAGGATCTCGCGGCGCACGTTGGCGTCGGGATCGAGCAGCACGTCGACGAGCTGGGGGAGCGCGGGCGCGGCCTTGGGCCCGAGCGCGGCGAGGCGCGAGGCGGCCTGCGCGCGCGCCGCCGCGTCCGGGCTCTTGAGACCGAGCGCCAGCACCGTGGGGTTGCCGGACTCCTGTGCGTGGGACGTCGCCGCGAGCACGAGTAGGCACACGGCGAGCAGCACCGAAGGCATGCGGAAGGGCATCGAATTCCTCGGGGTCGAGCGGCTCGTGGCGGGTGGTGCCGCCCTTGTTCCCCATGAGAGTACATGGTTAAATACCGGCGGTTCCAGCACCTATCTTCCCGCCGGTTGCCTCGCGACCGCTTCCCAGCCAGCGGCCCCGCCGACCTCGAAAGGAAGGACGCTCTCTTCATGGCCACGCAGATCGCGCCCGCGGACCCGCTCCTCGCCGAAGAGCACTTCCAGGTACGCGAGACGGCCTCGCGCTTCGCGAGCGAGGTGGTGAGACCGCGCTCCGCGGCCCTCGACCGCTCGGGCGAGTTCCCGGCCGAGACCTTCCGCCAGATGGCGGAGCTCGGCTTCCTCGGTCTGCCGTTCCCCGAGGAGTACGGCGGCGCCGGGCTCGACACGCGCGCCTATCTGATCGCGGTCGAGGAGATCTCGGCGGCCTGCGCTTCGACCGGCATCTCGCTCGCCGCGCACACCTCACTCGGCACCGCGCCCATCTTCTACGCCGGCACCGAGGAGCAGAAGCGCCGCTTCGTGCCGCGCCTGGCGCGCGGCGAGATCCTCGGCGCCTTCGGCCTCACCGAGCCCAATGCTGGCTCCGACGCCGCCGGCACGCAGACCACGGCGACGCGCACCGACGCCGGCTGGCGCGTGAACGGCACCAAGATCTACATCACGAACGGCTCGGTGGCGGGTGTGGTCGTGTTCACGGCGCGCACCGAGCGCCCGGGTGGCGGCAAGGGCATCTCGGCGTTCCTGGTCGAGAAGGGCACGCCCGGCTTCAAGGTGGGGAAGCGCGAAGACAAGATGGGCCTGCGCGCCTCCGACACCGTCGAGCTCCACTTCGAGGACTGCGTCATCCCGCTGGAGAACATCCTGGGTGGGGAAGGCGCGGGCTTCCGCGAGTTCATGCGCACGCTCGACAGCGGCCGCATCGGCATCGGCGCTCTCTCGCTCGGCATCGGGCGCGCCGCCTACGAGGCCGCGATCGACTTCGCCAAGACGCGCAAGCAGTTCGGCAAGCCCATCGCCGAGTTCCAGATGGTGCAGGAGATGCTCGCCGACATGCGCGTGCGCCTCGAGTGCGCGCGCCATCTCGTGTACCACGCCGGCTGGCGCAAGGATCACGGCCAGCCGTTCGCCATCGAGGCCTCGATGGCCAAGCTCTACGCCTCGGAGACGGCGACGTTCTGCGCCGACCGCGCCGTGCAGATCCACGGCGGCATGGGCTACATGCGCGAGCTGCCGGTCGAGCGCTACTACCGCGACGCCAAGCTCATGGAGATCGGCGAGGGCACGACCCAGATCCAGAAGATCGTCATCGCCCGCGACTGCATGCGGCAGGTGGGCTACCAATTGAAGGGATTGCGCGATGAATGACCGTGACGCGGTGATCGTGAGCGGCGCCCGGACGCCGATCGGCAAGTTCCTGGGCGCGCTGTCGTCGTTCAAGGCGCCGGAGCTCGGCGGCTTCGCCGTCAAGGCGGCGATCGAGCGCGCGGGTATCAAGGCCGACGAGCCGGACGAGGTCTTCATGGGCAACGTGGCCCAGGGCGGCGAGGGCCAGGCCCCGGCGCGCCAGGCGGCGATCAAGGGCGGGCTCGCGCCCACCGTGCCGGCGACCACGATCAACAAGGTGTGCGGCTCGGGCCTCAAGGCCGTCATGCTCGCGGCGCAGGCCATCCGCGCCGCCGACGGCGACATCTTCGTGGCCGGTGGCATGGAATCCATGTCCAATGTGCCGCATTACCTGTTCACCGGACGGCAGGGCGTGAAACTCGGCGACCAGAAGCTCGTCGACGGCGTCGTCTACGACGGCCTGTGGTGCTCGTTCAACAACTCGCACATGGGCAATCTGGCGGAGTACACGGCCAAGAAGTCGGGCATCACGCGCCAGATGCAGGACGAGTTCTCGCTCGCCTCGCACCAGAAGGCGGTGGCGGCGCAGAAGGCCGGCAAGTTCAAGAAAGAGATCGTGTGCGTGCACGTGCCGCAGCGCAAGGGCGATCCCATCTGCGTGCAGGAGGACGAGTCGCCGCGCGCCGACACCAACCTCGACGTGCTGGGCAAGCTTTCGCCGGCGTTCGAGAAGGAGGGATCGGTGACCGCGGGCAACGCCCCCGGCCTGAACGACGGCGGGGCGGCGCTCGTCCTGATGAGCGCGGCCGCGGCGAAGAAGCGCGGTGCCAAGCCGCTGGCGCGCGTCACCGCGTACGCCAACGGCGCTCTCGACCCCAAGGACCTCTTCTACGCGCCAGTCGTCGCCGTGGAGCGCGTGCTGCGCCAGCTCGGTGCCAAGATCGACGACTTCGATCTCATCGAGGTCAACGAGGCGTTCGCCGCGCAGGCGCTGGCCGACGGCAAGGAGCTGGGCTGGGACTGGAACCGCGTCAACGTGAACGGCGGCGCGGTAGCACTCGGTCATCCCATTGGCGCGAGCGGCGCGCGCGTGCTGGTCACGCTGCTGAACGCGCTGGAAGACCGGGGCGGGAAAACCGGTCTGGCCACCTTGTGCCTGGGCGGCGGCGGTGCCGTGGCTCTGGCCGTGGAGCGCGTGGCGTGAATCACGTCGCCGTCGTCGGCGGCGGCACGATGGGCAACGGCATCGCGCAGGTCTTCGCGCAGGCGGGCTTCGAGGTGACGCTGGTCGAGGTGTCGCGCGAGCGCATCGACGGCGCGGTGGGCAGCATCTCGAAGAGCCTCGATCGCCTGGTCAAAAAGGGCTCGATCGACGAGGGCGGCAAGCTCGCCGCGCTCGACCGCGTGCGCGGCGTGACCGTGGTCGAGGAGGTCGAAGCCCCGGCGCTCGTGGTCGAGGCCGTGGTCGAGAGCTTCCCGATCAAGCGCGACGTGTTCCAGGCTCTCGATCGCGTGTGCCCGCCCGAGACCATCTTCGCGAGCAACACCTCTTCCATCTCCATCACCGAGCTGGCGGCGGCCACGAAGCGGCCCGAGCGCTTCGTCGGCATGCACTTCATGAATCCGGTGCCGGTGATGACCCTGGTCGAGATCATCCGCGGCCTGGCCACCAGCGACGCCACCTATCGCACGGTGGAGGAGACCGCGCGCCAGCTGGGCAAGACACCGGTCGAGGTGCAGGACTATCCCGGCTTCGTGTCCAACCGCGTGCTCATGCCGATGATCAACGAGGCCGTCTACTGCCTCATGGAGGGCGTGGCCTCGCGCGAGGCCATCGACCAGGTGATGAAGCTCGGCATGAACCACCCCCTCGGGCCGCTGGCCCTGGCCGACCTCATCGGTCTCGACGTCTGCCTCGCCATCATGAACGTGCTGCACGACGGCTTCTCCGACTCCAAGTACCGGCCCTGCCCGCTGCTCAAGAAGATGGTGGCGGCGGGACGGCTGGGTCGGAAGAGCGGCCGCGGATTCTATGAGTACGCGTAAGTTGCCGCCCACCGGATGAACTTCGACCCCACTCCCGAGCAGCAGGCATTCCTCGACGAGGTGCGTGCCGTGGTGCGCGAGGACGTCGCGCCCCGCGCCGCGGCCTGGGACGCGGAGGCGGCGTGGCCGGCGCCCGCGCTCGCGTCGCTGGCCCGGATCGGCGCGCTCGGCGTCTACGCGCCGCGCGAGCACGGCGGCCGCGGTCTCGACACCGTGAGCTACGCGCTCGCCATCGAGGAGATCTCGAGCGAGCTGCCGGCGCTCGGCATCGCCGTGTCGGTCAACAACTCGCTGGTCGCCAATCCGATCGCGCGCTTCGGCACGCCGGAGCAGAAGAAGCGATTCCTGGAGCCGGTGGCCCGCGGGCGCACGCTCGGCGCTTTCGCGCTCACCGAGGCCGGCGCCGGCAGCGACGCCACGCGCCTGTCCACGCGCGCGCGCCGCGAGGGCGACGGCTACGTGCTGCACGGCGAGAAGGTGATGGTGACGAGCGGCGGGCCGGCCGGGCTGTTCGTGGTCGTGGCGGCCACCGACCCCGACAAGCTGGGGCGCGGGCTCACCGTCTTCCTGGTGCCGGGCGACGCGCGCGGCGTCGAGCGCGGCGAGCGCGACGCCATGATGGGGCTGCGCTCGGCCGACGTGCGCACCGTGCGCTTCGACAACGTACGCCTGGGGGCCGAGCACCGCCTGGGCGAGGAGGGGCGCGGGCTCTCCGTGGTCATCGAATCGCTCAACGCCGGCCGCGTGGGCGTGGGCGCGCAGGCCGCGGGCATCGGCCGCGGCGCTCTCGACCGCGCCGCCGTGCACGCCACCCGCCGCCGCCAGTTCGGGCAGAAGCTGGGCGAGATCGGCCCGGTGCAGCAGATGCTGGGTGCCGCCGCCACCGAGCTCGATGCCGCCTGGCTCGCCGTCCTGCACGCCGCCCAATGCCGCGATCGCGGCGAGTCCTTCTCGGCCGACGCCTCGCGCGCCAAGCTCGCGGCGTCCGCCGCCGCCGTCGCCGCCGCCGACACCGCCGTCCAGATGTTCGGCGGCTGGGGTTATCTCACCGCCACCGGCGTCGAGCGCTTCTACCGCGACGCCAAGGTGACCGAGCTGTACGAGGGCACGTCGGAGATGCAGCGCATCGTGCTCGCCGGCTCGCTCACGCGCGGATAGGGGGCGGCGCGCGATGGACTTCCGGCTGACCGAGGACCAGCTCCAGCTGCAGGACGCCACGCGCCGCCTGGCGCGCGAGGAGTTCCTGCCGCACGCCGCGCGCTGGGACCGCGAGGACGACGCGTATCCCGCCGACGCGGTGGCCAAGCTCGCCGAGCTCGGCTACATGGGCATGAGCGTGCCCGAGGAGTACGGCGGCCTGGGCTACGACGCGGTCTCCTACATCGTGGTCATCGAGGAGCTGTCGTACGTGTCCGCCGCGCTCGCCATCCTCGTCGCCGTGCACAACACGGTCGGTGCCTGGCCCATCGCGCGCTTCGGCACCGAGGAGCAGAAGCGCACCTTGCTGCCGCGACTGGCCGCCGGCGAGCTGGGCGCGTTCTCCCTGTCCGAGCCCGACGCCGGCTCCGACGTGGCCAGCCTCACGGCCACCGCGCGGCGCGACGGCGACAGCTACGTGCTCAACGGGGCCAAGAACTGGGTGACCAACGGCGACCACGCCGCCATCCTCAACGTGTTCGCCAAGACCGATCCCAAGGGCAACGCCCATGGCATCACCGGCTTCGTGGTCGAGGCCGGAACCCCCGGTCTGGCCGTGGGAAAGCACGAGGACAAGATGGGTCTCCGGTCCTCGGACACCGTGTCGCTCTCGCTCACCGACCTGCGCGTGCCGGCCTCGCGACGCCTGGGCGAGGAGGGCATGGGCATGAAGATCGCCCTGGCGGCGCTGGACGCGGGCCGCATCGGAGTTGCCGCGCAGGCCGTGGGCGTGGCCCAGGCGGCGCTCGACCAGGCCGTGGCCCACGCGCGCGTCCGCCGCGCTTTTGGTAAGCTCCTGTCGGACCACGGAGCCATCCAGACGATGCTCGCCGAGATGGAGCGACGCGTCGTCTCGGCCCGTCTCCTCATGTACCGGGCGGCCTGGCTCCGCGATCAGGGCCGCTCCTTCACCAAGGAAGCCGCGCAGGCCAAGCTCTTCGCCACCGAAGCCGCCACCTTCGTCACGCACCGCGCCATCCAAGTGCACGGCGGCTACGGCTACGTGAAGGAGTATCCGGTGGAGCGCTTGTACCGCGACGCGCGCGTCTTCGAGATCTACGAGGGCACGAGCGAGATCCAGCGGCTGGTCATCGCGCGCGAGATCCTGCGGCAGGCCGAGGCGGGGGCAACCCCGGCTCGCGAACCGGCGGTGCCGGCCGATACCGATGGAAGACTCTAGGCAACGACATCCCCGTCCCCAGGAGGAGTGAAGTGGCAGCGCGCTCGAAAGTCGCCGTTCTCTACACCACGCCCCGCACCGTCGTCGACGACTATCAGAAGCTCTTCCGCCTCGCCGGGATGAAGGAAGCGCTGCCGGCCGGTCCGCGCACGTCGCTCCGCATCAACATCTCGTGGCACGTCTACATGCCCGCGTGCTCGACCACGCCGTGGCAGCTCGAGGCCGTGATCCGCGGCCTGGTGGACGCCGGCCACCCGACGCAGTCGCTGTTCGCGGCGCAGAACCGCACCGTGGTCGTCGACTGCCGCGTCGGCGCCGTGAACAACCACCTGCAGCCGGTGCTCGACCGCTACGGCGTCGAGATCCAGTACCTCAACGAGAAGCCGACCGAGTGGGTGGTCTACCAGCCCAAGCAGCCCATGCTCGTGCTCCACGACGTCTTCAAGAAGGGCATCCTGGTGCCGAAATGCCTGATCGGCTCCAACGTCGTGCACATGCCCACGCTGAAGACGCACGTCTTCACCACCATGACCGGCGCGATGAAGAACGCGTTCGGCGGCCTGCTGCAGGAGAACCGCCACTGGACGCACTCGGTGATCCACGAGACCCTGGTCGACCTCCTGCAGATCCAGAAGGAGATCCACCCCGGGCTGTTCGCGGTCACGGACGGCACGATCGCGGGCGACGGTCCGGGCCCGCGCGCCATGCGCCCTCACGTCACCAATCTCATTCTCGCCTCCAACGACATGGTGTCGATCGATGCCATCGCCGCCAAGCTCATGGGCCTCGATCCGATGTCGATCAAGTTCATCCGTCTGGCGCACGAGAAGGGCCTCGGCGTGGGCGATCCACGCGAGATCGAGCTCGTGGGCGACGACGTCTCCAAGGTCAACTTGAAGTTCTCACCGCACGAGGACACTTTTGCGAGCCGCGGTCAGAAGCTGATCTATTGGGGGCCCTTGAAGCCGCTGGAGAACATCCTGCTGCGCAGCCCGATCGTGCCCTGGTCGTACGCGGCGTCACGCCTGTACCACGACGGCTACTGGTACCCGACGCACGGCATGCCGCGCGTGAAGAAGCTTCTGGCGACCGAGTGGGGCAAGCTCTTCGACCAGTACGGGAAGACGGGGACGAGCGTCGAGGATCCGGCGGAGAGCAAGGCGGCGGGGTAGAGGAAAAACCGTCCCACCCACGCGCTAGCCTCGAAGGTGACGCGCCCCCGGCTTCAGGTGCTGCATGCGCGGCTACAGTCGAACGCACTTCAGTGACGCTGCTCTCATCCGTCGCGCGGACCGCAGAGCGGCGCGGGACCGCCTCTCGCTGGCTTCTCGTCTGGCCGATCTCGCCGAGATCGACCTGCGCCAGATCTATCGCGAGCTCGGCTACCCCTCGATGCACGTCTACTGCGTGGAGAGACTACGGCATTCGGACGATGAGGCTTACAACCGCATCCAGGCGGCGCGCGCGGCGAGGCGGTTTCCTGCGCTCTTCAC
>Ga0114129_10014174_pt1 | contig 11358 bp, 9 predicted proteins | sample RhiMetdeltSRZDD1_FD_80071 | JGI IMG/M metagenome (GOLD analysis project Ga0114129, IMG submission 80071) | Populus rhizosphere microbial communities from Tennessee, USA - Rhizosphere MetaG P. deltoides SRZDD1 (version 2) (version 2) | ecosystem: Host-associated > Plants > Roots > Rhizosphere >... | reverse complement strand
CGGCCCTCGACGCGCTCGTGTCCGCCGGGTGGGATCGCGGGAACGAGTACTTTCAGCCGACGAGCTTTCAGATCTCGAACATCCATGCGGGGACGGGAGCCAGCAACGTCATTCCGGGCACGCTGGATATCGCTAACCTGATCCGGAATCGGTTTAATCGATTCATTCTTGACCTCACTTGGCAAACTCGGCTATAGACTGCTGAACCTTTTTTGTAATTCTCGATTGTTGAAAACTGAAAGCTTGGCAACCAGCTGTGGCGAAGTTAAACTGGTTCCGCTGGTGAGTGGATAACAGGAAGTTTCTTTGACGAAAACATTTGCCGTACTGATCTTCACTCGCAAGGATCGGTGCGGTTACATGAATAGGACGCCTCGCGGCCAGTTTGGAACGAAGAGCCAAATTGCCTGGTCTGCTCTCCTACTGGCGCTTTCGGTAATTCACGGTTTCCCAACGGTCGGGTTTGCCGACAAGCTCGTGTTGATTTCCCCTCATTGGGAGGGAATCAGGTATGAGTTCGAGCGTGCGTTTAAGACACGCTATCAGAACGAGACCGGACGAACTGTAGAGTTGGAGTGGATGGACGTCGGCGGCTCATCAGAAACCCTTCGCTACCTGCAATCGGAATTTAAAAACAAGCCGGCAGGAATCGGCATCGATATTTTTTTCGGGGGAGGACTTGATCCTTATTTGACGCTAAAAAAAGATCATCTCCTGGATCCGTATGCTTTACCCAAGCCGCTGCTCGAAAAAATACCCCCAAAGTTGGCGGGGGTTCCCCTCTACGATCCGGATTACACTTGGTATGGCGCTACCTTGGCAGGCTTCGGCATCGTCTATAATAAAATTGTACTCAATCTTACGAAGCTTCCGGTGATCACGAATTGGGAAGATTTAGCGTCGCCACAAGCGTTTGGCTGGGTGGGATCTTCGGATCCGCGTAAGAGCGGCAGCGTGCACATGGTGTATGAAGTCATCCTGCAAGCGTACGGGTGGGACAAAGGTTGGCGAATCATCACCGGCTTGGGAGCCAATGTGCGCAATTTTACGAATTCGGCGAGTCAAATTCCTAAAGACGTCGCCATTGGAGAGGTCGCTTACGGATTGGCAATAGATTTTTACGCCTGGGCCCAAGTCAAGGAAGCCGGGGCTGATAAGATCGGTTTTGTTATGCCTGATAATCTGACGATCATTACTCCCGACGGTATCGGAATCTTGAAGGGCGCACCCAACCCCGCAGTTGCCAAAGCTTTCATTCGTTTCGTGATGTCCGAGGAAGGCCAAAAGCTCTGGCTATTAGTTGAAAAGGCTCCGGATGGGCCGCAGCGTTTCCAGCTCAATCGCTTCAGCGTATTGCCGTCGTTATACGCGCTGTCGCCGCAGAGCACTGCGGTAAAGATCAACCCATTCTCGTGGCGATCGGAGTTTGTGTTTGACCCAAAATTGAGTTCCGAGCGCTGGTCGATCGTCAACGATTTAATCGGCGCTTTGATCATCGATCAAAAGCATCTGCTTACTCGGGCGTGGAAAGACGCACTGGCGGATGGTTTGAGCGAACAGCAGTGGCAGAGGCTGACGGCTATGCCCATCTCCGCGGATGAGGCGTTGGAATTGGCGAAGACGAAGTGGAAGGATTCTGTATTCCGCAATCAAAAACTCAACGAGTGGATTCACTTCGCCCGGAGTAAATACCTGTTCGGCGTCAAGCCACCCATCATACGCTCAGAATGGTATAGCCTGTTAGCCTTTGTCTGTCTCTCGTTCGGCCTGGTAACGTACGGTTGGAAGAAAAAGAGTTGAATCCAGGGGCCGAGCTAATGGTTAGCGTTAAATTTGAGTCTGTCAGCAAGATGCTCGGTCAGTCCAGGGCAGTCGACAACCTGACCTTGGACATCGGCGCCGAGGAGCTGTTCTTTCTTCTGGGGCCGTCTGGATGCGGTAAAACCACGGCGCTCCGTTTGGTCGCGGGGTTTTATACTCCCGACAACGGTCAAATCCTTTTTAACGGCCAAGACCAGAGCCCAGTGCCACCTCACAAACGTAATACCGGAATGGTTTTTCAAAATTATGCGCTGTGGCCGCATATGGACGTACAGAATAACGTCGCCTACGGATTAAAAATGCGCCGTGTATCGGAAGCCGAGAAAGAGAAGCGAGTCAGGCACGCCCTTGAAATCGTCCACATGCAGGCCTACGCCGGGCGCATGCCGAATCAGCTTTCAGGCGGACAGCAACAACGAGTCGCTCTCGCCCGTGCTTTGGTGATCGAGCCGGACGTCGTCTTATTAGATGAGCCGTTGTCCAATCTCGACGCCAAACTGCGAGTAGAGATGCGCACGCAGATCAAAGACATCCACCGTAAAATTGGCCGCACGATGATCTACGTCACCCACGACCAAGCCGAGGCCTTATCTATGGCGGACCGTATCGCGGTAATGCGCCGTGGCCGGCTCGTCCAAGTTGGCACACCCCATGAGCTGTACACCCGGCCCGAATCGGCATTTGTCGCTGCGTTCATCGGTGGGACTAATCTATTGCGCGGGACGTTAGAAGAGGTCGGCGACCTTATAACGATTAAAACTCAAGCCGGCATGGTGCGTGCAAAAAACGGAGCCAAGGGGCTGAAACGCGGCGAGCCGGTTTTTTGTTCGGTGCGGCCGGAAGCCGTGCGACTAAGGCCCGGTGGAGAGTCAAGCGGCAGACCAGAGTCCGATTCAACCAACGAGTTGATCGGCGAGGTGCAAAGCATGATGTACCTTGGCGATAACGAACAATACTCCATACGTCTCGCGGACAGCGCCGTAGTGCGTGCCGTGGAGTACAACCCGCCAACGAGGAAAACTAACGTGGGAGACCGACTCGCGCTACAGTTCGATGCCCAAGCCGTGGTCGTGTTGCCCCAGGAGGAGTTGGGTGACTAGCTGGTTGCGGCGCCATGACTTGAACCCCGCCAATGCCATGGTGCTAATTTTTCTCTGGGCGTTTTTCATCGTCTTCATGCTGTATCCCCTCGGCTATGTTTTCTCCAATGCTTTTTTCACCGCAGAAGGTTTTTCCCTGGTTTTCATGAAACTCATGTTTTCCAGTCCGAACAATACAATCATCCTCGCCAACAGCGTTAATTTGGGATTGGCTGTGACATTATTTACTACTCTACTCAGTCTTCCCTTGGCCCTCTTACTGGTGCGTTACAATTTTCCCGGCAAGGGGTTAATGAACGGTCTCATATTGATTCCCATGGTGCTCCCACCGTTCGTCGGGGCGATTGGCATGCGTCAATTATTGGCTCGTTTTGGGTCGATCAATCTTTTGCTGCTGGAGATGGGTGTTATCAGCCAGCCCATCGACTGGCTCGGCGGCGGGAGTTTTTGGGGCGTGGTGATCCTGGAGGCGCTGCATCTTTACCCGATCATGTATTTGAATTTGGCGGCGGCCCTGGCCAATGTCGATCCCAGCCTTGAGGAAGCGGCGAAAAACATGGGTGCAAACAGCCTCAAGCTTTTTCGGACCGTTACTTTTCCATTGATGCTTCCGGGATATTTTGCCGGGGCGATCATCGTGTTCATCTGGGCGTTCACCGACCTCGGCACGCCCCTGGTTTTTGAATATCGCGAAGTCGTCGCCGTGCAAATTTTCAACATGGTGACCGACTTGCATCAAAATCCCATGGGCTACGCGTTCGTGGTGGCCGTCATCGTGCTTACGCTTTTTTTCTTTTATCTGTCGAAACGCATCCTGGGCGGGGGGCGTTACGAGATGCTTGGCCGCGGCCATGTAGCGTCAGCCATGCGCCCCGCGTCACCGTCCATGACCGTCATTGCTTATGCTGTCGTTCTGGGCATTTCAGCGCTGGCTCTCATTCCTCATCTAGGCGTTTTACTGACGTCAGTGACGAAGCGCTGGTTTTTGAGCGTGCTTCCCAGTGAATACACTTTTCAGTTTTATAAAGATGTGTTTAGCCATGACCTCACACTCCTCAGCATCAAGAACAGTCTCTTTCTTAGCAGCCTGAGCACGATCATCGACGTCGTTCTTGGGGTTACCATCGCTTACCTTTTGGCGCGCAAGCGAGTGCCTGGTCGAGCTGTGCTGGATGCGCTGGCGATGCTTCCTCTGGCGCTTCCGGGCCTCGTCTTGGCTTTTGGTTATGTCGCAGCGTTCTCGGCAACACCGCTCGACGCCCGCGTCAATCCGATTCCTCTGCTCGTTATTGCTTATGCCGTGCGTCGATTGCCTTATATGGTGCGCGCGGCTTACGCGGGCTTTCAACAAACCAGCGTCGTTCTCGAAGAAGCTGCCATAAACCTCGGTGCTAGTCCGATGAAGACTCTATATCAAATCACCATGCCGCTGATATTCGCCAACCTCATAGCCGGGGCGGTGCTGTCATTTTCATTCGCAATGCTGGAGGTAAGCGATAGTCTCATCCTCGCCTCAAAAGAGCAGTACTATCCCATAACAAAGGCGATCTATGCTCTTCTAGGGCGACTAGCGGATGGCCCTTATATCGCTAGCGCGATGGGAATTCTGGGGCTTCTGCTCTTGGCCGGAAGTCTTTTCATCGCCGGCCGCTTTTTTGGTCGGCGCATGGGGGAGCTTTTCAGGGCATGAAAAGGAATGAGAATTAATCTACAAGCAAGAATCGTTTGCCTTTGGCTTTTGATCATTCGTTCGGCGTTGGTATATTTCTTCATGCCCAGGCCGCGAGAAAATCGAACGGCATTAGTGATACAGAAGACCTGTTAACGCGATATTTGGTAATCCGTTCGCGAGGGAACGCTGGCGTTCTCGGACCCAACATTACTGGGAGTAGTTGATGCTGCAAAATATCCTCCTGGTCGACGACGAACCGCTGAATCTCGATTTGCTGGAACAAGAGTTGACCGACCTGGGCTACGGCGTTGAAAAAGCCGAAAGCGGCCGAGCTGCACTGGAAAAGTTGGCCGTGACTCCTGTGGACCTTGTTCTTCTCGATTACCAGATGCCTGGCATGAACGGCATCGAAGTGCTGGAAGAAATCAAAAAAAAACAGCTCGATCTTCCCGTGATCATGATCACAGCTTATGGGACCATCGCGCGCGCTGTTGAAGCGATCAAGAACGGCGCCGACGACTTCGTCACCAAACCCTTCGACCCGGATCATTTGGCATTAGTCGTAAGCAAGGCTTTGGAAAGAGCCAGGCTCAAATCCGAAGTGGAGCTTCTGACCCGAGAACTGGCCGGCCGTTACCGGTTGGTTGCGGGAAAGAGCGTCGCGATGGCACGGGTGATCGATGAAGCCAAGAAAGCCGCGAGCAGCGCAACGACGGTTCTCCTGCTGGGAGAGAGTGGTACGGGCAAAGAATTATTCGCGCGTTTGATTCATGAATGGAGCGATCGGTCGGCTCGCCCGTTCGTCGCGATCAACTGCGCCGCCCTCTCCAAGGAACTCCTGGAAAGCGAGCTTTTTGGACACGAAAAAGGCGCTTTTACGGGCGCGCACCAATTGAAGAAGGGGAAGATGGAAGCCGCCGATGGCGGTACGGTATTCCTCGATGAGGTCGGCGATATTTCGCCTGAGCTGCAAACCAAGCTGTTGCGCTTCCTGCAGGAGCGTGAGTTCGAGCGCGTCGGCGGCATGCATCCCATCGGGGTGGACGTCAAAATCATTGCGGCGACCAATCAAGACCTCGAAAAGGCGGTCGGCCGCGGCTCGTTTCGCGAGGATCTTTACCATCGTTTGAACGTCATCGCTATTGCACTGCCGTCCTTGCGCGACCGCCAAGAAGACATTCATGACCTCGCCGACTACTTTCTGCGCCGTTTTGGCTCCGAAACGAAAAAGACCTTTAGCGAAATCACCGAGGACGCTTTACAGAAGTTATGTGTCTACGCCTGGCCGGGAAACGTGCGCGAACTGGCAAATGTAATCGAACGCGGCGTGGTTCTCGGCGACGGACCTCGCTTCACCGTGGATCACCTGCCCTCCCGGGTGATAGGCAATGGGATGTCATCGCCGCCAACTCAGCCTTTTCATGATGCCGTCAACAGTCATCGGCGAGCGTTGATTGTCAATGCACTGGCGCGCGCCCAGGGCAATCGCGCAACGGCGGCGAAGGCCCTCGGACTGCACCGCAGCCACCTGTTAAAACTCATTAAAGCACTAGGCCTTAGCTAAGTGACGACGAGATGAAGTCGCGGGGCGCGCTCCGGGCCGATGCGTCGGCATAACGTGAACAATGAGTTGGCCCCGTCAATTTTTAAAAACCACCCAAGCAAGCGCTCGGAAGCCTGACCTCAATCGGGAACGCGACACTCGCTCGGGTGTGTGCAAGCAGCGCTGACTCCGCCAAAGATTTTCTCCACGGAGCAGTTTTCTTGGCGTTACGTCAAATCTTCACAAATAAAACGCCCTGTTGATTATCGTTACCGCTCGGTGCCTCATCATTGCGCCTAATTCGCTAAAATTGCTCTTGGTGAAAATCAATGCAGCTTTGAACGATTCGAGAATTTATTTTGTAAAATGATATTTTTTTCTTGACATACAATTTGTTGTGCCTTAATAATCAAATCACCTACAAAATATGGGAGGGTTTTGATATTCGTTTCTCTTGCCTGAGTCCTGTTTTGACGCCCGTCAACCAAAAAAGCCCACCCGTGGAATCCTAAAAGGAGGTGCTTATGGCTGCTAAGAAAAAAGCCAAAAAGAAAGCCAAAAAGAAAAAGAAGTAAGCATGGAGTTGTGGGGATGAGGTGGTGATGTAAACCCTCCTTACTCTCAGGCGATAAGGTAACCGTTCTGGTTACCCCAATGCACAGAGCCCTCCGGTACACTACTCGGAGGGCCTTGTGTTTTTAGTTGTTTACTGTCCCTCCGTTCATCGCGAATTATCTCCTTCCATTCGGGTCTAATCAGCGGATGTTTTTTTCTTGGAAAGTTTCCGACTCGTGCACGAGTTGTGGTTTGTGTCCGAGTATTGCGTCCACGCGACCTGTTGGCTACAGTGAATGTCGTTATGAGAACGCGAAATGGTCGCCATTTATTGTTTGCAATTGTTCTGCTCGGAGCTTCAGCCGCGTCGAGTTTTTCGCCCGTCTGGAGCCAGTCAAAAATTGATTACAAGGTGGTGCCGATCCTCCAGCCGATGAAAGAGGTCGGGCCGACACCGGAATTCAGCTTGAGTACTCCGGACGGGAAGAAGATTTCTCTAAAGGATTTCCGCGGCAAAATCGTTCTGTTGAATTTCTGGGCGAGCTGGTGCGTGCCGTGCCGGGAAGAGATGCCCGCTATGGAAAAGTTATATCAGGAATACAAACAGAAGAATTTTGTCATCCTCGCGATTGCCGTCAAAGACCGCAAACAAGACGCCATTGACTTCGTCAAGGAACTTAAAATTAGTTATCCGGTCGCGCTCGATCCGGAAGCTCAAGTCGGCAGCCTTTACGGCGCCTGGGGTCTTCCGGCGACCTATTTAATCGGCCCCAACGGCGAAGGACTGGCGCGCGGCTGGGGGCCAGCGGAGTGGTATGGCAGCGGCGCTCGCAAGCTGGTCAAAGATCTGCTCGACGGAAAAAGATGACCGACGTTAACATTTTCGTCGCCTTCGCCGCTGGCGTTTTATCGTTTCTGTCGCCCTGTGTTTTGCCGCTGATTCCTTCCTACCTCTCTTTTGTCTCCGGAGTTTCCCTCGATGAGATGCGCAGCGAGCAAGCCCGCGCCCGCGTCCGTTGGCGCGTCGTGTTGAATTCACTGGCGTTTATCGTCGGCTTTTCATTGGTTTTTATCTCCCTCGGCGCGTCGGCGAGCTTCCTCGGCGGAGTTTTCCTCGGTTATCGAAACGCAATCCGAATTCTCGGCGGAGCGTTTATTCTCCTCGTCGGACTTTACCTCGTCGGACTTTTCAAGATTGCTGCGCTCGATCGTTACCTGCAATTTAATCTCAAGGACAAGCCGGCGGGTTATCTCGGCTCGATACTCGTCGGGGTGACTTTTGCCGTGGCTTGGACACCTTGCGTCGGGCCGATTTTGGGAGCGACGCTGGCGCTTGCCAGCACCGCTGGTGAAGTGAGACGCGGCACGATGTTGTTGACGAGCTACGCGGCGGGCCTTGCCTTGCCATTTTTTTTGAGCGCGCTGGCGATCAATTCTTTCTTTCAATTCTCCCAGCGCCTGCGCCGTTACGTGCAAGTCATCCACGTCGGCGGCGGAGTGCTGCTGATTATCGTCGGCATTTTATTGATCGCCGACTACATGACCATGCTCAACGCCTACGTCTTGCGCTTCACGCCGCACTGGCTGCTCCAACGCCTCTGATCGACCGCTTGTTTGACCCGCCTTCGGCTTAATGCTAATTTTTTTAGACTTTGCCGCGGAGAAACGCAGCAGCCACCTATAGCCGGAACACCCCGAACCTCAACGGAGCAACGATGGAAGAACAGATTCGTCACATTCTCAAAGCGATCGGTGAAGATCCGGATCGAGAAGGTCTCTTGAAAACACCCCATCGCGTCGCCCAAGCTCTGTCCTATTTGACCCGGGGATATGCGATGGATCCCGAGAAGGTAATAAACGACGCGCTGTTCACCGAAGACTACGAAGAAATGATCTTACAGAAAGACATCGATTTTTTTTCCTTATGCGAGCACCATATGCTGCCTTTTTTCGGCAAAGCTCACGTTGCTTATATTCCGCACCATAAGATCGTCGGCATCTCCAAGCTGGCCCGTTTGGTCGACGTTTTTGCGCGCCGTTTGCAAGTGCAAGAACGGATGACCAATCAGATCGCCACCACGATCATGGAGAAACTTGACGCCCGTGGCGTAGCCGTGGTGCTCGAGGCCGAGCATTTATGCATGCGCATGCGCGGCGTCGAGAAGCAAAATGCCTATGTCATCACCAGCAGTCTGCTCGGCGCTTTTCGCACGCGCCAGGAAACCCGCAATGAGTTTATGACTCTCATCCGCCAAAGAACTTGAGTGAGAACGCGATGCAGATAAACTTTCGCGATACCCATGCGGAACGGATCAAGTCGGATCTCCTCGTTATTCCCATCCGAGAAAATAATCTTGACGAATCGTTGATTCGCGCTTTGGATCGTCGCGTGAAAGGCGATCTGCGCGCGCGCATTCAAAAGAGTAAATTTACCGGTGCTGAAGGCAACACGCTAACCTACCCCACGGCGGGAATGCTGCCGGCGGCGCAGCTTTTCTTGATCGGGCTCGGCGGCAATGCGAATATCGGCACGGATACTTGGCGAAAGATGGGCGCGCGGGCGCGTAAGGAAGCTGCGGCCGCAGGCGCGGAAGAACTTGCGCTCTATTTTTCCCCTGACAAAGACGCCGAAAAAGCGGCTGGCGCAATAGCCGAAGGCGCGCTGTTAGCCGCTTATCAGTTCAGTAAGTACCGCTCCACCTCCAAGCCGCCGGCTGATGTGAAGTCTTTGACCCTGTTCAAACCGGGATTGAAGCCGACGGCCGGTTTGCAGCGATCCGTCACCACGGCGCAAACCATTGTTCCCGGAGTTTTCTTGGCGCGCGATCTGGTCAACGAACCGCCGTCGGTAGCCACGGCACGTTTCCTCGGCGATCAAGCTGTGAAGTATTGCAGCGACCGGGGACTCTCTGCGGAAGTGTGGGACAAAAAGAAGATCGCAGCGATGAAATTAGCCGGACTTTTGGCCGTAAACCGTGGCAGTCAAGAAGAGCCGCGTTTTATAAAGATTCATTACAGACCCAGCGGCAGACCGAAGAAAAAAATTGCGCTGATCGGCAAGGGCATCACTTTCGATTCGGGCGGCCTGTCGCTCAAACCGTCAAAGTCCATGGAAACTATGAAGCTCGACATGGCCGGCGGCGCCGCGGTGATCGCCGCGATGAGCTGTTTGCCCAAACTCGGTCTCGACATCGAAGTCACCGGCTACGTGCCGACGACGGACAACCTGCCGGGCCATAATGCGCAGAAGCCGGGCGATGTGATTCGATATCTGAACGGCAAGACCATCGAAGTATTGAACACGGATGCCGAAGGTCGGTTAATTCTCGCCGATGCGCTTGCACTCGCCGCCAAGCAGAAGCCCGATTACATGATCAATCTTGCGACGCTCACCGGCGCGTGCATGGTCGCACTTGGGCCGCAGGTTGGCGGGCTTTTCAGCAACAATCAACCGCTCGCGGATGCCCTGTTGCGTTGCGCCGGAGAGACCGGCGAGAAACTCTGGCAACTGCCCCTGGTCAAAGAGTACAAAGAGATGATTAAAAGCAGCGTCGCCGATATGAAAAACATCGGCGGCTCCCACGGCGGCGCGATCACAGCGGCACTGATCTTACAAGAATTTGTCGGTGAAGTGCCCTGGGCACATCTCGATATTGCCGGGCCGGCGTTTGCCGAAAGCGACAACGCGCTCTGCCCCAAAGGCGGCACTGGATTCGGCGTGCGCACCTTGCTACGCTTTTTATCGGGGCTTTAATTCACCGATTGGCAGAAATGCTTGGTAGCAGGTGAACTTTTCCGAAAGCTTGAAACCCCAGAACAGGAATCCGAAACTTGCATTTGATACGGAGGAATAATGGGTAAAATCACCGAAGTGGGAGACAACAATTTCGAAGCGGAAGTATTAAAATCGGCAGTGCCGGTGCTGGTCGACTTTTGGGCGCCCTGGTGCGGACCGTGCAAATCCATCGCGCCGATCGTCGAAGAGATTGCCGGCGAGTATGAGGGCAAGCTCAAGGTGACAAAACTAAATGTCGACGATCATCCGGCCACTGCATCGCGCTACGGCATCCGGGGCATTCCGAATTTGATTATACTCAAAGGCGGCGCAGTCAAAGAACAAATCGTCGGCGCCGTGCCGAAAGCGAAATTGGTCAGCGCGATCGAGAAAGCATTGCAGTAAACCAAGATAACCAACTACCTGAAAAGCGCGGCCGCCTACGTCGAACACCGGGGGGAAATCCCGGTTATACGACGCGGCGGCCGTTGCTTTTTCCGAAACCCACCGTGGAATAATTGCGTTCCGAGTTGCCCGATCAGAAAATATACCGCCGCATGCTGACGTTCATGATGACGCCGATGGCGAACATCATCGAGGCTAGAGCGGAGCCGCCATAGCTCACCATGGGCAATGGCACGCCGACGACGGGCATGACTCCCGCGACCATAGCGACGTTGATCACGACATGCCAAAAGACGATGGCGATCATGCCGAAGATCAGCAGAGCGCCGAAGCGGTCCTTGGCCCGCTGCACGAGTCCAAGGCAATATGCGATCATAATGAAAAACAGCAACAACAAGATAGCGCAGCCGATAAAACCCCACTCTTCAGAGAAAACCGCGAAGATAAAATCAGTGTGCTGCGCCGGCAGAAAGTCGAGCCGGTTTTG
>Ga0114129_10014173_pt1 | contig 11358 bp, 14 predicted proteins | sample RhiMetdeltSRZDD1_FD_80071 | JGI IMG/M metagenome (GOLD analysis project Ga0114129, IMG submission 80071) | Populus rhizosphere microbial communities from Tennessee, USA - Rhizosphere MetaG P. deltoides SRZDD1 (version 2) (version 2) | ecosystem: Host-associated > Plants > Roots > Rhizosphere >... | reverse complement strand
GGCCATCACAAAACGCGTTGTGGATAAAATGCGAGGGGCCGGAAAGCCCTGCGGGGTGGGCATTTCTTGCCCCTTGACGATGATGCACCGATGGCGCGCCAAGACCAATTCGAGTCGCGAAGACCGACGATTCTGACTCCCGGCAACGTCCGCTTGAGGTCGCGCATGTGCTGTATATCAAGCGCTTGCGCCCTCTTCTTGATTCAATGTCTTGGCCCCGGAAGTCGCTGTGCCGCAGGTCGAAATCACGCACCGACAGAGCCTTCGAGTTGCGCAAGCATGCCCCGGGCACGTAGCGCTCGCCTGCGCCGATTGTGATTTGCATCACTGCCGCCCAATCGCGATCAGGTGCGTTCCATGCACGTCACCGGAGGCTCTGCCCGCCGAGTCGCAGCGTGGGAACGAACACCGCGCCGTCGCATTTGCAGCTGTGGATATGTCAGCCGACGAGGCTTCCATGAGCGATGACGTTCGCAAAGGCCAAGGCAGCACGCATATCGACAAGGCCGAGTTCGCGCGCCGCTTCCGCCACCGTTTCTACGATCCCGCCTTCGATGCGGCGGCGCCGGAGATCGGGCGCCTGATCGACCTTGCCTGGGAGGCGTACGACGGCTACCGCAAGGCGCCGCGCACCCGCAAAGCCGGCCCCGGCTATGCCGATCCCGATTACGAGCTGTCGCTGGACTGGCTCGCCGCCCGCGATGCCATCGCGGCGGCGGAGCGGCGCCAGCGCGACCCCGCCGCGCCGTTGCGCATCCTTGGCATCTGCGGCTCCCCGCGCACCGACGAGAGCTGTCCGGGCGAGATGTCCAAGACCTTCCGCCTCGTCCAGCTCGCGCGCGAGATCGTCGAGGCCGCGGGGATCGAGTTCGACCTGCTCGACCTCAGCCGCCTCACCTCGGAATACGGACGGGTCATTTACCCTTGCAAGGGCTGCGTTTCCACCGCCATGCCGCTCTGCCACTGGCCCTGTTCCTGCTATCCCAATCACGCGATCGGGCAGGTCAATGATTGGATGAACGAGATCTATCCTCGCTGGGTGGCGGCGCACGGCATCTTCATCGCGGCCCCCGTCCACTGGAACCAGGCGCCGAGCGTGCTCAAGCTGATGATCGACCGCCTGGTCTGTGCCGACGGTGGCAATGCCGACCCGACCTCGACCGGCGGCAAGGACGCCGCCCAGGCCAAGGCGCTGGAGCTCAAGGGCTGGCACTATCCGCGACACCTGGCGGGCCGTGCTTTCGCGATCGTAGTGCATGCCGACGCCGAGGGCGCGCAGAATGTCCGCCACGCCCTGACCAACTGGCTCACTGCCATGCACCTGATCGAGGCGGGCGCTGCCAGCATCGACCGCTACGTCGGCTATTACGAGCCCTACGCCACCAGCCACCAGGCGCTCGACCGCGACGAAGGCTTCCAGGAAGAAGTGCGCAATGCCGCTCGCGCGCTGGTGCACCAGGTGCAGATGATACGGGCAGGCCACAAGGAACCCGATGCGGCGCTGGACGAACCGCGGAAAAAATAGCGCCGCTACCTTCCGATGACCTGGTTCACCAGCTTGGCCGGCGGCGCCTCGCGCTGCAATTGATCGCAGGTGCATTGCGCCGGTTTCTTGTCGGGGCGCCAGCGCAACAGGCGGGTGCCGTGGCGGAAGCGGTCGCCCGTCACCTGGTCGTATCTCACTTCCACCACCAGCTTGGGCTTCAGCGGCTGCCAGTCGGCCGAGCGGTCGGTGCTCCAGCGGCTGGGCGCGCCGGGTGCATCGCCGGTGAAGCCGGGCGGCGCGATCAGCTTCTCCAGCCTCTTCGTCAATGCCTTGCGCTCTTCGTCCTTGATGGTCGAGGTGAAGCCGACATGATGCAGCAATCCTGCCGCGTCATGGAGGCCGAGCAGCAGGGATCCGACCAGGTCGCTGTCGGCGGCGTAGCGGAAGCCACCCACCACGCAGTCCGCGGTACGGAGCAGCTTCACCTTCAGCATCGCGCGCTCGCCAGGCACATAGGGCCCGTCGACGCGCTTGGCGACCACGCCATCGAGCGAACCGCGCGCCTTCTGCAGCCAGCTGCGCGCCATCGCCGGGTCGCGGGTGTACGGTGTCAGCCGCAGGTTCGGCTGGTCGCCGAGCGAGGCGAAGAACTGCTCCAAGGCCGTGCGGCGCCGCATGAGCGGCACGCGCAACAAACTCCCGTCCATCTCCGTCGCCAGGCAGTCGAACAGGATGAACATCGCGGGCGCCTCCGCCGCGAGCCTGCGCACGCGGCTTTCCGCCGGGTGCAGCCGGTTCTGGAGGGCGTCGAACGACAACGCCTCGCCGCTCAGGATCGCGAGCTCGCCATCCAGCACGAAGCGGTCCAGCGGCATGACCTGGAGCGCAGAGACAATGTCGGGGAAATAGCGTGCCAGGGATTTGCCGGACTTCGACTGCAGCTCGACCTCGCGGCCGGCGCGATAGGCAAGGCAGCGGAAACCGTCCCATTTCGGCTCGAACTGCCAGCCGTCCTCCTCCGGCAGCGCGTCCACCAGCTTGGCTTCCATCGGCGGCGTGCCGAGCCTGACCGGCAGCGAGCTCAGCCCGGCCTTGGCGCGTGGCCGCTTGGCGGCGCGCTCAGCGGGTCTTGGCGCGGTCGGCACGGTCGCCCTTGAGTGCGCTCAATTCACCCATGGTTGTCTCCGGTTGCACGGTTCAAAGTGCAACGAGTTCGCGCATCGCGGGGTTCCCGGCCCCAAGATCGGCGCGCCGGTGGCTGCATCCGGGCGGTGCCCCTCCAAAAGGAGTGGTGCCCACCCCATCGTCACCCCCCTTCCCCCCGCTTTCCAGGCTATGGCATAATGGCTCAGGCGCAATCGGGCCGGTCCCGATTGCGTGCTTTCATTTCAAGCCCTTAACAGCCTTTAGGAGCCTTCCATAGCTAGAATGCCTGCCCAGGAGCCCGCGCCGTCCCGGAATGACGGACCGCGCGTCAATCACCAGATCAACGTCCCGCAAGTGCGCCTTGTGCGCGAAGATGGCAGCATGGCGGGGGTCGTCGCGACCCGGGAAGCCATCAGCATGGCCGCCGATGCCGGCCTCGATCTGGTTGAGGTCTCGCCCAACGCTGAGCCGCCGGTTTGCAAGATCCTCGATCTCGGCAAGTTCAAATACGAAGAGCAGAAGCGCAAGAACGAAGCGCGCAAGAAGCAGAAGGTCATCGAGGTCAAGGAGATCAAGCTGCGCCCCGGCATCGACATCCACGATTACGAGGTGAAGATGCGCAGCGTCCACCGCTTTCTCGAGGAAGGCGACAAGGTGAAGATCACCATGCGCTTCCGCGGCCGCGAGATGGCGCACCAGGAGCTGGGCGTGAAGGTGCTGGACAAGGTGAAGGCTGACCTGGACGCCGTCGCCAAGGTCGAATCGCAGCCCAAGATGGAAGGCCGGCAGATGATCATGGTGATCTCGCCGAAATAGGGCGGTCACCTAGCGGACGAACGAGGGCGCCGGTTTCCATCGGCGCCCTTTTCATTTCGGGGTCTCCCTTTTTCCGTCATGCCGATGCTTGCCATGACAGGACTGGCGATGGCGCTTATCCACGCACGACAGTCTTGCCAGCATCTGTCACCGCCATCGTGTATCGAAAGCCAGCACTGCCTGACGAGGATCGATGCACGACGGGCTCGCCGACTTCCTGGTCGCCGCCAAGCGCGACACCCATGCCGCCGATGGCAACGGGGCTGCCTCCGCCTCCGCGCTGAGCGGCGCGAAGCAGCGGGACTACCGCGCGGGTCGCTTCGCCTTTCGCGACATCCATTTCGGCATGGCGCGCTTCACCGGCCAGGAAACGGTGGCGCTGGACGATCGCGTGATCTGGGCCATGGTCTATTGCGGCAGCGTCGCGCCCGCCGTCACCGACGAGGCCGCCATCGCGCTCATCCATAGTTGCCTGCGCCAGGCCCTGTATATCGTCGAACCGGGTCGCCCGTTCCGTGGCCCACGTGCCTTCGGCCGCGGCGACCTGCGCTACCTGGACGACAGCGAAGGCGACCTCGCTACTTTCCGCGGCACCGAGCGCATCATGCGCGACGGCACGCTGGTTTATCGCCTGGAATATTGCGGCGGCCTCGTGCGCTGACGCCTCAGCCGCTGACCACCGCGCGCGCCAGCAGCGCTGCGTTGCGCGGGCTTTCGCCGACGCGGCGCACGGCATAGGGCCACCAGTCGCGGCCATAAGGCAGATAGATACGTACCTGCTCGCCGGCCGCACGCAGTTGGCGCTGCAATTCGGCGCGCACGCCATAGAGCATCTCGAACTCATACTGGCCGGGCTGCCAGCCGCTATTCTTGGCGATGCGGCGGATCTCCGCGCTCAGCGCCATGTCGTGGGTGCCGAACACCGGGCGGAAGCCGCTCGCCCGCGCCTCCGCGCTCAACATCTTGCGCGCCAGTGCCAGATAGTTGGCGTCGATCTCGGCCTTGCCCTGGTAGGCATGCGGCCTTGGGTCGGCGAACGCGCCCTTCACCAGCCGCACCTGTCCGCCGGCCGCGATGATCGGCGCAAGATCGTCGCCGCTGCGCTTGAGATACGCCTGCAGGGTCTGCGCCACCGGCACGCCGGCCGCGATGAGGCTGGTGCGCAGCGCGAGGATGCGGTCGACATATTCCGCATCCTCCATGTTCAGCATCAGGACCGGCGGCGCGCTGTTCGAACCGGCCAGGTCGCGGATGCGCGCGCCGATGTTGTGGGCAAGTTCTTGGCCAGCCTTTCCATCCAGGGCATACCCAATCTGGGTCGAATCGATCGAGACGTGAATCTGCAGCTGCGCCACGCTCAGGGATTCCGCGATCGCGATTTTCTGCCGCCCGTTTTCCGCGACGACCGCGGGATCCTTCACATACTCGCCGAGATAATAAAGCGAGGCCTTGAAGCCGGCCCGCTCGAGATCGCGCGCCACGGCCATCGCCTGCATCGCATCGGCGCCGGCGACGAAGCGCCGCGCGATCGACGCGGTGGCGCGGTTGCCCTGCATCCAGCGCGTGACGCGCGGCGAGCGCGCCAGCGCGATCATCCAGCTTTGCCAGAGACGCTTCATGCGACGCGCCCTACGCGACCCGACCCCGCACCGCCTCCAGGATCAGCTTGCCGCCCAGCAGCATGACGATGCCGCCGGCGCAGCGGTCGATCCACAGCTTGGCGCCGAGATAGAGGGCGCGCGGCTTCGATGCGGAGAAGGCGAAGGCGACGATGGTGTACCAGCCGAACTCGATGCTGAACAGCAGCGGCGGCACGACCAGCAGCATCCAGAGCGGCGCGTCCGCCGGCAGGAAGGCGGCGAACACGCTGGCATACCAGATCGCGGTCTTGGGATTGCTGAGCTGGGTGGCTAGGCCGATGGCGAAGCTTTTACGCCATCCGTTGCCGGCCGGCCGCCCATCGTTCGACATCGCGAGCGGCGTGGCGGCGCCGCGCCAGATCCGAAAGCCGAGATAGAGGAGGTAGGCGGCGCCGGCCAGTTTCAGGATCAGATACAGCCACGACACCTGCATGAGCAGCGCCTGCAGGCCGGCCAGCGCCAGCAAGGCGAAGCTGAGGCCGCCGATCCCCATGCCAAGGGCCGCAGCCAAGCCCGCGCGCCGCGACAAGGCGGCGGAGGTGCGCACCACCAGCACGAAACTTGGACCGGGGCTCATGGCTCCAACCGCGATGGTGCCGAGAATGCTGAGAAGCGCGAATAATGTGGGATCCATATCGGGTGCCTTTCACATGCGCGAGAGATTTATCGTAAGGCGGCAATCTCCGGATGATCGCGCAGAAACAAGATCAGGTCCAGCGACGGCGGCGCGACCTTGGTGGAGGATAGCATCGCGTGGGCCTGGCCGCGGTGATGGGTCTGGTGGTTGAAGAAATGCGCCAGCACCTGACCTACCTGGGTCCGCATCGGATCGCCGGCCACGGTGCGATAGACCAGATCTTCCTCCAGCCGGGCAGGTGCAACCGCCTCGACATAGGCGACGATGCGGTTGTCCATGGCACTGCGCGCAGCCTGCAACGCATCGAACTCGGCATGCAGGATCTGGTCGAGGCTCTTGATGCTCGACCCGGTGTCCTCGAGCCGCCCCAGCCAGACCGTATCGCCGACCAGGATGTGATTGAGTGTTTTCAGCAGCGAGGGGAAGAAGCCGCTGCGTGGCGCAGCGAACTCCTCCGGCGATAGCTTGCCGACCGCCTCATAGAGACGCGCGTTGGCCCAGCGGTTGTACGCCGCCATTCTCCGGAAATTCGCTTTCATCGCCCCCACCGTCACGGATCCCAGGCTGCCAGCATGCCGCGCCGCCGGCAGCATGACAATTGATCGTTTCTGACAGTCAGCGTGAGCCAGCATAACACGTCGCGCCATCACATTTCTGCAGGCGGCGCTTGCGATTTGGCATTTGACCCGCGCCGCGGCGCGTTGCTCCAATCGCGCACGACAAGGGAGAGGGTCGTGGTCCCACGGATCGACATCTCCGCGCTGTTCTCTGCGCCCGAGCGGTGCGCCGCAACCGATGGCGCCATCCTCGCGGCCGCCGGCAACAGCGGCTTCATGACCGTGTGCGGCCTGCCGCCCGAGGTGCCGATCGACGCCGCGTCCCGCCGCGCGCTGCTGCGCCTATTCGGGCTGCCGGCGGCGGAGACGCGCAAGCTGTGGCGCCAGAAGTTCGAGGCCGCGCATCGCAATGTCTATCGCGGCTGGTTCCCGCTGCAGTACGGGCACGAAACCTACAAGGAGGGCATCGACCTCGGTCCCGATGTCGCGTTCGGGCCGGAGGTCGTGGACCCAAATCCCGCTGCGCGAGGCAACACCGCTGCCGCTGGAGAGCGCGCTGCCGGGCTGGCGTGCCGCCGCCGCAGCCTATTTCAAGGCAATGGAACGCGTGGCCGAGGCCTTGATGCACGCCTTGGCGCGGGGCCTGGGGCTGCCGGAACGCCACTTCGACGCCACTTTCGCCGGCGGCATGTCGACCCTGCGCCTGATCCATTATCCGGTGCGGCCCCCCGCCTCGATGGCCGGCGTTCCCGAAGACAAGCTGTGGGTCACCCATCGCGGCGAGCGCCACTATCTGCTCGGCCGCGCGCATGTCGATTCCGGCCTGATGACCTTGCTCGCGCAGGACGGCGTTGCGGGCCTTCAAGCGCGTGCCGCCGATGGCACCTGGGTTGATGTGCCGCCGGAAGAAGGCACGCTGGCGATCAATTTCGGGAAGCTGCTGGAGACTTGGACCGGCGGCCGCATCAGGGCGACCAAGCACCGGGTGATCGGCCGCGGCGAAGAACGGTATTCGATCCCGTTCTTCTACGACGCCAGGGCCGATGCCTTGATCGAGCCCCTGCCGTTGTCCGGCATGCCGCGGTTCACGCCGTTCTATTTCGGGGATTACCTGTGGTCGACCATGACCAAGTTCGTCGAGTTCCAGGGCCTTGAGGGCCTGCGTCGCCCTCAAGGCCCGCGCTAGTTTATTCTACGACCGCCAGAACGGCTTCTCGACCACATGCTCGACGTCGGCTCGGCTGACGCCGATGTCCTTCAGCATGTCGTCGCTGAGGCCGGCCAGTTGCCGGCGCTCGCGCATCCGCTCCAGCCAGGCGATCGGGGCTTCGACCACGCGATCCAGCACGGGCAGCAGATCGGCGGCGATGATGTGGGCCAGACCGCTGCGGGGAACCAGGTCCAGCATTCCATTGGCATGCAACTTCATGGTCCATCTCCTCAGGGCTTAGTCCTTGCGCGGCGCTTCACAGAAGTCGGGTGAGAGCTGGCCGCTCCTGTCCCTCGCGCCGCGCTTGGACTGGATGGCCGGATGGCCACCCGGGAAAACTCGTTACGACCGCCAGAACGGTTTGGTGCTGATGGTCTCGACGTCGGCCCGGTTGAGGCCGATGTCGTTCAGCAGGTGGTCGTCCAGCTCGGACAGGTGACGGCGCTCGGCCGCCCGTTCCGCCCACACGAAGGGGGCTTCGAACACCCGGTCCAGGATCGCTGCGATCTCGTGGCCGACGCCCCGGGACAAGCCGTTGATCGGGCTTGAAAAGACGTTGGACTTCATAGCTCACCTCACAGGTCTCGTTGTGGCGTCATCGCCGTTGAATGAGAAAATGGGCTTGATTTTGCCAGCGGACAAACGATAGTTTCTCAGATGTTCTGTTAGAAAAACTGACGCATGAGAAAGGGCCTGCGATGCGCCTTCCGCCCTTGAAATCAGTGCATTATTTCGAGGCGGCCGCCCGCCTGCAGAGCTTTACCAAGGCGGCGGCCGAGCTGAACGTCACCCACAGCGCCATCAGCCACCAGATCAAGGCGCTGGAGGAATGGCTGGGCCAACCCTTGTTCGAGCGCAAGACCCGCCAGGTGCGCCTGACCGAGGCCGGCAAGCGCTTCATCGGGCCGGTCAAAACCGCGTTCGAGCAGCTGGCCGAGGGCGCGGCGGAGATCACGCGCTTCGGCAAGGACCGGCCGCTCACCGTCACCGCCCTGCCCTCGCTCGCCGCCAAATGGCTGGTGCCGCGGCTCTCCGACTTCCAGCGCCAGTATCCGGAAATCCAGGTGCGCCTCTCCGCCACCAGCACGGTGGAGCAGATCGGCGGCCGCGACATCGACCTTGGCATCCGCTTCGGCCGCGGCCAGTGGGACAGTCTCGAGAGCGAGCTGCTGGCAAAGAACGACATCTTCCCGGTCTGCGCCCCCAGCCTCATCACGCCCGACAGGCCGATCAAGGAGCCGCGCGACGTGCTCAACTACCCGCTGCTGACCGACAGCGACTGGATGCGCTCGGGCTATGACGAGTGGTCCGACTGGCTGAAGGGCGCTGGCTTCCCGGAGGCCAAGATCAAATCCAACCTCAGCCTCAACTACTCGAACCTCTTGATCCAGGCGGCGATCGACGGGCTCGGCATCGCCATGGGCAACGTCATCAATGCCGGCGATGACCTGCGCCACGGGCGCCTTGTCAAGCCGATCGACTTCACGGTCAAGACCGACACCGGCTATTTCATCGTCTATGCCAAGAACGCCTTGAAGCAGCCGAAGATCAAGGCCTTCCGCGACTGGCTGATGGAACAGGCGAGCGGGCACGAGGAAGTCTGCAAGGAAGCGAAGGTGGCATGAAGCGTCTGCTCTTGGGGATCGCCGCGTTGCTCGCGGCGACGCAGCTCGCATTCGCAGAAGAACTGCGCCAGCGCGTGATGAACATCCCGCTCGACATGCCGCTCGACGAGCCGCTCGACGGCGAATTCCTCGAGGGCATCTATCAGGAGAAGCTGGGCGAGGTGCTGAGGGACAGCGTTCTGATCGAAGCGCCGATCCCGCATATCGAAAGCAAGTTCACCGACAACCGCGCGCTCCAGCTCTGGTTCTCGTCGGCCGAGGATGGCCGGCGCGTGTTCTGGGCGCGCCTTGACCAGAGCCTGGAAGGCAAGGAGCTGAGGCCGCAGGACGCGCTCGCCAATTTCGAAGCGACCTTCGGCAAGCCCGACAAAATCGCCGAGGTGAAAGGCGAGCTCAGCAGCTTCTGGATCCTGCTCAAGCTCGACCCGCGCCTGCCCGAGGCGCGCCGCGCCGTCATTCAGAAGCAACTCGACGCCAGCTTTACGCCGACCCCGGCCCAGGTCGCCGATTTCGGCCTCACCGATTTGCGCTCGCGCACCAAGCTGCTGACCCCGGACTTTCGCGGCGCGGTGTTCTTCCTCACCGCCTTCAAGGATAAGGCCGCGAGCATGCAGACCGACCTCATCGACATGGTCCGCGCCCAGACGGTGCTCAACCTGACGGCGCCATAGGGATCGCCATGCGGCGGTCGCTCACGAGCTTGGTGATGGTTATAGCAATCAGCGCACCTGCGCTTGCGGAAACGCCCGCCGATCAAGAAATCCTTGGCTTTAGGCTCGGCCAATCCGCTCCCGAGCTTGCGGAGGCGCGCAACCTTCAAGATCTTCTTGGAAAGGAAATCGCTCGCGAGATGACGGGCCTCATGGTGGTCGAGCAGCCAAATCCGCGCTATCAGATCGAACTGAAGGACAGCAGGCGGCTCACCTTATGGTTCGATGCATCGAGGGAAGAGAGGCCAATCTACTGGATCGAAATGGTCCAGTCGTATGATCCCCCGCCTGTTCCGACCGACGCTTATGAACGCATGACTCAAGACCTGGGTGGACCCCCGGATTTCAAAATTGGTGGCCCAACCGGCGCGCCGCTCGGTGTCTTGCTCATCAAGATCAATCCGACGCTGCCGTCGGAACAGATCACCGCGATCAAGCAACACATAAGCGCAGTCGTCGCCAAGCGGCCGAAGGAACTGGGCGCTCAGGACGACCCCTTCATCGAGCCGGGCGGAACTTTGCAGAGTTGGCTGGATATCCTCGGCGACAACTTCCGAGGCAAGCTCGTGAGCATCGACACCATGTCGAACAGGATCGACGGCACAGTCACTGTGCTGATCGACACGGCTGCGGCGCGCCGTGCGCAATTGACGGCAGCCCAGTAAGCCACGCCTAGAACGACGAGTTCGGCCCCCGCAAAAACTCCGCCTCTTCCTCCGTCGTCTCACGCCCCAGCGCCTCGTTGCGATGGGGGAAGCGGCCGAAGCGCTTGATGATGTCGCGGTGGCGGTGGCCGTATTCCAGGAACTCCGCTGCCACCTCGCCGAACTCGCGCACGCAGCCTTCCAGCAGCGCGACGTAGCGGTCCTGGTTGGCGAGGGTCTCGCAATGCTCGAACGGCAGGTAGAAGAACACGCGGTCGGGGAACGGATAGCGCTGGTCGAAGCCGCGCGCGACCGCTTCGGCCGCGATCTCGCGCGCCCGCGGATCGCCGAGGAACGCCTTGGCTTGCCCACGGAAGATGTTGCGCGCGAACTGGTCGAGCAGGAGCAGCAGCGCCAGCGTGCCGTCGGGCGATGATCGCCAGTCGTCGAAGCCGCCCATCTGCGCCTCATGCACCAGCGGGCCGAAGCGCGCGCGGCAGTCGGCGTCGAATGCCGAGTCCTTCTCGAACCACAGCTGGCGCGCCCGGTCGGAGAACCAGAACGCAAGGATTTCGCGCGGCGTGCTCATGAGTTCTTCTGGATCACCCGCTGCATGGCGGGACGCGCTGCCACCCGGTCCGCCAGGCGCTTCACGTTGGGGAAGCGCTCGTAGGTGTTCGGGCAGCATTGCTGCCAGGTGGATAGCATGTAGGCGAAGATGTCGGCGGCGCTGAAGCGCTCACCCAACAGGAACGGCCCGTGCGCCGCGAGATGCGCGTCGATGCGCCCCCACAGGGTGCCGATCTCTTCGGTCGCCTTCGCCTTCACCGCCTCGTGCCCGCCTTCGTCGGCGGTGTGCCGCTCCGGATAGTAGTAGCGCAGCATGG
>Ga0114129_10014172_pt1 | contig 11359 bp, 15 predicted proteins | sample RhiMetdeltSRZDD1_FD_80071 | JGI IMG/M metagenome (GOLD analysis project Ga0114129, IMG submission 80071) | Populus rhizosphere microbial communities from Tennessee, USA - Rhizosphere MetaG P. deltoides SRZDD1 (version 2) (version 2) | ecosystem: Host-associated > Plants > Roots > Rhizosphere >... | reverse complement strand
GGATTTCGGTATGGAGTTTGACGAGCAGGGTAATCCAATACCAGGAACCGGCGGCCGCGACGGGGCTGATCTTTCAGAGTTCGACGCGGAAGAGGAACAGTAATCACCAGTCATGCGACACCTAAAGTCACATCGGAAACTCGGTCGGACCGGCGAGCATCGCAATTCGATGCTGCGGAATCTTGCGACCTCGCTTATCAATTCGCGCGAAGAGCGGATCGTCACCACCTTACCGAAAGCGAAGGAGTTACGGCCCTTCATCGAGCGCGCCATCACTTTGTCGCGAAGAGCCCGCACGCTTACAGATGAAGGTTCAGACGTCCGCGCCCTACACTTGCGCCGGCAGGCAGCAGGATTCTTCCACGCAGGTAACGTGGGCTTAACTGCTTCCACAGGACGCCGCGGTCAGGTGCGTCCAGAACGAACTGCCGGCGTTGCTGCACTGAAACGCTTGTTCAGTGAGTTGGGAGAGCGCTACCAGGATCGTCCGGGCGGTTACACCAGGATTCTTAAGTTGGGCCATCGTGGCGGCGATCGGGCGGAATTAGCAATAATTGAGCTTGTAGACAATCCTCGAGAGAAGGAAGCTCTGGACGCTGAAAAGAAGCGAAAGGCAGCGGCTGCGAAGAAGAAGACGGAGTCGAAGAAAGCATCCGGAAAGAAAAAGGCTGAGGATGCTTCGGAACCTGCTGCGAAAGAAACTGACAAAGTGGTTGAGCCTGAGGAGTAGTTCTTTAGCACTGATAGCGGAGACGACGCCCTCGGTTAGCGAAGCGCCCCAATTGATTTTCGGCAACTCAACCGAGTCTCTTGGGGCTAATCATTTTGTTGCTTCTGTTTGAGTGACTTGCTTTTATGGCGAGAAAAGAAACCGACCTGAATTCAAATCGACGAACACGAACGCGTGTGGAATCGTCTGAACGGCCGGCAGCTTCCGTTAACATGGACGAACTTCGTGAGCTGATCGCGTTGTTGCGCGAGAACGGCCTCGCTGAATTCGAACTTGAACGCGAAGGTTTCAGAGTTCGCTTGAGACGTGAGTCAGACCAGTCTTCAGGCTCACACTCCACTCAGGAGAGTGTAGCGGCGGCGCCGGCGGCCCCAGCTATTGATACTGCCCAGGTTCAAAAACCGGCTCCCGCTTCTGTTCAACATCCGGGCGCGCATGCCGAAACAGCCGCCTCTGAAGATCTGGGCCTGCACATAATCGCGTCGCCCATTGTCGGCACGTTTTATCGCTCACCATCGCCTAACGCGGATCCGTTTGTGAAGATTGGAAGCAACGTAGAACCTGAGACGATTGTTTGCATCATAGAAGCGATGAAGCTTATGAACGAAATTCAGGCAGAAGCCTCCGGTGAGGTCGTGAAGATTTACGTTGAGAATGGTCAGCCTGTTGAATACGGGCAGCCGTTGTTCGGAATACGAAGCTAACTGATCGCGTCCAACGCCCACATCCTTCGAAGACTTGTGGTCCAGCGTTGGACGTTACCTTTTGTAGGGATTAACGAATGGCTTTCAACCCGCGAAAGTTTAAGAAGATCCTGATCGCCAACCGTGGCGAGATTGCCTGTCGCATCATCTGGACGTGCAAAGAGATGGGCATCAAAACGGTTGCGGTGCACAGTGATATCGACCGAGATTCTCTCCACGTTCGGTTTGCTGACGAGGCTGCTTGTATTGGTCCAGCTCCGTCCGCGCAGAGCTACCTGAACATTCCCGCCATCATTAGCACCGCAGAGATATTCAACGTCGATGCCATTCATCCGGGATACGGCTTCCTTGCCGAGTCGGCTAAGTTCGCGGAAATCTGTGAGGCTTGCAACATCAAGTTTATTGGTCCAAGTGCAGACGTTATTCGTTTGATGGGCGACAAAATTGAAGCCCGACGGGCAATGCAGGAAGCAGGCTTGCCTGTTCTGCCCGGTAGTTCAGGCGCAGTGTCTTCCGAAGAAGAAGGTCTTCGAATCGCGCGCGAAATAGGGTTTCCAGTGATCGTGAAAGCTTCCGCCGGAGGCGGTGGACGCGGCATGCGGATCGTGCGTTCTGAGCAGGAATTGGGCCAGGCACTCGAGACCGCGTCGACTGAAGCGGCGGCTGCATTCAAGGATGGGACTGTTTACATCGAGCGTTATATCGAGCAGCCCCGTCACATCGAGATTCAAGTCCTGGCCGATGAGTATGGGGCGTGTATCCACCTCGGAGAGCGGGAATGTTCTATCCAGCGGCGGCATCAGAAACTGATGGAGGAAGCGCCGTCTCCGGTTCTCACCCAGGAACTGCGCGAACGAATGGGTAGTGCTGCCGTCTCAGCCTGCAAGAAACTCGGCTACTCGAGCTCCGGAACGGTAGAGTTCCTGCTGGATGCGAGTGGGAACTTCTACTTCATGGAAATGAATACTCGTATACAGGTCGAGCACCCAGTCACGGAGATGGTGACCCTGGCTGACATTGTTCGGAATCAGATACGTATTGCTGAAGGCGAGCCGCTCGGATACACACAGGATGACTTGTTAATCGTCGGACATGCGATCGAATGCCGGATTAACGCTGAAAATCCGGAGACATTTGCACCGTCTCCTGGCGTCATTACCGCATTCAACCTGCCCGGCGGACCGGGCGTGAGGGTCGACACATTTGTCTATTCTGGTTATCACGTCTCGCCTTTTTACGACTCGCTAATCGCAAAGGTGATTGTCCACGCGCGCACACGTGATCTAGCAATTGCGCGAATGAAGCGAGCGTTGGAGGCGATGGTGATTGAGGGAATCAAAACAACCGTCCCACTGCACCTGAAGATCATGGACGATCCGCGTTTCCGTGCCGGGGAAATTTCGACGAATTTCATGGAGTACTTCCTGGGGCGGAACGGTCGGAAGTTTGCGCTTGAGGAGGCGGCAGGGGCAAAGAGCAGCCGATAGGCCGTTTAACCGCATCCGCGGTTGCCGTTTCAGGTTCTGTTCCCTATAATGTTCGACTTTTCTATGGGGATTTGCCCCGTCTGAGAGGTACGAGAAAATGTCACACGCAATCATAAAGTCTGGCGGAAAGCAGTTTTTGGTCGAGGAAGGTCAAACGATTCGCGTGCCTTCGATAACAGCAGACGCCGGCAGTTCAATCGAATTGGAAGCGTTGTTCAACTCGGAGGAAAATGGCAGTTCGACAAAGATTTCGGCGACGGTTCTCGAACATGGCCGCGACCAGAAGGTGGTTGTATTCAAGAAAAAGCGCCGGAAGCACTACAAGCGAACTCGTGGACACCGGCAGGGATTTACGACGTTGAGGATTGATTCTATTGGATAAGAATAGGACCTATAGGACCTATTCATAAGTTTCGGAGAAAGTTATGGCCCATAAGAAAGGCGTTGGCTCATCGAGAAATGGCCGCGATTCCAATTCACAGCGATTGGGACTGAAGAAGTTTGGCGGCGAAAGAGTCTTAGGCGGCAACATTATTGCTCGCCAGCGCGGCACTAAATGGAAACCAGGTAACAACGTTGGTCGCGGTAAGGACGACACGCTCTTCGCTTTAATCGACGGCGTCGTAAAGTTTGAAGATAAGGGCCGTGCGGGAAAGTTTGTTAGCGTCTATCCGCCGGAGCAAACTGCTGCCTAAACATTTGACCTTTTTTTGCGACGCCTGAGCCAGAATGCGACTGTGCTCCGGGCGTCGTTTTCAATTTAGATGTTTATTGACCGCGCCAAGATTTACGTTCAAGGGGGAGATGGCGGTAATGGAGTGACTGCTTTCCGGCGCGAAAAATTCGTTCCTCGAGGCGGACCTTCGGGCGGTGACGGCGGTCGTGGTGGAAATGTTTTCCTTGTCGCCGACGACTCTCTAAATACGTTGCTGCATCTTCGGTATAACCCGCGTCACATCGCTGAGCGTGGTGCACACGGCGAAGGCTCAAATCGATCGGGTCGAACTGGAGATGATCTTGAAATCCGTGTCCCCGTTGGCACTCAAATTCTCGACGCCGAAACCGGTGAGTTGGTTTATGACCTTGACCATGACGGTGACAAGTGGCTGGCAGCGAGAGGAGGACGAGGTGGATTCGGTAACGCGCACTTTGCTACCTCGACGAATCGTGCACCGCGTTATCACCAAGCCGGCACTACTGGGGACGCAAGAGAGTTGCAGCTTGAGCTGAAGCTGCTGGCGGACGTTGGCCTGGTTGGGTTTCCGAATGCCGGCAAGTCGACTTTTATCTCAACGGTTTCAGCTGCGCGCCCAAAGATTGCGGACTATCCGTTCACAACCTTGGAGCCACACTTAGGGGTCGTGGATCTAGGAGATTTTAGAACGTTTGTCATTGCCGATATACCCGGATTGATTGAAGGAGCGCACACGGGCGCAGGGTTAGGAGACAGATTCTTAAGGCATATCGAGCGCACCAAACTCTTGCTTCACCTGGTCGACGTCTCATCCTTATCCGGTCGCGAAACTGTAGCTGATTATGAGACCGTAAACAGGGAATTGGCCTCCTACAATCCGCAGCTCGCAGCGCGTCCTCAAATCGTTGTAGCTACAAAGATCGACGCACTTGAAGATCAGCACCGATTAGATTCCCTGCGCGAGCGCGCTCAAGCTGATGGCAAACCCTTTTTCGCAATTTCTTCGGTAACAAACAAAGGCGTCGCCGAATTGGTTAATGCCCTCGCTGCAAAGCTGGACGAGTTGAAAGCAACGGAGACTAGCAAAGAAGCCGTTGAGCTTTCGTTGTGACAATGTGTGCGCGAAACAGGATTGCTCTTTACGGTGGTACGTTTGATCCTGTTCATCTGGGGCATGTGGAAGTTGCGCGTGAGGTTTGTGAGTTATTTGAAATCGAGCGAGTCTTGTTTGTTCCAGCACATGTCGCGCCGCATAAGGTTGGGCGTCTAGTAACACCGGCGCTACATCGTTATGCAATGCTGACGTTGGCGACGCAGCATGATGACCAAATGTTAGTGTCAACATTTGAGCTTGAATCAGCGGAGGGCGGATACACAGTCGACACGCTCACCCATTTCCAGAAAGAGTTTGGCGATTCGACCGACCTCTTTTTCATAATGGGGGCAGACTCCTGGGCTGAGATCTCAACGTGGCGCGATTGGCAGCGATTGCTGAGTCTGGCGAACCACATTGTCGTAACGAGGCCTGGCTACGACGTATCGACACCCAGCGAAGAGCTGCGTCAGCGATTGATCGATATCCGCTCCAATCGCGTGGCTCAGGGGCAGCCGGCAGAAGCAGTCAGAAAAACTATTCAGAGCGGGCTTCTGGAAAATGAGCCGGGAAGAATTTTCTTGACGGACATTGTAAAGAAAGATGTTTCAGCAACTCAGGTTAGGCGGGTTGCAGGTGAAGGTAAGTACGATGAATTGAAAAAGCTGGTGCCGGTCCCTGTAGCCGAATACATAGAGAAGTATGGAATCTACCGAAAGTCGAATGAAGCAAAACTCCACGGCAAAAGAAAAGTCTTTGAATCCGCAGACTAATACGCGTTCGCTGCCTCAACCCGTCGTTACAGACGAGAAACTTGATGAGCGAATTATTACTGCTGTGCATGCTGCAGCCGAAAAGAAAGCTGTCGACATCGTTGTTCTCGACCTGCGAGAGATCGCCAGCTTTACGGACTATTTCATAATCACCAGCGGTACGAATGAACGACAGGTGCAGGCAATCTCAGACGAGGTTTATGAAACGCTAAAGAAGGCGGGTTCTACCGCCGCACGCGTCGAGGGGTACAAGACTGCTGAATGGATTCTACTCGACTACGGTGATTTCATCGTCCATATCTTCGAACAGAAGTCGCGCAAGTTCTACGATCTCGAGCGACTTTGGCGCGAATCTAAACGCGTCGCTCTGCCGGCGGACACAGCCGCTGAAGTTTCTGGTTCTTTGAGAAGAGAATCGTGATTGAGGTATATGCGCGCTCAGAAAAAATGCGCGAGGCGGTGAGTCTCGCCGAGCGAGTCGCGACTACTGATACGAACGTCCTGATCACCGGTGAATCGGGATCCGGGAAAGATCTAATCGCTTCCCTGATCCATGCAAAGTCGGCACGCGCTGCGCAGCCGTTTGTAAAAATCGACTGTGCAACTTTGCCAGGGGAGCTACTGGAAGCTGAGCTCTTTGGATATGAGCGCGGAGCTTTTACCGGTGCATCCGAGTCAAAACCTGGTCGTTTCGAGGCGGCGCAGAGTGGTACTGCAGTGCTCGACGAAATCGCCCATCTCTCTGTTGATGCTCAGGCGAAACTCCTGCGAGTAATCGACTCACATGAGTTCGAACGGCTTGGCGGGCGCAAAACGATTAAGCTCGACGCGCGCTTGATCGCATTGACGAACGTCGATCTCACCGATGCAGTTCAGCGAGGAGGATTTCGCGAAGATCTTTTTTACCGCTTGAATGTGCTTCGTATCCAGGTACCACCGCTGCGCGAGCGTAAGGAAGATCTTCCGGAGTTAGTTGATCACTTTCTAAAGCTCTACGCTGCCAAACATGGTCGACCTTTGCAAAAGGTTTCACAGCCGGCGCTGAGACTGTTGCAGGCGCATGAGTTTCCGGGAAATGCGCGCGAGTTGGCGAACATAATTGAGCGCGCGGTTATCGTTACCCATGGGCCGCAGCTGGAGGAAGAGGATCTGCCGGCAAGCATCAAGGATGCGGTGAGGGCAAGACGAGATCGGGAAGCGCCGCTCACGTTGGCTCAACTTGAAGCGGCCTACATTACGGAGATGCTCCGGGCAACTAAGGGCAACAAGACAGAGTGCGCCCGCTTGCTTGGCATAAGTCGTAAGAACCTTTACGAGAAGATCGCCCGTTACGAGTTGGGCGAAGATGGCGGCCGCAGTTGAAGCAGCAGATGTGAGAAGCAATGCGCTTTCGAGTGATCTGGCCGGGTAAGACCAAGGACGCCAGATTAAAGGCATTGATTGAGGATTACTCGGATCGTCTGTCCCATTTCGTACGGTGTGAATTGGTAGAGGTACGAGAAGAGAGCCGAACGGATAAGGCGGGCATCGATAGGGAGAGTAGTCGCATCTCAGACGCGCTCCGTCCCGGCGCCCTCACGGTTCTTCTGGATCCTGCGGGCGTGGAATGGACGTCTCATGACCTGGCTGATCAGGTTAGACGTTGGGAGAGCACGGGAATCAAGGAGGTCGCGTTTATTGTTGGGGGACCCAGAGGGCTTTCGCAAGAACTCAGTTTGCGAGCAGATAAGAAGTGGTCGCTCTCTCGGCTCACGTTAACACATGAAATGGCGCGGGTGTTGTTATTAGAGCAGTTATATCGTGCATATACGATTGTTCATAATCTCCCGTACCAGAAGTGACGACTTCAGTTCCGTACCAAGTAGGGTGGAGGACTAAAACTAATAATGGATAAGAGGCGAACGAAAGTATTCCGAGATAAGCTCTTGGATCGACGTGAAGGATTGGTCGGTCAAGTGCAGGCGGCCGAGCTTTATAGTCGCGAACGAGATGCGGAAGCGACTCAGGATCCGGCAGACATGGCCGCTAATGCATACACCAAAGAGCTGCTCGTTTCGATGTCCGACAACGATCGGCAATTATTGAATCTGATAGACGAAGCCCTTGAGCGAATCGAAACGTCAGGCTACGGGAAATGCGTCCACTGTGGCGAGGCGCTGCCAGACAAGCGTCTCGAAGCCGTGCCTTGGGCGCGCCATTGTGTTCGTTGTCAGGATCTACAAGAAAGAGGATTGCTCGAGGAAGATGAAGACTAGTCAGTAGAAACATTACATGTCACAATCGTGGCCTTCTCAGATCGGTTCTGAGAAGGCCGTCTTCTTTTTTGGGCTATGATCCTCACGAATTCGGTTCGCTCACTTTGCGATGCGTTCCTCACGCTCGTTTATCCTCAAACATGTAGCATCTGCCGGCAAAGCGTCGAGCGCCGTGAGCTTGGTGTGGTCTGTGAGGAGTGTTGGGAGCGCACCCAGGTGTTCTCGGATGAAGATACTCTCTGCTGGAAGTGTGGAGCACCATCATTCGGAAGAGTTGACAGATCCAAAAGGCACGAGGTTCGTTGCGGCCGATGCGATTGGCTTACGTTTGAAGCCGCCCGAGCGTGTGGGCTCTATGAAAGGGCGTTGCGTGAAACTGTTCTGACTCTAAAGCGCCAACCATATCTTCCTGAGCGCGTCGTCAAGTTACTGCGAAGGGTTGCTTCAGGCGAGCCGCTTAACAACCGCACATCAATAGTTCCCGTTCCCTTACACGCGGAGCGGCAGAAGATACGCGGCTTCAATCAAGCATCGATCATAGGTCGCAGCATCTCGAGGCACTTGCGACTTCCAATTAATGAAGTTAGTTTGATTCGAACGGTGCACTCCGCAAGGTATCGCGCAGGGCTTGATGCTAAGGGCCGGAGCGCTAGTGTCGCGAACGCCTTTGACGTTGTTCATTCCGGCTTGATAGCAGGTGAGAGAATACTCCTCGTTGATGATGTGCTAACCACGGGCGCAACGGCAGCCGAATGCTCCAGCGCTCTGATGGCCGCTGGGGCAGAAGACGTGCGCGTGCTGACCATAGCGCGCACGGCGAAATGAGGAATCGGACCTATGCGACGTATAAGTCCTATTGGGGCATTCTTCACGTCGAGGCTCGCTCCAGCGAACCCCGCGAAGACCCTTTCTCATCAAATTCAGGCCTGAATACAACTAATTTTGACACTCTCTTCGACGCTCGCGTAATATCAGGCTCGGTATGAATGGAAGGGTTTTAGTGCTGAACACCTCTTTTGAACCGATAAACGTGTGCACTGAACGGCGCGCGGTGGTCATGATCTTTAAGGGCGTGGCACGCGTCGAAGAGCACAATGGACACATACTCCATTCGCAAAAGCTTTCAATTCATGCCCCTTCGGTCATTAGGCTGACCGAGTATATTCACATTCCGTTCGAGAGAAGATCTCTTTCCCGGAAGAACATCCTGCTTCGCGATCACTCCACGTGCCAGTACTGTGGCAAGCCATATCCGCCATCAGAGCTCACGCTTGACCATGTCTTGCCACGCTCACGCGGTGGTGAGTCAGCGTGGGATAATCTGGTGGCTTGCTGCAAACGCTGCAACCACAGAAAGGGTAATCGCACTCCGGAAGAATCCGGCATGCATTTATTGCGGCGGCCAAGAGGGTTCTCGCTGCACGTGAATCGCCAAATCATGCGATACCTTGGTCGAGCCGACGAGACGTGGAGAAAGTATCTGTTTTACGATACAGATGCTAACGTAGCTTAAGGAGTCAGTAATGAGTTTATTGTTAGGTATGCCGAGCGGTTGGGAATGGATAGTGGTCCTTCTGGCCATCCTACTCCTTTTCGGCGGTGCGAAACTTCCCCAATTGGCCAAAGCTCTTGGGCAAAGTAAGCGAGCCTTTAAAGAAGGATTGGATGAAGGAGCTAGAGAAGAGCTTCCTTCTGAAAAAGAGAAAGAACGCGCGGCGCGGTAATCGATCACCTAGTGACTGTGAGCCTTGCGTCCTACTAACAGAGTTGCTTTCACTGAAAGTGCAAACTCCGCTTCGTGTCGATCTTCGTTAATTAGCCGCGTAATTTCTTTAGCAACTGGCGCTTGCCAATCTTCGGGCACCAAAGCTAACCAATCTTTCATCAGAAAGTCTGCGACTAGCGGAGAGTTAATGAACTGTTCCCCCGAGTCGTAATCAAACTCTTCAATTCGTGACCACGACTCCACGTCAGTCAGCCCTTCATCTTCAGCCATCTCTTCAGTTTCTGAAATCGTTGGCAGTTCCGTGATTAGGTGCTCGACATCAGACTCAAGCTGAGTCAACCCTGTGTTGTGCAGCGCTTCCCAGTAGATTGAAAAGAATTCGCCGAAGCTTGAGGACGTGGGTAATGCGAGAAGAATCGTTGCTCCCGGAGCCGCCACGCGAACCATTTCTGAAAACATCTTTCGGACACGGTCTCTCGGAACGAGTGAGGCATTTCCAATCACAAGGTCAAACCGATTTTCACCGTGTGGGATGTCGTCTACCGTCCCCAATTCAAACCTGGTAGTTTCATTGGCTGTGGTTGCTTTGGCTCTGGCGATTTCGACGCACTCCTCATTTTCATCCAGACATAGCAATTCGACTTTATCTCCAGCGCGTTCCTGTAAAGCGATCGCATGACTTCCCGTGCCGGCGGCGACGTATAACGCTTTACCTTCCTTCGGAAGTGGAACGTGTTCGTCAATCAATTCCGCAAAGCGTTCGCCCCAATCAGGCGCGATAAATATGTCGTGGAGAAAGGCGAGTTCTTTGTCTGACTTCATCGTGATCATTCGCGCTTAATTAACCCTCGTTCGTTCTCGTGTTTTGCTGGTCGTCGTCCTCAGCCTTGAAATATTTCCGGCCACTCAGTTGCGGCGGCAGGCACTGCATTTCTTCTTTTGCCTCCGGATCGGCGTGAACGTATCGGTATCCCTCCCCGTAACCGATGTGCCTCATCAAAGGAGTTACCGCATTCCTAAGATGCAACGGTACGGGTTCACGTGCGGTCTCCATAGCATCCGACGCGGCCGCGCTATAAGCCTTTAAAACCGCGTTGGATTTTGGCGCGCGTGCGAGATAGATCGTTGCCTGCGCCAGCGGAAACAATCCTTCAGGCAAACCAATCAACTGAACAATGTCAGCGGCCGCCGCCGCTTGAACCATCGCCTGCGGATCCGCTAAGCCAATGTCTTCCGACGCAAGGATACATAAACGCCGTGCGATAAAAACCGGATCGGCGCCACCTTCGATCATTCGTGCTAGCCAGTAGAGCGACGCATCGACGTTTGAATTTCGCAACGATTTTATAAGTGCAGATGCGAGGTTGTAGTGTTCTTCGCCGCCTTTGTCATACGCATAATGGGCGCGACCTAGAGCTTCGATAACGGTTTGCTCAGAGACCTCGCGAACACCATTGTCGTCAGGAGCCGTAGACTCAACGGCGGCCTCAAGCGCTGTCAATGCGACACGTGCATCCCCTGCAGCGGAGTGCGCGATTCGAGAAAGGAGACCGTCCAACACATTGGGTTTGTATTCGGCAAGACCACGCTCGCTGTCTCTGAGCGCTGCATGAAGAATTGTCTTTATTTCTTCCTCCGAGAGCTGATTGAGCACCAGCACACGGCAACGGGATAGTAGCGCTCCGGTAACCTCAAATGACGGGTTCTCTGTCGTTGCTCCAATCAGCGTCACCGTTCCACTCTCAACTGCGTGTAACAAGGCATCCTGCTGCGCCTTATTGAAGCGGTGGATCTCGTCAATGAACAATACTGTGCGTCTGCCAAACCGCTGCTCATTCCGTGCCTGTTGTATCGCCTCACGAAGATCTTTGACGCCTGAGAATACCGCCGAGAGCGC
>Ga0114129_10014171_pt1 | contig 11359 bp, 7 predicted proteins | sample RhiMetdeltSRZDD1_FD_80071 | JGI IMG/M metagenome (GOLD analysis project Ga0114129, IMG submission 80071) | Populus rhizosphere microbial communities from Tennessee, USA - Rhizosphere MetaG P. deltoides SRZDD1 (version 2) (version 2) | ecosystem: Host-associated > Plants > Roots > Rhizosphere >... | reverse complement strand
GGACCGCGCGAGCACGAAAGGATATGAGGGGCGATGGTTGAGCATGATGTGAAGAATCCGGGGTTGGCGGCGGAAGGGCGGCTCAAGATCGAGTGGGCGGAGCAGTCGATGCCGGTGTTGCGCCAGGTCCGCGAGCGATTCGCGAAGGAGCAGCCGCTCAAGGGGATCCGGATCGGCGCCTGCCTGCACGTCACCACGGAGACGGCCGTGCTCATGCTCACGCTGAAGGCGGGAGGGGCCGAGCTCGCCCTCTGCGCGTCCAACCCGCTCTCGACCCAGGACGACACCGCGGCCGCGCTCGTGCGCGAGTACGACATCGCCACCTACGCCCACAAGGGCGAGGACCACGAGCGGTACTACCGTCACATCGAGGCCGTCCTCGCCACCCGGCCTCAAGTGACCATGGACGATGGCGCCGACCTGATCTCGCAGCTCCACGGGGCGCGGAAGAACCTGATCGGCGACGTCCTCGGCGGCACGGAAGAGACGACGACCGGCGTGATTCGTCTCCGCTCCATGGAACGCGAGCGCGTTCTCGCGTTTCCCGTGATCGCGGTCAACGACGCCGACACCAAGCATCTGTTCGACAATCGCTACGGCACCGGCCAGTCCACGATCGACGGCATCCTGCGCGCGACCAACGTCCTCCTCGCCGGGCGCACGGTGGTCGTCGCCGGCTACGGGATGTGTGGCAAAGGCGTGGCCGCGCGCGCGAAAGGCATGGGCGCGCACGTCATCGTCACCGAGGTGGAGCCGATGCGCGCGCTGGAGGCCGTGATGGACGGCTTCCCGGTCATGCCGATGGCGGAGGCGGCCGGCGTCGGTGACGTGTTCATCACGGTCACGGGCAACACCTCGGTGATCCGCAAGGACCATTTCCCGCGCATGAAGGACGGCGCCATTCTCGCCAACGCCGGCCACTTCAACGTCGAGATCGAGCTGGACGCCCTCGCCGGCCTCGCTGGCTCGCGCCGTGTCGTGCGGCCGTTCGTGGAGGAGTTCGTCCTCGGCCCCGGCCGCCGCGTGTTCGTGCTCGGGGAGGGGCGCCTCATCAACCTCGCCTCGGCGGAGGGGCACCCGGCCGCGGTCATGGACATGAGCTTTGCCAATCAGGCGCTGTCCGCGGAGTACATGGTGAAGCACGGCCGCACGCTCGAGCGGAAGGTGTACGTAGTACCGCGCGAGATCGATCTCGAGATCGCGCGCCTCAAGCTCTCCTCGATGGGCGTGCAGATCGACGCGCTCACCGCGGAGCAGACGGCGTACCTCGGTTCCTGGACGCACGGCACCTGACGCCCGCGCCGGGCCACTCATGAGGCGGCAGCAGCCGTTCCTGCTCCTGGTCCTCGCGCTCTTCGCGCTCGGGCTGGTGGGGCAGGTGATTCCCCTCTACACGGACTGGCTCTGGTTCGTCGAGGTCGGCTACACCGGCGTCTTCACGGGCATCCTCTCCCTCCGCGGCACGCTGTTCACGGTGGGCGCGCTCGGTGTGCTCGCTTTCCTCTACGTCAATCTCACCTTTGCCGCACGCACAGCGGCTCCGGACGTGCTGTGGGAGCTCGAGGATCAGCTCGGTCTGCCCGGCCGCGTGGTCATCGAGCCGCTCATCCGGCGCTTCCTTCCCGTCGTGCTCTTGCTCATCTCGCTGGCGGCGGGTCTGCGCGCGTCGGCGCACTGGGAACGCGTCCTCGCCTTCCGCTACGCGACGGCGTTCGGGACGCCCGATCCCCTCTTCGGCCGTGACCTCTCCTTCTTCGTCTTCACGCTGCCGCTCTGGCGGCTCATCTACGGCTGGGCTATGGGACTGGTCGCGGCCACAGCCGTCCTCACCCTGGCCGTCTACGTCTTGCAGCGGAGCCTCGTGCTCACCACGCGCGGCCCCCGCCTCGCCACCGGCGCCCGCACGCACCTTCTCGTGCTCACGGCGGCGTTGCTCGCGCTGAAGGCCGTTGGGTTCTGGCTGGACCGCTTCGAGCTCGTGTACTCGCCGCGGGGTGTGGTTTTCGGCGCCTCCTATACCGACATCCACGCCTCGCTGCCGGTGCTCGGCGCCCTCGCCGTGCTCGCCGCCCTGTGTGCGGCCGCCTGCGTCGCGCAGGTGGCACGGCCGGGCCTCCGGCTCGTCGCGGGCGGCCTCGTGGTGCTGGGACTGGTGTGGATCGTCGGTCTCGGCATCTATCCCGCGCTGCTCCAGCGGTTCCGGGTCACGCCCAACGAGCTCGCCGCGGAGCGGCCGTTCATCGCCCACAACATCCGCATGACGCGCAAGGCGTACGGCCTCGACCGCATCGAGGAGCGCGAGTTTCCCGCCGACGAGTCGCTCGATGCGCGCGCGCTCGCCCGCAACGAGGCGACCATCAAGAATATCCGCCTCTGGGACTACCGGCCGCTGCTGCGCACGTTCGGCCAGCTCCAGGAGATCCGGACCTACTACAAGTTCGTGGACGTGGACAACGATCGCTACGACGTGAATGGCGAGTACCGGCAGCTCATGCTCTCGCCGCGGGAGCTGTCCTATCAGCACCTCCAGTCGCGGATCTGGATCAACGAACACCTCACGTTCACCCACGGCTACGGGGTGGTGGTGGGACCCGTGAACCGCATCACGCCGGAGGGATTGCCCGAGTTCCTCGTCAAGGACATCCCGCCCGTGTCGCTCAGCGGGTTCCCGAAGATCACGCGCCCGGAGATCTACTACGGCGAAGTCTCGAACGAGTACGTCCTCGTGCGAACGCGGTCGCAAGAGCTCGATTACCCCGCCGGCGACCAGAACGTGTACGCGAACTATCGCGGCGACGGCGGGGTGCCGCTCAGCTCGTGGCTCCGCAAGCTTGCCTTCGCGGCCCGCTTCGGCGAGATCAAGATCCTGCTCTCCAACGATCTGACACCGGAGAGCCGCATCATGATCTACCGGACGGTGACCGAACGCATTCGCCAGATCGCGCCCTTCTTCCACTTCGATCGCGATCCCTACATGGTGGTCGCCGCCGACGGCCGGCTGCTCTGGCTCCTCGACGGCTACACGACCACCGACCGCTATCCGTATTCCGACCCCGTGCGCGGGATCGGCAACTACATCCGCAATTCCGTGAAGGTCACCGTGGACGCGTACAGCGGCGCCGTGAAGTTCTACCTCGCCGACGACACCGATCCCATCGTCCGCGTCTACGCGGCCGCGTTTCCCGGCCTCCTCAAGCCGCTCACCGACATGCCGGAGGACGTGCGGCGCCACATCCGGTACCCCGAGGATTTCTTCGCCATCCAGGCGCGGAAGTACGTCACCTACCACATGGAAGATCCTCAAGTGTTCTACAACAAGGAGGACCTGTGGGCGGTGCCGCGCCGGACCATCGAGGGCCGGGACCGCGAGATGGAGCCGTACTTCACGATCATGCGATTGCCGGGAGAGCGCCGGGAGGAGTTCATCCTGCTCACGCTGTTCAACCCGAGCCGGCGCGACAACATGATCGCGTGGCTGGCCGCGCGCTCCGATCCGCCCCACTACGGCCGGCTCCTCGTCTACAACTTTCCCAAGCAGAAGCTCGTGTACGGCCCGCGCCAAATCGACGCGCGCATCGATCAGGATCCCGTGATCTCGCAGCAGCTCTCGCTGTGGAACCAGCGCGGGTCACAGGTCATCCGGGGCTCGCTCCTCGCGATCCCCATCGAGCAGTCGCTGATCTACGTGCAGCCGCTCTACCTCGCCGCCGCCGAGCAGGGCGCGCTGCCCGAGCTCCGGCGCGTGATCGTCGCCTACGGCAACCTGATCGCGATGGAGCCGACGCTCGAGCAGTCGCTCAGCCGCATCTTCGGCGGCCGCGTCGCCGTCTCCGCCACCGAGGCGCCGCGCGCGGCCGGCGACGCGGTGCCCCCCACGCGCGCGCTCGCGCAACGCGCGTGGGAGGCGTGGACACGGGCGCAGGAGGCGGTGCGGCGGGGCGACTGGGCCGCATACGGGATCGAGCAGAAACGCCTGGAAGAGGCGTTACGGGGGCTCGCGGGCGAGCGCTGATCAGCGCCCCGCGGATGGCACGAGGCGCATGCGCCGCGCGTTGTGGTCGAGCGTCACCGTGAAGCGGCGCAGGATGTCGCCGCCGAGGATGCCGTCCACGAGCGGCTCCGCCGGCACCGCGTCGTAGACGCCGACTTCCACGTCCTCGATCACCGCCGCCCCGATCTGGATCATGCTCACTTTCGTCCGTGCCACCTCCACCATCTGCCCGCCCACGACCTGGATGTTGCGGCGCGGTGCCTGCGGCGGCACCTCGATGCCGAGGCGCCGCGCGAGGCGCGGGCTCAGGATGGTGGCGGCGGCGCCCGTGTCCACGATGAGGACGGCCACCTGGGGGCTGCCGTTGATGCGTGCCGCCACGCGGGGAACGTTGTTCACGATCTGGATGGGCACCTCGGTTGGCGCCGCCCGCGCCGCGCTCGGCGCCGGCGTCGATGCCGACGAGGCGCAGCCGGCGACGACGAGCAGCAGCCCGACCCAAGGCATCGCCCGGTGCCGGGTGTTCACGGCGTCGCCACGTAGCCGTAGCGCTCGTTCAGGCACTCGGCGATCGCACTCCGTTCCCGTTCCGGCGCCTCGATGTGCAGGGCGCCCGCCGCGCTGACCCTGACGAGCCGCGCCGACGGCGCCACGCGCCGGCAATCCCAGAACGCGTCCCATCCCCGCTGCTGCAGCGGCGGCATCGCCGCCGAGCATGCGCACACCGAGATCGTGAGGAGGAGCACGACCGCGCGCACCGCGGCTACGTGCGGGCGTTGACGAAGCGCATGAAGCCGATGCCCGCGAAGATGATGTTCGCCGTCCACGCGGCGAGGAGCGGGGGCAGGAGATCGGCCCGCGCGAACGAGAGCGCGACGTAGTGCAGCACGAGGTAGGTCGCCATGATGGCGATGGCGAGTCCGATGCCGAAGAGGCGCCCGCCGCGCGGGGACTGGAGCGCGAACGGGATCGCGATCAGCACCATGATCATGTTCTCGAGCGGCGAGGACAGCTTGGCGTAGAGATCGACGAGGTACTTGCGGGCCTGGAAGCCGGCCGCCTCCAGCTTCGCCACGTACTCGCGCAGCTCCCGGTAGCTCATGGCCGACGTCGGTTTCTGCACCTGCACGAAGTCGTCGATGACCTCGGGGAGATCGACCACCGTCCGCGTGAAACGCACGGTCTCCACCCGGCCGTCCTTGGTGACCTCCCGCAGGGCACCGTCGCTCAGCTCCCACCCGCGCGGCGTCCAGTGCCCGCGGCGGGCGTCGAGCCGGTGCACGAGCCGGAAATCACGGTCGATCTCGAGCACGGTGACGCCGTAAAGGTCCTGGGTGCCGGGCGCGACGAGCTCGACCCGGTAGAAGCGCGTGTCGGCGCTGCGCAGCCACAGCCGCGTGCGCGACTGGAGGTGACGGGGGAGCTGGCCGCGGATCTTCACGCGATCGACCTCGTCGCCGCGCTCGTTCAGCGCGGGGAGGGCGGTCTCCTGGAAAAGGCCCGAGCCCACCGCGATGAGGCAGGCGAGCGTGAGCACAGGCGCGCTCACGCGATAGAGGCTGACGCCGGCGGCCTTGAGCGCGGTGAGCTCGTGATACCGGCTGAGCGTCAGGAACAGAAAGATCGTGGCCACGAGCATGATGACGGGCAACCCCTCGTGCAGGAACGCGGGCAGGCGGAAGACGAAGTGTTCCACGATGTACCGCAGGGGCGGCTTCACGCGCAGGAAGCGGTCGAGGGTCTGGATCAAGTCGATCACGAAGAACAGCACGGTGGCGACGGCGAGGCCGATGCCGAGGAAGCTGATGAACTCGCGCACGAGGTAGCGATCGATGATGTGGGTGGAATCGCGCGGCTCGGTCGCGGCCTGGCGCAGCCGCCGGACGGGCGCCCGCGGCAGGCGGCGGCGGATCGCCTCCACGAGCTGCCACAACGCCGTCAAGCGGAGAGGTCGGCGCTCGATCGCCGTCCACGCGAGCAGGCCGCTCCCGATCCCCGCGAACGCGATGTTCGGCGTCCAGATCGCTTCCCACGGCTCCAGCCGCTGGCGAAGCGCCATGCCCTCCAGCGACGTCAGCACCAGGTAGTACATGACGATGATGACGAGGCTGCCCAGCAACGCCACGCTGCGTCCGCCGCGGTGCGACCGGACGGCGAGCGGGAAGCCGACGAGGGCGAAGACGAGACTCGCCGCCGGGAATGCCAGCCGCTTGTGCCACTCGACGAGAAAGGGGGCGCGGGCGGCGGAGTCTCCGGAGAGCTCGTTGATGCGCGTGTGGAGGTCGTTCAGGAACAGATCGCGCTCGGGTTTGTCGCCCTGCTGGGCGCCCTTCAGCGGCGACTCGACGGCCAGGTTCATGTCGTAGATGTTGAAGCGCGTGTACCGGTAGCGCGCGGGGCTGGCCGCACCGCCGGTGGGCGCCGGAGCGTCGGGGATGCCGACCGCGGGCGCGACGTCGCCCTCGTTCACGGCGCCGCTGATCAGCCGGAGCGTGATGCGACCGGTCGCCTCGTCGGTGAGCAGGCGGCCCTCGCGCGCGGTGATGATGCGCGTGAGCTTGGGGTCGCGCTCGTCGGAGACGAGCAGCCCGCTCAGGCCCACCTGCGAGGGCGTGATGTCCTCCACGTAGATCGTCACGTCACCGAACGTGGTGTTGAACACGCGCTCCTTGATGCCGCTCGCCGCGCGCGTCTGGAGGATCGTGAAGAGCTGCCGCTGGAACTGCTGGTTGGCGATGGGATTGATCACGAGCGTGAGCGCGCCCGCGGCCATGGTCACGACCAGAGCCGCGAGCAGGATCGGGCGAAACAGCCGCAGCACGCTCACGCCGGCCGCCTTGAACGCGACGACCTCCATGTCACCCGCGAGCCGGCCGCCCGCGAGCAGCACGGCCACCAGGAGGGCCATCGGCAGGGTGTGAGCGAGGAACGACGGCAACATGAACACGAGGAGCTGGAGCACGAGGTGGAAGGGGACGCCCTTGGTGATGACGAGGTCGGTCAGGTGGTAGATGCGATCGATGACGAGGAAGAAGGTGAAGAGTCCCACCCCCAGTGCAAAGGGAGTGACCAGCTCGCGAATGAGGTAGCGATCGATGACCGGGAGCAACGGCCGTCGCATCGGTCTGTTGTACCATGGCAGGGTGAAGCGACCACGGCTTCGCGCCATCGCGGGCGGCCTCGCCCTGGCGCTGGCGCTCGCTCCCGCGCCCGTGCCCGCGGGAAGCGTTCCCGACCGCCTCGACCGGTTCAAGGAGCTTGCCGCCTCGCGACTGAGCGCGGCGCAGGTGGGGGAGGCGGACGCCGATACCTTTCGCGAGATCTACACCCTTCTCGACGAAGAGATCGTGGAGAGCCTCGCCAGCGGTGGCGTCTTCGCCTCCCCGGAGTTCTTGCAGGAGCGCCTCGATGGCTTCAACGACGCGTGGGGCGCGGCGTTCCTGGAGATCCTTCGTCTGCACCGCCTCGTGGTGGGCGCCTTCCAGCTCGGCGATGCCGTCGCCGGGAACACCGTGCGCGTCTACGGTCGTCTCGGGGATGAGGCGGCCTTGCTGACCACGTTCGAGCGCGAGGGACGCCCACGGGTGTTCACGGTCCCGAGTGCAGGCCCGGAGCAATTCATGGTCGCCTGGGAGGGGCCGTCCACCGGCCGCGGCACGCGACCGCTGCGCCTGGATCTGGTGCGCCAGCAGGGCGACAACGTACGTGTCGTGTGGAGCACCGCCGACGTCTTCCCGGACGGTCTGGTGGCGCGGAGCTACGCGGTGCGGCCGGGCGAGATTCGCGTTCGCTACGAGCTCCGCTATCCCGGCTGGACGCCCGGCTGCGAGGGACAGACCGAGCAGGAGGACGTGTACCGTCTGGCGTCCGGCGCGGCCGGCTTCGTGCGGGTGAGCCGGCGGGATCTCGAGCCGTGGCACCGCGACCTCCGCCTGTCGGTGGCGCGCCTGTTCGCCGCGCTCGCCGCCGGTGATCGGGCGGCGCTCGCCAGTCTGGTCCCGAACGCCGCGCTTCGTGACCGGCTGCCGTCGTCGCTCGCGCCGGAACCGGCGTGCGATGCGCGGGACGAGCGCGCGGGCGCGGTGTCGGTGGCGGCGGTCGCCGCTGCCCAGCGTCCGTGGACGTTGCGATGGCAACGGGAGGGAGGAGGCTGGCGACTGACGGACGCGATGCCGGTCCTGCCCTGACCGCCGCGCGCAGTTGAGAGGTTGTCCGTGAAGCCGCTACAATGATCGCCTCCTGATGATTCCCGATCGCTACGAGCCGTCCGCCGTCGAAGCCCGCTGGTATCCCGAGTGGGAGCAGCGCGGCTACTTCCGCGCGGAGGCGCAGTCGCCGAAGACGCCGTACTGCATCGTCATCCCGCCCCCGAACATCACGGGCTCGCTTCACATGGGGCACGCGTTCACGTTCAGTCTTCAAGACATCTTGATCCGCATGAAGCGCATGGACGGCTTCAACGCGCTGTGGCTGCCCGGCACCGACCACGCCGGGATCGCCACTCAGTACGTGGTGGAGCGCCAGCTCGCCGCGGAGGGCAAGACGAAGGAAGACCTCGGGCGCGAGGAGTTCGTGCGGCGCGTGTGGAAGTGGAAAGAGGAGTCGGGCGGGACGATCATCCGCCAGCTGCGGCGGCTCGGTGCCTCCTGCGACTGGTCGCGGCTGCGCTTCACGATGGATCCCGGGCTGTCGCGCGCGGTGCGCGAGGTGTTCGTCACGCTCTGGGAAGAAGGGCTGATCTACCGCGACGACTACATCGTCAACTGGTGCCCGCGCTGCCAGACCGTGCTCGCCGATCTCGAGGTCGAGCGCGAGGAACGCGACGGCGAATTCGTCTACATCAAGTACGGCCCGCTCTCGCTGGGCACGGTGCGGCCGGAGACGAAGCTCGGCGACACCGGCATCGCCGTTCATCCGCGCGATCCCCGTTACCTGCAGTACATCGGGCGCGAGATCGAGATCCAGTCCGTCGATGGTCCGGTGCGCATGCGCGTGGTGGCGGACGAGGCGGTGGACCCCGAGTTCGGCACCGGCGTCATCAAGGTCACGCCCGGGCACGATCCGGTGGACTTCGAGATCGGACGGCGCCACGACTTGCCCGTCCGCTCCGTCATCGGTGTCGACGGAAAGATGACCGCGCTCGCCGGCCGCTACGCCGGCCTCGATCGCTTCGAGGCGCGCCGGCGGATCGTGGAGGACATGCAGCACATGGGGCTCGTGGAGCGGATCGAGCCCTACCGTCACGCCGTCGGCCTCTGCTACCGCTGCAAGACCGTCGTCGAGCCGCTCGTGTCGAAGCAGTGGTTCGTGAACGTGAAGCCGCTCGCGGAAGTCGCGGACGCCGCCGTGCGCGAGGGGCGGATCACGATCATTCCCGCCGGATGGGCGAAGACGTATCACCAGTGGATGGAGAACATCCGTCCGTGGACGATCTCGCGGCAGCTCTGGTGGGGTCATCGCATCCCCGCCTGGTACTGCGACGCCGACGGCTCCGTGTACGTGTCGCGCACGGATCTCACCGAATGTCCGAAGTGTGGCGGGCCGCTCCGGCCGGAGCAGGACGTGCTCGACACCTGGTTCTCGTCGGCGCTGTGGCCGTTCTCGACGCTCGGCTGGCCCGATGACGCGCCGGATCTCCGCACGTTCTATCCGACCTCGGTGCTCGTCACCGGCTTCGACATCCTCTTCTTCTGGGTGGCGCGCATGGCCATGATGGGCCTCCACTTCATGAAGGAGGTCCCGTTCCGGGACGTGTACATCCACGCCCTCGTGCGCGACGCCGAAGGCCAGAAGATGTCGAAGTCGAAGGGCAACGTCGTCGACCCCCTGTCCGTGATGGAGCGCTTCGGCACCGATGCCTTTCGCTTCACGCTGGCGGCGCTCGCGGCACAGGGCCGTGACATCCGGCTCTCCGAGCACCGCATCGAGGGCTACCGGAATTTTGCGAACAAGCTCTGGAACGCCGCCCGCCTCGTGTTGACGAATCTCGAAGGCTACGATCGGAATCGCGCGCCCGCTGCCGCCCCCGGCCTCCCGGATCGCTGGATCGAGGGCCGGCTCGCGGAGACCATCGGCGCCGTGCGGGAGGCGCTCGACGCCTATCGCTTCAACGATGCGGCGTCCGCGATCTACCAGTTCCTCTGGAACGACTACTGCGACTGGTACCTCGAGATCGCGAAGCGCTCGCTCTATGGCGAGGATGCCGCCGCGCGCGGCCGCACCCAGCACACGCTCGTCACCGTGCTCGAGCAGACGCTGCGCCTTCTCCACCCGTTCATGCCGTTCATCACGGAGGAGATCTGGCAGCGCCTCCCGCACGAGGGCGAGTCGATCATGATCGCGCCGTATCCGCGCGCCGAGCCCACGCGCAACACCGACGTGGAGGCGGCGATGGCGGCCCTCATGGGCGTGATTACCGCGATCCGCAACATCCGCGGCGAGATGCGGGTGGCGCCGGGCGTCAAGCTGAGCGTGATCATCCGGCCCGCGTCCGCAGCGGAGGCCGCCCTCTTCTCCGGACAACGGGCGCTCGTCGAAGCGCTCGCGCGGGCGTCGGTGACGGTCGATGCCGCCGCCACGCGCCCGCGCCAGTCGGCGCTGGCGGTGGTCGGCGCGGCCGAGGTCTACGTCGATCTGGCGGGGGTGGTGGACGTCGGCGCCGAGCGGCAGCGGCTCCAGAAGGAGATCGCCCGCATCGAGCAGACGATCGCGTTCACACGCGCCAAGCTCGCCCGTCCCGACTTCGTCGAGCGCGCGCCCGCGGAGATCGTCGAGAAAGAACGCGAGAAGCTGTCCGAGCAGGAGGCGGTGCGCGAAAAGCTCGTGGCGAGCCTCGGCTGGATCGATGACGGCGGGCGCTGACGGCCCCGCACCGCCGCGCATCGTCCGCTTCGGCGAGGTCGATTCGACGCAGGATCTCGCGTTCACCCTCGCCGCCGACGGAGCCGGAGACATGACGGTCGTGATCGCCGATTCCCAGCGCCTCGGGCGGGGCCGCCGCGGCCGCGTCTGGCACGACGCGCCCGGCGCCAGTCTTCTGATGTCGGTGCTGCTCCGTCCTCGCCTCGACGTCGCGGCGTGGCCGACGTTCTCGCCCACGGCGGCGGTCGCGGTCGCCACCGCCCTCGCGCGGGTGGCGGCGATCGAGGCCCGCGTGAAGTGGCCGAACGACGTCCTCGCGCGGGGGCGCAAGCTGGCCGGCATCCTTCTGGAATCCCGAATCGGCGCCGGCGTCCCCACCCTCGTGCTCGGTATCGGCATCAATCTCGCCCAGCGGGTGTTCCCGCCGCCTCTCGCCGAACGCGCCACCTCGCTCGCGCTCGAGACCGGCGCCACGCCGGATCGTGAGCAGGTGCTGGCGGCCGTGCG
>Ga0114129_10014170_pt1 | contig 11360 bp, 9 predicted proteins | sample RhiMetdeltSRZDD1_FD_80071 | JGI IMG/M metagenome (GOLD analysis project Ga0114129, IMG submission 80071) | Populus rhizosphere microbial communities from Tennessee, USA - Rhizosphere MetaG P. deltoides SRZDD1 (version 2) (version 2) | ecosystem: Host-associated > Plants > Roots > Rhizosphere >... | reverse complement strand
TCCAGGCCGACGTGTCGGAGAGTCTGAAGCGATTCGCCCTCGATGTCTTCTCTCTCAATCTTGAGACGTGCCGGCAAAAATTGCTGTCGCGGTGAGAACTGCGCTGTAACGGGAGTCCATACTTGACCCCTCGCGTCACGAAGACTAACCTTGCCGCACCGTTTGGTCACGCCCACCGGCCCCGTTGCTGGAGACGGCCGTATGAAATGTCCGAGCTGCCAACACGAGAGTCCCGCGGGCACGAAGATCTGCGGGAAGTGTGGGGCTCGCCTGCCAGCGATCTGCACCTCCTGCGGCGCGTCCAATCCCGCCACGAACAAATTCTGCGGAGAGTGCGGGGCCTCGCTGACGATGGCGGGCGCTGCGCCCAAATTCGCCTCACCTGAGAGCTACACTCCCAGGCACCTCGCCGAGAAGATCCTTTCTTCCAAGAGCGCCCTCGAGGGCGAGCGTAAGCAGGTGACGGTGCTGTTTGCCGATCTCAAAGGCTCGATGGAATTGCTCCTCGACCGTGATCCCGAGGAAGCGCGAAGACTCCTCGACCCTGTCCTGGAGCGGATGATGGAAGCCGTCCACCGCTACGAGGGCACCGTGAACCAGGTCATGGGCGACGGCATCATGGCGCTGTTCGGCGCCCCCGTGGCCCACGAGGACCACGCGATACGCGCCTGCTATGCGGCCCTCGACATGCAGGCTGGAATCCGCCGACACGCCGAAGAGGTGCAGCGGTCCCAAGGCGTTCGCGTCGCGATCCGAGTGGGCCTCAACTCAGGTGAGGTCGTGGTCCGGGCGATCGGCAGCGATCTGCACATGGACTACACGGCTGTGGGACAGACGACGCATCTCGCCGCCCGCATGGAACAGCTCGCGCACCCGGGCACGACCTTGCTGACGCCCAACACGTTGAGGCTCGCGGAGGGGTACCTGGAGGTCCAAGCGCTGGGGCCGGTGCCCGTGAAAGGGCTGGAGGCGCCCGTCGAGGTCTACGAACTCCTCGCGGCAGCGCCGTCCCGGTCCCGGCTCCATCCGGCTGTCGCGCGGGGGCTGACCCGCTTCGTCGGGCGCGATGCCGAGCTCGAGGGGCTCCGCCAGGCCCTGGGCCATGCGGCCGGGGGGGCCGGCCAGGTGGTGGCCGTCGTCGGCGAGCCCGGGGTGGGAAAGTCGCGGCTCGTCTGGGAGGTCACCCACTCGCACCTAACCCATGGGTGGCTCGTCGTGGGAGCCAGCGCGGTCTCGTATGGCAAGTCGACTCCGTACCTGCCCGTGATCGACCTGCTCAAGAGCTACTTCAAGATCCAGGATCGCGACGGGCACCGTGAGATCGGCGAAAAGCTGACCGGCAAGCTGCTCACGCTGGATCGCACACTGGAGCCGCTCCTGCCGGCGTTCCTCAGCCTGCTCGACGTTCCGATCGAGGACCCCCAATGGGACGCGCTCGATCCTCCGGAACGCCGTCAACGGACGCTCGACGCGCTCAAGCGCCTCCTCCTGCACGAGAGCCAGATCCAGCCATTGCTCATCGTCTTCGAGGACCTGCATTGGATCGATTCCGAGACTCAGGCCGTACTCGATATCCTGGTCGAGAACCTTTCCACGGTCCGGCTGCTTCTGCTCGTGAACTATCGACCCGAGTATGAGCACCGGTGGGGCGACAAAGCGTACTACACGCAGCTGCGGCTCGATCCGCTCGGCGGGGAGAGCGCAGACGAGCTCCTCCGCGCGCTTCTCGGTCATGACGCCAGTCTTCTGCCACTCAAGCGTGTGCTGATCGAGCGCACCGAGGGGAATCCTTTCTTTCTCGAGGAAAGCGTGCGGACGCTCTCGGAGACCGATGTTCTTGTCGGCGAGCGGGGAGAGTACCGTCTGGCGCGTCCGCTGCCCACCGTCCACGTGCCGGCCAGCGTCCAAGCGGTCCTCGCCGCGCGGATCGACCGGTTGCCGCCAGCGGACAAGCGCCTCCTCCAGACGGCCTCGGTCATCGGCAAGAACGTTCCCGTCGCGCTCCTCGAGACGATCACCGACCTGCCCGACGTGGACTTGCGACGTGGTCTCGACAGCCTCGAACGCGCGCACTTCTTGTACGAGGACGTTCGCGTTCCCGACCCAGAGTATGTGTTCACGCATGCCCTCACCCACGAGGTGGCCTACGGCAGTCTCGTCCACCAGCGTCGGCGTTCGCTGCATGCCCGCATCGGCGACGTCTTGGAGCAGCGTGGCGACAGCGCGGAGACGCGGCCCGAGCTGCTGGCTCATCACTACACCGAGGCGGGACTTGTCGAGCAGGGCATTGCGTACTGGATTCGGGCAGGTCAACGTGCTGTCGAGCGCTCGGCTCACATCGAGGCGATCGCTCACCTGACGAAGGGGCTGACAATGCTCCAAATCCTGCCGGACGCAGTTGAGCGTGCCAGGACAGAGCTCACATGTCGCCTGGCCCTCGGCACCCCTTTCGTAGCGACCCAGGGCTACGCGGCTACCGCGGTTGAGGAGACGTATCTGCGGGCCAGAGAGCTCTGTCACCAACTGGCGGATACGGTCCACCTCGGGCCTGTGCTGTGGGGACTGTACGCCGTGTATTTGGTGAGGGGCGAGCTGGCGAAGGCCCAACAGTTCGGTGAGCAGCTGCTTGCACTCGCCGAGGACCTCGCCAGCCCAGATCTCTCCCTCGAGGCCCGTCGGGCGCTAGGGACCACGTTTCTCTATCGCGGTGAATTCACGGCCAGCCTCGCGCACCTGGATCAGGGAATCGCGCTCTACGATCCGGCGCGCCACCGCTCGCATGCTCTTCGTTACGCCGCGGATCCCGGGGTGGCCTGCCGGGCATTCGCCGCGCAGGCTCTGTGGATGCTTGGCTACCCCGATCGGGCTCTCGCACGGATTCACGATCTGCTGGCTCTGGCCCGCGAGCTCGGACACACCTATAGCTCGGCCTTCGCCCTCGCGTTTTCGGCGCTCGTCTACCAGTGTCGGCGTGAGGTCCAGCATGTTCGGATCCAGGCGGATGCTGCCGTCAGCCTCTCGAGCGAGCAAGGGTTCCCGCACTGGCTGGCGATGGGCACGATTCTCACCGGCTGGGCGCGCGCCAGCGAGGGGCACCGGGCGGAGGGACTCGCACTCATGCAGCGGGGGCTCCGCGCTTGGGAGATGACGGGGGCCGGGTTTCTGCGGCCGTACTATCTCACGCTGCTGGCTGGACAGTTCGGCGAGACCGGGCAGGTCGACGAAGGTTTGCGGCTCGTGTCAGAGGCGCTGGCCCTCATCGAGGCGAATGGCGAGCGCGCCTACGAGGCGGAGCTCCATCGTCTCAAGGGCGAGCTGCTGCTGAAGTCTACGCGCCCGCACGAGGACAACGCCGAGCGATGCTTCCGCGAGGCGCTCGCCATCGCGCGGCGACAGCAAGCACGCTCGTGGGAACTCAGGGCAGCGGGGAGCCTGGGGCGGTTGTGCGTGGTGCACGGCAGGCAAGGCGAAGCTCGGCAGATTCTCGCCGATGCGTCCCGCGGCTGCTCCGAGGGATTCGAGACGCCGGACCTTCGAGAGGTCCGGGCGCTCCTTGAAGCCCTGCGATAGCCGTCAACCGCTGGCACTCCGCCGTGCCCTGATCTACGATGCGTCCCCGAAAGGGGCCACTCATGACCGCAAAAAGAGGGACGGGACTCCTGATGGTCTGGGCCGACGTGCCGGCGGACAAAGAACCTGAATTCAACCGCTGGTACAACGAAGAGCATCTCGCCGAGCGGCTCGCGATCCCCGGCTTTCTGGACGGCGCGCGCTATGAGGCGGTGAAGGGCGGGCCGAAGCATCTCGCCGTCTACGAGCTCGAGAGTCCGGCCGTGCTCGAGACGGCGGCCTATAAAAAGGTGGCGACCAATCCAACGCCGTGGACGCAGCGCACCGGCCCTCAGGCCGTGGCGACCACATTCATCCGCAACGTGTACACGATGATCCATCCGCGCACGGTGACGCCGCCGGTGGCGGCGAGCGGGATGGCGTCCGCGCTGCAGCTCGGACGCATGGACGTGCCGGCCGAGGTCGATCGCGAGTTCAACGAGTGGTACAACACGATCTACGTGCCGAACTACGAGAAAGTCCCCGGTGTGATTCGTGGGCGCCGCTATCGAGCGGTGGAGGGCACGCCGACGTACCTGACGTTCTACGAGTTCGAGCATCCGCGCGTGTCCGAGAGCTCCGAGTGGCATGCGCAGCGCAATGCGGTGCCCGCATCCGAGCGCATGCGGCAGAACATGCGTCACGCGCAGGGCTCGCCGGGCGTGTATGTGAAGACGTTCGAGCTCAAGCGCTGACGAGGCGCGGCACGGGTGCCCCGGGGCGATTGAATGAGACGTTCGAGCTCGAGCGCTGACGTGTCCACAGACGAGGCCCGCCAGAAGGCCGTCACGCTTCAGCGTGACGGCCCTGTGGCCATCGTCACGCTCGATCGCCCGGCCGATCACAATCGTCTGACACGCGAGCTGCTCCTGGGCCTGGAAGACATCGTCCATGGGCTCGCGGGCGACGCCGAGACGCAGGCGGTGGTGCTGACGGGCGCGGGCTCGGAGTTCTTCTCAATGGGCATTTTGAGTCCGGTCGTGCGCGCGAGCTACAGCAAGGAGCAGGTCCTGGAGCTGGTCAGGACAGCCAACCGCGTGTACGACGCGCTCGAGGCGTTGCCGCAGATCGTCATCGCGGCGCTGAATGGCGCGGCGCGGGCGGGGGCCGCCGAGCTTTCGCTCGCATGCGACATTCGCCTGGCCGCGACGCACGCGACGTTCGCGCTGCCGGAGGCGCTCTGGGGCGGCTTTCCCGGCGCCGGCGGGCCGGTGCGGCTGCCGATGCTCGTGGGGCGCGCGCGGGCGCTGGAGATCATCTGCACCGGGCGCGAACTGGATGCCTCCGAGCTGCAGCGTCTCGGCTTGGTGATCGCCGTCTATCCGGCAGATCGATTGATGGCCGAGGCGCGTGCGCTGGCGGCACGCATCGCCGCCAGCGGGCCGCTCGCAACGCGGGGCGCGAAGCGCATCATCAACACCCGGCTCTATGGCGGCTTCGGCGAGGCGCGCTCGCTGTCGGACACGCTGCGCTACGCCTTCGAGCGCAGCCACGACGTGGACGAGGGCGCGGCCGCCCACCGCGAGGGCCGCACGCCGCGCTTTACCGGACGCTGAAGAAATGCGAGCGAAGCGCCCGCGCGGCCAGACGCTCGGCGCCCTCATCGACGAGATGGCGGCCGCGCGGCCGGACGCCGATGCCGTCATCTTTCGGGGCGAGCGGCTCAGTTTCGCGCAGCTGCGCGACCGCGCGGACACGCTCGCTCGCGCGCTGCTCGCCCTCGGCGTGCGCAAGGACGATCGCGTCGCGATCCTGTTGCCCAATCGCCCGGAGTGGCTGATCGCGGCCGTCGCCGCGGCGAAAGTCGGTGCGGTCACCGCGGCCATCAGCACGTTCTCGACGGCGCGTGAGCTGGCGTGGACGCTGGAGCATGCGCAGCCGCGCGTCGTCATCACGACGGCGGCGTTCCGCGGACACGACTACCTGCGCGCGATTCATGAGGCATGCCCGGAGCTGGCCGAGTCCGAGCCCGGCCTGCTGCGCAGCGCTCGGCTGACCGAGCTGCGCGCGGTCATCACCATCGACGAGCGACGCCACGATGGCGTCTATGCCTGGAGCGATGCGCTCGCGCGCGCGAGCGACGCGCGCGCGACGGCCCTCGCCGCGGTGCAGCGCGCGGTCACGGCCGCCGATCCATGCTTCATTCTCTACACATCCGGCTCGACCGCGACGCCGAAGGGCGTGACGCTCGCCCACGGCGGCGTGATCGCCAACGGCTTCGACATCGGCGACCGCATGCACCTGACGGCTGCCGACCGCGTCTGGCTGGCGGTGCCGCTGTTCTGGTCGTTCGGCTCGGCGAACGCGCTGCCGGCGATTCTCACCCACGGCGGCGCGCTGGTGCTGCAGGAAAGCTTCGAGCCGGGCGAGGCGTTGGCACTGCTCGACGGCGAGCGCTGCAGCGTGTACTACGGCATGGCGAACATGGCGCGCGCGATTGCCGAGCATCCCGAGCGGCCGCGACGCGCGCTCGCCGCCATGCGCACGGGGCTGACGATCGGCCCGCCGGAGGACGTCGCGATGACGATGGAAGCCGTCAACGCGCGCCAGCTCTGCAACGTCTACGGTGCGACGGAGACGTATGGCAACTGCGCGGTGACGGACGCCGACGACTCGCGCGAGCTACGGCTGACGACCCAGGGCCTGCCGCTGCCCGGCATGCAGATTCGTGTCGTCGAGCCGGAGAGCGGCCGACCGCTCGCTGCGAACGAGACCGGCGAGCTTCGCGTGAAAGGCTGGGTGACGCCCGGGTACTACCGCGACGCGGAGCAGACGTGCGCGGCATTCGACGCCGACGGCTATTTCATCACCGGCGACCTGGGCGCGCTCGGCGATGACGGCCGCGTCCGATTCCGCGGTCGGCTCAAGGAGATGATCAAGACCGGCGGCATCAACGTCGCACCGCTCGAGGTTGAAGGCGTGCTGCTCACACATCCAGCAGTAAAGCAGGCGTACGTCGTCGGGCTGCCCGATCGAGGGAAGGGAGAGATCGCCGCGGCGGCGATCGAGCTGCGCGACGGGGCTTCGGCAACCGTCGAGGCGCTGACGGCCTTCTGCCGCGACCGGCTCGCGAGCTACAAGGTGCCCGCCCGGTTCGTGTTCAAGAAGTCGGATGAATTTCCGCGCACGGCGACGGGTAAGGTGCAAAAGCCGCGACTGCGCGAAGAGATGGAGCGTCTATGCGCGCCGTGATGTGTCGCGCGTGGGGTGAGGTGGAGAGCCTCAAGGTGGAGGACCTTGCGCCGCCAAGGCCGGCGCGTGGGCAGGTGCTCATCGACGTGAAGGCGACCGGCGTCAACTATGCCGACGCAATCATGGTGGCCGGGAACTATCAGACGAAGCCGACGTTCCCGTTCAGTCCGGGCCTCGAGACCGCCGGCGTCGTGGCCGAGGTCGGCGAGGGAGTCACACGCTTTTCACGCGGCGATCGCGTGATGGCCATCGTCGCGTACGGCGGCTTCGCCGAGAAGGCGGTCGCCGACGATGCCGAGACGTTCGCCATCCCCGCCGGCATGCCGTTCGACGAGGCCGGCGCGTTTCCGATCGCCTATATCTCCAGCCACGTCGCCCTCCGCTGGCAGGGACGTCTCGAGCCCGGTGAGACGCTGCTGGTGCTCGGCGCCGCGGGCGGCGTCGGTCTCACGGCGGTGGAGATCGGCAAGGCGATGGGCGCGCGCGTGATCGCCGGCGCGAGCACGGCGGAAAAGCTCGCGGCCGCGCGTGAGCGCGGCGCCGACGACACCGTGAACTACGCGACGGAGAACCTCACGGAACGCGTGATGGCACTGACGAACGGCAAAGGCGCCGACGTGTGCTTCGATCCCGTCGGCGGCCCGCTCTTCGACGCGGCGCTGTCCGCGCTGGGTTGGGGCGGCCGCATCCTGCTCGTCGGGTTCGTCGGCGGGGTGCCGCAGATCCCCGCCAATCGACTGCTCGTCAAGCACCGCGCCGCGCTCGGCTCGTCGCTTCGCTACTTCCGGTGGCACGCGCCCGACAAGCTCCAGCGCTCGGTCGACGAGCTGATGCGCTGGTATGGCGAGGGCAGGCTGCGGCCGCTCATCAGTCACCGCATGCCGCTCGAGCGAACCGTCGAGGCGATCCGACTGCTGACCGGGCGGAAGGCGCACGGCAAGATCGTCGTCCTCCCCGACCCGCGCTAGCGATGGAGATCCGCGTCACGCCGCACGGCCCGCACGTCGTCGTGCTGACCATCGACAACCAGCCGCGCATGAACGCGATGACCCGCGCGATGCTGGCCGAGCTGGGCCGGCTGTGGGACGAGCTGGAGCGCGGGCCGTGCCGCTGCATCGTCCTCACCGGCGCCGGCGAGCGCGCATTCAGCGCCGGCGCAGACATGAGCGGCGATCTCTCGGCGCCCGCGGAGATGGCGCGTATCGTCAGCCACGCGCTGCTGAAGCTCGACGAGTTCAGCAAGCCGATCGTGGCCGCTGTCAACGGCGACTGCGCCGGCGGCGGCGTCGAGCTGCTCCTGGCCACCGACATACGCGTGGCGGCGCCGCACGCGCGCTTCGGCCTGCCCGAGGTGAAGTGGTCCGTCTACCCGTTCGGCGGCGCGACGATCAAGCTCGTGCAGCAGATCGGCTACGTTCACGCGATGGAGCTGCTCTTCACCGCGCAGCTGATCGACGCCGATGAAGCCGCGCGCATCGGCCTGATCAATCGCGTCGTACCCGCCGAGCGGCTGATGCCGTGGGCGCTGGAGACCGCGGAGCGGATCGCCGCCAACAGCCCGTCCGCGGTGCAGGCGGTCAAGCGGCAGATCAGCGCGACGATCGCCGAGCACGCGCGTGCCCGCGAAGCGTTCGACCAGATGCTCGGCGACCGTGTGCGGGCGAGCGCGGATTTTCATGAGGGGGTGGCGGCGTTCCGGGAGAAGCGGCGGCCGCGATACGAGTGACCGAATGTGGTCAGCCGAGGTCCTTGACCATGAAGATCCGGCTCGTGCCCGGCGGGTCGCAATCGATCGCCCCGAATCGCCGGTAGCCTAGCCGCTCGTAGAAGCCGGGCGCCTGAAAGCTGATCGTGTAGAGCACGACGGCGCGACAGCCACGGCGTCGGGCTTCGTCCTCTGCCTGCCGCACCATCGCGCTGCCGACGCCGCTGCCGCGGAGCCCCTCGGGCAGGAAGACCAGATCGAGGAAGCAGAGGCCGAGCGACGTCCGCCCCAGGATCCCGCCGACGACGTCCCGGGCGCCCGGAGACGAGGACCGCGAGCGCCCGTGAGTCCCAGTAGCCGGCCTGCTCGCGGTTGTAGCGACTCAGGCCCCCTTCGATGGCCGCGATCGCGTCGGCGCCCGGCGCGTCGGTGAGCGTCAGGACGGCGGCGCTCACGTGAACAACTCGGCCCACGTCGCCACGCGCCGCCCGTGCCAGCAGGGCCCTTCGCGCACGAACTCCCATTCGGAATTGCGCTTGACGTCGCGCAGCGCCGCGCACACCTCGTGGAAGGTCGGGACGTCGGCGTCCGCGCACTCGAAGTAGGTCACGAAGTCGTAGGCGCCGGTGGGCGCTGGTTGTGTCTCGTAGTCGTACGTCCGCCGCATCAGGCACGGGACGCCCGCTGCCGCGGCCAGCGCATGTCCCTCGCTCACCATCCGGCCGGCCTCGTAGCGCGGCAGGAAGTAGGTGTGCCGCTCCATCCAGTCTTTGGCCCACCACGCCGGGGTCTTGCTCAACGGGAGCAGGAAGGCGTTGGACATGCTTGCACCGCGCTCCTGCCCGCGCTGATGCGCGTAGGCGAACTGGTTCATGGCGGCGCTCGTGTAGTCCTTGGGGCGGACGACGCCGCGCAACACGTGCGGCTTGACCTCCGAGGCCAGCATCCGCGTCACCTCGGCGCAGAACTCGGCGACGAGTCGCGCCGCGCCGGAGGCGACGTGGACCACCGCGTCGGCATGCAGGATGTCGTCGTCGGCGATGGTGCCGGCCACCGCGTCGATGCGCTTGAGGAACGCGATCGCGTCAGGTGGGTGACCGCCGTCGGCATCGAACTCGTTCTGCAGCTTCAGCCGGGCGGCCAGAGCGGGCACGGCAGCGGTCGCCGCCCGAGCGCGAGCAGCCTTGGGCACGGTCAGGCAGATGTAGGCGCCGTGGCGCAGCACCTCGGTCGAGAGCACTTCGTTTCCCATCGAAGAAGCGCCTCCTTTGATCGAAACGGTAGGCTCGCGCGGGCCACCCGTCCAATGCATAGTTCTTCGCCCGGTCATCCGTTATGCTGATGGCCCGGTGGAGCTCGACCATGTCGAGGCCTTCGTGGCGATCGTCCGCCGTGGCGGCTTTACGCGCGCCGCGGCCACGCTGCATCTCTCCCAGCCCGCAATCAGCCGCCGCGTGCACCTGCTCGAGCATGAACTGGGCGCGCCTCTCTTCGATCGGATCCGCAGCGGCGCTGCTCTCACCGACGCCGGCCGCGCGTTCCTGCCGCACGCCGAAGCGCTGCTGGCCTCGCGGCAGGACGGCGTCGAGGCGGTGAGCGCGCTCCGCGGCGGCGACCGCGGAGCCGTGACGCTGGCGATCGTCGGCACGCTCGCAAGCACCCTGCTGACCGAACGGCTGCGGCGCTTTCGCGAGGCGTTCCCCGCCATCGATCTGCGCGTGCGGACCGCGTTGAGCCGGGAGGTCAGCGAGCTCGTGCGGCGGGCCGACGCCACGCTGGGCCTGCGCTACGAGGCCGATCCGGATCCCGAGCTCGTGTCCACGACGCTCCACGAAGAGCCGATGGTGGCGGTGTGCTCACCGCGCCATCGGCTGGCGCGGGCGCGACGCGTGACGCCGGCGGCGCTGGCGGGCGAGCGGTGGATCACGTTTCCACCGCGGCCGGGTCCTGGCCCCGAGCCGTACTCGACGCTGCTCGAGCACCGGCTGGCCGCGTGCGGTCTCAGCGCTGCCGAGGTCCTCCACATCGACAGCCTCACGGCGCAGAAACGCATGGTGGAGGCTGGCTTCGGACTGGCGCTCTTGTCCGAGAGCAGCGTCGACGAGGAGCTGCGGAGCGGGGGCCTGCGGGCGCTGCCCGTCATCGCCATGCGGGCGACGATCCCCGTCGTCCTGATCCACCGCCGGCGCGCCTACCTGAGCGGCGCCGCCCGAGCACTGGCGGCGATGCTGACGGCCTGGCCGCCGGTCAGCGCGCGGCGGCGGCCGCCATCAGCTCGCCGACCGGCTCGGTCCAGTGCTTCTCCGCAGTCATCACCTCGCCGTTCGCGCGCTTGAAGCCACGGTTGGTCTTCGTGGATCAGAGCGCGCGGTAGACCTCCGTCTCGAACCGCGTCAGCAGGTCGATCGCCGTGGGGTCGTAGAACGGCAGCACCTGCGACAGGAACACGCCGCACACCTGCTTGCGGCGATCGATCCAGAAATAGGTGTTGGCCAATCCCGCCCACGCCAGGCTGCCCGCCGAGCGTCCGGTGGGCGACTGCGCCGTGTTGATCAGGAAGCTCAGGCCCCACTTCTTCGACATGCCGGGGAACAGCTCGACATCGTGCGACAGCCCGGGGGCCGCGGTCTTCATCGGGCCGACCTCGAGCGCGCCGATGTGATTCTGCGCCATCTGGTCGACCGTCTCAGGGCGCAGCACCTGCGCGCCGTTGAAGCGACCGCCGTGCATGATCATCTGCGTGAACGCGAGATAGTCGGGCGCGGTGCCGTTGAGCCCGCCGCCGCCCATCAGGAATTCCGGCTCCTCGGGTAGCGCGAAGGGGATCGGCGCCAGCGCGCCCTTGTCATCCCGC
>Ga0114129_10014169_pt1 | contig 11360 bp, 9 predicted proteins | sample RhiMetdeltSRZDD1_FD_80071 | JGI IMG/M metagenome (GOLD analysis project Ga0114129, IMG submission 80071) | Populus rhizosphere microbial communities from Tennessee, USA - Rhizosphere MetaG P. deltoides SRZDD1 (version 2) (version 2) | ecosystem: Host-associated > Plants > Roots > Rhizosphere >... | reverse complement strand
TTGGGCGCGCTGAAGCTGCAGGCCGCGCTCGCGTTGACGGGCTTAAGCGCGGCGCATAACATGCCCGCCCGGCCCCAGCCCAATGATCGGCGAGACCTTCTCCCACTATCGCATCCTCGAAAAAATCGGCGGCGGCGGCATGGGTGTCGTCTACAAGGCCGAGGACACCCGGCTCGGCCGCCAGGTGGCGCTCAAGTTCCTGCCCGACGAGCTTGCGCGCGACAGCCAGGCCGTCGAGCGCTTCAAGCGCGAAGCGAAGGCCGCCTCGGCCCTCAATCACCCGCACATCTGCACCATCTACGACGCCGACGAGGACCAGGGCCGGCCGTTCATCGCGATGGAGCTGCTCGAGGGCCAGACGCTCAAGAGCCGCCTCGCTGGACGACCGCTGCCCACCGAGGAGATCGTCGAGCTCGGCATCCACATCGCCGACGCGCTCGAGGCCGCCCACCGCAAGGGCATCGCTCACCGCGACATCAAGCCCGCCAACCTTTTCGTCACGGAGCGGGGACAGGCCAAGATCCTCGACTTCGGGCTCGCCAAGCTGCTCGAGAGCCGTCGCGCCGGCGAGGCGCCCCTCAGCTCCGCAATGCCCACCGACGAGTTCGCGACGAGCGCGGGCTCGACGCTCGGCACCGTCGCCTACATGTCCCCCGAGCAGGCCCGCGGCGAGGAAGTGGACGCGCGCAGCGACCTCTTCTCGTTCGGGGTGGTGTTCTACGAGATGGCGACGGGGCAGGCACCCTTCACGGGTGGCACGACCGCGAGTGTCTTCGAGAGGATCCTCAACCGCACGCCGCCCCCGCCGTCTGACGTGAACCGGAGCCTTCCCGACGGCGTCGGCCAGATCGTCTCCAAGCTGCTCGAGAAGGATCGAAGGCTCCGCTACCAGTCGGCGACCGAGCTGCGCGCCGACCTCCAGCGCTTGAAGCGCGAGATCGATTCCGGGCGCGTCTCCCCGGCAGGCTCCCGCGAGAAATCTGTGGCGGTCCTCTACTTCGAGAACCTGAGCGGCGCCAAGGAGGACGAGTACTTCCGCGACGGCATGACCGAGGACGTGATCACGGAGCTGTCGAAGGTGAGGGAGCTGCGCATCTTCCCGCGCGCGGCGGTCGTCGCCTTCCGCGGCCAGTCGGTGACCGGGCCGCAGGTGGGCGAGCAGCTCGGGGCGCAGTACGTGCTCGGCGGCTCGCTGCGCCGCGCGGGCAACCGGCTTCGCATCACCGCGCAGCTGGTCGAGGCGCGCACCGGCACCTCGGTCTGGGCCGAGCGCTACGACCGCGAGCTCAGCGACGTGTTCGAGGTGCAGGACGAGATCGCCCGCAACATCACGCAGGCGCTGCGCATCACGCTCACGCCCCAGGAGGAGAAGGCGCTCGCCGCCAAGCCCACCGGCGACACCAAGGCCTACGACTTCTTCCTGAAGGGCCGCGCCTATTCGCGCCGCCAGACGCGCGCGGACCTGGATCTGGCCCTGCAGATGTTCGAGCACGCGATCCTGCTCGATCCCGGCTTCGCGCTGGCGCACGCGGGGATCGCCAACGCCTGCGGCCTCGTCTACGAATGGCACGACAACGCCCAGAGCTGGCTGGAGCGCGGCCGCTCCGCCTGCGAGCGCGCGCTCGCGCTCGATCCCGCGCTGGCCGAGGCGCTGGTGGCCCGTGCGCGCATCCTCTACACGCAGAAACGCTACGAGGACGCGGTGCGGGACGTGCGTCGCGCAATCGAGATGAAGAAGGACTGCGACGGTGCTTACAACATCCTGGCGCGCTCGCTGTTCGAGTCGGACCGCTGGGCGGAAGCGCTCGAAACGGTCACCCATGCGATCGCGGTCAACGGCGACGACTACAACGTCTACATCCCCTTCACCAACATGTACGAAGGGCTCGGGCGCACGGAGGACGCGGCGAAGCTGCGCGAGCGCGAGATCGTGGTGTTGGAGCAGCAACTCAAGGAGGTGCCCGAGGACGTGCGCGCGCGGATTTTGCTCGCCGCCGACTACGCGGCGGAGCGGCGCGACGCGGACGCCGCGCGCGAGCTGCAGAAAGCCGTCGACCTGCGGCCCCACGACTCGAACATCCTCTACAACGCGGCCTGCACTTACGGCGTGCTAAAGCGAAAGACCGAGGCGATCGCGATGCTGCGGCGGGCCAAGACCGCCGGCTACGCCAACCCCGACTGGATCCGCCGCGACCCCGACCTCGCCTGTCTGCACGGCGAGCCCGACTTCGAGAAGCTGTTCGAGGCTTGATTGTTGCCTGCCGCCGGCTGTCCGCCCCGATCGCTCGTTACTTGACCCAGTCGGGCTTGCGCTTCTCGAGGAAGGCCTTGAGGCCCTCCTGGCCCTCGGCGGAGGTGCGCAGCTCGGCGATCGTCTCGATCGTGAGCTGCCGGACACTCTCGACGGGGCGCGCCTCAACGCTGCGGATCAGGCTCTTCGCGGCCGCGAGCGCCTTCGGACCCGCCTGGAGCAGCTCGCCAACCCGCTCTCCGACCGCGGCGTCCAGCTCGGCGAGCGGCACCACGCGGTGGACGAGGCCGAGCGCCGCGGCGCGCGCGGCTGTGAAGTGCGCGCCGGTCAGGAACAGCTCACGCGTCGCGGAGGTGCCGATCTTGCGCAGCACGTAGGGCGAGATCACCGACGGCACCAGGCCGAGCCGCACCTCGCTGAAGCCGAAGCGCGCGCCCTCGTCGGCCACGGCAATGTCCGCCACGGCCACGAGCCCAGCTCCGCCCCCGAGCGCCGCTCCCTGCACGGAGGCCACCACCGCCTTTGGCGAACGGTCGATCGCCTCGTAGAGGTCGACGAGTTTGCCGGCGTCTGCCAGGTTCTCTTCGCGCGAGAAGCCCCCCGCCGCTCTCATCCATTCGATGTCGGCGCCGGCGCAGAACACCGAGCCTCGGCCGGCGAGCACGATGACGCGGATGTCGTCGCGGGCCGACACGGCTACAAACGCGTCGCGCAGCTCGCGAACCATGGGGCCGTCGAAGGCGTTGCGCGCCTCGGGCCGCGCGAGGACGATGTGCGCGACCGGCCCGGCGAGAGTGAGCGCGACGCGCGCTTCGCCCATGCCGCGCCAGTATGCCACGGCGCCCGGCGCTGCCGAGCGTCAGCGCGCCCGGGAGCCGACGAATGCCGGCCCGAGCAGCACCCGGCCCGGCCGCGCTCCTGTCATGCGCTCGCCGTCGAGAACGACCTCGCCATTGACGACCACGAGCGAAACGCCCTCGGCGTACTGGTGCGGCTTCTCGAACGTGGCCCGGTCCCGAACCGTGTCGGGATCGAGCACGGCCAGGTCAGCCTTCATTCCCGGGCGCACGACGCCGCGGTCGCGGAGTCCGAGCCGCGCCGCGGGCATGGACGTCATCTTGCGGACGGCCTCTTCGAGCGTGAGCAGCCCCTTGTCGCGCACGTAGACCGCCAGCACACGCACGAACGTACCGTAGCTGCGCGGGTGGGGCATGCCCTGGCCGAAGGCGGGGATCTCGCCGTCCGAGGCGATCATCGTAAACGGCGACACCAGGATGCGCGCCACGTCTTCCTCCGAGATCGCGTGGAACACCGCCGAGGCGCCCCCCCGCTCGACGATCTCGAGCGCGAGCACGGCGGCGTTGTCGACCGTCGGCGCAAGGCCGCGGCCCTCCAGGATCTCGGCCAGCGTCCGGCCCTCGAGCGTCCGGTCGAAGCCGCAGGCCGCGATCGCGATATTGCCGGGGTCGCCATTTCCGCGCTCGTTGCGGATCTTCTCCTTCACCACCTCGAGCACGCGCGCGCGCTCGGCGGGATCTGCGAGGCGACGGTGGCGCGCCTCGGCAGCACCCTCGAGCGCCCAGGCCGGGAGCAACGCCGCCTGCAGCGTGGTGCTCGAGGCCGTGTAGGGGTACTGGTCGATCGTGACGTCGACGCCGCGCTCGCGCGCTTGCTGGACGAGCCGCAGCGAGTCGACGCTCTTGCCCCAGGCTGCTCGCCCGATCAGCTTGTGGTGCGTGATGTGCGTCGGCAGGTGGCCTTCCTCGCCGATGGCGATCGTCTCCTTCACGCTCTCGAGCACCCGCGCGGCTTCGTCTCGCATGTGCGAGGCGTGGATGCCACCGAGCTCCCCCGCAACGCGCGCGAGGGCGATCACCTCCTCGGTCGGCGCGAAGCTGCCGGGCACGTAGAAGAGGCCCGTGCTCAGGCCGAAGGCCCCCTCGCGCATGGCCTGGCGCACGAGCTGCTGCATGCGGGCGAGCTCGTCGACCGTGGGCGCGCGGTTCGCGCGGCCCAGGACAGCCTCCCGGACCGTCCCGTGCCCCACGAGGCTCGCGACGTTCACGCACGGCCTGAGCGCCTCGAGCTTCACGAGGAACGCGCCGAGCGGCAGCGCCGATGAGCCGTCTGGGCCTTCCACGAGCGTCGTCACACCCTGGCGCACGTAATTCTCGGCGCCCGGCCGCTGGAAGATGCCTTCGCGGGCATGGACGTGCAGGTCGATGAAGCCGGGCGCCAGAACGCGACCGCGAGCGTCGACGATGTGGCGCGCGGAGCCCTCGAGCCGAGCCGAGACCGCGACGATCGTGTCGCCGCGCACCGCCACGTCGGCGCGCCGCCAGGGCGCGCCGGTTCCGTCCACCAGTCGGCCGTTGCGGATCAGAAGGTCGTAGTCCGCAGCGCCGACGGCCTCGGCGAAGGCGAGGGCGCCGGCAACGAGCACGGCTAGCGAAGGCCGAATCATGCGGCCTTCTCCGGAGACGGCACCACGATCGCGGCGACACCGAGCAGCAGCACGAGCGCGCCGATCACGAACGGGGGTCTTAACGGCTGGCCTTCGAAGAGCCGGGCCCAGAGCGTCGCGAGCGGCGGATTCAAGAACACGAAGGCGGCCACCTCGCCAGCGGGAAGCCGCTTCAGCGCCCAGATCCACGCCGCGTAGCCGAAGAGCGTGCACGGCAACGCCAGGTAGAGCGCCGCGACGAGCGCGCCCGGGTCGGCGACGAGCGTGTTCACGAGCCCTGGCGTCGCGAAGGCGACGAGCGGCAGGCCCCCGACGAAGAGCAGCGCGTAGGTGGTGTCGAGCGCGTCGGCAGCCGCGGGCATGCGCCGGCCGATGACCGTGTAGAGGGCCCAGCTGAGCGGCGCAAGCGCAAGCAGGAGCGCGCTCGACAGGTAGGGCCAGTCGACCGGCTTGTCGGTGCCGAAGCGGATCACCACGTAGACGCCGACGAGCGCCAGCAACAGGCCGAGCGTCTTTCTCGGCCCGAACTCCTCGCCCAGCACCACTCGCGCAAGCACGGCTGTGAAGGCGGGATTGAGCGCGATGATCAGCGCCGCGGTGCCGGTGGGCACGCTCTTGAGGCCGTGAAAGAAGGCGAGGTTGTAGGCCGGCACCCCGAACGCGGCCATCAGGGCGATCTTCCACCAGGACGAGCGGGGTAGGCGCAGCGGGCGGCGCCAGAGCAGCAGTAAGCCCGCTCCCAGCACGACGGGCAGGAAGCGGGCGACCAGCGAGTCGACGAGCCCAACGCTCTGGCGCAGCCGCGCCGCGGCCAGGAACGAGAACGACCAGACGAGCAGCGTCAGCAGCAGCACGGCGTGGGCCAAGCCGCGCCAGTATGTCACGCGATCCGCACGGGACGCGACGCAGCGTCCCCCTACCCAATCAGAAACGGAAGATGCCGAAGCGTGTCTCGGGGATGGGTGCGTTGAGCGCGGCGGAGAGCCCGAGCCCCAGCACCGTGCGCGTGTCGGCGGGCGGGATGATGCCGTCGTCCCAGAGCCGGGCGGTCGAGTAGTAGGGGCTCCCCTCTTCCTCGTAGCTCGCCACGATCGGTGCGCGCATCGCCTCGACCTCAGCGGCGCTCATCGGCTTGCCCTGGCGCGCGCGCTGCTCCTGCTTGACCTGCGTCAGCACCGCAGCCGCCTGCTCGCCGCCCATCACGCTGATGCGCGCGTTCGGCCACATCCAGAGCTGGCGCGGCTGATAGGCGCGCCCGCACATGCCGTAGTTGCCGGCGCCGAAGCTGCCCCCGATCACCACGGTGAACTTGGGCACGGCGGCGTTCGCGACGGCGTGGACCAGCTTGGCGCCGTCCTTGGCGATGCCCTTCTGCTCGTACTCCTTGCCGACGATGAAGCCTGTGATGTTCTGCAGGAACACGAGCGGCACGCGCCTCTGGCAGCACATCGCGATGAAGTGAGTGGCCTTGAGCGCGCTCTCCGAGAAGAGCACGCCGTTGTTGGCGAGGATACCGACCGGGTAGCCCATGATGCGAGCGAAGCCCGTCACCAGCGTCGTGCCGTAGAGCGCCTTCCACTCGGAGAAGCGGCTGCCGTCCACCACGCGCGCGATCACCTCGCGTACGTCGTAGGCGCGACGCAAGCTGACCGGAACGACGCCGCCCAGCTCTTGGGCGGAGTAGAGCGGATCGTCGGGCTCCTCGACGTCCCAGGGAGCCTCCTTGCGCGAGGTCAAGGTCGCCACGATCTCGCGCGCGCGGGCGAGCGCGTCCTCTTCGCCCGTCGCGTAGTGGTCGGCCACCCCGGAGAGCCGGGCGTGGACGTCGGCGCCGCCGAGCTCCTCGGCGCTCACCTCCTCGCCCGTGGCCGCCTTCACGAGCGGCGGGCCGCCGAGGAAGATGGTGCCGTGTCCCTTGACGATCACCGTCTCGTCGCTCATCGCGGGCACGTAGGCCCCCCCGGCGGTGCACGATCCGAGCACCAGGCTCACCTGCGCCAGGCCCAAAGCACTCATGCGCGCCTGGTTGTAGAAGATGCGCCCGAAGTGGTCGCGATCCGGGAACACCTCGGCCTGGAGCGGCAAGTAAGCACCGCCCGAGTCGACCAGGTACAGGCAGGGCAGCCGGTTCTCGAGGGCGATCTCCTGCGCGCGCAGGTGCTTCTTGACCGTGAGCGGGAAGTAGGTGCCTCCCTTCACAGTCGCGTCGTTGGCGACGATCATCACTTCACGCCCGCTCACGCGCCCGATGCCGCACACGATGCCCGCGGCCGGGGCCTGGCCCTGGTATAGGCCAAAGGCAGCGAGCGCGCCGATCTCGAGGAAAGGCGTGCCGTCATCCACGAGCTTGTCGATTCGCTCGCGCACCAGGAGCTTCCCTTGCTCGCGGTGCCGGCGCACCGCTTCGTCGCCCCCGCCGGCCCGCGCCGCGCTTAGCCGCTCGCGCAGCTCGGCCACGAGCCGCTCCATGCTCGCGGCGTTTTCACGGAACTCGGCGGAGGCGAGATCGACGTGCGAGTCCAGGACGCTCAACGCGGGCCTCAGTCCCCCAGGCAGATATCGAGCTCGCGCGCGGTCCTCACCGTGTCGCAGCCGACCGGAACCAGCTTCATGCGGTGCGCTGCTTCGGCGAGCGGGACGTAGCGGACCGTCGGCGGGTCGAGCGCCACCATCACTCCCGACCTTCCCGCGGCGAGGGCACGCACCGCCGCCGCCCCGAAGCGCAGCGAGATCAGGCGATCGAAGGTCGTGGGTGTGCCGCCGCGCAGCAGGTGGCCCAGCACCACCACGCGCGTGTCGCGGCCGGTCGCCTTCGCGATGTCGGCGGCGAGGCGCGCCCCCGCCCCGCCCAGCCGCTCCGCGCGTCCGAGCTTCTTCTCGACCACAGCGCGCTGGCCGCCGCGCGGCCGGGCGCCTTCGGCCACCACGACAATCGCACAAGCCTGGCCCCGCGCGTAGCGATCCTGGATCTTTTCGACCACCGTCGCCAGGTCGTAGGGAATCTCCGGGATCAGGATCACGTCGGCGGTCGACGACACGCCGGCGTTGAGCGCGATCCACCCCGCGTAGCGTCCCATCACTTCGACCACCATCACGCGCCGGTGCGAGGCCGCCGTCGAGTGGAGCCGGTCGATGCACTCGGTCGCGAAGGAGACGGCGGTGTCGAAGCCGAAGGTGATGACCGTGCGCGAGAGGTCGTTGTCGATCGTCTTCGGCACGCCGACGATCCGCACGCCTTTTTTGGCGAGGACGTTCGCGATCGTGAGCGAGCCGTCTCCACCCACCGCGACCACCGCGTCGATCGAGGCGGCCGCAAGGCCCTTCACCAGCTCGTCGGAGCGGTCCACTTCGACGAGCTTGCCGTCGCGCTTGCGGACCGGGTACTTGCACGGGTTGCCGGCATTCGTGGTGCCGATGATGGTGCCCCCCAGGTGGGTGATCCCCCGCACCCGCTCGGGTGTGAGCGGCGTCAGGCCGCCGTCCGGGTACTGCTCGGGAAGGAAGATCCCGTTGTAGCCGTCGCGAATGCCCACAGCTTCCCAGCCATGGTTGTGCGCGGAGAGCGCGACCGCGCGGATCACGGCGTTGAGGCCCGGCGCATCGCCCCCGCCAGTGCTCACGCCGATGCGCCGGATCGGGCCACGCCGGTCGCTGGTCCGCTTGCTGGGCATCCTGGGCTCTCCCTGATCGGAGCCCAGTATAGCCGTGGCGCCGCGAGCCGCCGGAAGGGCGCGGCTCAGGCGGGCAAGACGCCGGACGCCGTGAGCCGAGCGTCGCGCACGACCACGCAGCCGTCTTTCACCACACAGCGGATCGCGGGCACGCCTACACGCAGGAGATCGACGAGCCGCGACGAGCGCAGCAGCACCAGGTCCGCGCGCTTTCCGACCTCGATCGAGCCGATCTCGTCGGAAAGGTCGAGTGAGCATGCCGCGTTCACGGTCACCGCCGAGAGCGCCTCTTCGAGCGACAGGCCCATCCCGAAGCACGCGAGCGCCATCGCGTAGGGCAGCGAGGGCGAAAGCCCGCCACCCGGGTTCACGTCCGAGGCGAGTGCAATCGCCGCTCCGGCGTCGACGAGACTCCGCGCCGGGGCGAAGCGCCCGAGCCGCAGGTAGAACGCCGCGATCGGCAGCAAGGTCGCCACGCAGCCCGACGCCGCCAGCGCCCGGATGCCGGCAGGGGAGACGTGGACGAGGTGGTCGGCCGAGCGAGCGCCAAGCTCGCCCGCGAGCTCCGCGCCGCCTGTCGCCGCGAGCTCGTCGGCGTGGATGCGCAGCTTCATCCCACGCTCGCGCGCCGCGAGCAGGATACGCCGGGATTCGTCGACGCTGAAGACTCCCTGCTCGCAGAAGACGTCGGCGAAGACCGCCAGCCGGCGCTCGGCGACGGCCGGGAGCATCTCCTCGATCAGCAGGTCGAGGTAGCGGTCGCGGCGTTCGCGGTGCTCCGGCGGGACTTCGTGCGCGCCAAGGAAGGTGGGCACGACGCGCACCGGGTGGCGCGCCGCCGCGAGCCGGATCGCCTCGAGGCTGCGGAGCTCGGCATCCGTCGCGAGGCCGTAGCCGCTCTTCACCTCGGCGGTGGTGGTGCCGCAGAGCAGCATCTCGTCGAGGCGCGTCGCGACGAGCGCCGCAAGCGTCTCGAGTGACGCAGCACGCGTGGCGGCGACGGTCCGCACGATGCCGCCGCCCGCCGCGGCGAGCTCCTGGTAGCTCGCTCCCGCGAGCCGCTGCCGGATCTCGTCGTCGCGGTCGCCGGCGAAGGCAAGGTGGCTGTGGCAATCGACGAAGCCGGGCACGACTGCGCCGCCTCCGGCGTCGAGCTCCTCGCCACCGGCTCGAAGCCTGGCGGCGGTGGCGAAGTCCGACTCCGCTCCGAGCCAGGCCACGCGGCCGCCCGCGATCGCGATCGCCGCGTCATGGCGAACGGCCACGTCGTGCATCGCAGCGCCCGTGCGCGGAGCCGGGCCGGCGAGCGTCGCGAGGAGTCCGATGCGGCGGACCGCGAGGTCGGCCTGGATCACGTCCGCAGCCGCTGCCGCGCGCTCGCGGCGTCGAGGCCGGCGATCGCGACGAGCTTCTGGCGGCCCGTCGCCCCCTTCACGATCTCGACGGCGCTCGGAGCGATGCCGAGCGTCTTGCCCAGGAAGCGCACGAGCGCCGCGTTGGCCGCGCCCTCCACGGGCGGCGCGGCGAGCCGCACCACGAGCGCGCCCTCCCGCTCGCCGCCGATCGCGTCGCGTGCGGCCCGGGGCTGGACCCGCACGCGCAAGGTCAGCCCTTCGGCCGTGTCGCGCAGATCGAGGGCCACCTCGCCTACTGTCCGGAGGCTTCCTCGCGGCGCTTCAGGAAGCGCAGGTTGTCCTCGACCTCGGCCTCCTCCTGCAGGTCGAGCAGGTGGGTGAGCCGCGTCACGAGCGCACGGATGTCGGTGCGCAGCGCCGTGCGGTGCCCGCGCAGCTCCAGGATGCCGCGTTCGATTTCGTGGGCGCGGGTCTGCGCCAGATCGAGCAGGCGGTCGCCCTGCATGTCGGCGTGCTTGACGATCGTCTCGCCCTCCTTGCGGGCGGTCTCGCGGATGTCCTCGGCGACCTTCTGGGCGGTCAAGAGCGTGTTCTTGAGGATCGCCTCGCGATCGCGGTGCTCCCCCACGATCAGCTCGAGGTGCCGCAGCTCCTGCTCCACCCGCTCCTTCTCGCGCAGCATCGCCGCCATCTCCTCGGCCACCGCGGCGAGGAAAGCACGCACCTCGTCGGGGTCGAGGCCCCGGAAGCGCTTGCTGAAGTTCTGTCTCTGGACGTCGGACGGTGTCAGCTTCATCGCCTGTCCTCCGAGCCCGCTCGCAACGGACATTGTAGACCAGGGGATCGCATTTCTCCGCTCCGGCGCGTCGGCGAGCCAACCGAAAGCGGGTAGGATGAGAGGGGATGTCACCCCGCGCGCGCTGGCTCGACGGAAGTTTCCACCTGCTCGGCGGAAGCCTGCCCACGTCGATCGCATTGCTGATCGGCGTCACGCTGGTGACCTCGATCCTCGGAGCCCAGCTCGAGGGAGTGCTCGCGGCGGGAGCGCTCGTTCCCGGGTACGTTTTCGCTGGCGAGGTCTGGCGCCTGGTGACCTGGGTTTTCTTCGAGCCGGACCCGCTGGGCCTGATCTTCGCCGCACTGGCCCTGTTCTGGTTCGGCAGCGACCTCGTGCGCATCTGGGGTCCGCTGCGCTTCCTGGGGACGTACCTCGGGTTGGCTGCCGGTGCGGGGGCATTGACCTGCGCCCTCGCCCTCGTCTGGACCGGTCTCGGCCGCTTTCCGTTCGTCGGTGCCTGGCCTGTCGTTTCCGCCCTGATCATCGCGTGGGCGACCGCGTTCCCGACGCGGAACATCCTGCTCTACTTCGTCGTGCCGCTCCACGGGCGGAACCTCATCTACGCGACCTTGGGAGGTACGCTTCTCTTCGCGCTGCTCAGCGGGATCCCCCAGTTCATCCCGCACTTCGCGGCGCAGCTGCTGAGCCTCGTCGCGATGCGCCGCAACCCACTGAGCGGACTGTGGACGCGCGTCAAGTTCGAGCTGGCCTATCGCGGGTGGCGCCGCCGCTCGGGCCGGTTGCGGGAGGTCCCGCGCGTGCCCCCTGACGAGTCGTCGTC
>Ga0114129_10014168_pt1 | contig 11360 bp, 5 predicted proteins | sample RhiMetdeltSRZDD1_FD_80071 | JGI IMG/M metagenome (GOLD analysis project Ga0114129, IMG submission 80071) | Populus rhizosphere microbial communities from Tennessee, USA - Rhizosphere MetaG P. deltoides SRZDD1 (version 2) (version 2) | ecosystem: Host-associated > Plants > Roots > Rhizosphere >... | reverse complement strand
TGGAAGCGCCCTTGCGTTTTGTTGTAGTCTTCTTTTTAGCCGGCATACGACTATTTATGAGTACACTCATGAAATATATGAGCGCGCTCACAGTTCTGTCAACATTTCTGCGAGAAAGGGACATTGGCGCAGTGCCAGGCCTCCCAACACTCAACCAGCGCCGTGTCCAGTCAGTACCGTAACACGGCAGCGTCGGGTTGCAGTGGAGGTTATAGCTCAGGCAGGGAAGAGAGCAGCAGCTTCGAGGTTTAACGCGTGAGTTGTCTTATTGCTTGTTAGTGAAATTCAACGGCGACCCGACGCTACTGCCTTACGGTACTGACTGCATCCGGCGCTGGTTGAGTGACGATTATTTCACTGGATTATCGCAGTCCGACTTACGGGCAATGTCAAGAGTCACCCGCTACCGCGCGGTGGTACTGACCTGCTTCACTGACAATTCTTTTTTGCTTCCTGAATCAATTCATTGTTTCTTTCGTATGAGATTGCTTCGTTCCCCTCCCCCAGACTTGGTGGGTATTGATGGGTTTTGTAAACCGGGTAGGCTTCAGTGCGCAGATGAGCAATCATGTGGTGGCCGCGTCGTGATTCACGCTCATGACGCAGAGCCGAAATGTCGATCGCACCAACGACTATTCGTTCCCCCGGTCCCGGTGAGGCCTCGGCAAGCAATCGACCATCAAAGTCAACAATCTGACTTCCTCCCGGCCAGGAGTAAGGAGGATAGTGTTTTAAGCTCGCGCCCTGATTGGCTGCGACGACATATGCAATGTTCTCAATAGCGCGTGCCCGGTTGATGACGGTCCACCAGGCCATAGGCTCCGTCGCTCCCCATGGGTCCATGTACGCAGAAACTCGCAAAAGAATTTCTGCACCGTTCGCAGTTAGTTGTCGCATTGCTTCGGGAAAAAGCCAGTCGTAACAGATGGCACACCCGATCTTCCCAATTGGCGTATCAGCAACCGGAAATAATGGCTCGTCATAGCCTTCGAGATCATGTGGACTTGTATGGACCTCGTAAGGAATCCACGTATTAACCTTTCGATATTTGTACAGGATGCCTTCTGGTCCAATTAAGCACGTGGTATTGAAAATATGGCCTGGCCACTTCTCGTCAGCTTCCAGCATTGAGCCACTCTGAATATAAATCCCATGCTCGCGTGCTTTCTGTTCAAGACGTTCTGTATGTTCGTTCGGAATCCGAATGGCGAGTTTCTCTAACAATTGCGCAGCTTCAGAAAAAACTGGAGCAGCGTGGGCAAATTCAGGGAAAACAACTAAACGCACCGGCACAAACGGCGCTGCTCCTGCGACTGCGGAATCGATCATTGACAGCATGCGATCCGTGTTGGCCCGCATTGCCTTGCGATCCAGAGGATTTGGCGAGTCTGTTTGACATGCTGCTACTGAGTACCTGATATGTTGCATAAATTCTTCAAGTTCTAACGTGTATACAAGAGTGTGTCTATTGATGAAAACTGCGATCCCACGAAACGCGTGTTGTATTTCTTCATGTATGCCAATCGCTGAGGCTTTAACGGGTACCGCTCAGGCCATTCGTATGGGTATCGACTCATACCATGGAAAGGCATCGGCGCAAGCTGGTCTGGACTTGCAGAGTTGATATCCATTTCTTTGCTGAAACCGTCCGAATACAGTAGGAAGTCCCGGGTCCAACCATTTCGCAACACCGGCAACCGTCGCGCGTCGAACGACAAACTAATTTCGTCGCCTGGCCGCGCTATAACAAACATATCGTCGGAATTGATCAGCAGCTCCCGCACATCACCCTCACGCGTGTAGTTGCCGGTCATTACTTTCCAGGGAGACGTAAACGAGATTCGATTGTAATCGTAACTCCATGGTTCTCGGCCATCAGGTGAGATTTCACGCGAGAACCCACGCCAGTGCAGCTCCGCTCCGGTGAGGTTGAGACGCGTCGTAATGAGCGGCGAACGATCATCTGATGAATCTACAAGGATCTGGTCCCAGTAGATGCGCATGTTTGTAATGATACGAACCTCGCGACTTGAACTTAGAAACTTACCGGTGAGATCCACCGTTACCGTTTGCGGACGGCCAACGGGTATGCCGATATCTGGAATCACTGTGCGCCACTTTCCTTGTGAATCCCTCACTTGAAGCTCGGGCGGCATCATTTTTTGATCGCTCTGTGAAGCCGCGACGTTGTCACTTGACCAGGCATAATCCGTCCAACCTGTCAGCAACAACAAAGTGCGAGACAAAGCTTTTCGTTCCTTATCAAGTGTTAAGATCAACGCATGCTGGTCGGCATAACCGCGGATCCGATGAAGAGCGAAATCGTCGGGATAGGTACGATCGAGTTTTGAAATCCTATCAGTGACATCGTTCCCGCGCTCGTCAACCGCACGGAGCGGTGGATGTGCCGCCCGGGTTACAAATACTTTGAAGCGCCGTGGAGGATCGGTCATACCTTCGTTTGGATAAATGTCCGTATCAAGAGGATGGTCCACTGCCAGTAACTGGAATTGGTCAGCAAACAGCGCCTCCTCCAGTTCGTTAGTAACCCGCAGTTCACACAGCCCGTTACGCTCTTTCAATTGTTCGCTGGATATTCGAACGTACTCATCTGGATCGGGCTTGTTATGGCGGCCCGGCTCTTCCAGGTACCCCATCTCGCCACCGCCCATGAAGTCTGTGATGAACTCAAAGCGTTCGCCATTCCAGGCGAACAAGAACGGGCATGAAGATGGCTTGCGATCAAGTTCAGTAACGGACAGCGATAGCGCAACAGATTTAGGATTCCCTGGCCTGACGATTTCCGTCTCTGCCTGAACGATTCCGGCTGGCCACAACACACGTACCGCATCCACGGAGTCGCGCTGACCCAAGCCGAAAATGATCTCTGCAGGCGCAGGAGCCGGAAACGCTGAGTAGCTCTCTAACTTTTGCACGAGACTTCCGGCGCGCATTTCGACTTTCGAACCAATACCGCTTCGATTGCTAACTTTCCCTGCGAGATCAATTCGCAGCGAACGATTGATAAGACTGGCGTCGTTTCGCTCGACGCGCACGTTTCCAGACGAGGTCAGAAACAGGAGATCAGTATCGCCGTCGTTATCCAGGTCAGCCGATGCTATAAACCGCGAAAGGTTTGCTCCGAGCTTCGTCTGATCCGGCGCAAATGCCTGAGCGGTTACGTCTCCCCACTCATTTCCCAGATTCCGCAAAATGTGACCGCCGGTGTCTGTAAGCAACACGCAGTCGATTAGCCCATCATTGTCATAGTCCAAAAATTGAGAGGCGCGCGCGTTTCGAGACGTATCCGGCGCCGGTACTGTCTTGAATTTTTCACGGCCGTCGGACAACGCAAACAAACCTGGCCCGTCAGATCTGCCGAAGAAAAAGTCCGTATAGCCGTCCTTGTTTACATCCGCTGCTGCCGCGCAGGTCCAATTCCCCGACACTTGCAAGCCGACCTCATTAGTAACGTTGCGGAAGGTGCCGTCTCGCTGATTACTGAATAGCTTTGGCGGCTGAGCGTAGTTAACTATCATCAAGTCGATATCTCGACGATTATTAAAATCAGTTGGAATAACCGCCACCGCATGCGCGCTCGCATCGAGTTTTGCCGATTTGGTTATGTCGGTGAACTTTCCATTCCCATCATTGCGGAGCAGTAGTGTCGGCGCAGTCGCAAAATCATCCGGGAAGACAGGCTGAGCGCCCTGGGCCGGCTTCGTGAGATCAGCCAAACCAGCAACAAACAGGTCAAGATCTCCGTCGTGATCGATGTCTACAAATGCGCAAGCACCAGGCAGGTAAGGATACGCCGGGATTCCGGCAGCAGATGAGACGTCCGTGAACTTGCCGCCTCCATCATTGTGATAGAGCGCGAGACTTCCTGCGCGCATAACGAACAAGTCAGGACGCCCGTCGTTATCGTAGTCTCCAGCAACAACACCTACGATGGTGTCTGCTGATTTTGTTGTGAATGCTTGAGATTGTGAGGTGACGTCAACGAATTTCCCGCCATCATTGCGATACAAATGTTGCTCAGTTCCCTTTGCCAAAAACAAATCGAGATCATGATCGCCATCGTAATCGAACAGTGCGACCGCTCCAGCAAACGCAGCGGTAATCCGATCCTTAAAATCTTTAGGGTCACCACTATTAAAGTGAGATCCGAAAATCGGCGCAGCTGTAGTCGTAGTCTGCGTTTCCGTCGGCGCGACGGTCGTGAAAAAGCTCGCTGTAGCGTCTGTAAACTTTATTGACGGTGTGGTGCGATCCACCAATTCCGCCTCTGCTCCGGTTGACGCGATCGCCTCTGCATAACGCCCCTGCTCGAGATAATTATTTCCTAATGTAGTGCCGCTGCCTCGCTGCCTCAGTTCCTGAAACTTCTGAATAACTCGCTGACCTTCATCGCGCTGTCCCGCCCGCAATAGCACTGTGCCAAGGTTGTAAAGGGCCGTACCGTTGTAGGGTTCAGCAGCCAATGCCGTGCGAAACGCCGCAATGGCGTCCGGATATTTGCGTTGCTGGCTGTAGATCTGACCAAGATTAACATTCGTTCCTACATCATTCGGATCAATTTTCAGCACGCGCTGAAAAGCACCGATAGCAGCATCAGCACGCGACTGCGATTTTGCGATAAGCCCGATCATGTAGTACGGCTGCGGAGCATCAGGCATTAATGCACTTGCGGCTTCGGCTTCTCTTTCAGCGGCAGGAAGATCAGGTACGTTGTAAAGGGCAATGGCGAGATTGATTCGTGCGAGAGATAACTTTGGATCGAGCTGAAGAGAATGTTTGAAAGAATCGGTACCCTCCTTGTACTTAAACTGCTCGAGTAGAGCGACGCCAACATTGTTCGCGCGGTAAGCTGCCTCACGAGTTGCAGCTGTAAGAGTTTGTTTCTGATTTCCGGCGGCTAATTGGCGGGAGGAATATTCTTCAACACCTACATAAACCACTGCCGCAGCAAACGTCAGGAAAATGGCCTTTGCTATAAGACGATCCAGTAACTGCGTCATATCTACTGTTGTGTTGCATCCAACGCCACGGCGATGTTCGCGGGCTTAATATCTGCTGGTATGAATTCGCGATCGATTAGCTCGCTCATCGCAATTGGCTTACTTAGAATGCCAACCTTTATCGCCATCTCGTGAATGCGACCAAGCTCTTCATCGCTGGGTGTTAGCATACGGTAACTTACCCGGTCCGGCGGTTGAGTTAGGACGTACCGCAAAACTTTCTCATCCTGTCGAAAGTACGGAGCTACAACTTTGGCAGCCTCGAGTCGATGACCATCGGCCCATTCACCACTTTCCGCGATACCCCTCACAAGATCCCGCACAACCGCCGGCTTTTCACGAATTAGTTTTTCTGTAACGACCAGCACGCAAGAAATAAAGTGCGGCCAGATATCCTTCGCGTGATAAAGGACCCGACCGCTGCCGTCGAGCTCCGCTTTGGCCGCATGAGGTTCACCGACAAAGTACGCATCAATCGCCTGGGCTGCCAACGCACCGGGCATATCAGGTGGCGGCAATTCGACGAAGTTGATCTCATTCGCGCCGACGCCCTGGTCTTCCATTAGCTTTCGTATGACGAGATATTGGTTGCTGTACTTGCTGGGGATAGCAAACGTTTTGCCTCGTAGGTCGCGTAGGCTTTGCGCGGCGAGGTCCTTGCGAACTATCACAGTCGACCCGTCGCGGTGTCCGAGATAACAGATCTTGACGGGCACGCCCTGTTCGCGAAGTTTCATTGCAAGGCGCGCGATAATGAAAGTCGCGTCTAACCGGCCGCTCTTTATTGACTCTACCACCGTCGGAAAGTCAGTAAACCGTTGCGATTCAAATCTTGTTGACGTGCTTGTGCGCGTCGCAAAATCCGTGACCGGGCAAGTAAGGTGACATGTGACCGGTAAATATCCGACCTTGAGTTCTTCTCGTGCTGTCGTTTGGGACGCACCGGTTAAATTCCCCATTCGCCACGGTTTGAATCGCAGTATAGCGAGGACTGCAAGCAGCAGCACCACGCCAACGATCCATCGAGCTGCGGACGATCGCAACATCATCACCTCAATTCTTTAAAGTGCGGACAGCGACAAAGTAGAACTTTCCCGTTTTTCCAGTCCCAATTCAGCCAGAATACGGTGAACTGTATTTACTACTTGTGGGTGCGTTGGTTCACGAGGTCGTTCCAGGGCTACCCTGACTTCGCAACAGATCTGAGCGGGCCTGTCGGAAAGCACGACGATTCTGTCGGCAAGCTGCGCTGCTTCTTCTATGTCGTGCGTAACTAAAACGACGGTTCGCGGAAACTGCTGGAGCATTCGCGACAGTTCGTTTCGCATGCGAAGCCGCGTCAAGTAGTCGAGCGATGAAAACGGCTCATCAAGAAGCAAGATGTCTGTATCGCCAACGAGCGCGCGCGCGAGTTCTACACGCTGCCGCATGCCTCCGGACAATTGGTGCGGATAGTGGTTTGCAAATTCTTCAAGTTTGATCAGTTGGAGCATGCCTTTCAGTTGCCTTCCACGCTCCTCGTGATCACCGATATGTCGTAAACCAAGCGCAATGTTCTCTGCAACAGTTTGCCAGGGAAACAGACTATCGTGCTGGTAAACCATACGCACACGTCCCGCGCACTGAACCGTTCCCGAGACCGGCTTAATGAATCGGGAAAGAAGATTGAGTAGCGTTGTCTTGCCACAGCCAGATGGACCAACTACCGCAACGAATTCACCGCTGAGTACTTGTAAAGACAAACTGCGGAAAACGGTCACTGCACCGAAATTCAGCGAGACGTTTTGAAGGCTTAAAGGGCTATCGTTCATAACCCCACCTCACACTCGCTATCTTCGTTAACTGATACAAAACAATGTCAATGATCATGCCAATGACACCTATTACGATCATCCCACATACGAGAAGATCCATGCGTAGCCCGTTTCTCGCATCCCAAATCGCAAAGCCTAATCCCGCCCGGCCAGCGATCATCTCCGCAGCCACGACGACTAACCAGGCGAGACCCGCCGTCACTCGTAACGAGGTGATCACCTGAGGCGCAATTGCCGGCAGCGTCACCTTGGTGAGTAATTCGCGTTGTTGAAACCCATAATCGTGGGCGACTCTAAAATAGACTGACGGAATGTTAGCGACTGCTGCAATGGTCGCCAATACGATTGGGAAAAACGAAGCCATGAAAATCAGAAAAATTGTCGGCAGATCTCCAATGCCAAACCACAAAATCGCAAATGGTATCCACGCTAACGGAGAGAGACTACGAAAGAAATTTATTAATGGCAGAAGCGCTGTGCGAAAACGTGCATGATGGCCCAACCAGAGTCCAGCGGGAATGCCGGTGAATACCGCAATTGTGAATCCGGTCGTCACACGGAAAAGTGATGCAACTAGATCGTCCAGTAATCTTCCTTTACGCGTTTCTTCGATAAAACCTCGAGCGACGGCGGACGGCGATGGAAATACGGATTCAGGAAAGACTTTCAACAGAGAAAGGGATAACCAGACCAGTAAGGCTGCGAACAAAACCACCAACGGCAAGACATGCGCTTTGGTCGAAACCGGCTCTTCTTTCATTAGCGATGGTTGCGATTAAGGACGGTTGTTTCCGAGATTATCCCGGTTGGATTCGCTGCAATCATGCTTTAGTTAGGGAAAACTATCAACTGAGCACCAGTATGTGAGAAATGAGTTGAATATGTCGGCACCTAAGTCAGGTTCACGGGCGTCTCCGACATCAAATCTGGCCGCCGGCACGCGGCATTAGCAGAGGTGGGGCCTCTCATATGATATCTTCTCTCCATCGGCAGGCCGTTCTAATTAATATCTTCTCCAAAGTGCTTCTTAGGAATCACGCAAAAGCTTTCGGCCGCAGAATGGGATTCATAGAGAAATCTCGAGTTCTAGCACTGTCAGGCGTCATCGTTTTTAGTTTCGCGACAGCGTGTCGCCAAGTCATCAAGCTCGACAAATCGTCGCCTCAATACAAACAAGCAGTTTCACTTTTCTATGTAGGCCTTGCCGCCTTGCAGGTCGGCGACGACGTGCGTGCCGAAAGCAAATTGTCACAGTTGACGCAGTCCATTCCCGATGAACCGGCCGGATGGGTTAATTGGGGCGTGCTTGCCTTACGCCAAAGAAATTTCGACCCTGCCGCCCAGCGTTTTGAACGCGCGAGATCTCTTGATCCTGACAACGATCAAATCTATTACTTGATAGGATTAATGGAGAGCGAGCGCGGGCGTTCGAATGAAGCCATTGCTGGACTACGCAAAGCGACCGAGCTGAATCCACGGAATATAATCGCCACCTATAAATTGGCTGAAGAAATCGAGCGGCAGGGCGACACCAACAGCGAAAAAGAATTCCAGGAACTAATCCAAGAGATTTTGAAGACCGAGCCCGGCAATCTCGCCGCACTTGTTGAACTCGCAAGAATAGCAGCAAAGCGTGGTGACGCTGAGACGTTGCGTGAAGCGTTAATTCAAGTATCAAAAGGTTCGTCCGCTTGGCCTGAAGAGGTAAAGCAGCAACTGAGCGCAGCGGAAACCGCCGTGGGTGGCCCAGATCTGCGAGCCGCTGCAACCCGAATCGCATTCTTACGAAATGTTCTAGTGCGAGTCCCTGAATTCCGTCGCAGTCTTGCGCTGATCAAACCGGAACCTGGCGAGGAAGCCAGACCATTTACAAAGTTTGTTTTGCTGGACACTCCCACGTTTGCTCCAGCGCCACCTGATACTGCAGTCAAGTTCAATTCAGCCCAGATTAAAGAAAGTACTGCGGGTCCTTGGAACTGGGTTGGAGCAATATTCCTGAACGGCGAAGGCAAACCTACAGTGGTCACAGCAAACCAACGCGAACTGCGAGTCGGATCGATTGAGAAGACGTACAACTTTCCAGGTGGTTTAGCTACGGATGCCCCCGGCCCAGACGGTGTGTTGCCAATTGATTTTAATTACGACTTCAAGACTGATCTGGTGTTGACCGGTCCCGGTGGCATTCGTTTCCTACAGCAAACCGATGCGGGAATGTTCAACGACGTAACCGCTCAAACTAAGCTACCCGCGACAATATTAAACGGCAATTACACCGGGTCATGGGCTGCTGACATCGAGGCTGATGGTGATCTGGACATTGTGCTTGGCACTCAACATTCTCTGGTCATCGTCTTAAGAAATAATGGGGACGGCTCGTTCACTGAAACACATCCATTCGCTTCTATTAATGGAGCACTCGGATTTGCCTGGGCTGATTTGGATGGTGATGGTGATCCTGACGCGGCCTTAATCGACGAACAGAATAAGCTTCACGTTTTTGAAAATGAACGTGCGGGTCAATTTAAAGAGCGGGGTGTCGGTTCGGTGGGGCCAGTAAAAGCAATTAATGTTGCGGATGTGAGTAATGATGGCATTTTCGACTTGATCGCTGTGCAAGCAGACGGGCGGATTGTCAGATTATCCGATAAAAACGAGGGGCAGGATTTTGAGATCGCGGAAATTGCGCGTCTAAGCAATCCTGAGCTGTACGACCATCGAATTTGGCGTCTCCGCATAGCCGATCTTGATAACAACGGCAGCAATGATTTGTTACTTACCTTCGGCAATTCTCCGAGCGGAAAAAATAGTTCAGGCGCCGTTGTCTGGCTGAGTGACGAGCAAAACCGATTCATAGCCCTGGAACATCCAGTCGAACTAGACGCTGTGTTCGATGCTGCTGATCTGAACGGAGATGGAAGGCTTGACCTGATAGGCTTAACAAAAGATGGTTTACCGGTTGAAGCCTTAAATCAAGGATCAAAGAATTATCACTGGCAGGTCATTCGTCCACGTGCCGCAAAGGCGGTCGGAGATCAGCGTATAAACTCTTTTGGAATTGGCGGCGACATGGAAGTGCGCTCCGGCCTGCTACTGCAAAAACAACCAGTCACAGGGCCAGTAGTCCACTTTGGTTTAGGCGACCAAAGCAGCATAGACGTCGTAAGAATTGTCTGGCCAAATGGTTCCGTACGCGCCGAGTTTGAATTGCAGTCAGATCAAACAGTTGTAGCCGAGCAAAGACTGAAGGGGTCCTGCCCTTTTCTGTTCGCTTACAACGGACACGAAATGAAGTTTGTAAAAGATGCTGTGCCCTGGGGTTCTGCAATCGGCTTGCGCATCAACACTCTTGGGACTGCACGAGTTGAAGCCACCGAAGAGTGGTACAAGATCCGGGGCGATCAACTGGTCCCGCATGACGGCTACTACGACCTGCGGATCACTGGTGAATTGTGGGAAACTTATTACTATGACCAGCTTGGGTTGATGGTTGTCGACCACCCGACCGGAAGCGAGATTTTTGTAGATGAGCGTTTCGTAATTCCGCCGGCAAGACTTGCCGTTACGTCGGTGGAAACTCCGCGACCAGTCGCAAAGGCGTGGGACGACACCGGCACGGATGTTACGGAAACCATCAGCAAACTTGACGACAAGTATCTAGACACTTTCGGACGAGGCAGATATCAGGGAGTCACGAGAGATCACTACGTTGAACTGGATCTAGGCGAGAACGTACCGGCTGGAGTTCCGCTTTATCTTATTGCACAGGGCTGGATGCATCCGACGGATTCCTCGATCAACGTCGCATTGAGCCAGGGTCAGAGCGTTCAGGCAAAGCCGATTAGCTTAGAAGTGCCTGATGCGAACGGCGTCTGGCATGTCGCACAAGCAAACGCCGGGTTTCCCGCCGGTCGCAAAAAGATTTGTCTCTTTGATCTAACAAATATTTTTCTGCCGGGCGCCCCCCATCGAGTTCGCTTGAGGACAACGCTGGAGGTTTATTGGGATTGCATCCAATGGGCGGTTGCTACATCGAAAGAACAACTTAGAACGGTTCGGCTGGCAGCTGATTCAGCGGATCTGCACTATCGAGGTTACTCAGTGGTTAACCAGGCCAATGATTCGTCGCCAGAGATACCAGACTACAATAAGCTTTCCGGGTCGAAACAGCGCTGGCGGGATTTGATTGGCTATTACACTCGTTTCGGTGATGTGCGGGAGCTGCTGGCTCAGCGAGATGATCGATATGTCATTATGAATTCGGGTGATGAAATGTCATTTCGTTTCCGAGAACAGCCTCCTCCGCAGGCGGGTTGGACTCGGGATTACATCATCTTTGGCGACGGATGGATAAAAGATGGTGACTATAATTCGACGTTTTCGAAAACCGTGTTGCCACTTCCTTACCACGAGAAGAACCAGTACATCTCGCCGCCGACCCGACTCGAAGATGAGTGGGTGTATCGTCAACATCCTGAGGATTGGCAAACGTATCAGACGCGTTACGTAACGCCCGCCGTTTTCCAGA
>Ga0114129_10014166_pt1 | contig 11360 bp, 13 predicted proteins | sample RhiMetdeltSRZDD1_FD_80071 | JGI IMG/M metagenome (GOLD analysis project Ga0114129, IMG submission 80071) | Populus rhizosphere microbial communities from Tennessee, USA - Rhizosphere MetaG P. deltoides SRZDD1 (version 2) (version 2) | ecosystem: Host-associated > Plants > Roots > Rhizosphere >... | reverse complement strand
CGAGCGTCATCTCCGAAATCAGTCCGCTCCCGTCGGTCGTCCGCGAAACGTCGGGGTCGTGCATCACGACCGCGTGACCCTCGACCGTCATCCTCACATTGAACTCGACCGCGTCCGCACCGGCGTCGATCGCCGCTTCGAACGCGGCGATCGTGTTCTCCGGCTGCTCGATCGAGGCGCCGCGATGTGCCACGACCATCGGCTGCGACGGCCGTTCTGCTCTCACGCCTGGCTGGCCGGACACAACGGCTCGACCGGGCACTCGGGGCAGTTCGGCTTCTTGGCCGTACAGAGGCTGCGCCCGTGGTCGATCAGGACATAGGTGAAGTGGAACCACTGCTCCCGAGGGACCAACCGCATCAGGTCCTGTTCGATCTTGTCGGGGTTCTTCTGTTCGCTGAACCCGAGCCGGTGCGCGAGCCGGCTCACGTGCGTGTCGACCGCGATCCCTTCGACGATGCCGAACGAGTTCCCGAGGACGATGTTGGCGGTCTTCCGGGCGACGCCGCGGAGCGTGATCAGATCCTCCATCGCGCCGGGAACCTCGCCCCCGTACTCCTCGACGATCCTGCGGCAGGCCTCGCGGATGGAGATCGCCTTCTGGTTGAAGAACCCGGTGGCGTGGATGTCCTCCTTCAACTCGTCCTCGGGCACGCGGAGGTAGTCCTCGGCGGTCTTGTACTTCTGGAAGAGCGTCTCCGTGACGCGGTTCACCGTCTCGTCGGTGGACTGCGCGGAGAGGACCGTCGCGACGAGGCACTCGAGCGGGTTCGTGAAGTTCAGTGCGACGTGTGCGTCGGGATAGGCCTCGGACAGGCGGCGGATGATCTCCGGGGCGCGCTGCTCGATCGGGTCGTCGCGGGTCAGGGGCTGCGTGGCCACCCGGCGATGCTACTCGGACGTGACCGTCCGCTTGGGCTCGTCGTGCACGATCAGCGTGAACACGTCGGGCCGGCTGTAGTGGCCGACGGCGTCGAACTTGTACCGCATCGAGCGGGCGACCTCGGCGTCGATCTCAGCGGTGAGGATGCCCTCCTCCTCGACGAGCGGCCCGGCCAGCACCTTCCCGTCCGGGTCCACGATCGCCGACCAGCCGGCGTTGGCCCAGTCGTCCTCGCCGCCCCAGAGCTCGCGGCCGGGGAGGTCGTTCGGGATGTCGCTGCCGCGGAGCAGCGTCGAGGCGCCGATCACGTAGACGCGCCCTTCGCGCGCGATGTGCCGGAGGTTGGCGATCCAGTTGTCGTCGAAATCCCACGTGGGCGCGGTCCAGATGTCGACCCCCTTCGCGTAGATCGCGGTCCGTGCGAGCGGCATCAGGTTCTCCCAGCAGATCAATCCGCCGACGCGCCCGTACGGCGTGTCCACCGGATCGAGGTCGGAGCCGTCCCCCATGCCCCACACGAGCCGCTCGGGCCCGGTCGGCATCAGCTTGCGGTGCTTCCGGGCGATCTCACCGTCGGGGCCGAACAGGAGCTGCGCGTTGTAGATCGAGCTCCCGTCGAGCTCGTTCACGCCGATCGAGACGAACGCCTTCGCGCGCCGCGCGGCCTTCCCGACCTCCTCCGTCGCGGTCGAAGGCACGACGACCGCCTGCTCGCGGAGCTTCGCGGTCAGTGCCTCGAACGGACCGCTCCATCCCGGGGTCCGCCAGATCCAGTCCGGGTAGGTCGGGACGAACGTCTCGGGGAACACGATCAGCTTGGCGCCGAGCCCGGCGGCTTCCTTCGTGAGCCGGACGACCTTCTGCACGGTGGCATCGCGATCGAGGAACTCCGGCGTGGCCTGCACGGCGGCGACGGTCAGCCTTTCCACGTCTCGCCACCCATCTCGTCCATCGGACCCCCCTGCATCAGACCAACGCGAGGTCGAACCGATCCCCGTCACGATAGGTCTCTTCGCGGCCGTCCTGCCGGACGTGGATGCCGCTGCGACCCATCACCTCCCAGGTCTCGCCCGTGCCGACCATCGCGGTGTCCTCGTCCAACCCGATGAAGGCATACCCCTCGGGGACGGACGACAGGATGAAATCCGCGGCTCCGGGGATCCAGCCGTCGACCATGTCCCAATGCGGCGAGAACATCGTCTTCGGCACGAGGCTCAGGCCGGGCTTCCAGACCTGGGCCATGTCCGTCGAGTCGCTGTCGAACGTCAGCTCGTTCAGGCACGCGACGCCGGCGCTGCAACCCGCGTAGCCCATCCCGCGTTCGAGCTGCTTCAGCATCGCCCCGAGGAAGTCGCTGTCGGCGAGCGTCGCCGCGAGGTACGCCGGGTTCCCGCCGGAGAAGTACACAGCCGAGGCGCCGTCGAGCTTCTCGAGGATCCTCGGGTCGTCGGTGTCCTCCCGGCTCCGGAGGTCGAGGACCTCCGCCGGCACCTCCAGGCGAGCGAAGTGCGCGAGCCCGAGCGAACCCCACCGCTCGAACACGTCCTTGCCCTCGGGCGCCGAGGCGGTCGGGAGGATCAGGACGCGGCCGTCGCCGTCGGCCTCCGCCAGGAGGCGACGGTCGACGGGCTCGGACCACGGTTGGAATTCGCCGGAGCCGAGCAGGGACCACCAGGTCATCGCAAGGCCTCGGGACGGAGCTCGACGTCGAGCTTCGCCCCGAGCTCCGACGCCACGTCCAGCAACGCGTCCATGTCCTCGGCCTCCGTTCGGTAGTTCACGATGCACGATCGCAGGCAGAAGCGGCCGTCGAGCACCGCGTTGGAGCAGTACACGCGGCCGTCCAGCTGGATCGCGGTCATCAGTCGGTTGTTCAGCACATCGAGGTACTCGTCTCGCTCGGGAGTCTGCGCTCGATCCCTGGACGCCGACAGATCGGCCGGCACGTATCGGAAGCAGGTGATCGACAAGCCGACGGGCGTCATCAGTTCGAACTCGTCGAGCTCCTCGGCGCGCGCGCCCAGGTACCGGGCCAGCGCTGCATCGTGCGAGATCCGCTGGCCGTAGGCGGTCTTCCCGTGGGCCAGGAGCGACACCCACACCTTGAGCGCCCAGAAGCCCCGGCTGAAGTTGGGCGAGTGCCGGCCGAGGTCGACGCCCCAGTCGGTGTGCTCCTCGTCCTTCACGACGTACGCGACGTAGTCGACGTCGAACGCCCGCCGCATCAGCTCGAAGTCCCGTACGACGACGCAGCCGCCCGACTGCGGCGTGTACAGCCACTTGTGCGGATCGAACGCGATCGAGTCGGCGCGCTCGATCCCGGCGAAGAGCGGTCGGAGGTCGTCGGCGAGCATCGCTGGGCCTCCGTAGGCGGCGTCGACGTGGAACCACATGTCCTCGTCGCGACAGAGGTCCGCGATCTCCTCGAGCGGATCCACGACGCCGGTCGAGACCGTGCCGGCGTTGGCGACGACCGCGATCGGCCTGATCCCCGCCGCACGGTCCTCCGCGATCGCCGCTCGGAGGTCATGGACCCCGATCCGGTAGTCCGGACCCACCGCGATCTTCCGGGCGTTGTCCGAGCCGAGACCGAGCATGTCCGCGCCGCGGATCGACACGACGTGCGTCTCCGTCGAGACGTAGATCCGAAGCGGCGGACCGGCCGCGACCCCGTCCTTCCGGACGTCCCAGCCGGCCTTCGCGTCGCGCGCCACCTTCAGCGCGATGAAGTTGGCCATCGCGCCGCCGGAGGTCAGCGACCCGCCGGCCGTCTCCGGGAGCCCGAACACGTCCTGCGCGAACCAGCGCGCGAACGCGAGCTCGATCTCCGTGGCGGCCGGCGCGAGCCGCCAACCGCCGGGGTTCGCGTTCAGCCCGGCCGCCAAGAGATCCGCCGCGGCCCCCGGCACCGTCCCCGCCCCGGAGATGTAGGCGTAGAAACGCGGGTGCCCCAGGAACCCCGAGTAGTCGAACGTGATCGTCCGGAGGTACTCGAGCAGCTCGTCTTCCGGCATCGGGTCGTCGGGGATGGGGATCGCGACGGCGTCGCGGACCTCCTCGACCCCCCAGGTCCCGGACACGGGCAGATCCCGCAGCCTCGTCAGCAGTTCCTCGTAGATGTCCGCGACGCCGTCGGTGAAGGCGCGGGCGCGGGCGGGATCCCAGTCGAGGTCGCGCAGCGGCTCCGGGCGCTCCGCCATCACACGCCCTTCGTCGAAGCGATCACGAACGACTCGATCCCCATGAACTCCTTGAACCCTTCGTCGCCGAACACCTCGTAGAGCGCCTCGATCTGACTCGCATGCTCCTTGATCGAGGCGATCTTGCGGTCCAGCAGTGCCGGCGCCAGGACGAGCTCGAGATCCAGGTCCTCGTTGGCCACGACGCGAGGCGAGCCGTCCCGGAAGATCTCGAACGGCTTCAGCCTCTCGATCCACGTCTCGCCGAGGCTCGAGGGGAACACCGCGTGGAACAGGCGCGCGCCGGGTTTCGCGGCGGCCTCGAAGGCGTCCCCCGTCATGCGCGAGATGTCCTGATGCGCGACGTGGCCGGTCATCCCTTCGGGCCCGAACGTGACCACGGTGTCGGGATCGACCTCCGCCATGACGTCTCGGATCTGGTCGGCGGACGAGGGATCGAGTCCCGTCTCCATGTCGACATCGACGGAACCCTCGAGGAAGCGGTGCTCCTTCACGCCGAGGACCTCGAGGCTGCGGAGGAGTTCCTTCGTGCGAACGTCCCCCATCTCCTCGGGCGGCCAGCGTTCCTCGTCCATCGAACCGCCCTCGCCGCGCGTCGCCGTGACGTCGACGACGCGCTGCCCGGCGTCGGTCGCCGCGGCCATCAATCCGGCCGCGAGGTAGATGTCGTCGTCGGGGTGCGCCCAGACGCCCAGGATCGTGCCCAGCTCGGTGACCTCGCGCATGACGGTCGGATGCTCGCCGCGCACCGTGGCGACGCTATGGCGGAGGGTTGGCGGAGCGGATCCGCTCGCGGATCCGCTCCGCCAACCCTTCGGGCATGGGCTCGCCGCTGCACTTGGAGCGGACCATCAACTTCAGGTGTCGCTGGAACTCGGCGTGATCCGTGCAATCCGTACAGCCCTCGAGATGCGCCTCGACCTCGAGCGTGAGCTCGCGGAGGCACTCGCCGTCGACGTACCGCTCGAGCTCGCGGAGCGTCTCATGGCAATCCATCTCGTGGCGGTCAGTCATCGACGAGTCCTCGTTCCTTGGCCACGTCGAACAACGCCTTCTCCAACGCTTTCCTTCCCCGGTGCAGTCGCGACATCACGGTTCCGATCGGCACGTCCGTGATCTCGGCGATCTCCTTGTACGAGAAGCCTTCCACATCCGCGAGCAGCACCGCCATCCGGAAGTTCTCCGGGATCGATTCCAACGCCTCCTTCACGTCGGCGTCCGGGATCCGATCCAGGACATCCTCCTCCGCAGAGGGCTCGACGCTCCGGGCGCCGAGCCGGTCGAACAGGAACCAATCCTCCTGATCCTCAGGGCCCTCGACCGTCCGGGGCTCCCGCTGGCGCTTCCGATAGGTGTTGATGAACGAGTTCGTGAGGATCCGATAGAGCCACGCCTTGAGATTCGTCCCCTCCTGGAACGTGGCGAACCCTCGGTACGCCCGCAAGGTGGTGTCCTGCAGGAGATCTTCAGCGTCCGTGGGGTTCCGGGTCATGCGGAGCGCGGCGCCGTAGAGGCTGGGCAGCAAGGGCAAGACGTCGCGGTCGAACCGATCCAGGATGTCCTGGTCGGTCTCCGTGGGCGCGCTCCGGGCCTTCGCCATCGGAACCCAGTATCCCTGGTGACCCGTCCCCCGGCCTTGGTCGTCACAACTACAGGGCGGTGGGAAGATTGGGCCATGCCCGACCAGGACCGCAACCCACTCGGCCGTCGCCCGGTACCGGGTGGCGCGCAACCACGACCGCGGTCCGCGCTGCTGATCGTGGTCCTGGTGGCTGCGGCGCTGTTCGCGTTCAACACGTTCCTCACGAGCGCCGCCCAGAAGGACGTGACGTTCTCCCAGTTCCGCTCGGCGGTGGACGACGGCGACCTCGTGAAATCGGAGCCCGTGACCGTCACGAGCACCACGGTGTCGGGGACGGTCCGGACCGACCAGGGTGACCAGACGTTCGTGGCGACGATCCCGCCCGGCTACGACCCCACGGACCTGATCAACCAGCTCACCGACCAGGGATACGAGGTCAGCGGCCAGCAGCCCAATCCGCTGACCGGATTCATCATCCAGACGGTGCTGTTCATCGCCCTGTTCGGCGGCCTCTACTACTTCCTGTTCCGACGGATCGGCGGCGGCGCGAGCTCGGCGCTGAACCTCGGGCGCAACAAGGTGAAGATCTACGACCGCAAGGAGATGAAGACCACCTTCGCCGACGTCGCGGGCGTGGACGAGGCCAAGGAGGAGCTCCGCGAGATCGTCGACTTCCTGAAGAACCCCAAGAAGTACCAGCGGCTCGGCGGTCGGATCCCCAAGGGCGTCCTGCTGCTCGGCCCTCCCGGCTGCGGCAAGACGTTGCTGGCGCGGGCCGTCGCCGGTGAGGCGAACGTGCCGTTCTTCTTCATGTCGGGCTCGGAGTTCGTGGAGATGTTCGTCGGCCTCGGCGCCGCCCGCGTCCGCGAGCTGTTCCAGCAGGCCAAGGAGAAGGCGCCCGCGCTGGTCTTCCTCGACGAGATCGACACGATCGGGAAGGGCCGCGCGGGCCCGATGGGCTCGAGCTTCGGCGGCCACGACGAGCGCGAGCAGACGCTGAACCAGCTGCTCGTCGAGATGGACGGCTTCGACGCCTCGAAGGGCGTGATCATCATGGCCGCGACGAACCGCCCCGACGTGCTTGACCCCGCCTTGATCCGTCCGGGCCGATTCGATCGGCAGGTGGGCGTCGACCTCCCGGACGTGAAGGGTCGCGAGGAGATCCTCCGCGTGCACGCGCGAGGCGTCGCGCTCGATCCGAGCGTGGAACTGCAAACGATCGCCGCGCGCACACCAGGTTTCACCGGAGCCGACCTTGAGAACGTCGTGAACGAAGCTGCCTTGCTCGCCGCCCGCCGCGAGAAGAACTCGGTCACGGAGTCGGAGCTCGACGAGGCGATCGACCGGGCGACCGCGGGTCTCGAGCGGAAGTCACGGGTCGTCTCCGACAAGCAGAAGGAGCGCGTGGCGGTCCACGAGATGGGCCACGCGCTCGTCGCCATGAAGAGCTCGGACATCGATCCGCTCCACCGGGTCACGATCATCCCCCGCGGGGCGGCCGCGCTCGGCATCACGATGACGCGTCCTCTCGAGGATCGGTACGTGGTGACCGAGCCGCAGCTCAAGGACCAGATGGCGTTCGCGATGGGTGGGCAGGCCGCGGAGGAGATCTACTTCGACGGTGTGATCTCGACGGGTGCCCAGAACGACCTCGAGAAGGCGACCGATCTCGCGCGCGCGATGGTGTCGCAGTTCGGGATGAGCGACGAGGTCGGGCCGCTGTCGCTCGGTCGGGACGACCCCAACGCGTGGATGCCCGGCGCCGTGCCCAAGGTCAGCGCGCACACGTCCGAGCTGATCGACAAGGAGGTGCGCCGCCTGCTCGACGAGGCGCACAACCGCGCCGAGCAGATCCTGACGGAGAACCGCGAGCTGCTGAACCGGCTCTCCGCGCTCTTGATCGCCACCGAGGTGATCGACGGCGACGAGCTGAAGGCCTACGTCGACGGCACGAAGGAGATCCCGGACCCCGCGACGATCCAGCCGGCGGTCAAGCCTGCGGCGGCCGAGCCCGACCGGGTACCGGCGGAGCCGACCGCCGTGCGATCCGTGTCGCTCCCACCGGCCCCGCCGATGCCGGCGATCGAATAGCGCTCGCCTCAGTCGTCGTGGTCGTGGTCGTGCTGGTGGGGACGTTCGTCCTCAGGTAGCGGATCCACCAGGAGATCCCACCGATCGCGGAAGCGATCGAGGAACCGGTAGAAGTTCTTCTTCGACCAGCTGGCGCGCTGTTGCGGCGGCGTCTCGAAGTACATCCGATGCTCGTGCTTCGTGACGGGCACGTCGACCACCGTGGCCCGCCCGCCGAGATCCTTGATCCGGAACGAGTACTCGATGTCGGCCGTCCGGTACCAGCGGAACTTCTCGTCGAAGAGGCCCGCCTCGAGGAGCGTCTGCCGACGGATCGCCATCAGGTAGCCCTCGATCGCGTCGACGTCGCCCCCCTCCTTCGCCTCGTCGAACTCGCGGAGGTCGCGCGTGACGATCCCGAACGGCCCGCACACGCCGACGGCGGGATCCTCGAGGGCGGCCTGCAAGGGACCGACGACGTCGCCGGTGGGCTCGATCGAGCCGTCCGCGATCAGCGCGATCCGCCCCCGCGTGCGCTTGAGTCCCGCGTTCCGGGCGGCTCCCCAGCCGGTTCCCTCCTCGAGCCACACGACCTCGACGTCGTCGTCCCACGCCGTCGGGTCTCGGTCGGTCACGTCCGCGATGACGTACTGGACCGTCCGGCCGCCCTCGTGGGCGCGGAACGCCTTCAGGGCGCGCTCGATGTCGTCGTGCCAGCCCTCGCAGACCCAATGGACGGTGACGTCGACGGCGGGTTCGTCCTCCAAGAGGGACTCGACGTCGGCGGCCCGTCGCCGCTCGATCGGCTCCGCGGCCGGCGTGTCGGGCTCGAGATGGAAGCCGTCCGGCTCGTCGACGACCGACCAGCCGGCCGCCGCGATCCGCTCGCGGATCGCGTCGGCCGCGTCGAAGTCGCGGGCCGCGCGGGCCGCGGCCCGCTCCTCGGCGAGCCGGACCACCTCGTCGGGGGGCGTCTCAGCCATCCCCGTGCCTGCCGACGAAGTCCAGGACCGCGGCGTCGGCCTCCTCGGCCCGCTCCGAGTGGTACAGGTGCCCGGCGCCCTCGATGAGGCGGAGCTCGGCGCCGGGGATCCGCTCTGCGAGCACCCGAGCGTTCTCGACGGAGACGGCCTGGTCCTCCGTGCCGTGGATCACGAGCGTCGGGACCCGGAGGGTGGGCAGCCGGTCGTAGCTGTCGAACGCCTGCATCGCCTCCCATTGTCGCCGCCCGCCCTCGGGATGCCTGGGCTGCGCGGCCCCGATCCGGAGGTCCTCGGCCACGTGCTCGGGGTTGGCGTCGGGGAAGCCGGGGGCGTACATCGAGCGCCACGGTTCGCCCTTCGGCACCTTCGACGTCTTGGCACGGAGCGCGTGACGAGGTCCCGCGTGCGTGCACCCGAGGATCAGGGTGCGCGCTCGCTCCGGGGTCGCGAGCGCGAGCTCCTGCCCGACCATCCCACCGAAGGACTGCCCGTACACGTGGGCTCGCTCGACGCCGAGGGCGTCGAGCACGGCGAGCGTGTCTTCGACGAACGTCGCCATCGTCACCGGGCCGGACGGTTCGTCGCTGTTCCCGTTCCCACGGAAGTCGTATGCGATCACCCGTAGCTCCTGGGCCAGCACGGGGATGTTCCTCCGCCACCCGGGGATGTCGCCGCCCATCCCCTCGAGCAGGATCAGCGGCGGCGCGTCGGGGGACCCGTGGAGCTCGTGATAGAGCCGGACGCCGTCGGGGCGGGTGATGACCGGCATGCGGCCGGCGAGGAACTACGCCGTGGCGGCCTGCGTGGCGGCGCGGAGCCGCCCCGCCATCGACTCGAGGGTCCGCACGGCGATCGTCGGGTGCTCCTGGATCAGTCCGCGGAAGACCCACTCGGTGAGCCCGAGCAGTCGCATGTCCGTCCGAGCGGTCACGGTCGCCGAGCGCGGACCGCCGTCCAGCAGGGCGATCTCGCCGAAGAAGTCGCCCCGACGGAGGATCGCCATCCGCTTGCCCCCGATCGTCACCTCGGCCTCGCCGTCCACGATGATGAACAGCCCTACGCCGGGGTCACCCTCCTTGGCGATCGTCGTGCCCTTCGGGTGGCTGACCTCCTTCACGACCCCCGAGATCGCACGCAGCTCACGTTGCGAGCACGACTCGAACAGGGGAACCTGCCGCACCCACTCGACGATGACGCTGCTGCTCTGGGCCATGGATCGCTCCCTCGGCTCCGATGTCGGAGCATCCTATCCCACTCGGCCCGGCGGCCGGGACGAGGTGGCTCAGCGCCACATCTGCTCGTCGTCGAGCGGTTCGATCGGAGCGAGGCGGCGGATCGGAGCGTGCGCCGCTCGCGCCGGGCGCCGCGTGCTGCGCACGATCGCCCAGAAGGCCAGGCCGAGCGCGACGAACCACAACGCGAAGCCGAGCAGTCGGACCTTCGCCGCGATCGGGTCCGCGAGGTACACCTTGTCGAAGAACTCCGCGCCGAGGATCCGCTCCCAGTCCCCGGCGGCATCCGGCCCGGTCGCTCCGAGGAGCGCCAGCCGCCCGTCGTCGGCGTCCGCGATGTACGTGGCCGCGCTGGCGAGCGCGCTGGCCGCCCACCCCCCGCAGATCGCGGCGGCCACCAGGTCTCGACGTCGCAAGAGGAAGTACACGCCGACGATCAGGGGGAAGAGCACCTCGAACCCGGAGCCCATGATCAGCATCGTGAGCTCACCGAACGGACGGAACAGCACGTGGCCCGTCTCGTGTACGGCGATGTTCAGGTAGACGAAGATCGGCGTCTGATCCTGCCGGACGAGCGCGAACCAGCCCCAGACCGCGATCAGCAGGATCGCGCTCGCCGCCTTGTACGCGGTCACAGGACGCTCGAGGTCGTCCGGAAGCTTCACGGGTGCGAGGGAGTCCATCTCCCAGGTCATCGGCAGGCCGAGAAGGGCGGATGAGGAACAGGAGCGCTCGGCGCGGAACCAAGGATGGATCGGGCCCGCTCGGGATGCGGGCCCGATCCGTTCGGAGTGTCAGGTTGGGGATGGTCTCCACCCTCCCTGAGCCGCGTATCAAGCGACGGAGGGCACCGTCGTGTCAAGTCCCTCGCCACGCAACCGTGTCTCACCTCAGCGATACGTTCCGGCGGTGGTCGACGTCGACGACGTCCGGGCATTCGCGCTCACGCTCCCGCGGACCACCGAGGCGCTCGTCCGCGACCGCGTGAAGTTCCGCGTCGGACGGATCGTCTACCTCGCGTTCTCCAGGGACGAGACGATCATGGGCTTCGGGTTCCCCAAGGAGGAGCGAGAGGCGCTCGTTCGTTCGGAGCCGGACAAGTTCCTGATGCCGGAGCGGGGGGATCTCCGATACCACTGGGTGCAGGTCCGGCTCGACGCGATCGACGAAGACGAGATGCGGGAGCTCGTCCTCGACGCCTGGCGGATGGTGGTCCCCAAGCGTGTCGCCGCCGACTACGCGGCCGGCGGATAGCAACGATCGCACCTCACTGCCCCGCTTCCCGCCAAGAGCTTTCCGCTTCACCTCACGCCTCGGTGTCGTCGTGAGTGAGAGTGGGATCCGGGGGGGGCCAGCCGGAGGCGGGACGACGGCTCATCGAGCCGCCGTTCGATCCGGCCGAGTCGCTCG